>Ga0163144_10000653_pt1 | contig 81681 bp, 46 predicted proteins | sample OliLak19BULKMAT1_FD_123175 | JGI IMG/M metagenome (GOLD analysis project Ga0163144, IMG submission 123175) | Freshwater microbial mat bacterial communities from Lake Vanda, McMurdo Dry Valleys, Antarctica - Oligotrophic Lake LV.19.BULKMAT1 | ecosystem: Environmental > Aquatic > Freshwater >... | reverse complement strand
CGATCTCTTCGTACAGCTCGAAACTGCGCAGGAGCAGTACGTCCTCACCCAGGGGCGTTTCGATTGCCATGCGGCGGTCCGCCTGCGTCCACTTGCCCATGGCCGAAACTCCTTGGCACAACCCCAACCCTGGGTCTGCGCGCTGCGGCGCACTCCGTCCCCATTCAACACCCCGGCGCGGACCGCGGCTACCGACCTGTCAGCATAAACCCTCCGCTCAGGGGATGCAACGGGGAGCGCCCACCCCGGGGTTGGGGCGCAGAGAGCCAAAGGCACGCGGCCGGGGCTCTGCGGCTTGCCGGCGAATCGACGCGCCAGCCGGGCGCTCCCTCACGGGGCCGGGGTGACCAACCCGCGGTCAAAGGCATCCCTGAAGTTATTCGCAAAGCTGGGGGCGGCGTTGAGGTTGATGGTCGGTTCCGGGGGTGGGTAGCTATAGACCCAGAAGAAGCGCAGGATGTCGTGCTCGCAGTCGATCTTCGTCCCGTCGGCCAGGGTCAGCGTGACCTTGGCGTCAATGTCCATTTCGGTGACAAACTTTTCGCGCCTGGTCTTCAGCAGGATGCACACAAACCCGGGCCCTTCGCTGGGCGCGAACCGTCCCACGATAATGCCCTGGGACTTGAGGCTATCGGGACCGGCGTTGCCGTCGCCGCTCTTGATCGTGTAACTGATCAGCGTGTTCTCGCGCGGGCGCAGGCCATCGGGCGTCATCACCCCGAAGCGCTGCAGCACCGAGAACTCGATCCTGGAACCGACGGGCATCATCTGCGTGTCGATGATCAGCGTGGCCGACCAATCGACCTCGTACTCCATTTCGTACCCGCCGGTGCGCGCGACCGACCGCTCCGAGACCTTGGTTGCGCCGGCGAGCGAACTGACGGCGAAGCGTGAGAGCAGCCGCTCGAGCGACGCTCGCTGGTTGGCGACGCCCCACTTCACGTCGGAGAGCGAGGTCGAAGGAATGCCCCGCGACTCGCGGTCCAGCATCTCGCCCATCCAGTGCGTGCTGGGGGAGCCCAGCAGGGTGGGGCGCGTGGGGCGCGTGTTGCGGTTACCGGCGTTCTTAGAGAAGTAGCTCTTCTCGGTGAACGTGACCCATTCCGAGTCCGTTCCGTACGCAATGATGAGCGCCCCCGCAACCACAAGCAGCCCGGCGATCACCCCCACGCCGCTTGCTGAAAACACAACCGCAACGCCCAGCGCACTGGCGATGCTGAGCAGCCCGCCGATCGCCGCGATGGCGCCCCCCGCCATGGTGCTTTTGTCACCGATGAGAAACCCGTCGATCGCCTTGACCCCGTACTTGCCGACGTTGTACGCGCCCGCCACCACGGCCGCGATGGTCATCAGCCCGTGCACGTTGGTCAGCGAGAGCTGGGACCCCAACTTCTGAGAGAACGACGCCTTGTCCGTCAGGCTCTTCCACGCGGGCGTCGATACACCGATCGACTTCTGGTAGTCCTTCAGCACGTCGGCGACGGCCTTTCCCATGTCACCCGCCGCCCAGAACCGGTCCGTGCCTGAGGAGTTGTCATCTGTAAGCACGGAGTATGAATACCCCAGCTCGATGGCGGCGGTCGCGTACGAGAGCATGAGGTGCGCAGAGGGCGCACGGCCCGAAGTGGCCTTGGTGAACTCGTTGGACTTCCTGCTGATCGCCGCCATGCGGCCGGCGCGCTTGGAACTCATCGCCAGCTTCTCGGCCGCCTCCGCCTGGCTCTTGACCGCCACCCCGGTTCGCTTCTTGAGCTCGGCGATCAGGTCAACGGTCTGCCGCTTCTTGACCGCGTCACCCACCTGCTTCTCGACCTGCTTCATGTACTGTTCGTTGTCGGCGATCTTCTCCTTCAGTTGGGGGATCTGCCGGCGCGCCACTTCCACCCGCTCTTTAGCCGCGGCCTGTCGGACGCGGAGTGATTCCCGCGCCTTGCGGCTCCCGCCGGGCTTCTGCTTGAGGATGTTGCGGTCCTTGTCCATCTGCGCGTTCACGGTCCGCAGGTCATCGACCGCCTTCTTGCGCACGGCCTCGGCGGCCTGGTACCCCCAGTGGTCGTCCACCTTAGAGAAGTCAAAGTCATCAAAGGTCCGCACCAACGCCTCGGCCTCGTCGAGTTCCGAGGCGAACTTGCGGGTGAGCTTCTCCGCGTTGTCCAGCAGTTTCTCGTTCTCCGCCGCAAGCTTCTTGAGGTCCTTGGACAGGGACGTAAAGCCCGGCCTGGACATCTGCTGGATCTCTTCTTTGGCGAATAGCCCCGGGCGGGAACTCATCGCCCGCCCCGTGACGAACGCGTCGGTCATCTTGCCCGCCCCGTCGAGCAGGTAGATGCCGCCCTTGATGAAGTTCTTCGCCTCCGTCCCCAGCGTCTTCTTGAGCAGCTTCATCCGCGGGTCTTTCTGCGCGGTGATCGAGTTGCCCAGCGTTGCCTCGAAGAGCCCGAGGTTGGTCATCAGGTTGGCGACATCGCCGGCCTTGTCGGGGGCCTTATCGGGGTCGGGCAAGCCCCCGGCGCCCTTGTACTCGTCCTTCACACGGAAGATGCTGAGCAGGACCATGTCGCACACGATGTCGTTCAGCGACAGGAACGCCTTCCCGTCGCTGCCCGCCAGGTCCAGCGTCTTGCCCGCTTCCTCGTACGCGAAGAACACGTCCCGCAGGGGGTTCTTCAACGAATCGGTGGGCGGTGAACTGACGGTCGTGAGGAAGTACGTGCCCGTCAGCGTGTTGCCCAGGTACTGAACCCGCAGGTACCAGTGGGCCAGGCACCCCGCCTTGTCGTCCGCGCTGAAAGGGTCGGCATCCTCGTTGAGGTCTTCGACCGAGGAAACGTCCAGCACCTGGTGCGCCGGGCCGAGCATCCAGTTGGCCAGGTACCGGACCGCCATTTCGCAGGTGCTGGCCCGCAGCTCGAGCTGCCAGCCGTAGCCCCCGATCACCTCCTCGAGACGCGTGTGGTCGAGGAACTCCGGCACATCCTCGTCGATGTGCTGCACGCCCTCGAGCACCGAAGCGATGAAGTACAGGTCCTGAATCGTCCCCTCGTTCTTCCCGGACTTGAAGTGGTCGGGGTTGACCGCCGAGCCGTCGGCGGCGCGAAAGTCGGTCAGAAACCGGAGGTAGCCATCCAGGGACTTCTCGACCAGGTGGGCCGAGATCAGTCGCGCGAAGCGGTACGGGTCTACAAGCCCCACACGGTCCTGCCCGTGCGCCTGGAACCGCTTGGGGTCCAGGGCCAGCAGCTTGTTCTTTGCCTTGGACTCCTTCTCGTCGATCCACAGCGAGAGGGCGTCGGTGCCGATGTCCTTCCACGCCGCCTTGATGCCGGCGGGGCCAAGGCGGAACGGGCTGAGGAAGAAGTAGTATCTCTTCGGCTTGCCGCCGCTCTCCAGCGAGAGCTTCAGCCATTCCATGCCGACGATGTTCTGCGAAGCCAGCTTCGCCTCGCGCCGCTCAAGGTCGGTGGCGGTTTCCGGCACCTTGGTTCCCCACTTGGGATGGGGGCGCTGGTGGCGGGGCTTGTCCAGGGTCTTGGCGATGCTGATCGGCCACAGCAGGCCCTTGTGGTCAATGTACACCTCGAGCTCGGCCTGCTCGGGCGCCGGCGCCTTGCTCGGGGCCGGGCGCTTCCCGTTGGGCTCCAAGGGCGCTGCGTGCTGGTACCCCGCCGCGGCGCTGGTCCGCGCCCGCCACAGGTCTTCCTTGGAAGAATCGATCCCGTACTCCAGCGACCCGACGGACGCGAAGATATAGACATACTTGTCGCGGATGGCCTCGGTCTTGATGATCGTGAAGCCGGGGCGGAGTTCCTCGTTGCGCTGCGCGTCGTAGCGGACGTTCCAGAGCGGCACGTGCTCGTAGAACTGCACTTCAACCGCCGGCCGGATCTGGTCGCTGGCTTTGCCCATGGACGCTGGTTCCTCACTCGATCGGGTAGCGACACACCCGGGCCGAAGCCCGCCGCACCCGCGCCTGCTCAAACTCCAATGGGCGCGGCAGCCACATGATCCCCGGCACATCGGTGCCGGTGAAAACGAAGTTGAGCCCCGACGCCGTCTTCTTCCGGCAGCCGACGTAGTGCTCGAGGTACCAGTTGATCTCGTCAGGGTCGCACGTGCCCCAGTTGAGGATCGCCAGGTCCTGCCAGCGCATCCCCAGGTTGTCGGCCAGGCTCTTGATTGAGTCGCCGTCCTTGACCCGGTAGGGCACCATGCCGCTGCGGTCGTGCAGCAGGCTGGGATCGATGGGGATGTACTCGTCGTCCTTCGCCATTCCAACCTCAGATGCTGTACGTATCCGTCAGGGCCTGCGAGTTCTTCTCATCCTCCGGCTTGCGCACGTCCCCACCCTCGAGTTCCTCTTCCTGCAGGAAGTGGCGCATGGCGGCGGCGCTCTGTTCGTCCCACGCGGTGTGGGCCCCGCCGGTAAAGTACCCCAGGTTCTCCAGTCGCCCCTGCGCCCCGCTCGCCGTATCGGCCGGGTCCATGAAACCGATCATGAGCTCAAACTCGTCCTGGGCCTTCCCAACCACCAGTATCGCCCGCGTGGCGTTCGCCGGGACGCGGCAGACCGCCAGCCCGTTGGCGTCGGTGTTGCTGCTCGTACCCTTCAGCCGCTTCCCATCCAACTCGACGAAGAAGGGCTCGTTGGCGTACGGCCCCGCCAGGTTATGGACCCTGACCCGCAGTTCAACCATCGCGCCAAGCTTGCGAAACCGGTGGCGTTTCTCCGTTGCACAGTCCTCTTCCCGTATCTCCGGGTCTGGCACCGCCACGACGTCTCCGGGGAGAAGTACGTTGGGGTGCTTCCGCAACTCACGCAGGGCGTCATTGTCCGGGTGCTCCCAGATTTTTTTGTAGGGAACTCCATACGCAGCCGCGAGGCTCAGCACGCAGTCACCTGCACCGATGGTCACCTTTTGGACGGCCATGTACCAACCCCCGGACTACCGCGCAACGGCCCTGCGAACCCGCAGGGCGCCTGGTGCGCCCTCCCAGTCTCCCTGGCCCCTTGGGGGCTGCGCCCGACAGAATAGCAGAAAACGACAGGCTGGAAAGACATTGGAATACCGCCGCACGACGCCGGCGGGTTCAATACCAAACCGAATCACCGGCGGGAATGTCGGCCCTGATGACCCCTCGCAAGAACACCGTGGGCGCCGGACCGCACGCGACCGGGGGGTCCTACTTCTTCCCCGCCACGACCGCCACCCGCTTGATCTCGTCCGCGCTGAACCGCCGTCGCGAAACCGGGGCCGGCTCTGTCGCTCCCTTCAGAACCAGGATCGCATGGGCGGCCAGGTCACACACGCGTATCTCGACCGGCTTGAAGTCCGGGGCCGATGTATAGACGCCCCCGCGCCTTTCCAGGAGCGGTTCCAGGGTTGGGACCACCCAGGCATTCTCCATATAGACAGCAGCGTCGAACCACCGCTCCGCCGATTCGGCCTCGGCCGCCGTGAGCTTGGCCTTAAACCACTGGCGCGATGGGTCGTGGCCCATCCGTGCGAGGGCAACCTGAAGGCCATCGCGGACCTCGCCATCGGTCTCACGCGTCAGGGCGGCCAGCCAGGTCTTCTGGTCCGCCTGGTCGCCCAGCCGGGCCGCAACCTTGGGAATCTCCGCGCGAACAAACGCCTCATCGCTGCCCGCGAATGCCGTTACCAGCGCCGCGTGCTTGCCCTTGGGAGGGTTGCGGTGCAGCAGCATGACCGCCCGTGAGGCCACCTGCGCATCCTCGTCCGTGAGCGCCATCAACGCGGCATCCTGGGCCTGCTCTCCCCCCGCCGCGTCCAGGCACTTCACCACCCCGAGCCGCACCTCGGGGTCCGGGTCGTGCATCAGCGGGGCCAGGCCGGAGACGGCGGAAGGACCCTCTTTCTTGGCCGCGGCCACTGCCTCGGAATAGGCTCCGTTCCTGATCATCGTAGCGAGTGCTTCGGGGCTCATGGCGAGTTGGTCCGGGTGGGGAGGGGCATTGCGGGGTACTCGGCAGGCGACGAGGCTCAGGGTCAGGAGAATCGAACAGAGAAGCGTGGGGAGGGGCATGGCGTCAGTGCCAGTTGTTGGACTGGATGGCGTTGCGCGCGGTCGGGCACTCGCCATCGGTGCTGTGGTGCTCGTGGTTCTTCATGGTAATCAGGCAGCCCTGGGAGCCGTCGCCGTACCCCACATCATCAAAGCGCGGCAGGGTGACCCCGTTGGTGCCCCCGGAAAGGTCGATGAACGGGTACATGAGTTGTCGCCGGCCAAAGGTGTCGGTCACGGGAGTATCGTTGTTGCGCCGTTGGACGTGCTCCAACCTGAAAAAGTGCCCGATCTCATGGGCCACCAGCCGCCCCATGATGTCGTTCCCGCCCGCGCCTGCCGCGCCGTTGGCGGCGATGATGATCCCTGTCTCGCCGATGGGTGTTCCGGCAGAGGTGTTCTCGGCATCCGCCGTGCGGCGGGAAATCCCCAGGCCCAGGAGCGTGCCGTTGAACCACGGCGCGTGAAACGAAGGGACTACGTAGAGATTCAGGTTCTCGTCCCGGGTCCCCGCCGCGAGCCCCAGTCGCGTGCGTTGCAGGCCCAGGATTTGTGCCGCGTCGTCCCAGTTTGCCGTGGCGCACTGATCCAGGCGGTTGGAGGCGAGCCGGACATTCTCCGTGGGGACGGCCGCGTTCATTCGGAATGTGACGCCCGCGGGTTTCCAGATTGCCCGAACGAGCCGCATGAGCGGGTCCAGGTTCAGCACCGGGGCGGTTCCGGTGCCGCCCGTCGTATCGATCCGGATGAAGTGCGGCGTGATGGGGATGCGCAGCGGCGAATGGACGCGAACGAAGGATTCGGCGAGGAGCGGCCCGGTCGCGGAGCCCAGGTGGATCTTGAGCACCGCGCTGCCGCGGGCCACGCCGCGAACCCACACATCGCCGTCGTCCGGGATGGGCCCGCCGTCCACCAAGTCGACGGTCAGCACCCCGGTCGCCGAACTCACGGCGAAGAGCGGCGCGGTCGCGTCGATGTCCTCGCGGACCACCTTGACGCGCACGTGATCGCCCCTGGTCACACCGAAAACCGGGCCGCGAACGGTCGTGGTCCCCCAGGCGGATGGGATGGTCCCTACCTTGTACCCGCGGTCGTCGACATCGGGGGCCTCCGACCTGGCCTGGCCGGTCACAGCCCTGGTGAACTTGAGGGGGACGACGATGCGCCATTCATCCATCGCGACGGTGTCGATCATGGCTGGGCGCTCCCCCCGAAGGCGTCGTTCAGTTCGGTCCGGGTGCCGTCCCCCACCGCAGAATCAAAGGCGAGGCCCGCATCGACCTGGAAGTCCTGAATCGCCTTGTCGGTGCGCCGGCCCATGCTGCCGTCCACGCCATCGCGCGTAGCGCCGACGGTGCCCAACTGATACCCCAGTTGCCGCAGGCGGCGCTGCCAGCCGATGATTTCTGTGTCGGGCTCCAAGGCGTCGTCCCGGGCGGTGATCCGGTATTGCGATACGGCGTTTCCATCCACAAGGAGTTCGAGGATGGTGTCCGCTCCCGGGCGAAGCGGCACAGCCACCTTGCCGTCGTCCTCTGTCGTTCCGCTGAGGACCTCTCGCCCCCCGGACATCACTCGGTACTCAAGCCCCGTGATTCCCCGGTCATCGCCCTCGTCCACCCCGGCCGACTTCTGGAAGAACACCTCGATGGTGCGCACGTTGAGCGTGTTGTGCGCCAGGCTGTCACGAACCAATCTTGCAATCGAATCAAGGATCATTGGCCGTAGACATCCTTCAGCTTTGACCGCAGCCCGTCGTCGATCTGCCCCGTCTCATCCAGCCCGTGCTTGCGCTGGAACGCCCTCACGGCGCTCTCAAGCGACGGCTCCACGGGAAAGCCAAGCTCCGCGAGCCGGTGCGAGACCCCCGAATCCGTGCCCAGGGGGTCCAGATGCCCGAACTGCAGGAAGAAGCAGTGCGTCTTACCATCCTTCTCCACCCGCAGCTCGCCCTCGCGAGCGCCCGGCGGCAACGACTCTTCCACGAAACCATCCCCGTCGGTGGTGCCCTCCACAGCGCGGCCGTCGATCACAAGCCGGTAGCGGGCGGACGCCTGCGCCTCATCGTTGATCATCACGCGGACCTTGAGCTTGCCGGGAACACCCTTGCGCTTGAAACGGTGCTTGACCTCCGTCCCGCACGACTCTTCCTTGATCTCTTTCTCGGGCACGAACAGTTCATCACCGGCCTGAAGGATGTTCGGATCGGCTCGCAGGTTCTTGAGGTCCTGGTTCTGCGGGTGGTTCCACAACGTCTCCCAGAACAGCCCGTTCTGGTCGGCGATGCTGAGGACGCACTCCCCGCTGCTCACGATGTGGTTGGTTCCTGCTGGCATGGGCGCGACCCGCAACGTGGCTCAGGCTTTCTCCCATGCTTCTTTGTCCAGGTTGGGGAACGTCACCTTGCAACTCCCCGGCTCAATCCCCTCCAGACGCACAAACCCCTTGTGGTCCAGCGTCCCCTCATCCACACTCCCATCCGACAGCGTGATCCGGTACGTCTCGCCGGGGATCGGCTTGTCGTCTTCCCCCACCAGTTCGATCTCGATCCAACTGGTCTTGACCGCCTTCTCCTCTTCCGTCACGGGCGGCTTGTACGGCTTGGACTTTACCGTCCCGTGCTCCACCGCAGCCACTTCTGACTGCTCCGCCGCGGCCTTGGAGACCTCGACGGGGTCCGCCACGTCCGCCTCCATCGCCTCCGCGGGCTCGGCCGGTTCCACCGGTGACCCTGCCTTTCCGCTCTTCGGGCTTGCCATCCGTCCACTCCTCCTTGCACGCGCAGAACACCGAACCGCCCCTCAGAATACCACGCGTGTCAAGACAGCGCGCCGGCGGGAGGGATGGGGGCAACTGCAACGGCATCGCCCGCGCCGATCGCGACAAACCGCCCGCCCTGGCACCAGCACACGGGCATGTCCGGCTCGACGGCCCTGAGCAATATCGGCGTTGCGGGCGGGCCTGCCGCGGCGTGAACGGCCCACACCGCGCCGCCGAGTCCCGAGCCGTTGCGGTACAGGCAGCAATCCCCGGATAGTGACCATTTCGGCGCGGCCCCGCCATTGGTCGTCAGTGGCAGCACGAGCGGCGCTGTGCGCTGGCGGGCGGGCGGGAGCAATCGTAACTCAGCGGAAGCCCCGGAGTGCACTTCCAGCGCCGTCCAGCCAAGCCCCGGGGAAACATCCAACCCCACCACCCCAACCCCTCCCTCACCCGGCCTGGAATCAACTGGTAATCGGCGAGCTTCCGATGCCTCTCCGGTTTCGAGGTGGAACTGCAGGAACTCCGCAGACCCGGCTTCGCTCTGCGCCACAAGGGTTCCAGCATGACCATCTACCGCCCAAGCCCGCGGTAAGGTTGCCCAGCCTGCCTGAATCGCCTGCACGGCGGCAAGCTTTCCATCCACGCCCACCGGCCCCAACACGACAAACCCGTATCGCGTCTCCAGAGAACACCGGCCCCCGGGTTTCTGAGCGGTCAGGAGCACCACCCGCGCCCCGTCGCAGGTACGGGCTTCGAGCACCTCGGTGCCCTGGGGGAGCAGCGCGGGCGCCTGCGCCAGCGTGCGCTCCCCATCGACCACCAGGAGGCACGACTCCCCGTTCAGGACCAAGGCCCTCCCCTGGGCGAGCGCACACAGGAGCACCTCCCCATTCTCGCGGCTCATGTACTGTTGAAAACCGCCCCGGCTGCCGAACCCACCGATGGACTGCTCATCCTGGGCGTACACCGGCCCATCCGCCCACGCAGACACGCGCTCGACGCGGGATGGCAGCCATACCTCTCGCATGGTGTTAGGGCTCGAGCACCAGGTTGGTGGTTTCTGTCAGCCCGAAGATGTCCGGCCTTGCGATGTGGGTGCCCTCCGGCTTGTCGGTGCGGAAGAGAATGTCGTTGGCGGTGCCTACCTCTCGGGTCTCCTTGCGCTTCCCCACCGCGAAGACCCGCCCGTCGGGGGTCAGGTATCCCAGGCGCTTCGACAGGCTCAATCCCCGGCGGTGATGGACATCCATCCATGCCTTGGCAATGAAGTCGTGATCGACCAGACGCGGATCGCCGGCCTCCTTGACGTCCTTAAACACGTTCTCAAGAAAGGCCTTGATATGGGGCGTCCCATCGGCGGGGTTCTTGTCGATGTAACCCAGGACCAGCGCGTTCGGAAAGGCCTCGTTGAAAATCGTCTTGCGCCACGTCAGCGTGTTGCAGCCGACCAGCAACAGGACCTTGACGCTCGGCCAGACGTTCCGGAACAGCAGGCCGCGTGTCACGGGGCTGCGCACGATGGTCGTGGGGTTGATCTCAGCGACGAGGTCCTCCCCAGGCTGCATCCACATTTCACGCCAGGCGGCGACCAGCTCCGGGGCCGTCTTGACGGCGTACCTCCAGTCCTCCGCGATCGCCTCGGTCTTAGCCTTCGCAACGCCCTTCGAGAAGTACTCGATGAGTTTCTGTTCCATGTAGCTGGTAAACACGGCGGGGTCCGCCAGTGTTTCACACTGCATAAAGAGCGAATGGGCCTCACGGGCTTTGCGCTTGGCCTCCTTGGCTGGGGACTTCTCCCGTTCGTTCTCGCGCCGGTCGCGCCACCACCGCCCCCACTCCTCCATGTGAAATGGTTCGTTGAAAAACCCTGCGGGCAGGGCGAACAGCGTCCAATCACCGAACTGGAAGTAGGTGGGGGCATAGTGCCCGGAGATGTAGAACCAGTCCGGCTCGACACCGGCGAACTCGTCGAGCTCCTCGGGCGGGGGGCGCACTTCGTAGTAGGTCTTCCGCGCCTGGTGCGCGTCCGGGGTCAGGTCGGACCACTTCTTCTTGAGCAGTTGCTCCCGGAAGTGCTTGGAATCCCGCGTGTCCAGGAACTCCATCACCGCGAAGCTGAAGCGTCGGGTCAGGTTCAACGTGTTGAGGGTCTGGTCCGATGAAGTGCTGCGGGCCACGCGGTAGGTGTTGTTGATCATGCCTGTTCTTTCACCCGCCCTGCCTAGCAGCCAAACGCCCGCTCCAGCGAATCACGCGTCTTGTCGTCCAGCCTCTCGGTCTTCTTCAGCCCGTCGTCCTTCCGCGCCTTCTGGTACTTCTGCATCGCCAGCTTCGTCCCGTCGCCCCATCCGTTGTCGATGCCCCCGGGCGTGAAGCCAAGGTTGTGCAGGCGCGCCTGCGCCCCGGAGACCTCGTCGATGGGGGTCATCCACCCCAGGTCGAGGATGTACTCGCCTTGATCGGTGCCGATCTTGAGCTTGCCCTGGCGGGCACCGGGCTTGATCTTCAGCTCCTTGGCCCCGTCCACCGCCAGCACGTGCCCATCCGCATCGGTCTTCCCGCTGAAGAGCTCGCCGTCCACCGAGAGCCGGAAGTCCTGCTGGGCCAGCGGTTCGCCGCCCGAGAGCAGCCTCAGCCGGAGCCGCCCGGGGATTCCCTTCTCCTTGAACTTGTGCGTTGCCTCGGCCGGCTTGGGCTCTTCCTTTTCGCGCAGCTCCGGCACAAAGACGACATCGCCGGGCATGAGGACCGTCGGGTGCTTGCGCTTTGCTTTCAGTGCGGCGTTCTCGGGCAGCCCCCACAGCGACTCCCAGAAAAAGCCGTACTGATCGGCGATGCTGAGCATGCAGTCGCCTTCCTTGACGGTGTGGTTGAGGCCATCAGGCATGCCCGCTCTCCCCGGCGTTCACGCTTTCTCCCATGCTTCTTTGTCCAGGTTGGGGAACGTCACCTTGCAGCTCCCCGGCTCAATCCCCTCCAAACGCACAAACCCCTTGTGGTCCAGCGTCCCCTCATCCACACTCCCATCCGACAGCGTAATCCGGTACGTCTCGCCGGGGATCGGCTTGTCGTCTTCCCCCACCAGTTCGATCTCGATCCAACTGGTCTTGACCGCCTTCTCCTCTTCCGTCACGGGCGGCTTGTACGGCTTGGACTTTGCCGTCCCGTGCTCCACCGCAGCCACTTCTGACTGCTCCGCCGCGGCCTTGGAGACCTCGACGGGGTCCGCTACGTCCGCCTCCATCGCCTCCGCGGGCTCGGCCGGCTCCACCGGTGACCCTGCTTTTCCGCTCTTCGGGCTTGCCATGAACAACTCCAGTGGTCCGCAGACTCGCTCAGTTAATCGCCGTCGTCGCTCCCTTGAGCGTCAGGGCACCGCTGGCCTTGAAGCTGCCGGCGCCGTCCGCCTTGACGTCCGCGGTGGCCCCCTGGACCGTGGCCGCCGCGCTGGACTTGGCCGTCAGGGCCCCATCGGCCTTGAAGTCCATCGCCCCGGTTGACTTGACCTCGGTGGTGTCGGTCTCGACCTTGAACTCACCGGCCTTGATCGAGATGCCGCTGCTGTCGATGGCGATGGTCGTCCCACCCACCTTGATGGTGATGTTGGTGCCGCCCTCGATGCAGATGTTGTCGGCCTTGATGTACAGGTCGCCGGTGACCTCCGTGGACTGGTTTGCCTTGAAGACCTCGATGACGTCGTCGTCCACGGTGAGCGACAGGCTGCCGACGACGTTCATCGCCTCCTTGCCCTCCACCTTCACGTTGCGGTCGTTCTTGATCAGTTCCTTGTGGTCGTTGTCGACAATTTCCTCGCGGTTGTGCTGGACGTGCTCGATCTGGTCATTCACGACCAGCAGGTGGCGGTCGTTGCCGATCCACTCCACGGAGTCGTTCTTGATCCGTACGTGCAGGTCCTTCTCGCCGTGCATGAAGACCTGCTCTTCGCCCTTCTTGTCCTCGAAGCGCAGCTCATTAAACCCCTCGCCGCCCTTGCTGCTGCAGCTCTTGAGGGTTGACATCGTCTTGTTGTCCGGTAGTGCGTACGGGGGCATGCACTCGCCGTTGTAGACCCGGCCCGTGATGATGGGGCGGTCGGGGTCTCCCTCCAGGAACTCGACGATCACCTCCTGCCCGACGCGCGGGATGTACATCGCGCCCCACGACTTGCCCGCCCAGACCTGGGCCACGCGGATCCAGCACGAGGCCGTCGCGTCGGCGGGGTTGTGCCGGTCCCAGTGGAAGTGCACTTTCACGCGCCCAAACTCGTCGGTCAGGATCTCGTCGGCATCTCCCCCGACCACGATCGCCGTCTGCGGGCCGTTGACCAGCGGCTTGAGCGTGGCGCGCTCGGAGCGGACCTGCACCTCCGCCGGGACCGCCTTGAACGTCGCGGCGAAGAACTCCTCCTCGGACACTTCTTCGCCCGTGTCGTAGGATTCTTCCCGGACGGTGCACTGCATTGAGATGATGACGTACTCGCGGTCCTGGTCTGCCCGCGGCGAACCCACGAGCTTGAACTTGCACCCCACCGAGAGGCCGCGGGCGTCGGTCCGGGCGGTCACGATCTCGTGGCAGAGCCCCAGCTCCTCGATCCGCGTCGCCGCCTGCGTTTCGCTCTCGGCCTTCTCCACAAACTGGCCGGGGTAGTCAAAGACCTCGTACCCCGAAGCCGCGTGCGATCGCTCCCCCTCCTTCTCCGAGAGCAGCACCTTGTCGGGCACCTTGAAGTCAAAGTCGGTGACCACGTGCTTGCCGGGGACCACCCGCTTCTCGACCGTCCACTCGCTCACCCCCCGCTTGTCGGCTTCGCCGTCGCGCCGGCACGCCAGTTCCTCGCAGCCCGGGGCGGGCTCGTGGGCCGAGGGCGCATCGGCGAGCACCATCTTGTGGTGCCCGTCATCGTGGATGAAGTAGTAGTAGATCCCTTCCTGCTCCATCAGGCGGCTGACGAAGTTGAACGCCGTCTCGCGGTACTGGACCACGTACTCCCTGACCTCGTACGTCCCCGTCGTCTTGTCGTCGACGGACTCGCTGAAGCCGAAGTCCCCAAACACCATCGTGAGAATGTCGGGGATCGTCATGTCCTGGAAAATCCGGCAGTCGGCGCTCCTGGTCAGGAACCACAGCCAGGGCACGATCGTCGCGCCGTAGCGATGGACCGATTCGGGCCCCTGGCCGCCGCCCTGCTGGAACCGCGCGATGAACCCGTTGATGTACCGGGTATTGTCGTCCCCCTGCTCCAGGCGGATGCTGGCCCGCCTTCCGATGATGGCGTCAAAGTCCAGCTCCTGGTTCTCGCTGTACAACTCCACCTCGCACACGAACGGCCGCCCGACCTCCTCCGTGAGCGTGAATCCCTTCAGGAGCAGGGAATCCTCGGCCTGGTCCTCAACCTCAATCGCGATGCGCCGTGATTCTTGCAACGCCATTCCCGTCCCCTTCCGCAACCCCACCGACTCCAACGCCAACGCCCGCCATCACCCCGCATGGGAACCGCTCGGACCTGCCGCCCTATTCCTCTTCGCCTTCGTCCGGTTCCTCTTCCTCTTCCTTGTCCTTCGCCCACTCCGGGATGATTTCCCTTGCCATCTGGCTGAACACGCTCGCACTCTGGTACCCGCTCTGCAGCTTGCCCCTGGCCTTGGGGTCCTGGCATGATTGCAAGCTTCCCATCGCGGCCTCTTCCCGCTCCTCCCGCGCCTGGAGGCGCGCCTTCCGCGCGGCCATCAACGACATGATCGAACTGAGCACCTCGTACGGTTCGCCGTTGAACATCAGGATGCGTGTCTGCTCGACCTCTTCCCCTTCCGCGCCCTCCACGGGGGGTGCGATCGCCCAAGGGGATGTATCAGCAACCTCCGCCCGTCCGCCGCCGAGCACCCCGGCCCCGCGCCAGCCCGCGTGCTCGGGGGGAGCGTGAAAGGCGGGGGCGCCGGTGGGGAACATCCCCTCGCGCGGCCACGGCGCCGGCCCCTGCCATTGCTGCCACAAGCCCACCGGCCCTGGTCTGCGTTCCATTCCCATCGCGCTCCCGCTCCCCTTGCCTTCGGGCGACCGCTTACTCAAACGCGTAGGTGAACTCGCTGTCCTTGACGCCCACGTTCACCTTGGCGATGGTCTTGTCCTCCATCAGCCGCTCCAGCAGTTCCTTGCCGATCGCGGGGAGCATCTGGCGCGTGATGATCGCGTCGATGGCGCGGGCCCCGCTGTCCAGCTCGGTGCAGCGGCTCACGATAAGGTTCTCGACCTCCTTGTCGTACGTGAACGGGACCTTGTGGCCCTCGGTGATGCGCTGGCCCACCTTCTTGAGTTGGAGGTGGATGATCGCCCGCATCATCTCGTCGCTGATCGGGTAGTAAGGAATAACGTTGAGCCGCCCCAGCAGCGCGGGCGGGAAGACCTTCAGCAGCGGCTCGCGGAGCGACTTGGTCAGACCCTCCGAGTCGGGCCTAAGGGCCGGGTCCTTGCACATGCTCATGATGAGCTCGGTGCCGGCATTGCTGGTCAGCAGCACGATCGTGTTCTTGAAGTCGATATCGACTCCCTCGCTGTCCTTCATGCTGCCCTTGTCGAAGACCTGGAAGAAGACCTCGTGCACATCGGGGTGCGCCTTCTCCACCTCGTCCAGCAGGACCACGCTGTACGGCCGCCGACGCACCGCCTCCGTCAGCACGCCGCCCTGCCCGTACCCGACGTACCCCGGGGGCGAGCCCATGAGCGTCGAAACCTTGTGCGCCTCCTGATACTCGCTCATGTTGATCGTGATGAGCGCCTGCGGGCCGCCGTAGAGCGACTCGGCCAGCGCCACCGCCGTCTCCGTCTTGCCCACGCCCGAGGGGCCCACCAGCATGAACACGCCGATGGGGCGGCTGGGGTTGTCCAGCTTGGCGCGCGAGAGCTGGATGCGGCTGGCGATCGTGTCCAGCGCGTGCCGCTGCCCGATGACCCGCTTCTCCAGCGTGTCGGCCAGTTTGAGCACACCCTCGATCTCGTTGCGCACCATGCGCCCCACCGGGATGCCCGTCCAGTCCGCCACCACCGCCGACACCGCTTGCGCATCCACGCTGGGAAGGATCAGCGGGTTTTCTCCCTGCATCGCCTTGAGTTCGTTCTGAAGCCCACGGAGTTGCTCCAGGTACCTAAGCCTTTCATCCTCGCTCAGCTTCGGGGTCGCTTCGCTCGCCGGCTTGCCGTCCTTTGCCGGGGCCGGCGCGGGGGTTGCGGCCGGCGCCTTGGTCGCGGCCGGTCCGTCGATCGGCTTGTCGCTCCCCGTGCGGAGCTTGGCCCGCAGGTCCAGGATCTTCTCGACCACCGCCTTTTCCTTGTTGTACGTGCTCTCCAGGCCCTGGAGCGCCGCCGTCTCGGCTTCGACATCGGCCGTGACGTTCTTGCGGCGGGTATCGTGGTCCGATCCCGTGGCGGCCTCACGGTCCAGGATTTCCAGCTCGGTCTTCAGGCCCTCGATGCGGCGCCGCGAATCGTCGATCTCGGCGGGGACGGCGTGCAGGCTCACCGCGACGCGGGCGCAGGCCGTATCGATCAGACTCACGGCCTTGTCGGGCAGTTGCCGCCCCTGGATGTACCGCTTGCTGAGCTTCACGGCGGCCTCCAAGGCCTCATCAAGCACCTGGACCTTGTGGTGCTTCTCCTGCACGTTGGCCAGGCCGCGGATCATGAGCAGGCACTTCTTCTCATCGGGCTCATCAATCTTGACGACCTGGAAGCGGCGGGTCATCGCCGGATCCTTCTCGATGTGCTTCTTGTACTCGGCCTGGGTGGTCGCGGCGATGGTGCGCAGGGTGCCGCGGGCCAGGGCGGGCTTGAGCAACTGCGCGGCGTCGTTGGTCCCGGCAGCGCCGCCCGCGCCCATGAGCGTGTGGGCCTCGTCGATGAAGAGGATGATGGGCTTGGGCGAGGACTGAACCTCATCGATAACGCTGCGCAGGCGGTTCTCAAACTCGCCCTTCATGCTGGCCCCGGCCTGGAGCAGCCCCAGGTCCAACTCAAGCACGCGGACATCCTTGAGCTGCGGGGGCACATCGCCCTTCACGATGCGCTGGGCGAAGCCCTCGACCACGGCGGTCTTGCCCACGCCCGCCTCGCCCGTCAGGATGGGGTTGTTCTGGCGGCGGCGCATCAGGATGTCAACGCACTGGCGGATCTCGTCGTCGCGCCCCACGATCGGGTCCATACGCCCGGCCCGGGCGTTTTCTGTCAGGTCCTTGCAGTACTTGTTGAGGGCCTCCTGCTTGCCCAACTGCGCGGGCGCGATCGCCCCGCTGGATTCTCCGGGGGCACCGCTGACGCCCCGCTGATCGGCCGCCGCCAGCACCGCCTCCGGGCTGCCATCACAGATCTTCAGGAGGTTCTCGGCCAACTCCTCGGGCTTGATCTTGGCGAACTCCTTGCTGACCCGCGCCAGGATGTTCTCCAGGGCCGGGGTCTTGAGCACGGCGATGATCACGTGGCTGCTGCGGATCGAGTACTCGCCGTACTTGAGCGACGCGTACGTCCACGCCCGCTCCACCGCCTCCACCAGGTGGGTCGAAAGGTCGGTCCCAGCCGTCGACCCCCGCGGCAGCTTGTCCAGCGCCGCCTGGGTGTCCGACACCAGCGTCGAGACGTTCAGGTTGAACGCCTTGATGATGCGGTGGATGTCCGAATCCTGGGTCTGCATCAACTGGTGCAGCCAGTGAACGAGTTCCACGTACGGGTTGCCCCGCAACTTGGCGAAGACCACCGAGTTGTCCAAGGCCTTGTACCCGATGCTGTTGAGCTTGCCGAACAGCGCCGCACGAGAAATATCAGCCATCACCACACTCCCAAACACCGGGGTGCACGCCGCGCACCCGCATGACCCTTGATCTCAGGTTCCAACCACCAGCACGCATCCACACACCGGCGCCCACGCCGTCCTAGTTCCTGCTCCGAAGCGTAAGGTCCCCGCGGTCCTCTTCGCTCTTGCCGCGCTGCACCCACGACGTCCATCCCAGGCGCGTGCCGCCCGCCGCCGGGTCGCCCCCGAGCCTTGTGCCGGGCACCTCGTCGGCCTTGAGCAGGAGCGTCGCTTCCCACGCGAACTCATCGCCCAGGTAGTTGCGGACCCAGGCGTCCAGGCGCTTGTGGCTGGGCGAGCCGGGGAGCATCCGCTGGTATTGTTTGAAGGTCATCGGCCCCAGGCGCATGCGGAACATGCCCTGGCAGTCCCAGACGCGCGAGCCCGCGACGGCGCCGCCCCCGGACATCGTGCCCAGGGCGCACGCGGCCGGATCGGCGCCCGGCGCGCCCCCAAGCCCGCACCAGTAGGTCTGGGGAATATCGACCCAGCGCCCCGCAAACTCGTCGATCTCGACCTCCACGCCGAAGTAGTCGCTGAGGATGGCCCGAAGGCCCTCGGGGTTGCGCGTCCCCGCGCACAGACGCCCGGCAAAGTGCAGTTTCGCCACGTCCGGCACGGCGTCGCGGAAGCGCAGCGAGTCCGCCCCCAGGCCGAAGAGCGCCCCGATGTACATCGAGTACCGGTCCGCATCCTGCGTGAGCGCCTGGTCGCGCTCCACCGAGGACAGCGGGCCATGCCCGTGCCCGGGCGCGGTGGCCGCGATCGACCTGTCGAAGCTCGCGGGCATCTGGTTGACCGCCCACGCGCGGTAGAAGAGGCTCACCAGGCGGTGGTTGAACAGGTCCATGAAGCGGGAGAACGTCCAATCCTTGTGGTGCAGCTCTCGCTCGTATGCGTACTCGGTCAGGTGCAGGGGCAGCGGCCCGTTGGGACCCAGCATGCCCATGAAGTTCACGAAGAGGCGCGCCGGGGCGTCCGCCGACTGGGGCGAGAATCTGGAGACGGTGCACGGCGCAAACGTCATGGAGGGCTGCTGGCAGAACCGCGCCGGGTCGCCATCCACCCGGTCCGACAGCCCGAACCCAGCCTTCTCAGGGTGTGCCACCACCAGGCGCCGCACCGCCTGGAAGAAGTCAAAGGACCACGGCGCCTCTTCGAGCCGCGCCAAAAGTTCGGCTCGCTGCCCTTCATTGGCGGAGTGCGTGCCGCCCGCCCACGCCGCCGCGCGGGCGCCCACAACCGAGTCGTCCTGCGAATCGCCGATCATGACGGCCGGGCCGGTGCCCTGCCCGCCGGCGCCACTTTCACCCGAGTCACCGCCCGCGCGCAGCATCGCATCCAGCGGGTCGCCCGCCGGACCCCGGACCGCCGGTGGTTCCACCATGCCCCGGTTGCCTACAGCACCGGTCGCTGCCCGACCCTTGCGCTCCACCGCATGATCTCCCCGCGTTCAACGGTGCGGATCACCGTCTCCGTGAACGAGTTTGTTGACACATACCGCGCGAAGAACTGCTCCAGCACTCCGCCCAGCACAAAGACCCCCGAGCCCTCGAAGAGCGACTCGTCAAACGTAATCGCCACTTCCAGGCCCCTGGCAAACGCGATGACCCCCGGCGTGGGCACGCGCCGGGTGATCGGGCTCGTGTGAATCGTCCGGATGCCCTCGATCTGCTTGCGCACCACCGCATCGCCGGTGTCACCGTAGAGCTTCAGGATGTCCCGCAGCGCCCCGGCCCCCTGGCGCTCCTCGCCCGAAACCTCCCCGTCCCCGTCCAGGTCCTCATCCATCAGAGAAAGGTAGTTAAGTTTAAGGTGACTGATCAGCCGCCACGAGATCTCCCCTTCGGCGTGGCTGGGGCGCGGCGGAGTCGGCCCCGCCACCACGCGCACGGCCTCCACCGGGGCGCCGATCTCCATCGTAAAGTCGGTCTTCCCCTTGCCCACGGGCATCTGCAGCGGCAGGTCGCGGTTGGTGCAGAGCGTCTCGACGGAAAGCTGCTTCAGGTCCGGGTTGTACGGGGCGTTGCTGGAATCCACCAGCGACAGGTACATCTCCCCGCCCGCGTAGCTGGAGCGCGGGCCCGAACGCTTCTCCCGCTCGGACATCGCCCGCGGCACGCGGTTGGCGGCGTAGTACGCAGCGCCGCCGCCCTCGATCGCATCCGAGTCGTTGGCCGCGTAGAAGGGCCGGAAGACAATCTCGTCCTTGTTCCCCTCGCCATACCCCACCAGGCGCGTCACGCGGTAGACCTCAAAGTCCAGCGGGCGGGTCCGGTCGGGGATGACCTGAAACTCCGAAGCGCGGTCGGTGACCAGGATCCGGTCGGCGCGCTTGGGGAACAGGTTGACCGCCGGCGCACAGTGCAGCGCCACCGTGGAGGCGTCGACAGCGCCCTCCAGGTCCGGGTTCTCCTGCGTGAGCGGGATGATGATGTCAACCTGCGTGCCCGGGCACCTCTTGAACGCCCGCGAAAGGTCTCCAATCTGGGCGAACATGTACCGCTGCGGGAACGCGAAGTACTCCTGCAGCAGCCGGTACCCCTGGAAGCCGCGGGCGTCGTAGGGGAGCAACGCCTCGTTGCCTCCGAAGCCCATCCGCGTGATCGTCTCGGGGCCAAAGCTCTCCTGCCATGTGCCCGACTGGTTCCCGGGCATCACGGGGCGCACCACCACGCCCTTGGCGTGCGCGAAGAGCTGCTCGTACAGCCGAACCGGGGTCGCGTCCGCCCCCTTGAGGTGCAGGACCAAGTCCTTCATCGCCATCTTGCTGAACGGGACCGCGGCGGTGCTCTTGAGCCGGATCCGCACGGCGGCGCGGATCGGCGCGCCGGAACCCCGGCCGGGCGCGCCGGCCTCCTTCGCGGCCGCGTCCTGAACAGCCCACACCTTGTTGAGTTCCAGTACCCCCACGTCCCGGGTGAAGTAGCGGGCCTCGACCACCTGCACGGGCCACAGGGACACCGGGTGGGCCGTGCGGTACTCGCACGAGGGTAGGTCACGTGTCGCCTGGCTGCGCAGCACGGTGTTCCGCGGCACCTTGTACCCGTCCGCCAGCCCCGCCTCGCCCGGGTCGTGCTGGAACTGCACGATCACCATCGAGGGCGTCGGCGCGAGGTAGTTGGGGTAGACCGTCTCCAGCAGGTTCTGCGTGAACCGCGGAAACTCCGAGTCCAGCTTGAGCTGCACCCGTGCGGTGAGGAACGCGAACCCCTCCAGCAGCCGCTCCACGTACGGGTCGGCGCACGGGAAGTCCTCGATCGCCAGGCGCCCCGCGATCTTGGGGAACTCGCGCGCGAACTCCTTAGCCCCGGATTGCAGGTGCCGCAGCTCTCGGTCGTAGTATCGAAGGAGTCGTCGGTCCATCGTGGTCAGTCATCCATGGGCCCGGCGGACGGCCCGCGTCCGGCGTGCCTCAGCCCGCCCGGTCCTTTACCTCACAACGCCCCGTCTCAAGGTCAAGCTGCGTCCGCAGGAACAGCGCCTCGGGCATCGGCAGCGGGCACAGGTCCCCGGTGATCTCAAACCCCACCGAGTTGCCGGTCGCGTCCCGATACTTCGCGGACTGCACCGCCCGGATCCCCAGGGTCTTGCGCACGATCCGCGGCTCAAACGCCGTCACCGCCTCGAACACCATCTGCTCCAGGCGCGCGGGCGTCACGCCCGATGAAGTCTTCCCCGTCAGGTCCGGCATTCCATAGTTGAGCGTGCTCCGGGCCACCAGCGGGAAGTCCCAGAGCTCATCGTCCAGCGGACGGCACCCCGCGTTGAGCAGCCACGACAAGTCCCGGAGCACCGCCTCGCGCAGGTGGCGCATCGACAAGACCCGCCGCTCGCGGACCTCCTGCCGTTCCTTGGGGGCGTCGTCGCGCAGGCGGTCCAGCAGCGACGGCTGCAACTTGTCCTTGGTGGTGAGCTCAGACATTGGTGCCGCCCCCACCCCCCCCAACGCCGCCACGCCCCATGCCCGGGATCAGCGAGTCAAGCCCGCCCCCGATGGTCCCCGGCGCTTCGGGCCCCAGCGGGTTCAGTTCGCCCGCCCCCAGCCGGACCGACCGGACATCAAGCAGGCTGAACTCACCCGCATCGGTCGCGAGCATGCGCTGACCGACGGGGACTTCTCCGCCCGCTCCGTCCTCGACAAACTGCGTGCGCCGCGACAGACGCACCGCCGCATCCCACTTCTTGGATTCCGAGCCCGGGTAGCGCACCGGCACCAGCCCGACGGATTGCCCCCCCGCGGACCACACAAACTGCACCGGCAGCCACACCATGTCGCGCAGGTCAGCGGGCTTCTCGACGCGCAGCAGCGCGATGCGGTGCCAAGGCACCCAGTAGTACTTGCCGTCGACAAGGGCCTCGAGGATCGGCCCCAGGCGCGGGTCGGCGTCGGCGATCCACTCAAAGGCGTGGGACTGCGCCGTCTTTTCGTCGGGGCCAATGCTGATCGTCCCCGAGACGGCGGGCGCCTCCTCGAATGCCTTGGCGCGCAGTTCCGCCGCCTGGGCCTGCTGGCCGCCTCCATCCATCGCCAGGGCCTGCACCATCCAGCCCACCCAGGGCTCAGGCTCACCCAGGATGAGCGGGCTGCGCTTGCCCGCCCACACCTCGGCGCGGAGATACTCGCACAGGATCGCCTGGCGGCAGACCTGGCCCATCAACGCGTTGGCCGGGTTCATGTTGGAGGCGACGGACAACTGCGTTTGCGCGCGGTCCCATTCTCCCATGACCGCGAGCACCTGGAACAGGAAGACCCGCAGCTTGTGGTCCCCAGGGTTGGAGCGCACCTGCTTCTCCACCGCCGCGAGGCACTCTTCCAGACGACCAACCTTGAGCAGTTCTTCCGGGCCCATACAAGTACCCCACGCCGCACTCGCGGCGAAAACCAAGCACCACGATACCCGATTCACGGCCGGGCACAACCTCGCCCGAAGGGCGTCGCGCCCGCCGGGCCCGGGCGTGCCCTTTGCCCCGTGGACGCCCGGCGCGGGGCCGCGTTGGCCCGCCGAGCGGACCCTTCCGCACCGGCCTCCAACTCAGTTGTCGGCCGCTCCCACGGGCAGCCACCGCACCGATCCGAACGTTACTTCGACGAGTTCAACGACGTGCTCAGCCTGGGAGGCGACCTGGATGCTCGTGATCAGGCAGTTCTCAAACTCGATGTGGACCTTGACCTTCTCGGAAACGTCCATCCGGCACACGTCAAACTCCGCTACGCCGATGGGCTCGCCGCGCAGGCAGTGCATGAACATCTCGACCGAGCCGCGGTTATACCGCTGCTGGAACTCAAAGGATGAGAAGTTGGGGATGGCCGCAACGATCGTTCCGTCGGACTTGAACCGGGAAATGTCTCGCGTCAGGGCGCAGTTGAACCCCTCAATATCGATCCAGTCTTTGCGGCCAATCGCCTTGGACTCGCCCTTGATGCCCTGGAGCTTGAGGTACCCGGCGAACATCCACCCCGACCCTCCACTGCGCTTTGGTTATTGACCCGCCGCCCGGTCAAAGGAACCAGCGAACTCTTTGTGCACCCCGCCTGTCCCGCTGTGCTGCTCGCGGTAGATCAACTCCACCTTGCGGAACGCTACCACCAGGGTCTCAACGGAGGTGTCGCCACCCTGAGAATCAGTGCCGACGCTCAGGATCAGGCACTGGCTGAAGACCGCCTCAAAGTAGATGAGCGCCTCGCCGCCCGCGGACTTGCAGGCGTGAAACTTGACGGTTTCCACGGGGGTGCCGCGGAGGCAGTACTCGAAGAGCGCCGGCGACCCGCGGTGCATCTGCTGAGTGAACGTGATGTTCTGGAGCTGCCCCGGGCCCTTGGCGACGGGCACGCCGTCGGGCCCCCACTGGAAGTTGGTCAGGGTGGCGCCAAAGGCGAATCGGTCGACGTCGATCCACTTGGGGTGCTTGGCGTCCTTGGACTCGCCCTGGATGCCCTTGACTTCCAAAAACCCTTCAAATGCCATGGCGGCGTTCCTCGCCCAAATACAAACGTTGCGTCAGACCGAGCGTCGCGCGACCGCGATCAAGAAAACACGTGCGCGGATGCCTCCGCGCACGCGCGTGTACAACCCTGAATGACCGGGCCTCAGAGCTTCTTGTTGAGCTTCTGGTTGAAGCCGCCGGTGGCCTGGCTCTTCTCGCCACCCGTCTCGCTGTTCTGCTCCTTGTACAGGAACTTAACCTCGCTGAACGTGATCGAGACGGTCTCGACCGGGATCTCGTCCGCCCCGGCGCCGCCCTGGGTGTTGACGGACGTCACCAAGACCTCCTTGAAGTCCAAGGTCAGGAAGTTCAGTTGCACGCCGCCGGCCTTGCGGCAGACGAACTGGGCTGTCTTCATGTGCTCGCCCGTGCAGCACTTGACGAACAGCTCGGGGGAGCCCTTGTGGTACTTCTGCGTGAACGTGAAGTCCTGGAGGTCAGCCTTGCCGGCCGCCTGGCCGCCGCCCGTCCCGGCGGCGCCCTTCTGGGTTACGCCATAGGTAAACGACAGGACGTCGATCCAACCTTCCGAACCCTTGAACTTGTCGTCCTGCGACTCTGCCGCGGCGATGCCGCTGAACTTGAGGAATCCATCAAATGCCATGGCCGATTCTCCTTGGTTGTTCCGCCAATCCCCTGACCTGCCCTACCGGGTTGGGGGCCTCACGGGCAACGCACCCGAGGAGCCCCGGCCCATCAATGTCCAACGATGACCGAACCCCCTGCTCAACCGCCCTTGGCCGAAGGAAGCTTCGAAACCAGCCGCAACGAAATCGTCAGGCCCTCGAGCTGGTAATGCGGCCGCAGGAAGAACTTGCTGCTGTAATACCCCGGGTTGCCGGGAACTTCTTCGACCACGACCTCGGCGGCGGCCAGCGGGCGACGGGCCTTGGTGTCTTCGGACGAGTTGGCGGGGTCGGAGTCCACGTACTGAAGGATCCAACTGTTGAGCCACTTGGCCATGTCGTCGCGCTCTTTGAAACTGCCGATCTTGTCGCGGACCATGCACTTGAGGAAGTGCGCAAACCGGCAGGTCGCGAATAGGTACGGCAGGCGGGCGCCCAGGTTGGCGTTGGCCGTCGCGTCCGGGTCGTCGTACTCGGCGGGCTTGTGCAGGCTCTGGGCCCCCACGAACACGCTGTAGTCGGTGTTCTTCCAGTGCGAGAGTGGCATCATGCCGTTCTTGGCAAGCTCGGCCTCGCGCCGGTCCGTGATCGCGATTTCGGTCGGGCACTTCATGTCCACGCCGCCGTCGTCGGTGGGGAACGAGTGCACCGGCAGGCCCTCGACCATGCCACCCGACTCCACGCCGCGGATCCGTGAGCACCAGCCGTACGTCTTAAAGGCGCGGGTGATGTTGGTCGCCATCGCATACGCCGCGTTTGACCAGCTGTACTTGTCGTGCTTGGCGCCCTCGGTGTCCTCCTCGAAGGCGAACTCCTCGACCGGGTTGGTCTTGGCCCCATAGGGCATGCGGGCGAGCACCCTGGGCATCGCCAGGCCGACGTACCTTGCATCGTCGCTCTCGCGGAGGCTGCGCCACGGGGCGTACTCCGCGGACTGGAAGATCTTCGTCAGGTCGCGCGGGTTGCTCAACTCCTGCCAGGACTCCATGTTGAAGAGACTGGGCTTCGGCGCGGTCAGGAACGGCGCGTGGGCCGCGGCGGCGATCTGGGCCATGCCCTGCATGATCTCCACGTCGGGCGCGGAGTGGTCAAAGTAGTAGTCGCCCACGAGCGAGCCGTAGGGCTGGCCGCCGGGCATGCCGAACTCTTCTTCGTACAACTTCTTGAAGAGCGGGCTCTGGTCCCACGCCGTTCCCTTGAACTTCGCGATTGTTTTGGCCAGGTCCTTCTTCGAGATGTTCAGCACGCGGATCTTGAGCGTCTCGTCGGTCTCGGTGTTGTTCACGAGATACGACAGCCCCCGCCACGCCGATTCCAGGGCCTGGTAATCGGGGTGGTGCAGGATCTGGTTGATCTGCTCGGTGAGCTTCTTATCGATGGCCGCGATGATGGCCTCGATGGACTTCACCGCGTCGTCGGAGATCAGCGAGACCCCCTCGAGCGCCTGGGATGCGAGCGTCTTCACCGCCTTCTCGATCGCATCCTTGGCGTTGGTGGTCTTGGGCTTGAACTCTTTCTGGAGCAGCGATTCCAGGTCGCCACCCTCGAGCGTTACGCCGCCAAGTCCCTGTGATTGTGCATTTGCTTCGGCCATCGGTCGCTACCTCCGCACGTGGCGGGGGGCCCAGGCCCCGCGCCGCATTGTCTGCCTTGTTTAGACCCCGCCACCCCAACGATCCTTGCAACCCGCAGCGCCACCCGCCGCCCCATCCGTCGCGATCCACTCCCGTCAGGCCGGCGGTGCCCCGTCGGCCGGCTTGGGAGCCGCCGCCAGGCTCTTGAGCAGTTCGCCATCCCCCAGCACCTTCGCCAGGAGTTGCTCCGCCCCGCTCTTGCCGTCCATATAAGTCAGAAGGTTGGAGAGTTGCGTGCGAGCCTCCAGCAGCTTGGCCAATGGCTCGGACTTCTTCGCGATCGCCCCGGGCGAAAAGTCCGCCATGCTCTCGAACGTCAGGTCAACGCTCAGATTCCCCTCGCCCGTCAGGGTATTGGGCACGTTGAACGCCACGCGCGGCTTCATGCTCTTCAGCCGGTCGTCGAAGTTGTCAACGTCAATCTCGAGAAACTTGCGGTCCGCGACGGGCGCCAGCGGATCGGCCGGCTTACCAGACAGGTCCGACATGACCCCCATCACGAACGGTAGGTTGACCTTCTTCGCCGCGCCGTACAACTCTACGTCGTACTCGATCTGGACTCGAGGGGCCCGGTTCCGCGCGATAAACTTTTGGCTGCTGGCCTTTGCCATCTCACACTTCCTTTGGTGAAAACCGTTCGCCGGTCAACTCGCCGGCCCTTTGCCCCTCACACGCTGCTCATCCCGCCGCTCATCGAACGAGCGCCATTAGACTTCCGCGGGCGGCTCCCCGATCCGCTCCAATGTCGAAACCGCATCCGGTGTCAGTACCTTCACGATATCAAGAAAACTCTTTGTCACCATGCGCTGGGCACACTTCACGATGAGTGGCACAGGGCTGGATGGCTCATGAACCTGATAATAACGAGAAACCTTCTCCAATGCCATCAGCACTTCGGCCGGTGAGGTCACCTCACCGGTCAGTTGCCCGCCCCCACCCCCACCCCCGCCCGATTGGCCACCCCCGCCGGCGGCCTCCGAACCGCCCCCTTCCGCCGCCCCCCCAGGCTGACGCCGCCTGACCTGCGTCGCCGCATCTTTGAGCAATACCCCAAATGGCCCCAAGTCCGGGCCTATCCCGGCCCCGCACTTCTCCGTAAATATGGCCTCGATCGCCTTGAGGGCCTCGGCCGCCTCCTCCGCGGCCTTCCCTATTTCCTCCAGCTTTTCCGCATCCGTCTCAATAAACGCCGCGTCGATCGTTTCCAGGTTGGGAAGGGGCTTGTCAGCATCCGTCGGGAGCGGCTCCAGCGTCCCCGCGGCGAGAGCGATGTCCTTGAGCGAGAACTTCCCAAGCTGCCTGGACTCACAAAGCGGTGATTCCTGGACCTTGTCGAGCAACTTGAGCTTGTCCCCGAAGGTAGCGAGCGGGGTCGCCAGCGGGGCCAGCGCATTGATCCGCTCGGTGGGGTCGTTGTTGTCCTCAGCATCCAACTGCGGATAGACGGAGTCCCAGTATTGTTCGAGCAGGCCCTGAATCAGTTTGAGCCCATCCCGCAGCCCCGGGTACCCCTCCTGTCGGATGGCCGCCACCATCAGGAGCACCGCCACCCGCAGGTGCTTGCCCCGGGCCAGGAGCTCGACACACCCATCCCGGACCTCGCGCCAATCCGGCTCAATCGCGGCGGAGAACTGCGTCTCCTCCTTGCCCTCGGGAAGCCGCTCGACCTCAAGAAAACGCCGGTCCCAGCGCAGGTTTTCACCGCACGGCGCCTCGGGCGACAGCGGCTTGAGCAGACTCTCAATGTTGACAACGCCCAACAAACACCCCCCGACTCCGACCGCCCGCCGAACCCCTGGAACCTTGAACAAGCCACAGACTACTTCATCGCGAGCTGGCCGCCATTCACCGCTTGGAGGAACGCCTCTTCGCTCATCGCCGGGGGCCGCAGTTCTCCCAGGAGCTTGGTCTTGGGGATCGACGCCTCGAAGGGCGAGAGGCCCAGCGCATCAAGCTTTTCAAGAACGTCGCGGGTGGCGTTCAGGAAGGCCAGTGCCTCACCCTCCGGGCCACCTTCCTGCGCCGTTGACTTTGCCTCCAGGTACGCCCGGAACCCAAGCCCGTCGGGCTCTTCCACCTGCGCCTCGTACCCGTCCCAGGCCTCGCCGATGATGTCCTGGATGAGTTGTGTGCGGTTCACCTGCTGGACCTGGCCCTGCTCGTCCACCAGCGGAGCGCCCGACTCGTCCAGCGCGGCGGTGAACACCAGGTTGCGGTAGGCGGCCACGGCGGCCTGCACCGTGCTCATCGTCAGACGGTTCACGGTGACCTGGTAGTCATTGCCCGCGATCGAAGGCCGGGCCTTCAGCGGGAGGTCGCGGTACAGGGCCCGACCAACCATGAACTCGATCAGGTCGCCGGTGGAAAGCTCGCGGGTGGACACCCCCATTTCCTGCAGCTCATCACGCAGTGCCCGGTCCACCGTGATGTGGGATATCTGCTCACGGGTCTCGGTGTCGCGGGGGATGGCCCCGGCGATGCTCGTCGCCAGCCCGGCGCCCGAGGGGCCCTCGGCGCGGAGGTCAAGCCCCAGCAGCAGCGCGGTGTTCGCCGGGTCGGCAAACAGGCCGACCCGTACCCCGTTGCCCGGCGTGCCGCCGTCAAACTCGCGGTGCGTGAAGCCCAGCAGTTGCTGATCGGCCACCGCGTCGTCCGTCGAGAAGGACAGGTTGCCGGACCCGTCCAGCGTCGGGACGACCGAGAAGTTGATGTCGTCCCTGGCCACGAAGTCCGTGCCCGTGTCGAACTGGTCCTCGTTGCCGACCGTGTTGTCCGCGATCGGTCCGTTGTCACGCAGCTTGATGGAGATGCCGCTGCCAATCACGCTAATGTTGGTGAGCGCCGTCAGGTCGCCCAGGGCCACCGTTCCCGTGCCCCCATCGATCGTAAGAGCACCCATCGCGGTGATGCGCTGGCCACGGCCCATCGCAAACCCGCCCGAGGTGAAGATCGAGAATGTGTTCGTCAATCCCTGGTTCTGCAGGCGACCCTCGGCGTTGTAACTGCCGAACGCGGCCGTCGCGGCGATCGTGCCCGCCGTGGCCCGGTCAGCCCCGAGCGTCACAGCGCCGAACCGCACGGTCGAAGTCCCGATGTTGTTGTTGAACTTGAACGGGGTGCTTCCGGCGTTCGCCGCCGCCGTTGAGAGCAGCGTGAGCTGGCGGGTGTTGCCCTGGTCCGGGTTGAGGCTGGATCGGAAGAGGAGCGTTCCGGTGCGGCCGTCAACCACCACGTTCCCGCCGATGGTCACACCGGAAACGAAGGTCATACCCGTTCCGGAAAGGTTGGCGACCGTCGAAAGCGTGGAGTTGAACAGCAGCGCGCCCGTACCGCCATCCACCGAAGTGGCGCCGCCGGAAATCGTGGCCGCGCCCGTGAAGGTCATGCCCGTCCCGGACAGGTTGGCGGTGGACGAGAGTGTGTTGCCGAATACCAGGGCGCCCGCGCCGCCCGCGATCGCGCCCGTGCCCGTCACCGTCACTGCATCGTTGAACGAGGCCCCGTTGCTGGTGGCCAGGCCTGCCGCCACCGCCGTCGTGCCCTCGGCGTTTGTGGTCAGGCTCATGAGCGGGAAAAGCCCGCCCGCCGCGCCCGTGAACGTGGTGGCGCCGGCGTCGCCCCCCACGGCGAAGCTGTTGACCGTGAGCGCCCGTGCCGTGCCCAGGGCGTCGCTGTCGAGCGTGCCCGAGAACGTGATGTCGTTGCCCGCCAGCGTGGTCGCGTTGCCCAGCGTCGTCGCCCCGCTGTAGGTCTGATCCTGCGTGGTGCGGACCGAACCGCCGTTGAGGAACGTCCGGCCCATCGCGCTCGTGGTCAGCGAGGTCAGTTGGAACGTCCCGCCCAGGGCGCCGCCGAAGGTCGTGTTCCCGCCGCCGGTGGTCACCGTCAGCGACCGCGTCGCTGTGGAGTCTGAGTCCACCGTCCGAACGAACGTCACCGCCCCGTTGGCGGTGGTCACGATGGTGTTGTTGGCGAGGGTGAGCGGCCCATCCACCGCGATCGAGCCGACCCCCGTCGTGGTCAGGTTGCCGTTCAGCGTGGTCACGCCGGCATACAACTGCGAGCCCAGCGTCTGCACGCTGCGCAGGTTCAGGGTCGCGCCCGTCGCCGTCAGGCTGGCCAGCGGGTTCTCGTTGAGCCCCGTGCCCAACCCGACATTGCCGGCAAGCGTTGTGTCGCCCAGCCCCGAGTTCAGTGTCAACGCGTGCGCATCATTGAACGCGTTGACCGTCCCCGTCACGCTGATGTCGTCGCCCCCCGTCAGGCCCGCCGTGCGGATGACCGACGGTCCGGACACCAGCAGGTCGCCCGTGATGACGATGGGGCCTGAGGCCGTCGATCGCAGGTCCCCGTTGAGCGTCGTGTCACCCGTGTACTGCTGCGTCCCGGTGCTGGTGACGCTCCGCAGCGCGATGGCACCTCCGCCCGAGGTCGTCGCCACCACCGACGCCATCGACGATGTCCCGCCCACCGCGCCGGCGACCGAAACCCCGCCCCCGGCCCCGTTCAACACCAGCGCCCGGGCCGTGCCGTCCGAGTTGATCGTGCTTGCGAAGTTGATCCCGTTGCCGGCGAACGTCGAGTTGGCCGCCAGCACCACGGCATCGCCGTAGGTCTGGAGCCCGGCCGTTGTAACGTTGCCCGTCACCGTCGTGGTCCCGCCGGCATCGGTCGTGATGCTCGCCAGCGGGTTGGTCGCGCCCACCGTCCCGCCGAACAGGGTGGTGCCGATCGTGTTCACCGTCAGGGCCCGCGGCGTGCTGTCGGACAGCAGGCTCTGGTTGAACAGCACGTTCCCGTTTGAGCTCGACGCCACCAGGTTGCCCAGCAGCGTCACGGTGCCCCCGTACACCTGGCTGAGCTGCGTGTTGATCACCGGGCCGCTGAGCTGGACGGTTCCGCCCGCGTTGGTCGTCAGGAATCCGAGCCGCCCGTTCGTCCCCGCCCCGACCGAGCCGCGGAGCCTTGCATCGGGCGAGTTGATCGCCAGCCCGTTGTCCTCCCCGGCCTGCGAATCAATGGTCGAGTTGAATACCACCGAGGTGGTGCCCGCCATCGTGGAAGGACGCGCGAGCGTCACGGCGTCGTTGAACAGGATGGAAGTGCCGCTGATATCGCCGTCGACGGTCGTGCCGCCGGTGTACGTCTGCGAGCCCGCCGTCCGGACGGTCGCCACGGAGATGCTGCCGCCCGTGGCGGTGAACGTCTGCAACTCCGTCGCCGAGCCGCCGATGGTGATCGCGCCGCCCGCGTCGCTTGGGCTTGGGCGGGTGTTGATCGTGAGGACCCGGTCCGCGCCCGTGGAATCCACCGCCCCGCTGATGCTGACGTCGTCGCTCGCGCCGCCCGGGGTCGTGATCGCCGAGTCGCTGTTGAGCCGCAGGCCACCCATGATGTCGATGTCGCCCGCCACCTGGAGCGTCAGGTCGCCCGTCAGCGTGACCAGGCCGGTGTACGTCTGATCGTTCGCCGTGCGCACGCCGTTGAGGGCCACCGTCGAGCCGCTCGCCGTGAGCGATCCCAGCCGCACGCCCGCGCCCACAGCGCCCCCGAGGTTGACGTCCCCCAGGTTGCCACCGTTGACGGTGAACTGACGGTTGGACGCCTGCAGGTCCGCGTTGGTCGTACCGCTGACCGACACATCGGCGCCGTCCGCAAAGGTCCCGCCCTTGGTCGCATCCAGCGCCACGTTCCCCGCGACCTGCAGATCGCCCGCGACCGTAATGGCGTTCCCCTGGGTCTGCACACCGGCGGTGAGCACGTTGCTGGCCCCGTCGAGGATCACGCTGGCATTATCCAGCCCGCACAGCAGGAACCCGATGTTCACCGAGCCCGCGCCCACGCTGGACCGCAGTGTGACAGGATCGAAGAAGTCAACCGCCGAGGCCAGCGAGAGGCTGCCGGACGAGTCGGCCCGCCCGATCGTGATCGAGGAAAAACCGTTGACCAGTTGACCCAACTCGCTGGTCGTCAGGCTCAGGGCCGCCAGCGGGTTGCCAACCCCCGTGCCGCCCAGGACCATCTGCGTGTTGGCGGTAAACGGCTGGAGAACCAGCGCGCCCGATCCGCTGACCGCGCCCAGGAGGTCGATCTCGTTGGCCGTCAGCGTCACGTCGTTCGCATCCCCATCCAGGGTTTGCGCGAGGGTGAGCGTGCCCCCGGAGGAAATCTCGCGACTTCCCCCGACGATCAGCACCGGCCCGTTCAGCGAGACCCCAAAGTTCGCGTTGATGTCGCCCGAAAGGTTCAGCGGCCCGCTCACCGTCATCGCCCGGGGTGCGATCGAAGTATTGACGTTGACGCCCGTCGCGCTCACCAGGACCAGCCGCGATGTATCGACCTTGACAGCCGAATCAACATCGACCACGCCATCGTCCGAACGCAGCGTGTACAGCACGTTGGTGATGCCCGAGGCGAACTGGGCCGTGTCGGGGGTCAGCACATCCCCCAGGTTGGCATCCTGCCTGATCGAGAATGTGCTCGGCGATGTGGCGCCGCCCGCCGCGCCGTGGAAGACCGGTCCGTTGCCAACCGCGTCTACGAACGCCGCCGTCCCGCCCCCGGCCGGGCCGTCACCGGCCCGCAGGAAGATGGACGCAGCGCTGAGGTCCACACCAAGTCCAAAGGTCAGGTCGCCCGTGCCGTCGGTGCCGGCGCGGAGGTCGATCGGCCCGGTCAGGGCCGTGATGTCGTCGGTGATGAGCAGGTCGTCCGCCGTGGCAACCGTCACCTGCGCGGCACGGATGGCGTTGTTGACCACCGCACCCGCCGTGATCATCAGGTTGGCCAGCGGCGTACCCCCGCCCACCAGCCCGCCGAACGTCACCGTTCCCGTGCCCGCCACGAGCGTGAGGTTGAAGCCGCCGTCGAGCGTGTCGGAGAACGTGATGTCGTTGCCCAAAACAAAGTCGGTGGTAATCGTCACCGGCCCCGTCAGCATGACTGGCGAGGCAAACCCGACGGCGTCGTCCGTCGTGGTGATGTCGGCGCCCAGGTCTACCGGGCCGGTGCCGATCTGGTTGAACGCCCCGTCGAGGGTGAGGGCGGCGTTGCTGATCGTCAGCGTTCCACCGTTGGTCACGGTCAGACCGCCGAAGTTGGTGGTGTTCACCCCGCCGAGCAGGTTGATGTCGTTGGCCGTGAGGCTGATGCCCGACCCGTTGGTATCCAGCAGGCCGTTGAACGTGCTCGTGCCCGTCGCGTTCCCGAAGAACTGCGTGATGCTGGCCGCCGACACAGCCTGGGTGGTGACGTTCCGCGCCGAGAAGATCGTGAGCGCGCCCAGCCGTGTCCCGACCCCCGCGTCGGCCCCCAGCGTGAAGTCCCCGCCCGTACCGGCGCGAATGCCAAGATCATCCGTGCCCGCAAAGGTCCCGTTCAGCGTGCCGGTGATCTCGATGTCGGCCCCGGCGGCAACGCCGTCGGTGGTATCGAGCTCAACATCCGCGCCCAGGATCACGTTGTCATCAATCAGGATGTCCTGGCCGGCCGTCACGATGTTCGCGTTGAGCGTCGTGGTCATCCCGCTGCCAACCAGCGTGACCGAGGCCAGGCCCGAGCCGGTGATCTGGCCGTCCACCGTGATCGAACCCGCCGTGGGCGTCCGGATGAGGACCGGGCTGCGGAAGTCGCTGGCGTTGATGGTGATGTCGTGCTCTCCGGCGATCCGCCCGATGACCACCTGCGACAGCGTCGCCGAGAGCGCGGCAAGATCGATGGTGCTCAGGTCCAGTGTCCCGGCGCCGCCGCCCAGTCCGATCGAGGTCGTCGCCGTGGAGGGCTGCAGGGTCAGGATGCCCGTCCCCACCACCGAGTTGGCCGCGCCGTTGAAGTTGATCTCATCGCCCGTCAGCGTGAAGTTGTTGGAGCCCAGGTCAAGGCCCTGGGAGAACGTGATGGTCTGCATACCCGAGTTGAGCTGCGTGACCGACGGCCCGACGGCGACGTCGCCCGTGAAGAAAATCGCGTCGCCGGCGACCGCGGTCGTTGTAATCCCGGCGTTCAACTGTGTATCGCCCGTGCCTAACTGCGCGAACCCGCCCAGGGCCGTGATGGCGCCATCGATGGTCAGCAGGCCAGAGTTGGTGACGTCAAACGGCGAGCCATCGACCGCCGAAGCCCCGCCGTCGAGGTTGATCGTGACACCCCGCAGCGTGATACCGCCGCCGCCCAGCGTCGTCAATGTTCCGAACGTGCTGGTGCCCGTGCTCGCCAGGACCTGCGTGATGCTGTTGGCGCGCACCGTGGCGGTGTCGATGTCATCGGCCACGAACACGTTGAACGTGGTCAGTTCGTTGGTGGCCCCCACCGCGCCGGTGATGCCGATATCCCCGGTGCCGGTCCGCATGGCCAGGCCCTGGCCGCCCGCGCTGGCGCCCTCCACCGTGCCCGTGATATCGAGGTCGGCGCCCGCAAACCCGCCTAGTTCCGTCGTGTCCAGGTTCACCGTGTTTACCAGCCGCACCGGGCCGGTCACCGAGATGAACTGGCCCTGCGTCGTGATGCCGTCCGAAAGGCTGATCGTGCCGTTGGAAACGAGCGTAATCGAGGCATCGTCCGTGCCATTGATCTGGCCGGAGGTGATGCTCCCGCCCACCACGGGCGTGCGGATCAGCACCGGGTCGCGGAACGAAGCGCCCGCCCCGATATCAATGACGTGCAGCCCGGCGGCCCGCCCGATGACGACCTGCATGAAGCCGTCCGTCAGAGCGGCCAGGTCGGTAGAACTGATCGTGAACGCGCCGGCGCCGCCGTTGATCCCGATCGAAGTATTGTTCGCGCCGGGCTGGAGCGTAAGTATCCCGCCGCCCGTCACCGAATCGTTCCCGCCGTTGAACGCCAGGTCCCCGGCCGTCAGCGTGAAGTTGGCGGTGCCCAGGTTGAGGTCCTGCGAGAACGTGATGGCCGCGCCGCCCGCGTTGAAGTCTGTGACCAACGGGCCCACGGTCACGTTGCCGGCAAAGGAGATCGCATCGCCGGTGGTAGGCGTCGTGGTGATCGCCGAGTTCACCTGCACGTTGCCCGCGCCCGACTGAGTAAACCCGCCCAGGGCCGTGATCGCCCCGCCCTGGATGGTGAGCAGGCCGGAGTTGGTAATGCTGATGGGCGCCGCCTCGATCGCCGTCGCGCCGCCGTTCAGGTTGATCACGACACCATTGAGGGCGATGCCGATCAGCCCCAGGGAGGTGAGCGTTCCGAAGTTGCTCGTGCCCGTGCTCGCGTTGGTTTGAACGATGCTGCTGGCCCGCAGCGACTCGGTATCGATGTTGTTCGCCGAAACGATGGTGAGGGCCCCCACGGCCGTCGCCGCGCCGACCGTGTCGGTAATCAAAAGATCGCCCGCGCCCGCCCGCAGGGTCAGGTGCTGAGCCCCCGCGCTGGCCGCCACCACCGTGCCGTCGATGGTCAGGTCATCGCCGGCAAACGCACCGGCATTGGTCGTGTCGAGGGTCACCGTGCCCGCGGCCAGGCGCACCGGGCCGGCCAGCGAGATAAAGTCCCCATCGGTCCTGATGCCGCCCGTGAGGCTGATCAGGCCGTTGGAGACCAGTGAGATCGAAGCATCGCCGGTGCCGACGATCTGGCCGGCCGTGATGGTCCCGCCGACGGCCGGTGTCCTGATCAGCGTCGGATCGCGGAAGGTCGCCGTTCCGGTGACCGTGATGGCGTGCAGGCCCGTGCTGCGCCCGATGGTGAGCTGGGTAAAGCCGTCCAACATCGCCGCAAGATCGGCGGCCGTGAGGTCAAGGGTGGCCGCCCCGCCGTTGATGCTGATGCTCGCGTTGTTGTTCCCCGGCTGGAGCGTCAGCGTGCGCATTCCCGAGACCGAGTTAGCCCCGCCGTCGAAGTTGATTTCATCGCCGGTGATCGTCAGGTCATTGGCCCCGATCGTCAGATTCTTCTTGAAGACCACCGCGGCACCGCCCGCGTTGAACTCCAAGTCGTCGGCGAGAATGGTCACGTTCTGGTCAATCTCGATGCCCGAGCCGCCCGCCGTGGTGATCGAACCGCCCACGCTCAGGTCGCCCAGACCGTCCTGGAAGAAGTTGGCCCCGCTGTTCACCGCGCCGCTCAGCGTCGCCAGCCCGCTGTTGGTGATCCGGATCGTGCCGCCCGAATCAATCGTGCTGTTGGCCGTCAAGGTCCCGGTTGTAACCTGGACCACGCCGCTGACATCCACCGTGTCCAGCTGCACATCCGCCGCGTTGGAGACGATCAGGTTCCCGACGTCGGTCGTGACCGAAGACTGAACATCGATCAGGCCCAGCGTGCCCGCGTTGAGCGTCAGGTTCTTGTCGGTGCCCACGGTCCCGGTGACCGCGCCCGTAATCGTGATGTCCTGCCCGGCGAGCGCAACCGCCCCCACCCGTGTGTCGAGCGTGACCGTCGCGCCGCTCAGCACCAGCGCCCCGTTGATGGCGATCGCGCCACCCGCCGTGCTCGCGCCGGTCCCCAGCGAGAAAGAACTGCCCGTCAGCGAGATGTTTCCCGCCGCGACCCCGCTCGTGGTGAGCAGGCCGGAGTAACTTCCCACACCCGTTCCGCCGGCCTGTGTGATGAAGTTCGCCGCGATCGAAGAGGCCAACACCGCATCGACGCTGTTGATCGTGAACCCGCCCAGTCGCGTGGCCCCCACAGCGCCGCCCAGCGTGATGTCCCCACCCAGCGCGCCCGAACCGGCCTGGAGCGTCAGCACTTCCATGCCGGCCGTGTCGGCATTGACGGCCCCGGTAATCTCGATGTCGGCCCCGTCGAACGTGGCGCCGTTGGTCGTGTCCAGCAGGACATTGGCGCCCAGCACCACGGTGTCGTCGATCAGGATCGTCGTCCCATCGGTGATGATGTCGGCGTTCAGGGTCGTCGTCGCGCCCGAGCCGGTGAGCGTCACGCTCGCGTTGTCCGTCCCGGCAAGCGTCCCGTTGACCATGATCGAGCCGGCCACCGGAGTCTGGATGTGGATCGGGTCCAGGAACGTCGCCCCATCGATGATGATGTCGTGCTCGCCATTGGACCGCCCGATGACGATCCCGTCAAAGCCATCTTCGATGGCGAGGATGTCGCTCGCAGAAATATCCAGGTCCCCCGCGGCCGGCGCCACGAACCCGATATCGATCGAGGCCGTCGCGGTGCTGGGCTGCAGCGTGAGCGTTGAGCCTGCCGCGCCCGTGACCGAGCCGATCCCGCCCGTGAAGTTGACCTCGTCGGCCGTCACGGTCAGGTCGTTGGCCCCGGCGGCCACATCGCCCGCGAACGCCACCGTCGCCGTGCCGGCATTGAGCACCGTGTTGGCCGTAAGCACTACATCGTTGTCAAAGCCGATGTTCTGGTTCGCTGTTGTGATCCCGGCACCCAGCGAAGAAGACCCCGTCCCGCCCGAGTTCGCCTGGACGAAGGCGCCCTGCAGGTCAACCGCCCCGCCAACCGTCAACAGCCCCGAGTTGGTCACCGTCAGCCCCGCGCCGCTGGTAAAAGCGCCGAGGGTGAAGTTGGTCCCGGTCAGCGCAGCACCGCTGGCGATATTCACCACGCCCAGCGTCGTCAGGCCCGTGCCCGCATCCTGCTGGATGTTGTTCGCGCGGATCGTCGAGGTCATCACGTTGTGAGCGTTGTTGATCGTGAGGAAGCTCAGGCGCGTCGTGCTGCCCACGCCCCCGCCCGTCGCCCCGGTGATGCTGATGTCGCCCACCGTGCCCGCGGCCAAGGTCAGCGTTTGGGTCAAGTCGGCCGTACCGTTCACGGTGCTCGAGAAGCCGATGTTCGCGCCCGTCGCGGCACCGCTCGTGGTGTCAATCGTCGATGATGTCGCGAGCGTGACCACGCCGTTGAACTGCACCGCGTCGCCAGAGGTGGTGACGTTGGCCCCAAGCGATGTAGGGCCGTTCGTGGTCAAGCCGTTCAGGATGAGGTTGGTGTTGATCGCGACGCTGGTGCCCGTCAGCGTCAGGTCCGACGTTGTCAGGTTTGTCTGGCTGATGATGGTCACCGCGCCGGCGTCGGACTGGATCGTGTAGTCCACGCCTGTGACATCCCCGCCCTGGAACCTGGCCAGCACCGGCAGTGCGGTAGCCGTCGCCGTGCTCAGGGCCGCATCCTGCTGGAACATAAACCGGCCCGGCGCATCGGTGCCCGCGAAGTCACGAAACGTCGGGCTGTCGGTGTTGGCATCCACGGTCGCGGTGTTCGTCCCCGCGGCCCCGTCCCCGGCCCGCAGCGTGATGACGTCAGAACTCAGCACCGCGCCGGGTTCAAACGACAGGTTCCCGGAGCCGTCGCTCCCCGAACGCGCCAGGATCGAGTCCTGCGCCGTGATGGTCCCATCGATCACGACGCTCCCGGCGTGGTCGATCGATACCGACCCTGCGCCGGCGTCAATGTCCGCGGCCCCGGTCGAAATAAAGTTAGTGCCGGTGGACGAAATGACCCCATCCGTCGTGGTGATGGCCCCGGCAATCGTGACGATGCCGGCGTGGTCGATGGTGACCGAACCATCCCCCGCGTCGATCGTGCCCGTGGAATCAAAGTCGTCACCCGCTGACTCAACATTGCCCCCGGTGGTGGTAATGGCCCCGCCAACGACGACATCGCCGGTGTGGTTGATCGAGACCAGCCCCGTACCGGCGCCAATCGTCCCAGCCACAACTGAAGTGAAGTTGACGCCGCTGGATGTGATGGTGCCCGTGCCGGTGGCGGTGATGGCCGCGCCCAGGTTGACGTTCCCTGTGTGATTGATCGAAACCGACCCGCCGCCCACGTTGATAGCCGCCGTGTTCCCAAAGTCCACGCCCGATGAACTGAAGTCTCCCCCGTTGGTTGTGATGACCGCGTCCACCGTGACGCTGCCCATCGTGACGTTGTCCATGTCGCCGGCGACACCGGGGTCGTTCGCAATCAGAATGACGTTGAGCTGGTCCACCGTCGATCCGATGGTGGCGTTGACATCGATGTCGTCCTGCGCGATCAGCCTCAGGGTGGCCTCGTCGCCGCCCGTCTTTGAGATCGCCGTGCTGACGATAATATCGCCCGCCTGGTTCCCGCTCGCATCACTGGTGGTAATCGTGACGTCCGTGCCGCCCGACAGGGATGAATTGACCGACGCCGCGTTGAGGTTCGAGTTGTTGCTCGATGGGGTAAATGTGTGCGGAGTCATCGAAGTGTCGTAATCGCCAGGCACGCTCGTCATGCCGCTAATCGTCACGTTGCGCGGGTCCAGCAGCCACAGGCCGCCCTGGCCCTGAGCCGCCGACGCATCCACCGAAACGGCGTTGAGGTCAAGCACCCCCTTGCTGCTCGTCTCGATCAGTCCGCCGTTCCCGCCCGTGGCCCCGCCGCGGGCCGTCGCCTCGCCGTAGAACTTCGTGACCTCTTCCGACCACACCACCGCCGTGCCGCCGTTGCCCGCGCCGGTGGCATCGACGTTGATCGAACTCTCGTGGTTGATGTAGACCGCGTCTGCCTTGCGCCGCGCACCCATCCCCTGGAAGTCCCCGCCGATGTGCACCGTACCGCCGCCGTTCGCCCCCGAGGCGTCGATGTCCGCCGCGAAGAGCCCGATCTTCTCACCCAGCACCTCGACGCTGCCGCCCTTGCCGCCCGCGCCCTGGTTGCTCGCATCCAGCGACCCCGACACCGACACGATTCCCCCGCCCTTGCCCTCGATCTTGATGTCCTTGGCCTTGACGCTCCCGGAGGTGCGCACCGCCATGGCGTACATATCGCCCGCGCCCATCACCACCCGGCCCCGCGTCGCGTCGATGGTGCCCGCGTTATCCGTCCCGACCCCCGCGGCCTGCGCCCCGTCGCTCTTGATCTTGACGTAGATGTTGCCGCGCTGCTTCCCGACCATGACCTCGTCGCCCGAGGCCATCACCACCGTGCCGCCGGTGGCCACGATCGAACCCAGGTTCTCCACGTGCCGGCCCAAGAGCCCGACAAAGTTTGCCGTGATCGTGCCCTCGTTGCGGACCGTCCCCTTCAGGTTGGTGAAGTTGTTGATCCCGCGGACGAAGTCGGCGTTGCTGAGGTTACCGGCCGCGGCGTACAGGCCCGTCACGTTCACCGACGCCCCGTTGCCGAACATCACTCCTGCCGGGTTGATGATGTACACCCGCCCGTTGGCCATCAACGACCCGTCGATCCGCGTGGGGGCCGCGCTGTTGATCCTGTTGAGCACCCGCGACGCGGCGTCCGGCTGGACAAACCGGACGCTCTCGCTGCTGGCGATGTCGAAACTGCGGTAGTTGATGATGCTGTTGCGACCCGCGTGGATCAGCGTGTTGGCGCCGTCGCGCTCGATCCGCACGTTCCCGCGGACGACCTGCGCGCCCTCGGGCCCCGCGAGCGCCGGCGCGCACGCCGCCGCCAACAGCGCGCCGCTCAGCGCGCGCGTCCACCCCCGGCCGCGCCCGATCCATTGCAGACTGCCAATCGCCAGCCGCTCGGCCCGCCGGACCAGGGCCGCCGCTCCCCCGCAACCAACCCCAAAGCCCGTCCCGTCATTGTCCACCCGGCTGTTTTGATTCAACATCGCCATCCCCTATCACCGGCCGCGGGTACGGTCCTGAACACAACAACCTGCACCCGCAATCCCGGATTGTTCCATCACCCAGCTACCCGCCCCGAACAACATTCCATCCGCCGTCGCGGAGCGACCCGCGCCGCCCCGCCGATGACCCCGCCCTAGTACAACAGGGTCATCGAGAAGTGCAGCCGGGCGTCCCCCGAATCAACCGTGTCCGGCTCATCGTCAATCGCCTCCAACGCGAACCCCAGGTCCAGCCGCACGCTCAGGTTCCGCTTGAACTGCAACTCAGCGCCCACACCAGCCCCGATCAGCGTGTGGTCAAACTCCCCGGGGCGGGGATCGCTGATCTGCGTCTGCGCGGCATCCACGAACGCCTTCAAAATGTAATCCCAGTCCGCCCGCCCGTAGGGCTGCTGCGGGGCCCAGCGGAAGTTGTTACCCAGCCACCCCATCTCCCGCTGGCCGATCATGCCCGGCTTGCTGATGGGCAGGATCCGCGGCACGTGGAACCGGTATTCAAGCGACCCGATGTAGACCGTGTCGCCAGCCGTGATCGATTCGGGGTACCCACGGACCGTGAACATGCCGCCCGCAACCTCTTCCGCCGTCGGCACCAGGCGGTAGTCAAAGGCGTACTGCCCACGCGCCGAGATCGCAACCTCGTTGGCGAGCGTCCCCTTTTCGCCGCCCCCTTCACCGGCAAACTCACCCGGCCACAGCAGCGGCTCCAGGTAAAACGTCTGCTCGGCGTCGAACTTGATGACCTGCCACTCATCGTCCACGCCCAGCCGCCCCAGGTTCTGAATCTCGTCGATGTCCGTTCCGGCCACTCCCGGGAGCTGGAACTCCATCGTCACCCCCGCCAGGGTGCTCGCCGCCTCGGTGTTACGGTCCAGCCGCAGCCCGAAGTACGGGAGGAAGAAGTTGTCCTTTCCATCCCCGGAAGGGCTGTTAACCTCAACGTTCTCAAGCCGCCACCCGCCGATCGCATCGACGAAGAACTCCCGGTGCTGGTACACGTTCCACACCAGCTCGCCGCCGACCCCGTAGGTGGTGCCGTCGAAAGTTTCGTCCGCGAAGCCGACGTCTGACGCTGTAAACGTGGACCACATGCCATACCCGCGGGCCCGCAACTGGTCCGAAATCAGCGGGAACTCATAGCCCGCCATGACGGCGTGCGACGCGTCAAAGTTGCTCGTGATGTAGTCGATCCGAAGGATGTCGTCGTGCCCCGTAAGCTGGTTGTGCACGAAACCAAACCGCTCCCGCCACTCGCCGGTCGACGCCGTCCCGGTGTTCGAGACCTGCGCGTACACCGACCACGGCTTGGTCTCCGAAACCAGGTAGTCGACCACCACCTCCTCGGAGCTCTCGCCCGGAGAGATCGCCACGTCCACCCGCCGCCCGGGGTGACGATTCAGCCGGAAGACATAGTCGTCCAGGTAATCCTTGCGGAGCAGGTCCTCAGCCTGGAGCGGTGATTGCGTTCGAATCCGCCGCTGGACAGGGTCGTCGCTGTTCATACGGCCGGCCGGATCAGCCTCGATCTCATCCTCAAGCCGCTCGCCCGACGCGATCGTCCGCAACTGCTTGACCACGCCCGTCCAGATGATCATCCGCAGGTCGGAACTCTTGCCGCCCCGAAGGTCCGTGCCCGTCGCCTCATCGATGTCCTCCGGGTGCAGCTGCACGAAGATCCCGATGTAGCCACGCTTGTTGATCTCAACGACCAGTGCCTGCACCACCGCCTGGATGGCGCTGCGGTAAAACACGCCCCCGGATCCGTCCACCACGTCGCCCAGTTTCAGGTCAACGCTCGGCAGCCCTTCCCGGTACGCCACGTAGCCATCCGCCGTCACCCCCAGCCTCACCCGCGCACCCAGCAACTCATCCACAGAAGGGTGCGAAGGGTGTTCGGTGCGGTACTCGAGCACGAACCGCGAGATCGGGTACCGACCCCCATCGTCCGGCACGGGAACGCCCGGGACCGGCTCCGCCGCCGCTGCGGCGGGCTCGGTTGGTTCCGAGGCGGGTGGCGGGGCCGTTGGCTGCACCTCGTTGATGTCGATCGGCGGCTGTGCCCCTTGCCCGAACACCGGCCCCGCCAGGGACAGCAGCGCCGCGCCCCCGATCGCCGTCACAAGACAATGCTCGCGGATCCGCCTGCACACGGCCCGCGCGCCGACCCCCGTCGATATGCGAAGATCAGCCGTCGCCCCGACCTGATCCCGAAAGACTGGCACCTTCATCCGAGTTCCTTTACTTCCTGTCGCCGCCCCAGATTCAGGCGGTCCGACCGCAATCGCGCTCGCCCGTTCCTCACGTGTCTTTCGATGGGCCACAAACGCCAACGGCGCGGTGCACCACTCAGACTCGCTCACACAACACCGGGTGCCCCACCAACAGGTGGGGAAACTCTCCATACCCCCCACGACCCCGTCACGCCAAACGAGCAACGACAGAAACGCACCGACGGCCAACTCCTCCGCTACTCCGGGGCGCACTGCTCCTTTTTGACACCCTGCCAACCTAAACCTGTTCGCCCCGCCCGTCAAGTCGCGCACTTCCCGCGCTGACAACCGGCTCCTTCGCTTCAGCGCCCGGGGCCGTCCAAGTACGCTCCCGACTCCAGCGCTTTGCCGAGTCGATCCGACACCCCCGCCGCCGTGGCCGACCTTGGTGCTGAAAAAGCCAAACGGAACCCAACATCTGAATACCCTTCACCCGACCGGCTGAGATTGACCGCCTGAGGTGCGGTCGCCACCACATCCACCGGAGAAAGGGCCGAAGCTCCGATAACCTTCAGCTTTTCTCCCTTTCCGAGCGCGGCATCAATGCCCTGCTCTGTTGGAGCACCGATAGCCTCCAGGGCCGCGGCGTCCTCAAACACAAACTCGGCAACGTTTCCAACCAGGTGATGGAACTTCGATGCCCCGCCCCCACCGCCCTGCGATATCGCGGCAAACCACACAACGCCGTCATCGACCTCGACGGCCGGAGTTCCATCCTCGTTTGGCTGAAGCTTCTGCGACCCCGCCGGCCAGAACACGCCTCCTCCGGGCCATTCGGCCGCCAGCACGTTCAGCCCGCGGATGTGGTCGTATTGCCGCTTCCAGGCTGCATCGCGAACGTTGCTCCCACCGGGACCAGGCGGGGGAACTGGCCCCGACGCTACCGCGCCCTGCCATTCCCCCGGCGTTGGAAGCCGACACCCTAACAACCTCGCCGCAAAAACCGCGGCCCGGGGCGAAACAAACTGCATCGGGTGCTGGGGCGAGGGCGGTTCTGGGGCAGTCCCGTCAGCCGGGTAGTACGACTTCTCAACCATCGAGCTCGAGTACCGAAGCCAGCCACGGCTGGAATCTCCCGACCCGGCACGGGCCACCGTCATGACTTCGCCGTCCTTCAGGCTCCAATCCCACACCCGCGGCCCGCGCCTCCGGTCCGTCCCGCCCGGCGGGAACGTGGCAAGCCACTGCTTCACGACGTCCCATTGCTCGGCCACGGTCACCGCATCGGCGAAGACCCCCACTGAAACCTCGGTGGTTGCGACGAAGCTGACCGTTTCGCCCGCGGCTTCCACCCGCTGAAACTGGATCGTGTGCGCGAGCCCGCCCGGCTTCGCCCAGGCAAAGGTCAGCGAATCACCAGCAGCGGTCGGCGCGATGAGCTTCCAGCCCGCCGCCCCGGGGCCCAGCTTGCTGAGGTCCACATCCGCTCCCGGCTCGGCCAACTTGCCCAACTGTGCGAGCAGCGGCGCCACCCGCTGGTCGCTCGCGACCGCCCCGGGCATCGCCTTCACCTGACCTGCAAACCGATCGACCGCACCCCGCTCGACATCGGCCCGTTCCTTGCCCGTCAACGCCGCCGCGAGCCTGACCCCCTTGCCAAGTTCGTACCGGCGAATGTTGTACTGAACCCAGCCCGGCAACGAGGCCACCTCCGTATCGCCAACCTTGAATGCCTCACGTGATTCGACGGCGGTCGCAAGGTCTGCCGCGTCGGCCGCGCGGGCGGCGACGAACTGAGTCCACATCCGCTGCGCAGTTGCCGCGCTCTGGGCCGCCACGACCTGCCGCTGCCCCGCGTCCGTCACCCGCCCGGCGGCCTCGTCCATCGGCCCGGCCAGCAGCGCGGACGCCTCGGTGAGTTGCGCTCCCGTCGCCGGCCATCCACCTTCCGCGAGCTTGGCCCAGGCCAGCGACGCTTCGGAAACACGCCGCCCGCTGGTGTCCGAAGCCGCGCTCCGCAACGCCTCGATCAGCCTCGCCGGCTCAGTCTCGGACTGCACGCTGCGCACGCTCTCGACCTGCCGCAGCACCGGACCAAACGCCCCGCCCAACTCGCCAAACACCGCGGAGGACTTCAACTGCGCCACCAGGGCCGCGGCCTCTTCCCCCTGCCCGGCCGAGCCGAGCAGGCTCTCCAGGCGCGAGCCGGTGGCGATCAGAGCGTTGGCCTCGTCAATCCAAGAGCGCAGCTGCGAGGCCGCCTGCTCGGCCCGGGCCGAGTTGCCTGACAGCGTCGCCGATACCGCCTCATCCACGGCGCGGTCTCGTCGTGCGACCACCGCCGCCCGCAGCGCCCCCGCATCAATGGACGAGTTCGCCGGAACTTCCGGCAGCAAGACCGTGCCAACCTGCGCCTCCACCCCTTTGAGCGACTTCTCCAGGCCCTCAGCGCGGGACCTTGCCTCAGCCCAACCCAGTGTCGGATCGATCCCGGAGAGCCCCGTCACCCACGCCCGCCGCAGCGGTTCCATCGTCACACCCGGGACACCGGCCCGTTCCGCCAGGAACGCCGCCACCCGAGCGTGCACCGCCGCCTGCGCCGCCAACACCTCGCGCCCCATGTCCGCCACCTGAGAGTCGATCTCGGCCATGTCCCGCACAACCGAGTCTCGGTTTGACGCCGACCACGGCGTGGCCCGCACAATCCCCGCCCTCTGCACCACCCGATCGAGTTTCTCTCGCAGGGCCGCGTCGGGCTTGGTTCCCTCGCCGGCGAGGTCGCTGTCCAACTTGTCGAGCTGGCGGCGCAGACCCCCGATGGCCCCGTCCAATCCCCAGGCCGTTCGCGGGTCGGGGGCCAACGCGACCGCGCCGGCCGTCCCCACGGGCTTGGTCGCGCCCTTGGGCTCCGGCTTCGCTGGCGCCGTGCTGATCGCCGTCGGCGCAACCGCGCCAGGCCCGGGTATTGTGCCGGTCGGGCCCGACGGCCCTCCGCCCGGCGTATCCACAACATTCTCCGGCGCGGGGCCCTTGTCCCCCCCTCCACCCATCAGCATGAAGAGCAGGCCGATGGCGGCCACCACACCCAGGACGGCACCCACGATCACCAGCGTCCGACGGCCGCTCCCGCCACTGCGCGACTCGCCCTCCGCCGTGCCGTTCGCCCCCGCAACCACGTCGCCCTTGATCCATCCTTCGATGGTCGCTTCCGCCTGCTGCACAAAGCCCGGGTCCATCGTGTACGGCACCTGGCTCGTAAGCCCCAACCCCTTCTCGGATGCCCGCACACAAAACAACTGCGGCGGCTTGGGCTCACCGACGATGACGTCCAGGAATGAGTGCTCGATGGGCTCAAGTACCAGAATCGGGGCCGACGCCGCGACCTCCTGATCCATGAGCGTCATCCAGGCACGCGCACCCTCGCCCAGGGCGCCAAGGCACCGCGGCACGCGGAGGTGCTGCGGCGCTGGGCCGGCGATCCGCGTCTTGCTGCGCCCGCTCCCGATCGCGCGGTACCCCGCCATCTCTCGTTCAATCTCGTACAGAACACGGACCAGGCCCAGGTGCGGCGTTGTCGGCTCGGCACCCATTTCCGTCCGCGCCAGCACCGGATCGTTTACCAGCCGGCCCAGCAGGCCGGCGCGGTCGCCGGCCTCGTTGCCCAGCAACAAAGCGCCCGCATCCTCGAGGCCTCGCCGGGCCTCGCCAATGGCGAGACGCACCAACTCCGCCGACCCGGTCTGGGCGCACTTCTCTTCGATCGCCGCCAGGCGCGGCATGGTCTCCGTGATGGCCCACTCCGCCGGCACGCCCTCGATGTGGGCGCACACAACCATCGGGTACTTCGTCCGCCCCTTCCCGTCGCGGCTGGACCACATCCGTCCAATCAGCAGGCCCTCGGTCGTGCGCCAGTAAAAGACGTGGTTGAACGTGGCAAGACGCTGCTCGTTCTCCAGTTTTTCCCAGGCGCCGGCATCGATGTTCCCGGCTAACCCCTCGGTGTACAGGATCCTCTTGGCGCGGACCAGGAGTTCGGAGTCCAGCCCGATCTCCTCGATGTGGTCATCCCATCCGGGGTGCTTGCCGAACGCCGCAACGTGCACCCGCACGGCGCGACCCCCACCCTCTTTGCGAATATTCGTGGCCAAGTGCTGATTCCTTCTCTTCACACCGGCGGCCCGTGCCGCCAACGCAGATTACTTCAGGGGCCACTGCTCGGCACGGGGCCACTCGGCTTGCACCGGAACCTCCGGGTCGAACTTCAAGTTGAGCCAGAGGTACGTCTTCGCATCCGGAGTCGTCCCCAGCACCCGCCACGTCTTCGTGGCCTCCTGCCACACAGCCTGCTCGCTTGACGCGAGCATCTCGCTCATCAAGCTCCACTCGCTCGCAACAGTGATCTTGGCGTCCGGCTCATTGAGCCTGCCGGTTGTCGCCGGATCGTCGATGTACAAGTAGATTTCGGTGCTCTGCCCCGCCGGCGTTGGAAGTTCAATCCTGAGAGCCTCGGGCTCAACAATCGGCACCGTAAAGCTGAACGGACGGCCCCGCGCCACGCCCCCGACCCGAAGGCCCGCGTACTTGTACATCTCCCGGGCGTCCAGCCCGCCCCGCCGCGGCAACGCCGACCCATCCCAGTAACTCACGGTGATGCTGAGCGGCTTGGGCGCCGCGACCACCTTGAGCACGCCCTTGAGGCGCGTGAACCACGTCCGCGTCCCCGCATCCCTGGCGACAAAGTCCGCGCCGCTCAGCTTTGCCAACTCGACGCGCAGTTCTTCATCCATGTCGCCACCAGCGCCGTCGGTGGCCAACGCCGCCAGAGCATCCAGCTTCGCCGCGGCGACCTGGGCGTCCTTGACCTCCTGTGCCTTGAGGGGCTTGAGGTCCTGCCCGAATGCAAGCGGCACACCCTTCGACGACCGCACCAGCACGTCCCACGCCTGCTTGAGCTCGCCCTCGGTCTCTTTCACCAGCAGCGTCGTGCCCGTCATGAGCAGGTCGTTCCAGTATTGGACCGTCCGCCCGCCCGAGGTGCGGTACACCGTGTAGTACTGCTCCTTGGCCTTCCCGTTGGTGTAGGCCGTCAGCAGGGTGTCCCGCGCCCCGGCGGCGCCCCCGGTACCGGAACACAACCGCTTCCACTGCCCCAGGGTGGTCTTGGTCTCATCGACAAACGACGCGTTCTCGAGGCCCGCGAACGCCGCCGTCACATCGTGCTTGGCCGCGTTGAGCTGGGAGTTCCACACCGCAGAGTCCGGCGGCACCTTCAGGGCGCTGTCGACCGTTTCGTGCAGGCGCGACAACTCGTCCTTGAGGTCAAAGTGCCCGATCAGCTTGATCTTGGCCGCGAACTCCGCCCATGTATCGACCGTGGGCCGCGAAGTCTCCAGCGCCTGCCCCCGCCAGAAGGCAATGTAAGTCTGCACGTACTTCGCTGTTGCCTGGGCGCCCCCGCGGTAGGCGGCGTCCATTTTCAGGGCCTCCCGCCCGATCATCTGCGCCTGCCCGGTCGAGGTTGGTTCTACCAAGTCCTTCAGCTTGGACCAGTCACCCAGCACTTCCTTCGCGGCGTCCGGGTGGTATTCCCTGGAAAACTCGCCACCATTCTCCATCTCAGTCATGGGGACCAGCGGCTGGTTCCACTTCTTGTACGCGCCCTCGCTGATGCGGATATCCGCGACGCCCTTGACGCGCTTGCCGACCGCAGGGCCTTCCTGCGGCCAATCCGCCACCGCCCGCTTCGCGAGCTCAAACATCCGACGGCTCTGCGCAATCTCGACGGCCTTTCGCGCAGCGCGGACGGCGGTGTCACGCTCCGTCACCACCGCCGCCTGCTGGTCGGGCGTCACAAACCGCCCCGATGAGTCTGACGCCCATGACGACCACGCCCCGATCGCCGTGGCCGCCGACCCGGTCGCCGCGACGACACGCTCGATCTCCGCCGAGAATGACGCCGCCAGCCCCGTGCCCGGGTCGACCTGCCCGCCGGGAGCGCCGGCCGCCGCCTTGATTTCGTCGCGTGCCAACCGGTACGCGTCAAACCGCACCGCGTACACCATCGCCTCCGTCCGGTCCGCACGCCCGGTCAGGAGCAGCGGCGCGGCTTCCCGCACCTGCACCTTCATCTTGTCCAACTGCGCCTGAACGGCCGTCGCGACCCGCTTCGCATTGTCGTCCAACTTGGTGCGCAGGTCCACCAGTTCCGCCGGTTCCTTGGCGAGGATCTTCGCCTCCGGCTCGGGCGCCGCGGGCAACTGCGCGCGGAGCATCTCAAAGTACGAAGCCATCTCGCCCTGCAGCGAATCGCCGGCCTTCTCAAACCGCCCCACCGGGTCCCAGGCCTCGCCCGGTGCCCCGGCCAGCGCCTCCACCATCAGGTCGATCTCGGCCTTGGCCAGCGTCATCCCCTCAACCCGCTCGATGAAGCCGGATTCAAACCTGGCGTATTCCGCCAAGTCGCGCGGCGGCGCGCCCCCGTCCGCCCCGCCGGCCTTGAGCCATTGCAGGCTCAGCAGGCCGCGCTCCTCCTCGCGGAACGTGCCCAGCCCCGCGAACAGCCGCTGCAGGCGATTCATGTCGCTGCCCTCGCTGGCTCCCAGGCTTAGCAAGTGCTTCACAAGCCGATCGACCGCATCGTCCACCACAAGGACCGACCCCGCTTCCTTCCCGCCCAGGGCCGCGGAGGGCTCGTCCTCACCCCACCCGTTGGGGTAAGCCGCCGCGACCGCCTTGGCGATGTCCTCGCGGTCCTTCTGGTATGAGCCCTTGTACTCAATGGGCCCCAGCACGTATCTGAACAACCCATCGACGTCCAGCGCCACCGCCGGTGCGGCCGCCGCCGCCTTGGCGGCCTTGGGATCGGCCGCGGGCGCGGTGCCCTTCGGCTTGCCGGCAAACGCGAACGTCTGCAGTCGCACCAGTTGCGCCAGCGCGCCCACCGCATCCGGGCCCCAGGCCTCTTCGGTCTGCAACTTGCTCCGCGCCGCCCGGACCAACGGCCCTACGGCGCTGTGCTCGACCACGGCGCGGTGGGCCTTGATCTGGTCGTCAGCAAACCCGTCCCGGAACCCAAGGAAGGGCGCAATCGGCATCGCCACCACCGGCGGATCGATGGGCTTACCGGCCCAACGCGAGGTCTCGCCCATGAGTTGCAGGCGCGTGGTGATGTCGTCCCCGAGGAACCCCTTGCTGAAGACATCCTCCCCGCCGCGATACGTCCACCCCTTGTCCTTTGCGGCGATCATGACCAGATCCTGCGCCTCGACCTCGGCCACTTCATTCCCTACATAGGCGTCGCGCACGCCCGCCCAGAACTTGCTCGGCGGGCCCACCGAACTGCGAAACTGCATCGCGCCCAGCACGGTCACCCCGATGAGCACGACCACCGCCACCAGCGACCCGCCCACCATCAACCGCCGCTGCTTGGCCAGCTGCTTGCTCACGTTGGTGGCCCGCGTGACCAGGCCCCGCTCCTTGAAGACCTTGTTGAGGAACACATCCCGCAGGAAGTAGGCCTTCTCCTTGTCCCACTCGCGCCCGGTGGGGATCGACTCCACATCAACCCCAAGCGCCGAGGCCAGCGTCATGTCCAGGGCCTGCCCCTCGCGCATCGAACTGGTGAAGAAGATGCCGCGCAGGAAGAGGGGCTTAGGGCTCCATTCCCCGGCCACGAAGATCATCTCGAGGTACCGCCGCAGGCGCGGGGCGATCCGAACCAGGTTGTCCGGGAGTTCAAAGAGCTCATCGACCTGGTCGGTCCTTCGCCCGCTGGTGTCGGTCGTGTGCACGGGGTTCTGCAGCAGCCCCATCCGCCGCTTGAGCAACTTCTGCCGGACCGTCTCGAGGTGCTTGTCGACCTGGTCGGGCTTGAACGCCTCGTCCAGCGGCGCGGGGTTGCTCCACCCCAGGATCTGGTGCTGCAGCGACGGGTCGTTCACCGTCTCGAAGAAGTCGCGGAAGCCCACGATCTTGTCGCACTTGGTGACCACCACAAAGACCGGGAACCGCACGTCCAGCGTCCGCTGCACCACGTCCAACTGGCGCGCAATCGCACCCGCCGTCTGCTCGATCTTCTCCGCCGAGTCCTTCAGCAGGCTCTCCGACGAGATCACCAGCAGCAGCCCGTTGATCGGGGCGTTGGGGCGGCACAGCTTCAGGAGTTTCATGAACTCCTTCCACTCCGAACTCCCCCCCTCGGCCGCCTCCTCCATGAACATGCGCCCGGCGGTATCGAGCACCACGGCGTTGTTCGTGAACCACCAGTGCATGTTGAGCGTGCCGCCCGTCCCCTGCAGGCAGTCCTGCAGGCCCGGCGGGAAGCCCACGTTGCAGTGGCGCATCGCCTCGGTCTTGCCCGAGCCGCTGGGCCCCACCAGCAGGTACCACGGCAGGCTGTACAGGTCCTTGCCCGCGCTCTTAAAGGTGGTCACCCCCTCCTCAAACCGCTTGCGCAGGTCGTCCATCCGCGCCTTCTGCGCCGGGTCCACCGCCCCGCGCCCAGCCCCCGCCTTGGCGATGAGCGACGCGAACGGCCCGCTCTTGGCCTTGTCGCGCAGCTTCAGGAAGACCACGAACAGCGCGATGATGACCGCGACCGCCACAATCCCCACGATCATGATCTTCCAGAAGGGGTTGTTGGGCTGCGCAAACGCCATGACCACGCTCATCACGCCCGCGCCGCCCGCCAGCAGGCCCACGGCCTTCACCGGCCCCGGCAAGTTCGAAATCTGGTTCAGCCCGATCATCGACCTGTCCTCCGGCGCCACCCGCTGGCGGCGCCCCCAAACACACACCCCGACAATCACGCACCGCCCCGACCCCGCCGGCCCCGGCTAGGTCCCGGTCGCCGCCGTCCCCTCGTGCTGCTTCTGGATTGTCTCCAGCGATCCGGTCAGTTCATTGCTCGCGTGCCGGAACAACTGCACGTACGCCACCAGCAGCACCGCCATCAGCGCCACCAACGCCAGCACCAGACCCATGATGCTGCGGTTGGGCGGCTGCGTGAGGTTGCGCGTGTCCACGCCCTCGTACGACTGGGCGCACAGGCGCGCCGATTGAGCCGCGTCGATCATCGCCCCTAAGCGCGCCGATTTCTCCAGCGGGTTGCGGCGGATGAAGTCCGGCTGCCCCGTGTACAGCCCCGTGAACCCAAGCCCGATGCACTCATAGAACACGCCCAGCCGCTGCGTCGCGTTGTCGCTGGGGTCCTTGAGGGCGTCCTCCAGCAGGTCCCAGAACTTCTCCTCAAACCCAAGCTCGCCCAGCTCCCCCGAGAGCGGCCGCCACCCGCTCCCCAACTTGCTGTTGAGGATCATCGAGTCCACGAAGAAGATCATCACCAGCTCGACGTCGTTGTACGGCGAGATCATCCCCGGCGTCGCCTCCGCCTTGGCCCGCATCTCCGTGAAGATCGCCTTGATCTCGCCGCGCATCACGCCAAAGTCCGTCCGCCCCCCCTTGCGCCCAAGGCGGTTCATCCGGCATACATACTGCAACAACGGTTCGCACACTTCAACAAGCGTCATGGTCGGCTCCGGTCCCTCTCTGTTTCACGGTCACTCTGTCGCACTGTGTCCTTGACTCTTCGTGTCTGCGTGACTTCGTGACTTCTTACGGCACCGTCATATACAACGACACATCCGTGTACTCCAGCGGCTCGTTCTCCGGCCAGCGGATCGACATCGCCTTCTCGCCCGCCATCCGCTCCCACATCTTCTGGCTCGCCCCCACATCCACCCGGAAGTAGTGCAGGTCCACCGACGACGGCATCTCCATCGGCGGGTGCCGCTCCTCCGCGAGCTTGATGCCGTAGATGTTCAGCTTGATCATGCTCTTGGGCATGAGCTTGAACTTGTCCTGGTCTTCCACCAGCTTCGCCAGCGCCGTTGGGTCCATCCGGGTCTTGATCCCGATGAAGTACCCGTTGGGCTGCGTCAACTGCTCATCGGTGATCGCCACCGAAAGCGCCGCCCCGTCCTTGATGAACGCCGCCTGCATGAACCGCTTCTGCACATCGCCCCGCAGCAACGGACGGATCTTCTTGTCGAGCTCCAGGAACACCACCCCGGGGTTGTCGTGGTCGTACTTGGGGCCCTCGAACTGATCGCGCTCCGGAGAGAGCGCCGCCAGGTCGCCCAGCAACTCACGCAACTCCAGGTACGCGGCAAACGGCGGCATCGACCCCGCGCCGCCCACGCCCCCCGCCACCAGCGTTGGCAGTCGCGCCGACCACTTGTTCAGCGTCCGCAGCCGCAGCACCTGCATGAACTGCGGCGGCCGCAGGTTCTCCACCACAAAGCCGCCCCGCGTCAACTGGTTGACCAGTTCCTTTCGCGACGCCTCCACCGCCGCGCCCAGATCCCGAACGATCGAACGCAGCGTCGGTGAACCCCCCAGGACCATGCAGGGGGGGACGAACTTGGCATCGGGGCGCGGCATCGTCGCCTCCTCGGCCGAGTGCACAATCCGCACCAACGGCAGGAGTTCCATGTCGCTCGTGTCGTCCCCATCCACGACCAGGCGCGCGTTCAGCCTCCGGATCAGCACCGGCTGAGAGTTCTCGCCCGTGTTCTCATCAACCCGCGGGACTTCGGAGATGCGGTATAGCCTCTTGACCCGCACCTCTTCGTTGAGGGCCTTGCGCGTCGCGCCCCCGGCCACGCCCGCGGTGCTCGCCGGCTCCACGGTGTTGGCCCTTGAGAGCTGCCACAGCGGCACCGCCAGGCTCACGGTGAACGCCCCGCTGCTGGCCTGGAAGACCCGCTTGATGTCCAGCGCCGGGATATCCGCGTTCCCGGGCACATCAACCTCCAGCCCGCTGGGCATCACCGCCCGCAGCCGGTCGATCCGCACCAGCATGTTCTCCAGGGCATCGGTCGAGATCTTGCACTCAACCACCCCGTACGGGAACGCCCACGAAAGCCGCCGCTCGCGCGCACCCGCATCCAGCCACTCCCGCGACATCGTCTGCAAGTGATGCGGCTGGAGAAACAAACCCTCGTGCCAGTGAACCTGTCCCACTGTCGACATGCGCCCCACCTTCCCCTAATGCCCAATGCCTTCTTACCGGATCACCTGACTCAGCCCCATATCCACGTCCTTCGCGATCACCTGCTTCAACCGCTTCTCGATCGCAGCGGCATCGACCCCCTCCATCAGCCGCTCGTACTGCTTCCAGCAGCGGTACTCATCACTTTTAAACGTCTCCTTGGGCGCCGCCTCCCGGATGGCGTCGGCCGCGTACCGGCCCATGTGGTCGCGCGCAAACTGCTTGCCCGCCTCGATCACGCCCTTCATCAGGAGTGAAACCAGGCTGCGCAACTTGTACACGCTCTTGGCCATCGCTTCCTTGTTCAGCTTCTCATCGCCCGCCACGAACTTCGCCAGGTCCTTGTTCAGCGTCTGGTAGATTGTGTTCTTGGCCTCGGGAGCAAGGTCCCGCCAGTAACTGCACGCCCACGGCTCCAACTTCAGCATGAACTCCGCCATCAGCGACGCCGCCTCGACCAGGCGCGCCGGGTGGACCTCCGCGTCCGGCGCTAGCCCGATCACCTTCTTGAACTCATTGACCTGCTGGACCGGCAACCCGCCGCCCGACGCGTGGGCCTGCTCGCGGACCACCTTCTCAATCACGACCGAGAACCCCGCTGCGCTCAGCCGCGCGGCGATGGCGCCCCTCTCCGAATCGCTCATCCCCCTCCCCAGTTCAATGAGCTTCTCCGCCAGTTCCTTGGGGTCCTTGATGGCGGGCGCACCCGCCGGCCCGGCCCTCGCCGCAGGCCCGGGGACACCGCCCCCGCTCGACCACGTCGGGAATCGCTGCAACAACTCCCCGAGAAACTGCTCTCGCTCGTGCGGTGACACCGTAGACACCGCCCGCTGCACCTCATCCCGAAGCTGCTCAGACCGCATCTCAGCGCTCTGGTCCGCGAGTTCCGTGTGAAGCACCCGCAGCCGCTGCGAGAGCGCCGCCAGACGTCTTCCACGATCAGTGGTTGGCTCAATCAAACCAGCTACCCCCTACAAGTGCCCATCCAGCCGCGGGCGCCGCGCCCGCCAATCCTGACCGCCGCCCGCCAACGCACCCGCCACAGCGCCCCGGTAGACCGACAAGATCGGTGCGATGGACCGCCGTGCCCCGCGGGCACTCCCAAGAATCCGGACCCCCGGGTGCCGCCATGATATCGGGCCCCCGCCATAGCACAACACCACGGGCCGCGCCACCGAGCAGTCCCCTGACCCCGCCCACCCACACGGCCCCGGGGGTACAACCCAATCCGCCCCATCCTCCGCCATATCCCGCAAGGCGAGTACTTGCTGCAAAGCCGTACCCCGCGACCCCCACTCCTGTCTCTTCCACTTACTACTTCCGCAGTTCCTGCCGATTGCTCTCACGCGGGTGCCCACTCCGGGCCCCCCTTTGGAGCCAACCATGCGCCGCGCACGCCTTCTGACGCTCTCCGGCCTCCTTGTTGTCGCCGTAGCCGGGTGCTCAAGCAGCCCGGATTCTCAGGCCGCCGCAACTGATGGTCAGACCATCAGCGCCGGTGACTCGCTGGGCCAGACCATCTTTGTCCGCTCGCCCGAGGCACAGGCACTCACAGCCAACGCCGCCGCCTCGGAATAACTACCAACGTCTAGTTGTTGGTCGCAGAGAGGTAGTCGGTGCCGCGCAAAAGCTGGGCCAGCCGCTCCGCGGCCTTGCCCGCCCCGCCCGCCCCGCCGCTGGTGGAAAACGCCAGGCGGAATCCCACATCTGAGTAGCCGGCGATCCCGCTGCTCCACGACGTCAGGGGGTACGGCGTGTTGGCCGGCTGGTCCTCGGACGACAGCGCCGAAGCTCCAACCACCCGAAACTCGTCGCCCTTTCCGAGCGTCTTGTGCACAACCTCGGTCGTCGGCACCGTGATCGCGTCGAGACTCGCCGGGGCGTTAAACGTCAACTCGGCGACATTGCCGACAAGGTGCCGGAAAAGCCCCTTCCCCTCCGAAACGGGCGCAAACCAGAGCCAGCCATCATCGGCGGCCACCACCGGCTTGTTGTCCACTTCGTTCTGCACGCGCTGCGCGGGGGGCGTGGGCTTGCGGAAGATCCCGCCGTTGGGCAGTTCCGCCCGCCTTCCCACCAACTCCTGAATGCTCTGGATGTAGGCGTGGTGCTTCGACCACCGCTCATCGCGAAGGTTGAGCGGTACTGGCGGCTCTAACGTGATCGCGGCCTCCCACTCCACAGTCGCCGGCAACCGGCACCCCGCCAGGCTCGCGGCGAATACCGCCGCCTTTGGGGATACGTAGTTCATCGGGTCTTCCGCGCTGGGCGGGAGCGGGGGTTCCACGCCATTCCCGTAGTAAGGCACCTTCACCAAGTCCGCCTTCATCCACCCATTCCCCGTCGGGTCAGGCTCCTTTTCTTCGACAAGCGGCTGGCAGGGCCGCATGGCACCCCCGCCTTCCACCCACTGCCACACCCGAGGCCCTCGCCTGCTGTCACTGGCGTCCGTCGCCTTGTAGGCCAAAAGCTTCTCAACATCAGACCACTTGCCCGCGGCGGTCACTAGGTCGATGAACAACCCCAGCGATACTTCCTCCGTGCACATGTACCCTGTCCACTCACCCGACTCGGCCTCGAGCGTGCGCCGGAACACCAGCGTGCGCGCCTTGCCGCTGGGAGGGTTCGCCCACGTGTACTCAACCGCCGCCCCCTCGTCATCCAGTTCCTTGTGCGCCCACTTCATCTTCCCCGGCCCCGACTCCGCAAAGTCCGTCATCTTCCCCACGCGGTAGCCCTGGAGTTTGCGCTTCATCTCCGCCGCCCGCACCCGGCCATCCACGCCCAGCCCCCCGACCTTGTCGTCAAACGCTTTGACGAGTTCCATCAAAGCCTTTTGCTGGATCTCCGCCTCCGCCTTGTTGGCCGGGGGCTTTAGCCCCGCGACAGCGTTCAGCAACTCCCAGCGCCCGTAGTTGTACTGCACCCAGGGGGCCATGGACGCCACATCGGTCGCCCGCATCCCAAACGTCCCCATCGCCTTGAAGGCTGCATCGACCGCCCCCGGCGTGCCGTTGGCTCGTTCCAGCACAAACGTAAGCCACATCGTCTTGAGGACGCCCTCCGCCTCCGCCACAAGCGCCGTTCGCCGATCCAAGTCAGGGACTTTCTCCAGGATCGGCCGCACGCTCGCGAGCAACATCGGAGGGGCCTGCGCAAGCTCGGCCCCATCCTTGGGGTACTCCGCCCCAGGCAGTTTCCGCCACGCCGTCATCAGCGACGATACCTGTGCCACCGTGCCGTCCCGTTCCGCCACACGGATCGCTTCAATCATCTCAACGCTCGTCTTGAGCGCCTCGGTGGCTTCCAACGCCGCGGCACGCTCCAGCACCCCATCCACCACCCGGCGGATGTCCGCATAGCTCTTGGCCCCCGTGACCTCCGTCCGCAGCGCTGTAATCGGCTTGCCCGCCCCGGCCGGCGCCTCGGTAAACCCATACCCCAGCGACATCAACCGCTCAATCTCCGCCGCCGCCAGCAGCGCATCCCGCGCACCCGTGGCCCACGAATCAAGCTGTTCTTTGATGGACGCCCGGCGCGTTGCCTCCGCCGCGTCCCCAGCCGCCGGCAGCACCCGCCGCTCGAGCATCGGTTCTGCCGCGGCCTCAATCGCCGCTTCACGCTTGGCCGCAACGACGACTCCCAGGCCCGCAAAGTCCATCGCCGTGCCGGCCGGTGCCGCAACTTCCACGGCCGCCGCCATCTCCCCCTCGATCTCTTTGACCCATGCCCGCAGACGATCCACCGTCGCTCGCGCTGAAACCCAGTTGGCCTTCTCATCGCGCGGGTCAATCAGGGCCAGGCCCCGCACATACACCGCCTTGAGCATCTCCGATTGAACGCCCCCATCTCCACCCGGCCACGCCCGCTCCGATGAGACCAGGTCCGTCAGGCGATCCCGTGAATCGCTCCGCGCCTTGACCACATCCTTCTTGATCTCGTACACATCCAGCGCCGCCTTGTTGGCCTGCTGAACAATCTTCTCTTGTTCTTCCTTGGTCACCGCCCGCATCACCGGCGCCGCGCCCGACCCCTCGGGAGCCGCCTCCTCCACCATGTCCCACGGTCGGTCGCGCAGTTCCTTGGCCAGCGCCTCCGCCGCCGCCGCCCGGGATGCCAACGCCGCCAGCCGCTCCGCTCCAACGCCGCCCTCAGCCGTCAACTCCGCCGCCGCCGCGTCCAAACGCGCCTTCAGGTCCGCCAACTCCTTCACCTGCCAGTCCGCCGGCGTCGGGTCCTTGCCTTCGGTGACCCGAATCTCCGTTGGCTCTGGATCGACATCGGGAACGACAACAACGCCGCCACCGCCGTTCTCGCCATTGTGGCCATTGGTCCCCTTTTCGCCCTTTCCTCCGCTCAGCCCGACCCACGCCCCCACGCCCGCCCCACCCACTAGAACCGCGGCTATGCCCACCTTCACCGCCAGCGGCAGCCCGCCCTTGCCTTTCTCCTTCGCGCCCTTCGCGCCGGCAAGCCGCTCTTTGACCTGCTCCAACGTCAGGAGCGGCTCGCCCGGATGGGGATTAATCAGCGATTCGCACAGGTTCCGGAGCGCCTCACCCGCCGCCCCCAGGCGCGCCCACTCGGGAGAAGCCCGTACTTCCCCCCCGCGGGGTGGGCCGCGGTGCACCACCAACTGAAACAGCAGCCCGGCGAGTTCCTTGAGGTCCTGCGTCTGCGCACCAGATTCCAGCCGCTCATCCGGCAGCGGATCGCACAAGACCACCGGTGACCCGTACAACTCCGCCCGGCTCGCGATGAGAACATTCGACGGTTTGAGCGCCCCGTGCCCTCGCCCGTTGCCCTGCGCCCGCAACTCGATCAGGCCGTCCGCGACAGACCCGATGATCCATGCGATCGTCCGCGCATCCAGGTCCCGCCGGCTATCGATCATCTTCTGGCACGACTGCGGGTACAGGTCGCTGATGAAGTACGCCGCTTCCGGCGTCCGTCCCATCTCGTGCACCGTTGCCCAATGCCCCTTGCCCCCCGCCGCCAGCGATTGCTGCAGCTTGGCGGCCGCAATGAACGCCGCGGCTTCACGATCCACGACTTCCTGCTCAGCGAACTCATCCGCCGACCGGAAGGTCTTTATGACAAACTTGGGCGGACCCTCTTCGCCGGCCTGGCGCGCGGAATAGACAGTGAAGGGCCCGCTGGATGCAAGCTCCTCCACCGTCTCGAATCTGCCAAACCCCGGCATGTGCGCCCCGGACCCCCATGGAAAAAAGTGGCTCAGTGGAGGAGTGCCAAAGTGCTTGAGACTTCGTCAGGCCGCGCCACGACACCCATCGCCACTTCACTTCATCGCGCTACCACTTCGCCACTTGGCCGCTTCGCCACTTGACCACTCCGCCACTTCCTGAAGCCTAGGAAGGGCGGGGCGCTCCGTACGTGTGTCTTACCCAAGAACCAGGCAACCGCAAGGTCAATCCAGCGGTTCCATCGGGGTCGGGCAGTCGATCCCGCTGTTCTTGACCACGATGTCGATCTTCTCGGTCTTCCATCGGTTCGTCGTCAGCGGCAACTCCTTGCGCCGCAGCTCCGGCCCGCCCCCGGTGCCCCGCAGGTTCTTCGAACTCGCCAGGATGAACAGGTGCGTCACTCCCCGGTCCCGCCAGACCTTCCAAATGCCGTCGTTCCTGGCCAGCGTCTGCGCGCCCTTCTTGGCCTCGCTGAACGTCATTGTCTTGGTGTACTCTTTCGCCCCGCTGCGCAGCGCATCGTTGCCCGAGAAGTACGAGTCCACCTTGTAGTCCCGCCACATCGCGGCATCGCTCTCCTTCACCCCCACCAGGTCAACCTCTAGCTGCGCCAGCCGCCCCGTGCCGCCCTCTGATAGGCTGGCGTCCGGCGTCACCGTGATGTTGTAAACCCCCATCTTCGGCTTGCCGCACCCCACCCCCACCACCGCCATCAACCCCACCAGCACCACCGCCGCTACCTTGCTCGCGTTCATGTTTCGCATTCCTCTTGGGAAGTCACGAAGTCAGGAAAGTCACGAAGTACCGATTCTCAGCCGTGACTCTCCTGACTTCGTGACTCCGTGACTTCGTGACTTCGTGACTTTCCTGACTCCGTGACTCCCTGACTTCCTACTTACCCTTTCGCACCCGCCAAGCACTCCTGAACCACCCCGCGGACCTCCGCGTTCAGGGAGTAGTCCGACACAATAAGGCTCCGGCACGCCGTCAACAGAGCGTACAACTCGTCCAATACCCCGTCAAAGACCTTGTGCACTCCCCCGCCGGGCGCATCCCCATAGTCCCGGCAACTGCTGTCCGCCGACAGCCCCGTAAACATCCGGATCACCATCGCCAGCGTCGAGAACCACAACCGCGGCGGAATGGCCACAAACGCCTCGTTCGCGTCCGCCGCCTCCACCACCAGCGCCTGAGGACCCAGCGCCGCCGCCCACCGCTTGTCGCTCTCAAAGACCGTCATCAGGCGTGTCGCCAGGTCCTCGCCGCTCTCGGCCTGCTTTGATGCCTGGAACGCCAGGCTCAGCAGTTCGTCCAGCGCGACGGGCAACGCCCGCTTGCCGCCGACCAGGAGCGTCCGCACCGCCAGCACCCCCAGCGCGTACAGGTCGCACGGCGTGGACAGCAGCGGCACCATCTCAAAGTTGACCTCGGGGATCGGCACACCCAGCGCCGAGTTGATCTGGGCCACAACGCCCTCGTTCAGCCGCTGGGGGATCGTCCGAATACGAATCTCTCCCGCCCCCATCGCTCCCTGCGCATCCACCGTCGCGTACAGGTCTACCCGCGTTGCCCCCACCGCAAACCGCAGCCACAGCAGGTCGTTCCTTCCGGGCACGATCCGCTCTTGCGTCGAAAGCGTCCCCTCCAGGATCGTGCCGCCCGCATCCGCCACCACGTTGCGCAGCCGCAGCCACCCCTTGCCTTGGGTCGTCCGTCCAATCCCCGCCGGGGCATAAATCGTCAGGCCCCCGCCCCGCCCAGCCAGATAGTACTTGGCCTGCGTGCCTTCGATGGGGAGTTCTATTCCCTCGCCCGGCTCCACCAGTTCAGTCTGAGCGGTCCACCACAAAGGCACCGTTCCTGCACCCTCCCCGAGGCGGATGCGGAAACTATGCGCTGCAACATTCAGCATCGGCATCTGCCCGGCCGATGTCGCCGCCCGGACCGCCGCCACCGCCTGAGCAAAGACCATCAACTTCAGGTGCAGTGCTTCGACCAGCCGCCCCGAACTCCCCATCGCCCCCAGCATCAGCCAGCCGTTGCTCGTCCTTGCCTCCCCGACCGCCTTCCCGCCCGCCGGTAATGCAACCGCCGTGGCAGCGATGTTCGACAGAAGCGCATCCCCGGGACCAGCCTCGCCATCCACCCCGGTAATCGCATCGACAAACTGCTCATAACTGAGGGGACAGTACCTCCTCACCATCATCAACCCGCCGCCCCCATTCAGGGCCGCCGCCTCACCCGGCGCACCCACCCCCATCGCCGCCGGGTCCGCCCCGATGACGTCCAGGGGAAGAAACGCCGTTTCGCCACCGAGTTCAGGCTGGTACAAGTGCCGGCTCAGGGTCGCCGCATACCCGGGCACGCCCTTGCTGGCCAGCAACGCCTCGTCCTGGCACAGGCTCCACACCGCGCCACTCTTGCGGTCCTTCGCCCCGATCACATCCAGCTTCTTCAGGTCAATGAACGACAGCGGCGGGTTGACACTCTCCCACCCGGTGCTGATCAGCCCGCCCTCCAGGGTGCTGAACGCCTCACACCGGGCCACCCACCGCTCATCCAGCATCTTGTTGGTCAAAACGCCCCGGTACGCCGTCAGGGCGTTGCTCAGCCCCGAAAGGTCCTGCACCCATATCTCAAGCCATTCCTGCACCCGCCCCGCCGCGTCCAGAAGGCAGCCCAGGAACACCTTCGCATCCAGTGTCTCGCGGAGCACCACGAACGGCTTGGAATCGCCGCCCTTCTTGTCGCCCGCCCTCACCACCACGCACACCCGGACCGGGCCGGACTGTTCCGCCACCGGCGCGCAGCCGTAGCCCGCCGGCAACACCCGCGGCAGCCCCGCGAACACGAACATCGGTAATGATGACCTTGACACTGAGAACCCACTCCTTGCCGCTGCCACAGGTTACCGAAGATCGGCCATCGTGGCTACCCACCCACACCCTTACCCCACGCCCAGGTACGCCTTACGGACCTCATCGCTCGCCGCCAGTTCCGCCGCCGGGCCTTCCATCTTGACCTCGCCCACTTCCAGCACATAGGCCCGGTGCGCAACCTTGAGCGCCATGTGGGCGTTCTGCTCCACCAGCAGGATGGTCGTGCCGCTCGCGTTGATCTCCCGAATAATTTCGAAAATCGTCCGCACCACCTGCGGCGCCAGCCCCAGGCTGGGCTCATCCAGCAGCAGGAGCTTGGGCCGCGCCAGCAGCGCCCGGGCGATCGCCAGCATCTGCTGCTCGCCCCCCGACAGGGTCCCCGCGCTCTGCGTAAGCCGCTCCTTCAAACGCGGGAACAGCGCCAGCGCCCGCCCCTTGTCCAAGGCGATCTGCGCGTGATCTCGCCGCGTAAAGGCCCCCAGCCCCAGGTTCTCATCCACCGAGAGGTTTGCGAAAATCCCTCGCCCCTCCGGGGCGTGCGCAATCCCCAGCCGCACGATCTCGTGCGCCGCCAAACGGGAGATTGGCTTGCCCTCATACTCCACCGTGCCCGAGACCGGCTTCACCAGCCCCGAGATCGCCCGCAGCGTCGTGCTCTTCCCCGCCCCGTTGCAGCCAATGAGCGTCACGATCTGCCCGCGCTCAACCCGCAGCGACACCCCGTGCAACGCCCGGATCGCACCATAACTCACACACAAGTTCTTGACTTCAAGCATGACTCAGTACCCGCCCAATCCTGTCTCGCTGTCTCGCTGTCTCGCTGTCTCGCTGTCTCGCTGTCTCGCTGTCTCGCTGTCTCGCTGTCTCGCTGTCTCGCTGCTTTGCGCTTTCCGCTCTTCCTCACTCTTCCACCGCCCCCAAGTACGCCTCAATCACCTTCGGATTGCTCTGAATCTCCGCCGGCGCTCCCTCCGCGATGACCACCCCATAGTCCAGCACCGTGATCCGCTCACAGATGTCCATCACCACGCTCATGTCGTGCTCGATCAGCAGGATCGTGACCCCAAACTCATCGCGCACCCGCCGGATCAGCCCGCGCAGCCCCACCTTCTCCTGGGGGTTCATCCCCGCCGCGGGCTCATCCAGCAGCAGCACCTGGGGCTGCGTCGCCAGCGCCCGGGCAATCTCCAGCCGCCGCTGATCTCCGTACGGCAGGCTCTTGGCCTGTTCTTCCGCGCGGTCCGCCAGGTCAAACAGCCCCAGCAGCCGCAGCGACCGCTCGGCAATCGCCCGCTCTTCTCCCACATGCCCGGGCGACCGCAGCACCGCACCCACAATCGTGTGCTCCGCCCGCAGGTGGCATGCCACCTTCACGTTGTCCAGCACCGAGAGCTCGCCGAAGAGGCGGATGTTCTGGAACGTCCGCGCCATCCCCACGGCCGCGATCCTGTACGGCCGCAGCCCCGTCACATCGCGCCCGTTCAGCAATACCGTGCCCTGATCGGGCTTGTACACGCCCGTCAGTAGGTTGAAGACTGTGGTCTTCCCCGCCCCGTTGGGGCCGATCAGCCCACGCAGCGACCCAGCCGGAAGCCCCAGCGAAAACTCCTGCACCGCCTTCAGCCCGCCGAACGACTTGCTCACCCCGCGGACATCAAGCACAACTCCAGCGCTCACGGGGCACCCTTCCCCGCGGCCGCGCCGCCCTTCACCCGCCGCTCCCGCCCGCCGCGCCTCCACAACGCCTTATCCCAAATCTCCCGCACTCCCAGCAGTCCTTGCGGCCGCAGAATCATCATCAGGATCAGCGCCAACGCGAAGATCACCATCCGGTACTTGCCCAGGTCCCAGCCCCGCACCGCCGCGACCGCCGCGATCCCCGCGATCCCCAGCGCCACCACCCCCACCAAAGTCAACCCCTTCACAAACGGCAGCACCCGGCCCCGACGGTGCGAAATCAGCCACGCGACGCCGGCCACCCCCGCAATCGCCAGCGCATACGGCCACATCGCCGCCAAGTCCCCAGGCTTCCGCAACAACTCCGGAAGAACCGTCACAATCGCCGCGGCGATCATCGCCCCCGAGAACGACCCCAGCCCCCCCAGCACGACCATGATGATGATGTCAAAGCTCTTCTGGAACGCCAGTTCACCGGCGTTGAGCTGCACACCCGAGGTGTGCGCAAACAATCCCCCCGCCACCCCGGCGAAGAACGCCGCGATCACAAACGCCCACACCTTGTACCGGGTCGTATTCACGCCCATCGCCTCGGCCGCGACCTCGTCCTCTCGGACCGAAAGAAACGCCCGCCCGTACGAACTCACCTTCAGCCGGTACGCCACGATCAGCGTAATCCCCGCCACCAGGAACGCCCAGAACAGGCTCGTGTAAAAGGGCAACCCGCTGAACCCCAGCGCGCCCCCCAGGTACCGCGGCAACTTCCACACCGCCGTCGCCGCGATCTCATCCGCTTCGTACAGCACATCCGTCGTCTGCGACTGGATCAGCACCCGCACGATCTCGCCAAACCCCAGCGTCACAATCGCGAGATAGTCACCCTTCAGCCGCAGCGAAGGCAGGCCCACGATGTACCCGCACACCGCCGCCACCAGCCCTCCCGCCACCAGCGACGCCGCAAACAGCACATCCCCACCCGCCAGCAGCGGGAATCCCCGCGCCGCCACCATCGTGCTCAGCGTCCCCCCGTGGACCAGCGGGTCGCCGAATACCTTGTACGAGCCGTAATAGACGATCCCCGCGGCCGTATACCCCCCCACCGCCATGAACGCCGCGTGCCCAATCGAGAACTGCCCGGTAAACCCGTTCACAATCGTCAGCGACACCGCCAGCACCACGTTGACCACGATGTCCAGCAGGATCTTCGCATGGAAGTCCCCCAGCATCGGCCGCACCCATACCTGCATCACAACCGCGAGCAGCACCGCCGCCACCACCGGCCACAACCCCCACACCAGCGCAGCACCACCCGAAGGCCTCAGCGCCCGAGCCCGCTCCCCAAGACTCCCCATCACCCTCGCCACTCTTCTTTGCCTTTCGCCTTTCCCTAATGCCCAGTGCCTAATGCCTAATGCCTTCCTCTAAACCTTTTCCACCGTCGCCCTCCCCAAAATCCCACTGGGCCTCACCAGCAACACCACGATCAGCAACGCAAACACATACACATCGCGCAGTTCCGTTCCCAGGTACGTCATCCCGAAGAACTCCAGCAGCCCGATCAACAACCCGCCCAGCATCGCCCCACGGATGTTCCCGATCCCGCCTACCACCGCCGCGACAAACGCCTTGAGCCCCAGCAACACCCACCCAGCCGCCGCGGGCTGGGTCAGCCCCGAGTACTTCTGGCTCCACAAGAAGCCCGCCGCCGCGGCCAGCATCGCACCAAGCACAAACGTGAAACTGATCACGCGATCCACGGGAATACCCATCAGTGATGCGTTCGCCGGGTGAAAACTCACCGCCCGCATCGCCCGACCCAGCTTGGTGTGGTACACCAGCCAGTCCAGCAGCAGCATCAGGACAAACGCTGTCCCGACCCCAACCACGTCCACCAGCCGCAGTTGCACCACCGCCGCACGGATGAGCCGATACCCGGCCCCGTTGTCTTCAACCGGCGGCAGCACCGCGACATCGCTGCCAGCCTCGTACCGACCCGGCTCCGACACGACCGACGTGCTCCGAGCACCGCCACCGGACGGTTCGAGCACGATCGAGTACCGCCGGTCCTCCTCAACTGTGAAGCCCGACTCCAGCCGCACCGTCCCCTCCACCGCGCCCTGCGTCAGCGTGCCCGTACCCAGAACCGTGTCGTTGAGCACGCGGTCCTCGAGCAGTTGGGGCATCCCCTGCGGGCGGGTGCCGAAGACAAACGGCAACTGCCCCACGTTCTGCAGCAGCAGCGACACGCCAATCGCCGTAATCAGCACGTTCAGGCGCGGCGCCCTTCGCAGCGGCCGGTACGCCAACCGCTCGACGACAAACCCCACCAGCCCGCAGGAGAGCATCGCCCCGATCAGCACCAGCCCGCCCGCCCACCACGGAATGCCTCTCGGGTCCACCCACCCCGCCGCCCGCGAGACCTCGTACGAAATCCACGCCCCCAGCACGAACACATCGCTGTGCGCAAAGTTGATGAACTTCAGGATGCCGTACACCATCGTGTAGCCCAGCGCAATCAGCGCGTACAGGCTCCCGACCGCGATCCCCGTCACCAGCGTTTGCAGGAACAGTTCCAAGGGCCGGATGGTAGCGGATTACCCGTGCCGCCGACTCCCCCTCAAGAGCCATCCTGATCGAAGACCCCCGTGCCGAGTCCGGTGTGAAAGACAATCGCCCCGGCTATCCGCGGGCTTGCTCACAACGCCCTCCCCGCCCGAGTTCATTCCGAGTCCGGCGGCCCGACAACTTGGCCCGCCCCTTCAACAGAACAGGCCCGGGTCTCACCCCCGGGCCTGTCAATCTCATCCCATGATCCGACCCGTATTACGGCTTCCCGGTCTGCGGCGAACTCTTTCCCTCCTCCGCCGGCGGCTCGATCGTCGCCTTCCACACCGGCTTGCCGCCCTTCATCTCCACCATCACCGCCGCCTTCTTCGCATCCCGATTCTTGTCAATCGTGATCATGCCCGTCACCGCCGCGAAGTCCTTCGTCCCCGCGATCGCCGCCGCCAGGTCCTTCCCCGACAGGCTCTTGGCCCGCTTCATCGAGTCAAACAGGATGTTCGCAGCGTCATACCCCAGCGCCGCCAGCCCGTCGGGCGTGCTCCCAAACTTCGCCTTGTACTTCACTACAAACGCCCCGACCAGCCCGCCCTCCTGGTCCGCGGCGTAATGGTTGCTGTAATAGCACCCCTCGATCGCCGTCCCGCCGATCTGGGCCAGTTGCTCGCTGTCCCACCCGTCCCCGCCCAGCAGCGGCACCTTGATCCCCAGCTTCCGCGCCTGCAGCGCGATGTTCCCAGCCTCGGTGTAGTACCCCGGCACGAAAATCGCATCCGGGTTGGTCGCGCGGATCGCGTTCAACTGCGCACTGAAGTCCTGGTCGCCCGACGAGTACGCCTGGTCGCTCGTCACCGTCCCGCCCATCTTCGTAAAGTGCTTCTTAAACTCGTCGCGGAGCCCCTTCGAGTAGGTCTGCGCCTGGTCGTACATCACCGCGACCTTCGTCGCCTTGAGGTTCTCCTTCGCAAACTTCGCGACCACGAACCCCTGGAACGGATCAATAAAGCACACCCGCGACACCATGTCCCGGTTGCGCGTCACGCTCGGGTTGGTGCTGCTGGGCGTAATCATCGGCACGCCCTTCTCCTGGCACACCGACCCGCCCGCCAGGCTCAGCGTGCTCGCCACCTCGCCCAGCACCGCCACCACCTTGTCGCTCGTGATCAGGCGCGTCACCGCCTTGCCCGCCTCGCCCGACTCGCCCTTGGTGTCGTACGTGATCACCTGCAACGGCCGACCGTTCAACCCGCCCGCCGCGTTGATCTCCTCAACCGCCAGCCGAATCCCGTTGTCCGTCGATTGCCCGAACGTCGCCTCCTTGCCCGTCATCGACCCGTAATGCCCGATCAGCACCGGCTCCGCGGCCGTTCCCGCCTGCGAACCGGCCATCGACACCCCGCTGAGTGCCAACAGCCCCGCCGCCCCCATCAAGACCACACCCTTCAACGCCGTGCGCCGTCCGTTCATGTTCAGGTACTCCGTGTGTTGACCGCGCCGACCATCAGCCGCGGCTGGATCAAGCCCCACCAATGCGCCACCAAGGTAGCGAAAGCCGGTAGCCCCGTCTGCACCAAGGGCGACCCGCTACCTACCGGGATAGACGCCGCACCGGACCTCGATGTTCCAGGCACGCCGCGGCGAGATCGCCATAACCCCTATTGTTCCAGAGGTTTCAGCCGAATTAGCCTTGACCTGATGCCCTGGATGTCGGATATTCCAGACGACCGGCGTCAGCCAGAGCCGACCTCCTCCTTAGCAGAAATGCTACCAACGAAACCCAACCTGGCCGACGCCACGCGAGTCGCAACCATCTCTCACTTGAAAGCAATCCGCATGCCCAACAGGCTCTCGCACATCGCCATCTTCGCCTTCGCCGCTCTCGCCGCGGCCCCCGCCCTCGCTACCCCCGAGTTCGTCCAGCACACCCCCTCCACGCAGGTCTTTGGCGAACCCCTCGGCACTACCATGCGCGAGCCGCAGGTCCCGCGCGAAGATGAGCCCACCGACCTCTGGATCCAGGTCGGCTACTCCTTCTTCTACACCGATGTAGCCATCTACTACACCACCGACGGCTCCGCCCCAACCGGCCTCCGCGGCGTCCCTTCCAGCACAACCCAGGTCCTTCGCTCCTCCGCCTCCCAGATCACCTTCATCCGCAACGAGCCTTCACCCAGCGGCAACATCGACTGGTGGCGAGCCCCCCTCCCCGGATCGCTCCGCAGTTACAACCAGACCATCCGCTACACAATCGGCGCCTGGCACACTTCCGGCGGCCCCGAGGTCTACGCCAACAACTCAGGCTGCTCCGACAACACCTGCGACAACCCCGCCAACCCCGCCGCGATCTCACAGTTCACCAACATGCTCGCCTGGCCCGGCGCGGGCGCAGGCCAGGAGAACCCCGCCGCCGGATACCCGCCCATCTCCTTCTGGAAAGAAGAAGCCATCATCGGCAACACCTTCTGCGCCGGTCAGATCGACCAGAACGCCACCTACTACGACTTTCACTTCCCAACCCCCGGCGGCATCTACGGCGTCGGCACCCGCAACGAGGGCTACGTCGATGGCCTCGACACCTTCCCGCCCGGCCTCCCCCTCGAGTGGCGCGGCCAGATGCACCTCAACCAGGCCATGCCCGGCATCCGCGTAGACGGCGCCACCTATTGGCTCAGCAACCAGAATGCCGTCGGCTACAGCAGCGTCACCCAGACCTACAACCCGACTTCCAACACCGTTGAAACTTCCCACCGCCTCACCGCGGCAGGAAACAACATCCTCGTCACCCAGTTTGACTTCGCCCCCAACTTCTCCCCGGGCGACGCCACCCAGTTCCCCACCGATGCCGGCTTCAACCCCCAGCGCCACCTCGCCGTGAAGCGACTCATCCTGCGAAACGACGGCCCCTCCGTCAAGACGGTCAACATCTACTTCTACATGGACCCCGCCCTCAACGGCGGCGATGGCTACGACGCCATGTTCATCGACCCCGCCAACGGAGCCATGACTGCGTTCGACAAAACCGCCCGCATCGTCACGGGCACCGGCACCGGCTTCTCGCCTCCCAATGAGTACAACCCCACCACCGACCCCGGTTACGAGAAAAACGTCGCCCTCTACCTCTCCGCGGCCATGAAGCGCCTTGCCTCCCCCGGCGCACCCGGCGGAACCCTCGCAGCCGACTCATGGCGCGACACTTCCGCCGACAACTCCCAGGGCTGGATCGGCCAGCAGGTGACCCTCGCGCCCGGCATCGAAGTCGAGTTCAACTTCATGCTCGCCGGCGCCCACGACCGCCCCATCCCCGCCATCGACAACATTTACAACTCCCAACTCGCCCCGGTCATCAACTGGTTCGCCGCCAACTCCATGCAGGCGGTGCAGGCCTTCACCGATGCTTACTGGACCGCCTGGCTCACCAGCGGCGTCACCATCGACACCCCCGACGATGACTACGACGCCCTGATGAACCGCTCCCTCCTCGCCACCGCCCTCCATTGCGACGGCATCAACGGCGGCGTCATCGCCGGCTTCCACAACGGCGCCTACCCATACGTCTGGCCCCGCGACGCCGTCTACGCCGCCGTCACCCTCGCGCGAACCGGACACCTCGCCGAATCCGCGGCCGTCTACAACTGGATGCACCACACCACCTACCGCGACTTCGAGCCCTGGGGCCGCAAGGGCTTCTGGAAGCAGAAGTACACCACAGATGGGTACGTCGTCTGGGGCGCGCCGCAAGTCGATGAGACCGCCGTCTTCCCCTGGGGCCTCCACCAGCACTACCTCATGACCGCCGACTTCGAGATGATCGAGCACCTCTACGACGAGGTCAGAGACTCCGTCCTCGCCATGAGCCAGGACTCCTCCGACTCGCGCCTGCGCTTCGAAGAAGCCTTCAACCTCATGTACTCCAACAACGTGTGGGAAGATTCCTACGACACCTTCATCTACAGCAACGCCAACGTTCACCGCGGCCTCAAAGACGCCGCCGCCATCGCCACCATCCTGGGCGAAGCCGCCGACGCCGCCGATGCGACCAGCCGCATGAACCTCATCAAGAGCGGCCTGGACGCCCGCCTGGACTGGGACGGCGAGAACACCGACATCTCCCAACTCGGCATCGTCTACCCCTTCAACGTCTACCCCGCCACCGACTTCAAGGCCACCCGCATCGCCGACCGCATCCACGGCGTCCGCCGAAAGTTCAACAACGCTCACTGCTGCGTCGAGGCCCTGGTCAACTTTTCCGGTGAGCACCAGGACACCATCAACCGCTACCACGGCGACACCTACTGGAACGGCGGCCCCTGGTTCCTTTCCACCCTGTGGTACGGGCTGTACTACGCCGACCGCCAGGACCAACTCCCCGGCAAGGCCGACATCGACAACCACAAGTCCCGCCTCGACCTCTGCCTGGCGCGACTCGGCCCCATGGGCCTGGGCGCTGAGCAAATGGCCTACGGCACCGGCGGCAGCGCATCGCTCCTCTACCCAGGCCAGCAGGACTTCAAACTCCAGGCCGCCTGGCCCAACGCCTGGGAATCCATGTCCACCCTCGCCGACTCCCTCATGGCCTTCATCGACTACCAGCCCGACGCCCCCGCCCACACCATGCGCTTCGAGCCCAAGCTCCCCACCGCCTGGAGCACAATGACCTTTAGCAACATCACCCTCGTCCACACACCCACTTTTACAACCCACAAGGTCAGCATCACCGTCTCCGAATCCACTTCCGCCCTCACCCATACCATCACCAACAACACCGGCCTGCCCCTCACCGTCTCCTCGGTGCTCCGCTCCGACCTTGCCCGCTGCATCGCCAGCGTCACGAAAGACGGAGCCCCCACTGCCTACACCCTGGACAACGCCACCGGCCGCATCACCGTCTCGTCTCCCCTCAACACCGGCGCGGCAGCCCAAACCGTGTTCACCGTTCTCTACCTCACCGTTGGCAGCCCCGACTTCGACGGCGATGGCGACCAGGGCACCGACCTGGACATCGAAGCCTTCTTCGCCTGCCTGGGCGGAGACTGCTGCGCCACCTGCGGCTCGCCGGACTTTGACCAGGACGGCGACCAAGGCACGGACCTCGACATCGAAGCCTTCTTCCGCGTGCTGGGCGGGGGCGCGTGTTGAACCTCGCTACTTCCCCCCTACCCCAAGCAGCGCCTTCACCTTCGCCGCCTCGCCCGCCCGCCCCGACTTCTCCAGCAAGTCCGCATACGCCGCGCCCAGGTTGAACCAGTTGCTCTGCATGAAAAACTCGGGCGCGGCCGCATCGGGCCTGGCCAGCTTTGACCACGCCGCCTGGTACAGGCCCAGCACCTCGCGGTCCTTGCCCGCCTCCCGCAGCAGCCCCTCACACTTGGAGACGGCCTTCACGACGAACGGCCCGGCGTTCGGACGGGCCACCACGTCTTGGTAGCACTTCCACGCCTTGGCGTTATCCCCCGCCGCTCCCCACATCTCCCCTTGCGCAAACCGCACCTGGGCCGCGAGGTCGGCCCTCGCGCTGAATGTTTTGTACACCCACTCCCACAGCGAATCTCGCTGTTCAATATCCTCAATCCCCTCGATCATGGGCCGCAGGATGGCCAGGCTGAAGTCCGGGTAGTCCTTCCCGCACAGGTTGTCCAGGACCTGCGCCCACCGCCGCTTGTCCGCCGTGGTGAACCCTTTGTCTTCCGCGAGCGAACGCAGGACGAGCCAGCCGCGGGCCTCGGCCGGGCTCTTACGCAAACCCGCCTCAAGCACCTCCATGCTCGAAGCAACTCCCGGAGTCCGCGCTTCGCTCCGGGCCCCACCCGCAACCCCGGCGGGCGGGGCGGGGAGCTCCTTCCCGGTCAGCTCGTATAGTCGCGCCGCCGCGTCGATGTACCCCGCCGCCTGCTCGCGCTGCTCGCGCGCCTTCACGACGGATTCCGCCAAGAGCGACGTGAACGAATCCGCGGTGCGCTCGCCGGTCTGCGGGTCTACAACCTCTCCGCGCACCGCCTCGTACTCCCCAAACCGCCCCACGCTGAAGTTCCAGTTCACGGCCTTGCCCCGGGCCTCCAGGAACGCCACCCACGCGTGCGAGACCGTGCCGTCGCGCCCGCGGACGTACGCCGCGGGGATGCCGTTGGCCTTCGCAATCCCCGCCGCGAAGTACGCCCGGTCTTCGCACACCCCGCCGTGTTTCAACAGATTGGGCAGCGACCACCCATCGCCGACCCACCCCTTCGAAGCCCCCTGCTGGAGGTACGAGTAGTCGTACTTGACATCAAAGTAGCGCTCGCCAATCTTCCGGTCGCCCTTGTACTTGTCCAGCGCCCATGCGAGGTCGCTGGCCGGCTCCGTCACGTCCACGACATAGACCAGCAGGTCCGCGGGCACCCCCCTGATCCCCATCGCCATGCGCTTCTCGTTACGTGAGAAGTACTCGAACACCGCCAACGGGTCCACCAGTTCAACCACGATCTTCTTGCGCGTGCTTGTTGACGTGCTGACGCCAGGGTGCTGATCAAAGACCACGCAGATCGCCGCCGTCAGCGTCGCGTACTCGTTCAGTTGGTCCCCGTGCTCGGCCCGCAGCCGATCCAGCAGCGCGTACACCCGGCCCACATCGTCACGCGCGGACACCAGGAACGCCAGCGTCGACGCCAGCTTCTCATTGGCCCGCAGGTACGTCAGCAGCCCCCCGCGGCACGTCGCCGGCGCCTGCTCAAGTTGTGTCACCAGCCGCAGCGCCAGCGCCGCCTCGCGGAACGCTTCCGCCTCCTTCAACGGCGCATGGACGACAACCCCGTCAAACAGCCGCACGAGCGACGTCCGGGCTTCCACAAAGTTGCCATTCTCTTGGAGTTGATCGAGCACGAGATTGACAGCCGCGCGCACCCCGCCGCCGTAGCCGGCCTTGCCCCCCGCTCGGGGCGGGGTGGTCGGCCGGGCCGCTGCCGGCGATGGCGTTGGATCGGGCGATGGCACCCGTGGCGCGACCTGGCCCAGGCAAGCCCCGCAATCGAGTGAAATCGATAGAGCCCCTAGCAACACCCAACCAGTCGCATTCATTGCCCGCTCCCATGCTCCCAATGAGCATACCAGCCGAGCAACTCGCCGGTTGCCTCTCCCCTCACACCGCCGCGAAACCACGAGCCGTCGTCGAGCGTATTGACCAATCCCCGGCAGAGCGTATCTTGCACCCGGTCCCAGGACGCATGCGAGGGCGGTCGCCGGGCTCGCGGCTCGATGCCGTCCCGGTGCCGGATCGGGCGCGATGCCCGCCGGGGTTGGTTAAGGAGTGATTGTCATGATGAACCGTTCCGCTTCCATCGGCGCGATCTCGCCCCGGCTTCTCGTCGCGGTGCTCGTCGCCGCGGCCGGCACCACGGCCCTCGCCGGCAACATCCAGGTCATCTATACCAAGATACCCGGGCACCCGACAGCCGCCGTTCCCGGCTGCGTCGATATCACGGGGGCTCCCACCGCCTCTGACTTCCGCGCCCTCGAAGACCTGATCATGTCCCCCGATGGCTCCGCGTGGATCATCAAGGGCCGCACCCAGCTTGGCAGTGAGCTCGAGAACATCATGATCAAGGGCTCGGGCACGACCGGCGCCATGTTCGTCCAGGAAGGCCAGCCCATCCTCGGCGGTGCCGCCGATGAGCGCTACGAGTTCTTCGGCTCGGGGATCGGCGCGTTCAACACCAACAACGAGTTCGCCTTCTCCGCGCGTGCCCGCACCGGCCCCACCGGCAGCACCAGCGCGGCCAACGGTCAGCGCGTCCTCACCTGGTCCACCGGCTCGGGCTTTGCGTTGGCGTTCAAGCAGGGCGACGTCATTGCCAGCGGCCTGGTCGACACCACAGTGTCGGGCGATGAGACCTTCGGCAACTCCGTCGGCTCCATCCACATTCTCAACAACGGTGTCATCGGCTCCCAGGACTCCACGATCGGCGCCATCGCCACCAGCCGCCGCCCCGCCATCATGTACTCCACACCCACGGGCGGCGGCACGTACACCCACGCGGGCTTCCACCAGACCGGCGTCACCTCCATCGGCGGCCTGACCTGGGCCACCCTCAACGCCAACGAGTTCTTCACCACCCCCGACGGCGCCCACTGGATCGCCGAAGGACGCATCGGCGCCGACACCGCCACCGATGGTGTCCTGGTCCGCGACGGCGTCGCCATGCTGCGCGAAGGCTCCACCGTCGCCGGCTCGGGCCTGCTCATGGGTGATGTATTCCAAGCCGCGATCCTTGCCAACGGCGACTGGGTCGCCCGCGGGAGAGATATCACTGTTACCACGCCTTCCACGCTCGCCCCCGACTTCGCCGTTCGCAACGGCGTCTTGCTCGCCAAGACCGGAGACCCCATCACCACCGGCAACACCGAGCTCTGGGGCGATACCTTCGGTGCCGTCGCCGCCAATCAGAACGGGGACTGGGTGCTGATGGGCAACACCAACGCCGCCGAGGCCTCCAACCAGGTCGTCGTCCTCAACGGAACCACCGTACTCGCGCGCGAGGGCGACCGCGTTGACCTCAACGGCAACGGGCTGCCCGACGACAACGCCTTCATCGGGCGCGCCAACAACACGCTCGTGGCCTTTGACGCCAACGACTTCGCCCTGACCAACGACGGCTTCCTGTACTTCATCGCCAACCTCGTCGATGGTGACGGCGTCGACCTCAACTCCAGCCCTTTGTTCGGAACACCCCAGGCCCTCCTCCGCCTGTCCATCAACCCCGGCCCCACGTGCGGCGATGCCGACTTTGACGGCGACGGCGATACCGGCACCGACCTGGACATCGAGGCCTTCTTCGCCTGCCTGGGCGGAGACTGCTGCGCCACCTGCGGGAACGCGGACTTTGATGGCGACGGGGATACCGGCACCGACCTGGACATCGAAGCCTTCTTCCGGGTCCTGGGCGGCGGCCAGTGCTGATAGAACCGGCGCGCCCCTGATGGCGATACCCCGACGCTTAACACCCAGCCGCGCCCCGCGAGCCTGGGTTCTTCATTGGCCCAGCCCCCGCCCATCCTGACGGCGCTGCCGATAACCGAAACGCACCGGCGAACGCCGGCGCGATCAACGTCCCTAAACCCAAGCCCGCACTCCACCTGGCCCGCCCAACCCGCGTGGACGAAATACTCACGCCAGTTCAGCGCCCCGAGGCAGCGCTCTTCCGGGACATTCGGGGAACTGAATCCGATTGTTGTAGTTGTCCGGGTTGGCCGGGTGGTCCTCTGCAAAGCCCTCACGAACGGAGCCTCTCCATGGTGCCTGCCAAGTCTCACACTCCCAAGACCGCCAGCGCTGTCCGCGCCCTGCTCTGGGCCGCCGCCGCGGGCGCCTTCGTGGTCGCCTCGCAGCACTCGTTCGTGGGCATCGCCGCGGCACAGCCCACCGCCGGCATCCACGACAAGTCGGGCACGACCATCAGCCTCACCGGTGTCTTCCGCGACTTCAAGGCTCACAACGTGCGCAACGGGCACCCCGACTTCGGCTCGACCCCAACCCAGGGGCGCGGCCTCTACTGCAACGTCATGGGAGACGACCTGAACCAGGAAGGGGACCCCGTCCCCGTCTCCAGGGGGTACAAGGTGTCGACCCAGGCCCGCAACTCCCGCGGTGAGAACATCATGTCGCCCAAGGCGCACATGCCCGCGAGATCCGGCGACTCGGCCGCCGTTGTTGCCGCCACCCAGGGCGGGTCTGTCGCGTCACTCGCCAGCGCCGCGCAGTTGTTTACGGATGTCTACAACATCAACACTTCGGCCACGTTCTCTATTCCAATCGCCCACGACGGCCAGTACTGGACGATCGATGTTGACCTCCGGACCCAGTGGGCACGCGTCACGGGCTTCGGTGGCAACAAGGTCTACGGGTATACCTACGAACTTGAGTCCACGTTCATGTTCGACCAGTCGCGCGATGACTTCATCGTGGTCGGAGCGGCCGACGCCATGTGGGTGTACATCAACGGCAAACTCGTCGCCGACCTGGGCGGCGACCACGACCACATTGAGCAGGTCATCGAACTGAACCGGATCGAGGGCCTCGTTGACGGTCAGAGCTGCAACATCAAGTTCTTCTATATGGAGCGGGAGAAGACCAACTCCCGCTTCAAGGTCCAGACCAGCCTCACCCTGCGATCAGTCGGCGTCCCGCCCACCAGCATGGTCTTCGACTAAGCCGCGCCGTGCCAACACCCGCAATCGGCCGGGCCCCCGGGGTCCGGCCGTGTTTCGTTGGCGCTGCCGCCCTCCCGCCAACCGCGGCCCGCGCGGTTAGACCAACGGACGTACGCCTAGCGACCAGGCCCGTACTTCATTGAAGGTTGTGCCCGCGCGTACACCGCCACGCCCGGATCCAACTCGACCAATGAAGGTCCGCGAAGGCGGGCGGCACTTCCCATACACCTTGCCCAGACGGCGCCGACCCGATGGCCGCCGGACTTCATGCGTGTGGCGGGGAATTCCGTGGGCGATGGCGCGAACTCAATTCGATGGTTGAGAGTGTCCGGAACACCACGCTGGTCCGGCCCTGAGCCCTCTCGAACGGAGCACCCGACATGATGAACACCAAGTCCCGCGTGCCGAAGACCAACACCGCCGTCCGCGCCCTGCTTTGGGCCGCCGCCGCCGGCACGCTCGTGGTCGCGTCGCAGAACTCCACCGTCGGCGCCGCCGCGGGACCCCCCAACGCGGAGTTGCACGAAATCACCGTCGATCAGGTAGTCCTCACCGGCGTCTTCCGCGACTTCAGGGCCTACAACGTGCACAACGGGCACCCCGACTTCGGCTCCACGCCGACCCAAGGCCGCGGCCTCTATTGCAACGTGATGGGGCCGGACCTCAACGAAGAGGGCGACCCCGTCCCGGTTTCCACCGGGTACAAGGTCTCCACCCAGGCGATGAACTCCAGCGGCGACCCCATCATGGGGCCCAAATCCTACATGCCGGCCAAGCCCGGCGACTCCGCGCCGGTTGTGGCGGCCAGCCAGGGCGGGTCGGTGAGATCGCTCAACAGCGCCTCACAACTCTTCAGGGATGTCCTGAACATCAACTCGTCGGATGCGTTCCCGATCACGGTGCGGCACGATGGCCAGTTCTGGACAATCGACGAGAACCTCCGGACCCAGTTCGCCAGTAGCCCCGGCTTCGGCGGAAACAAGGTCTACGGGTACACCTACGAACTCGAATCAACCTTCATGTACGATAAGTCCCGCGATGACTTCATCACGGTTGGCGCGGCCGACGCTATGTGGGTGTACATCAACGGCAAGCTCGTCGCCGACCTCGGCGGCGACCATGACCTCATGGAACAGACCATCGAGCTGAACCGGATCGAGGGGCTCGCCGACGGGCAGAGTTGCAACATCAAGTTCTTCTATATGGAGCGCGAAAAGACCAACTCCCGCTTCAAGGTCCAGACCAGCCTCACCCTGCGGGCCGTCGGCGTTCCCGCCACCCAAACCCCGTACGACTGATCCCAGCCCAAACCAAAACGCTTGCCCACGGCCGGACCCGCCAGTCCGGCCGCTTTTCTTGGACCCGGGCAACCAGTCTCCCCCTGGGTTGCGAGCGCATGGTTCCTCCGCGCTCCCATCGGTCAAACCGGCTCATGACCGGCCTCAAGGGCCCCGGTGGATTCAGCCCCGCCGGCCCGCAGCCCCTCCAGATTTCCCTTGAAACGTCGGGCATCTTGCGGTACCGTCGCGGTGCTGCGGTTCGTACAGCGGCCTCAATGCCCAGGTGACCACCGCGCCCGGCCGGATGCTCCTGATCGGCCCGGGTCCCGCAGTGGATCTGGACCTTGGTGTCGCGTTCGACCTCGCGGAGTTTCTGGCCGTTGCAACCCAACTCGTATGCTTGGAGTTCCCTGATGAGTCGTGTCGTTATCGGCCTTGCATCCGCGGTTTTCGCTCTCTGCGCGGCCCCCTGCTTCAGCGCCCCACCGGCGAGCCCGGTCCCCGCCGCCGAAGGCCCCTGGACGCTCATCGAGGACGCCCCGGCCATCGCGAAGAGCCAGGCCCCGTGGGTCCGTCCCACGGTTGGTCAGACCCTCCTGCTAGACCAACCGTCGCTCTCGGCCACGCTCGCGCTGGCCCCGATGGAGTTCACCGATGCCGCCGCCCTGAACCCGCTCGTCTTCAGCCTCCCCACGCCCGACGGCGGGTTCGCGTTCTTTGAGGTAGTCGAATCGCCGATCATGGCGCCCGAACTCGCGGCCAAGTTCCCGGAGATCAGGACCTACCGTGGGCAGGGAATCGAGAACCCCAGCGACACCCTCCGCTTTGACTGGACCCCCCAGGGCTTCCACGCCCAGGTCCTTTCCCCCAACGGCACGTACTACATCGACCCGTACTCCCGCGCCAACACCACCCTCTACACCAGCTATTACAAGCGGGACTACGTGCGCCAGGCGGAGTTCGCCGACGTGTGGGAGTGCTGGACCGAGAACCGCGTTGCGCCCGCGCCGCAGGAACCCGGGTACGACGTGCGCAACGCCACGCCCCTCCGGACCTACCGCACCGCCGTGGCCGCCACCGGCGAGTACACCACGTTTCACGGCGGCACCGTCGCCCTCGGCCAGGCCGCCATCGTCACCGCCATGAACCGCGTCAACGGCGTCTACGAAACCCAACTCGCTATCCGCATGACCCTGGTCGCCAACAACAACCTGCTCGTCTACACCAACTCGGCGACCGACCCCTACACCAACAACAACGGCGGCACGATGCTGACCCAGAATCAGAACAACATCACTTCCGTGATCGGAAGCGCCAACTACGACATCGGGCACGTCTTCAGCACCGGCGGCGGCGGCATCGCGGGCCTGGGCGTCGTGTGCAGCAGCGCCAACAAGGCCCGCGGCGTGACGGGCAGTGGCTCGCCCGTCGGCGACGGCTTCACGATCGACTACGTGGCCCATGAAATGGGCCACCAGTTCAACGCCGACCACACGTTTAACTCCTGCGGGGGCCAGGGTTCGATCCCCTACGAGCCCGGCTCGGGCTCCACGATCATGGCCTACGCGGGCATCTGCGGCGCCACCAACATCCAGTCCAACTCCGACGCCTACTTCCACTCCGCCAACCTCACGCAAATCACCGCGTTCCGCAACGGCGCCGGGGCCTGCGGCACCACCGCCGCAACCGGCAACACCGCGCCCACCGCAAACGCCGGCGTCAACCGCACCATCCCCTTCGGCACGCCCTTCACCCTCATCGGTGCCGGCGCGGACGCCAATGGCGACGCCCTCACCTACTGCTGGGAGCAGCGTGACGTGGGTGCCGAAATCCCCCTGGGCACAGATAACGGCTCCTCCGCCATCATCCGGTCGCGCAACCCAGGCACCAGCCCCAACCGCACCATCCCGCAGCTCAGCAACCTCCTCGCCAATACCTTCTCCGCCGGGGAAATCCTGCCCGACGCGGCACGGAACCTGAACTTCCGCCTTGTCTCCCGCGACAACCGCGCCGCCGCGGGCGGCTACGGCTCGGACGACATGCTCATCACCGTCGCCGCCGCCGGGCCATTCGTGGTGACCAGCCCAAACACCGCCGTTACTTGGTCGGGCAACCAAACGGTGACATGGAACGTGGCGGGAACCAACGCCGCGCCCGTGAACACCGCCAACGTGATGATCTCGCTCTCCACCGACGGCGGGAACACCTTTGGCACGTTGCTGACGGCCAGCACGCCCAACGACGGGTCCGAGATCGTCTCGCTCCCCAACCTCAGCACCAGCACCGCGCGAATCAAGGTCGAGGCGGTTTCAAACATCTACTTCGACATCTCCAACACCAACTTCACCATCAGCGGGCCGCCCGCCCCAGCCACCCCCACAGGGGCGACGGCAACCCCCGCCACCGTGTGCTCGGGCAACTCAAGCAACCTGACGGCCAATGTCGGCCCCGGCGAGGTCGTCGACTGGTACACAAGCAGTTGTGGCGGTGTCTTCGTCGGCACCGGGAGCCCCCTCGCCGTCAGCCCCTCCGTCAACACCAACTACCGTGCCCGCGCCCGCAACACTTCCAACGGCCAGGTCAGCACCTCCTGCGCGCTCCTCGCCGTCTCCGTCTCGCAGCCCCCATCGTTCACCCTCCAGCCCATCGACGCCGCCGTCGCCGACGGACAGCCCGCCGCCTTCACGTGCGCGGCCACCGGCTCATCCCCCCTGACCTACCAGTGGAAGAAGGGGCCAGACGATGTGATCAACGGCGGCAACATCTCCGGGGCTACTTCACTGAGCCTCAGCATCAACCCCGCCACCGTCGCCGATGCGGGCGACTACACCCTGGTCGTCACCAACCCCGCCTGCGGCTCGATCACCAGCGATGTCGCCACCCTGACCGTGACCACCTCCTGCGGGTCGCCCGACTTTGACGGCGATGGCGACGCCGGCACCGACCTCGACATCGAAGCCTTCTTCGCCTGCCTGGGCGGCGACTGCTGCCCCACCTGCGGCTCCGCGGACTTCGACGGCGACGGAGATTCCGGCACCGACCTGGACATCGAAGCCTTCTTCCGCGTCCTCGGCGGCGGCGCCTGCTGATTGTGGTGCAGGCTTCCAGCCTGCATTCATCCCAAATACCACGCGTGCCACCGGCTCCGCCCCCGGTGTCGCCCGGTCCTTCAAGATTTGCCCGGGACCGAAGCCGGCAACGCCGCGTACCCTACCCCGTGGCCAAGAAACCCGCCAAGCCCGTCGCCGGTCAATGCTCCCTCGGCGCCGATTGCCGCATCGTGATCCTCCACGGCAAGGAGGCGTTCATCCGCGCCGAGATGACCGCCCAGCTCCGCGGGGCCCTCGCGCAGGCATTCGGCGCAATCGACTCCCTCACCTTTGAAGGCGCCTCCGCGGCCGCCGCCGATGTGCTCGACGAGTGCCGCAGCTTCGGCCTCATAGCCGCGCACAAACTCGTCATCGTCGACGACGCCGACGATCTGGTGAAGGGCGACGACATCCGCCCGCTCTTCGAGCGCTACGCCCAGTCCCCCAGCGAGGGCTCCACCCTCGTGCTCCGCACCGATACCTGGAAAGCCGGCAGGCTCGACAAACTGGTCGAGGCCGTGGGCGTGATCATCGAGTGCAAGCCCCCCGACGAACGCCGGGCTGTGGAATGGACCATCGCCCGCGCCAGGGACACCCACGCCTGCGCCATCGACCAGGACGCCGCTTCCCTGCTCGTCCGGCGCGTCGGCGCCGACCTGGGGAAGATCGACAGCGAACTGGGCAAGCTCAGCGCGGCCGCCGGAGCCGGCATCCCCCAAGCCCCCGCGCCCAAGGGCCCGGCCACGGCGGGCACCAACGCGCCGGCGCCCTGCCGCATCACCGCCGACTCGGTCGAATACTTCGTCGGCCCTTCGCGCGAAGAGCAGGTCTGGGGCATCCAGTCCACCCTCCTCTCCGCCGGCCCCGAGGAGTCGCTCCAGCACCTGCGCAACGTGCTGGACGTCTCGCGCCAGCCCGCGCAGCTGGTGCTCTACGCGCTGATGGACATCTCCCGCAAACTCCACGGCGCCTCCCGCGCCATGCGCGCCGGCGCCCGCCCCGACGACCTCGCGGGCCCGCTCAAACTCTGGGGCGAATCGAAGTTCGCGATACCAAACGCGGCCAAGCGCCTCGAACCCGCCCGCGCCCTCCAACTCTTCCGCACCTGCGTCGAGGCCGACCGCCGCAGCAAGTCCGG
>Ga0163144_10000651_pt1 | contig 81722 bp, 75 predicted proteins | sample OliLak19BULKMAT1_FD_123175 | JGI IMG/M metagenome (GOLD analysis project Ga0163144, IMG submission 123175) | Freshwater microbial mat bacterial communities from Lake Vanda, McMurdo Dry Valleys, Antarctica - Oligotrophic Lake LV.19.BULKMAT1 | ecosystem: Environmental > Aquatic > Freshwater >... | reverse complement strand
TACCGAGCCAGAGCAATTTTTCCCCGATGCGCTGCTACCAACGTGCGTCGCGCACGTTGGTAGCAGCGCATCGGGGAAAAATTGCTCTGGCTCGGTACACACACGATCAGCGGCCAGCGCGAAGCGTCGTGGTTGTCCCTGGCACCGTACGATCAGCCGCACGTGTCGAGATCGTCGCCGTCGTCCGATGCGCGTTTGCCGGCGCTCACACGCACCAAGTGGCGGAATCGATCGAGCAGATCCGTGCGCTTGCCGCGCGTCAGTGCCTCTTCGACGAGCATCCGGCTCTCGGGTGCTTTCCACCGCACGAGCGCTTTCTGCATGCGCCTTTCGTGCTCGCCGCGCGGCACGTGCAACTCGGCGAGCGTCAGCGGATCCTTGCCCGTCACGTATTGAACGCAAGCGCGCGTCATCGGCAGCGGAATGAACTCCTGCACTTGCTCCGGCGAATAATTGCGTGCGAGCAATTTTTCGAACAGCTCGATCGCGGCAGCGAGCGTCGTCCCCGGATGTCCGACGATGAAGTAATTGACGAGATGTTGATCGCGTCCCGTCGACTTGCACTCGTCTTTGTAGTCCTTCTCGTAGTCCTCGTAGACTTCGAAGCGCGGCTTGTTCATCGCTTCGAGCACCGCATTCGATGCATGTTCCGGCGCGAGCTTCATGCGACCCGGCACGTGGTGCGCGACGAGATCGTGGTGCAGCGGCAACAGCTGGCCCTTCTTGTCGCGCAACATGTCGTAGCGAATGCCGGACGACACGAACGCGTGCTTGACGCCCTTCGACGTGCGCACCAACCCGAGCAGTCGTCGATAACCTTCCGTCGTCTTGTCGAGGCGCAGCGCCGGACACGGATCGGGCGTCAAACAGTCGCGATTCAGGCACGCTTCGCCCTTTTCGAGCAGCTTGCAGCCGAGGCCCCACATGTTCGCGGTCGGACCGCCGACGTCGGTGATCGTGCCGCGGAAGTCGTGGTTCTCCGAGAGCGCCGCGACCTCTTTCAAGATCGATTCTTCGCTGCGCGATTGGATCGAACGGCCTTGATGGAACGTGATCGAGCAGAACGAACAATCGGCCATGCAACCGCGGTGCGTGTTCACCGACCAACGTACGGGTTCGAGCGCAGCGATCCCGCCAGCAGCCGTGTGATCGGGATGCCATTCGCGCCGGAACGGCAGGTCGTAGAACGAATCGACTTCCTTCTGCGACGCCGGTGAATCGGGCGGATGTTGCACGACGACGCGCGCGCCATGAACTTGAGCGAGCGGACGCGAACTCGGACTGTTCTCTTCGCGCACGGCGTGGAAGAGCTCGATCAAGCGCTCGCGATTCGCTTCGATCTCTTCGAACGACGGGACGACGCGCGCGTTCGTCGGAACGTCGGCCGGCTTGCTCCACTCGCACGTGCCGGGAATGTTCGTGAGCGCTTCACCGCGGTCGATGCGACGCGCGATTTCGAGCGTCTGACGCTCGCCCATTCCCCACACGAGCAGATCAGCTTTGGAGTCGACCAGGATCGAGCGCCGGATTTTCTCGTCCCAGTAATCGAAGTACGCGAGACGCCGCGGCCCCGCTTCGAGTCCGCCGATGATCACGGGGAGGCCGGGGAAATGGTGCCGCGCGAGTGCTGTGTACGCGATCGTCGCGCGATTCGGGCGACCGGGCAGTCCGCCGGGACGGTAGACGTCGATGCGCCGCTTTTTTTTCGACGCGGTGTAGTTCGTCACCATCGAATCGATGGTGCCTGCGGTCACGCCGACGAAGAGTCGCGGAGACGGGAGGCGTTTCCAACCGGAGCCATCGGGTTCGAGATCGGGTGCGTCGAGAATGCCGACCTTGTACCCGTGCGCCTCGAGAACGCGTCCGATCACCGCAGCGCCGAACGAGGGATGGTCGACGTAGCCGTCGCCGGTGACGAGCACGATGTCGAGCGACTCCCAGCCCCGCGCATGCATTTCAGCGCGCGTTCGAGGCAGAAAAGGAGTGGCGGCCGAGGGCGACATGGGGAGAGAAAAGAGTAGGAGAAGGGCACCCAGGGCAAGTGATCCCGGCGTGGGAGTGTCGCCGCTGCGCTCGCGACGGCTGGATTGTCGCGGTTTCGCTAGCGAGGGCGGGCTGCACCAGGACAACCGCCGCCAACGCGAGCGCAGGGAAGTCTAGGCGATCAGAACGAACCGTGGCGCTTGCGTTGGCGGCGGTTGGTCTTGCGCCCGCCCTTCGTCTGTTGACGAGTGCGGTAACCGGTCTTCTTTTTGTGCTTGGCGCTGCTCTTGCGAATCTTGACGTGCATAAAGGCTCGTTCCGTGACTTGGAGGGCGAAGAGTGTAGCGGACAAATTCGCGGACGCCAGCCTGATGGAGGCGCCCCACCCGGATGTCGTCCCGAACCGCTACTCTGACCTCCCGTATGACCGAACGAGAGGCCCCGCAGTCGGACTCCAAAGCAGCGCTCGAAGCGCTCGTTTTCGAGTGCCTCGAGCGCACCGAAACCGAGGGCGACGCCGCCCTCGAGTCCCTCTGCGCCGCGCATCCGGCCCTGGCGCCGAAACTCCGCGAACGACTGGCCGTGCTGCGGCGCGCCGGCCTCGTCGGCGCGGCCCCATCCGAGCCTTTTCCCGAGACGCTGGGCGAATTTCGCCTGCTCGAACGCCTCGGCGCCGGCGGAATGGGCGTCGTCTATTTGGCCGAGCAGACCTCGCTCGCGCGGCGCGTGGCGCTCAAACTGATCCGCCCCGAAAACCTGTACTTCCCGGGCGCGCGCGAACGCTTTCGGCGCGAGGTCGAAGCGGTGGCGCGCTTGCAACACCGCTCGATCGCGTCGGTGTACACGGTCGGCGACGAGCGCGGGATTCCGTACTTCGCAATGGAGTACGTCGATGGTCTCTCCCTCGCCGAAATCGTCGCGCGACTCCACGAACGTGAGCCCGCAGAGCTATTTGGACTGGACCTCGCTCGGCTCTTCGACGAACGACAGCCGAGCGGCAGCGAGTCGGATGAGCGCGCCACTTGGTTCGATGGAACGTGGGCCAACGTCGTCTCGCGCCTCGTCCTCGAAATCGCATCCGCTGTCGACCACGCGCATCAACGCGGCGTACTCCACCGCGACATCAAACCGTCGAACGTGATGCTCACAGCGAGCGGTCGCGTCGCGCTGCTCGACTTCGGTCTCGCGTCGCACACCGGCGCCGAAAAATTGACGCGCACGGGAGCGCAGCTCGGTTCGCTCCTCTACATGGCGCCCGAGCAAGTCAACGGCGAGGCCGCTGCGATCGACGCGAAAACGGACGTCTACGCGATGGGCGTCTTGATGTACGAGCTCTTGGTACTGCGCGCCGCGTACTTCGATCCGACTTCGTCCGAGCGCACGAGGCGCTTGGTGTTGGGCGGAAACGCGCCGAGCCTGCGCTCGCGCTACCGCGGCTTGTCGCGCGACGTCGAAACAGTGTGCCTCGCCGCGATGACGAGCGAACGCACGGGACGCTACGCGAGCGCCGCAGCGTTCGCGCGCGATCTCGAGAACGTGATCGCGCGTCGCCCGATCGAAGCGCGGCGTTCGAGCGCGTTCGTGAAAGTGTGGAAATGGACGCAGCGTCATCCAGCCGCGGCAGCCGCGCTGATCCTCGCCGTCGCGGCTCCGCTCGGCATCGCGCTCCAACAAAACACCGCGAACCGCCGGCTTTTCGCGGCCAATACGACTGTTTCGAACTTGAATCGCGAGCTCGAGGGCGCGCTCTCGGCGAGTCGATCGGAATCCCAGGCGAAGGAAGAGCAACGCGCGCTGGCGGTCTTGAATTTGGCGAGCGCGGTCGACGCCGTCGACACGATGCTCGAACGCGTGGGCAGCGATCGTTTGCGCTTCACGCCGCAGATGGAATCCGTGCGCCGTGAGCTGCTCGAGGACGCGGTGCGTTTCTATCGCGAGCTCGCTGTGCGCACCGGGCCCGACGATCGCTTGCTCGACAAAATTCTCGCTGCGCGCACCAAGCTCGGTGACGTGCTCTTGCGGCTCGGCTTCGCCCTCGAGGCCGACCGCGAACTGTCCTCCGTCGTCGACGAGCTCGCAGCACTCCCGACCTTGGGGCAAAACGGGCGTCACCAAGCCGCCATTGCGCAGGGCTTTCTAGCCGAAGCACGGCGTGTTCGATCGGAGCACGATCAAGCGTTGGAATTGGCGCGAGACAGTGTGAAGCGACTGGAAGAATTGATGGGCGAGCCCGTGGTCGACGCGAGCCGAGTCGGCGCTCTGAAGAGCAACCTCGCGATCGCATTGTCGCGACAAGGCGAGTTCGAATTCGCAGCGGGCAACGCGGCGAACGGAGAACGATGCACCGAGAAGGCGCTCTCGCTTATGCGAGTCTCGCTCGCAGAAGCCGACAACCCGCGAATGGCCTACACGTGCGCGAAGTCGCTCGGATTCCTCGCGTCGGTGCGCTCCGAGCGCGAGGAGTTCGAACCGGCGATCGCGGCAGCCGAGGAATCGATCGCGATCCTCGAGAAGCTGCACGCGGCCGAACCGGACGACACGGGGATCACGCAACAACTCTTCTCGGGGCTCGGAAATCTCGGCGACATCTACGGCGAAATCGGACAGCCGGAGAGAAGTCGGCCGCTCGTCGAACGCGCGCTCGGCTTGGCGGAAGCACTCGCATCGCAATTTCCGAACACACCGCGCTTTCGACAAAACCTGGCGATCGTGTGCGTGCAGGCCTTCTTCGTCGAGATGGGTGAACAACACGTCGACGCCGGGCGAAAGTTCTTGGAGCGAGCGCTCGAACTGCAGCGCCGACTCGTCGCGGACGAGCCGACGAACAGCGAGTACATCGCCGCGATGTGCACGACGATCGGCAACTTGGGTGCGCTCGCGATGCAAGCCGATGACGTCGCCCTCGCGCTCGCTTTGTTCGAAGAAGCGGACGTCGCGATCCTGCGCGCGCTCGATTCCAACCCGAAGAATCCCGAGTGGATTCGCTGGCACGTCGTCGGAGTCCGCAATCGCGCGGGTGTGCTGATGGACCTAGGACGCTACGAGGCGGCTCGGATCGCGATCGCAGAACTCGATCGCTACGACTCGACGTCCAGCGCCGTGCTCTCCGCACAACTTTCGACGCGCGCGGCAGGAGTGGCGCGCGACGGCGCACACAAAGCACCCGACGAGGTCGCCGGATTCGTCGAGCGCGCGCTGGCGGCGCTCGACCTCGCCATCCAGCGCGGCCTCGACGATCCGCGGGCTTTCGAACCTGCCGATCGTTGGGGCCCTCATCTCGAAGCGCCTGCTTTTCTAGAGCGAATTGCGCTCGTGCGCGCCAAGGCGGCCGCGAAGTCGCGCTGAAACATCGAGGTCGCGTAGCGCTCGAACGCGCAGTGTCCAATCCGCTCGGTGCGCAATGGACCGCGGCGGGGTTCACGGAGACGAGCTCGATCAGCCGAACGGACTCGGTCGTGCTGCACGGTTCGGGCATGCCTGCGACGTTGCCGGTGCTCTCGCTGCAGATGAGTGCTGCGGGTTCGGGCGTTCCCTTCGGCGACGGCATCCTGTGTGTCGGTGGATCGCTGATTCGCTTGCGCACCAAGATCAACGTCGGCGCCGCGGCGCAGTTCCCCGAGCCGGGTGATACGAGTCTCTCGCGTGTCAGCGGGGCCGCGTCGGGCAGCGGCACGCTGTACTCGTACCAGGCTTACTATCGCGACACGGAGAGCTTCTGCTCGAGCGCGACTTTCAACCTCACGAACGCCGTGCGGAGCGTGTGGTAGCCGCACCGCCGTCGCGGCGAAAGACAAGCGACCGGTCCGTGACGGCGGATGCGCCGAAACGGACCGGTCGCTTGTCTTTCGCCGCGACGACTAGCCCCCCCCGCCGCCCGTTCGTCCTTTGACCGGCGCGACCATCTGCTCGGGCCGCACCGCTTTGTCGAATGCGTCGGCGCTCATCAACTTCAGCTCGACGACGCTCTCACGCAGCGTGATGCCCGTCTTGTGCGCGTGTTTCGCGACCTTCGCGGCGTTGTCGTAGCCGATGTGACGGTTCAACGCGGTGACGAGCATCAACGACTGCTTCATCAGGGTGTCGACGCGCGCCATATCGAGTTCCAGCCCGTCGATGCAATTCTTGCGGAACGAATCGCACGCGTCCGACAAGAGCGCGATCGACTGCAACACGTTGTGCACGATCACGGGCTTGTAGACGTTCAACTCGAAGTTGCCCTGCGAGCCTGCGATCGTGACGGCCGTGTCGTTGCCCATCACTTGCACGCACACCATCGTCAACGCTTCGCACTGCGTCGGATTCACTTTGCCGGGCATGATCGAACTACCCGGCTCGTTCTCCGGCAATTTCAATTCACCGAGCCCGCAACGCGGTCCCGATCCGAGCCAACGGATGTCGTTCGCGATCTTCATCAGCGCGACAGCCGTGACTTTGAGCGCGCCCGACAAGAACACGAGCGCATCGTGCCCCGCCAGCGCCGAGAACTTGTTCGGCGCGGTCTTGAACGCGAGGCCTGTTTCCTCGGCGATCTTCTTCGCGACGAGCTTCGCGAAATCCGGATGCGTGTTGAGCCCTGTGCCGACTGCGGTGCCGCCTTGCGCGAGCTCGAAGATTCCCGGCAGCGTCGCATTCAATGCTCGCCGCGCATCCTTCAACTGCTGCACGTAGCCCGAAAATTCTTGCCCGACGGTCAACGGCGTCGCGTCTTGGAGATGCGTGCGACCGATCTTCACGACCTTGGCCCACGCCTTTTGTTTCGCGGCGAGCGCTGCCTCGAGTGCGTCGATCGCCGGCAACAGGCGCTTGACCGTTTCTTCCGCCGCCGCAATGTGCATCGCCGTAGGAAACGAGTCGTTCGACGATTGAGCGCGGTTCACGTGATCGTTCGGGTGGATCGGCTTCTTCGAACCGAGCTGACCTCCGAGCAACTGGATCGCGCGGTTGCTGATGACCTCGTTCGCGTTCATGTTCGACTGCGTGCCCGAACCGGTCTGCCACACGACGAGCGGGAAGTGATCATCGAGCTTGCCCGCGATCACTTCGTCGGCCGCTTTCAACAGCGCGCTTTTCTGTCTCGCATCGAGCATGTCCAGCTCACCGAGTTCGCTGTTCGCCTGCGCCGCACACTTCTTCACGACGCCGAGCGCTCGGATCATCGGCCGCGTGAACGTCTGTCCGCCGATCAAGAAGTTCTGTTTCGAGCGCTGCGTCTGTGCGCCCCACAGGCGGTCGTGCGCGACTTCGAGGGGTCCGAAAGAGTCGGTTTCGGTGCGTGTCTTGGGCATGGCGTGGATTCCGGTGCGCGTGGGATAATCGCGCGCATCGTAGCGCGCCACACATCGAAAGTTCGGTTTTCGCCGCAACTCCAGCCCGCATCCGAGGCAAGGCTCGCAGACTCTCGCGTGCGATCTCTCTCCCCCGCTCTCCTCCCCCCCCGGAATCTCGATGCCCAACCTCACTCACTGCGCGTCTCGTCGCACTTGGTTGTGCGTCCCGATCCTCACGGCACTCGTCGCATTCGCGGGCCGCGCGCACGCGAGCGGCGGCAGCGATTCCTGCGCGACGCCCGAGCCGATCGCCGATTCGGTCCATTCAACTTCCTCCAGACCGGCGCGACCGACAGCCCCGAGCCCGCTTCGGAGCCGCCGTGCGGCGGGAGCGCGCGCGATGTGTGGTTCGAGTGGACGTGTCCGTCGCCGGATTTCGTGCGCGTGAACGACAGCTCGACGCTGGCCATCCGCGTCTACGCCGGCTCGGGCTGCCCTACCGCCGGGTCGTTGATCAACTGCAGCAACATGCAGCCGTTCATGGGGAACGCGGGCGCGACGTAACTCATTCGTCTGGGCGCCCTGCCCGGCGGGCCGCCGGTCGGAAGCGGAGGCCAATTCGTGATCCAGAACGTCACCGCGGCTGGCGACTCGTGCTCGAGTCCGGTCGTGATGAGCGGTCCGGGTTTCCCGGCCGAAACCGAGCACCACTTCACCAACGCCGAGGGACAGACCGACCCCGCGTGCGCCGGTGCGGGCGGCAGCGGCATCCTCGACGACGGCTGGTACGTGTGGACGTCGAACATCACCGGAAACGTGCGCTTCACCTGCTGCTTCAGCTCGATCCCCACGGGTGATTGGAAGGCAGCCGTTTACTTGGGCGGCTCGTGTCCGAGCGGAGCGCCGATCGCGTGCGACGACAACTCGTGCGGATCCGCGGGACTGCAACCGGTGATCGATTTGAGCATGGTCGCGGGACAACAGTATCTGTTCCAAGCCGGTCGCTCGCCGGGGAGCGCGTCGAGCGCACCGATGACGGCCACGTTCGTCATCGCGCCGACCGATGCACCGACGAACGACGAGTGCGCCACTGCGCAACTCATTCAGGGCAGCGGTCCCTTCGCGTACACGCTGGGCACGACGAGCACGATCACGCCGCCCATGTGCGGTCCGAGCGTCGGCGACGACTGGTTCCGCTGGATCGCGCCCGCGACAGGTACGACCACGTTCAACGGGTGCGATGCGAACTTCGACCAGGCCGTTGCGGTGTATTCGGGCCTCTCATGCCCAACCGCTTCCCTGATCGTTTGCGGAGACGAAGGATGTATCCTCTTCCTCGGCGGACCGTCGCGGTTCGACTTTCCGGTCGTGTGCGGAGCGCCGTACCTCGTGCGCGTCAGCCTGTACTCGATCAGCAATCCTCCGTCCTGGGCCAGCTATCCTTCGCTCGGCGGCAATTTCTCGATCACCGTCGCTGCCCCGCTCTGGTCGACGTTCACGCCGTTCTGCGCGGGCGACGTGGCGGCCAACTGTCCGTGCTCCAATCCCGGCGGTGTCGGCCGCGGCTGCGCGAGCTCGTTCTCGAATGCAGGCGGCGTGATCTACGGCACGGGCGCGGCTTCGCTGTCGAACGATTCGGTGACCCTGCGCGTCGAAGGCGTGTCGCCTTCGTTCACGACGTTGCTCCAGGGCACCGCGCAGCAAGGCAGCGGCGCGGGCATCGCGTTCGGTGACGGACTCCTGTGTGCCGGGGGAACGCTCACGCGACTCGTGTTGCGTATCGCCAATGGCGGACAGCTCGACTATCCGTTGCCCGGCGACGTCTCGCTCTCCGTGCTCGGGCAAGTTCCGACTGCAACGACGCGTGTGTACCAGGCTTGGTATCGCGATTCGTCGCTCGGTTATTGCATGCCGGACACGTTCAATCTGACGAACGGGCTCGAAGTGTCCTGGACTCCTTGACGAGACGCGGCGCATGTGTCGCCGCCCCGAGGAATCTCCCGCCTGTCTGGTGATTCTCCTCGGAGTGCCCCGCGAGTCGACCTCGCGGGGCGCTCGAATTTCGGCGTCCTGCGTCTAGGATCCGCGCTCGTTTGAAAGGGACGAACACGATGAACACGAAGAGAGCCGCAGGGGTCCTCCCCACTCCGCCCATGCATTGGGTCGGCGACGGTTTCCCAGTGCGGTCCATCTTGAATCCGCGCACTCCCGACGGCGGCATGAGCCCATTCGTGTTGTTCGACTACGCCGGTCCCGCGAACTTCGAGCCCGCGAGTGAACCGCGCGGCGTCGATTTCCATCCCCACCGCGGCTTCGAGACGGTGACGATCGTCTACCAAGGCGAGATCGAGCATCAGGACAGCGCGGGCAACAGCGGCAAGGTCGGTCCTGGCGACGTGCAGTGGATGACGGCCGCACGCGGCGTTTTCCACGAGGAAAAGCACAGCCGCGCGTTCAGCGAAGCAGGCGGCGCGATGGAGATGGCGCAGATCTGGGTCAACTTGCGCGCGCAGGACAAGCTGGGTCCGCCGCGCTATCAAGACATCCGAGCGGCGCGCATTCCGCTCGTCGATCTGCCCGATGGCGCGGGCAGCGTGCGCTTGATCGCCGGCAGTTTCGGCGATGTGCGCGGTGCAGCCGAGACGTTCACGCCCGTGATCTTGTGGGACGTGAACTTGAACGCCGGTGCAAACGTGACGTTGCCGATCCCGGACGGATTCAACGCGGCAGTGTGCTCGCGCTCGGGCGCCATCGAAGTCGCAGGCAAATACCAAGTCGGTCCGCGCCAACTCGTCGTGATGGAACGCGAAGGTGCAGGCGTCGTCGTGCGCGCGAACGAAGCCGCGCAGATCCTCGTGATCGCAGGCGAACCGATCGACGAACCGATGGTCGCGCAGGGACCGTTCGTGATGAACACCTACCAAGAGATCGCGCAAGCGGTGCTTGACGCGCAAGCCGGCCGCCTGGGTCGCTGAATGTCCGCCGAATCAAGTTGGACGTGACCCGGCGCTGAGGCGGGATGCGCGTCGAAGTGCCGGTGCTCGCCGAAGACGATTCAGTGCCGAAGCTCGATGCGACTGCTCGCAGGGAGTTTCAGTGCTCAGCGCGCTGCGGTCGCCGACTGAACGCCCTCTCGGCGCGCAGCGCCCAGGTTTGCGACACTAGGGAGGCCGTGAACGAGTACAATCGTGTGCTTCGAGTTCGCGCTTTCGACTCAAAGTTCACCCCACATGCCGAAGACCCAATCCACTCCCGCCGAAGCTCCGACGTTTGCTGAACTCGGGCTCCCTGCGCCGCTCGTCCAAGCGTTGAACGACGTCGGTTACGAGTCGCCCTCGCCCATCCAAGCCCAAACGATTCCGCCGTTGCTCGCGGGTCGCGACGTGCTGGGACAAGCGCAGACGGGCACGGGCAAGACGGCTGCGTTCGCGCTCCCGATCTTGGCGCGACTCGATCTGTCGAAGATGGCACCGCAAGCGCTGGTGTTGGCGCCGACGCGTGAACTCGCGATCCAAGTCGCCGAAGCGTTCCAGAAATATGCTGCACATCTGAAGGGTTTCCACGTCCTGCCCGTGTACGGCGGACAGCATTTCGGCCCGCAGTTGCACGCTTTGCGCCGCGGTTGTCACGTGATCGTCGGTACGCCGGGTCGAGTCATCGATCACATGGATCGCGGGACGTTGAAGCTCGATGGATTGACGTGCCTCGTGCTCGACGAAGCCGACGAGATGCTGCGCATGGGCTTCATCGAAGACGTCGAGAAGGTGCTCTCGAACACGCCGCCGACGCGCCAAGTCGCGCTCTTCAGCGCCACGATGCCGCCGCGCATCGGTCGGATCGCCGAGACGTACTTGAAGAATCCCGCGCACATCAAGATCCAGAGCAAGACGTCGACGGTCGCGAACACGCGCCAACGTTTTTGGATGGCTGGCGGCGGAGTGAACAAGCTCGACGCGCTGACGCGCATCCTCGAGGCCGAGCCGTTCGACGCGATGCTCGTGTTCGTGCGCACGCGGCAAGAAACGATGGAGCTCGCGAGTCGCCTCGAAGCCCGCGGTTTCGGTGCAGCGCCGCTGTCGGGCGACATCGAACAGAGCATGCGCGAGCGCACGGTCAATCGCTTGAAGAGCGGCGAGCTCGACATCATCGTCGCGACCGACGTGGCCGCGCGCGGTCTCGACGTGGAGCGCATCAGTCACGTCGTGAATTTCGACGTACCGACGGACACCGAGTCGTACGTGCACCGCATCGGTCGCACGGGTCGCGCGGGTCGCAAAGGCGAAGCGATCCTGTTCGTGACGCCGCGCGAAAGACACATGCTGCGCATCATCGAGCGTGCGACGCGCCAAGTGATCGAGCCGATGGATTTGCCGAGCGTCGAAGCGGTGAACCTGCAGCGCTTGTCGAAGCTCGAAGTGCGCGTCACCGAAATCCTCGCCAACGCCGAGATCGCGATGGCGCTCGGCCCGTTCAAGGAAATGATCGAGCGCTATCAACGCGCGAATCAAGCGACGCAAGTCGACGTCGCGGCTGCACTCGCGTACATGGCGCAAGGTGAGACGCCGCTGATGAGCGAGGACTCGATCGCGAAATCGCGCTCGAACGAACGCACCAGTGATCGCGGTGCCGATCGAGGCTCAGAGCGCAGTTTCGATCGCCGGCCCGATCGGGGCGACGATCGCGGCTCCTTCCGAGGACCTGAACCGCGCTTCGCGAAGCGCGAATTCGCCCCGCGTCCGAGCGGAGCGCCCGAAGCCGGGATGCAGACTTTCCGCATCGAAGTCGGCCACCAACACGGCGTGAAACCCGCGAACATCGTCGGCGCGATCGCGAACGAGGCCGACTTGGGCGGCAAGTTGATCGGTCGGATCGAGATCTTCGACGATCACAGTCTCGTCGATCTCCCGACCGGAATGCCGCCGCAGACGTTCCAGAAACTGCAGCTCGCGCGCGTCGCCGGTCAGATGCTGCGCATCAGTCCCGCCGGCAGCGGCGGTGCGCCCGCACCGACGTCCGCAGATCGCCCGCTGCGCATCGGCAAGCCCACTAAGAAACCGTTCGCCAAGCGCCCGCGTCCGAACTGATCGTACGGTGCCAGACCGGATCAAGCGACGGTGCGCTCACGACAGCTTCATCACAGCAACTTCATGTCTCGCATCATCTGCACGTCCTGCAGGATCGCCCCCGCCGTCTTCTGCATCTGAGCGCGTGAGTCGAGATCCAGCGGAACCTCGATGATCTTCTCGACTCCGTTTTTGCCGAGGATCGCGGGCACGCCCATGTACAGGCCCTCGAACCCGTACTGACCATTCAGGAAGCACGCGCACGGCAGCAAGCGCTTCTCGTCGTTCAGGATCGACTTCGCCATCGCCACGCTAGCGCTCGCCGGCGCGTACCAAGCGCTACCGGTCTTCAACAAGTTCACGATCTCCGCGCCACCATTGCGCGTGCGCTTCTCCATCTCCGCGATCTTCGGCTTGTCGAGCAGATCCTTGATGCCGACACCGTTGACGACGCAGTACGCCGGCAGCGGCACCATCGAATCGCCGTGCGCGCCCAGCACCATCGCCTTGACGTCCTGCACGCCGCTCTTCGTCGCCTCCGCGATGAACCAACTGAAGCGCGCGCTGTCGAGCACGCCGGCCATTCCGGTCACGCGTGCCCCAGGAAAACCCGAGCGCGCGCGGAACAAGTGCACCATCGAATCGAGCGGATTGGTCACCACGATCACGTGTGCATCCGGCGATCCGACGCGCACGTAATCGGCGACGGCCAAGATGATCTTCGCGTTCGTCGACAACAGGTCGCTGCGGCTCATCCCCGGCTTGCGCGGAATTCCGGCCGTGACGATCACGACATCCGACCCGTACGTGTCTTTCGGATCGTTCGTCCCGACGACAGTCGCGCCGAACCCCTCGACCGCGCCGCTCTGATTCATGTCGAGCGCGATCCCTTGCGGGCGCCCTTCGAGCACGTCGATCAGGACGATCTCGCTGGCCAAATTCTTCATCGCGCACAGGTGTGCGCATGTCGAGCCGACGTAGCCGGCTCCGACGACCGTGATCTTGCGCTTTTGAATCGTGCTCATGGCGCGAGAACGTTACTCGCGCGCCCACGGGATCGGCAAGGCGGAGGCGCTCAGATGTCGAGGAAGGGATTCTCGATCACGAGCTGGCCGTAGCGCCGACCGTGCTGCATATCCTCGGTCAGGAGCCGGGTGCGGCCCGACTCGAGCGCGGACTGCACGATGAGGTCGTCCCACAGCGGTTGACACCATTTTCTGTTCGACTCCATCGTCTTGAGGATCGTGCTCACGCCGACCGTGTGAACGTTCTCATCAATGAATAGGCGCACGGCCCGTTCTGCGCCGACTTGGTCGAACCGCGGCTGCCTACTCCGCGTCAGGGACACATAGAACTCCTGAAGGACCTGCGTGCTGATGACGAAGGGATTGCCGGAACTTCCGTTGATGCACGCGCGAGCCCGCGCCCGATGCGCCGGCCTGCTAGGGTCCACGGCGTAGACCAGAACACTGGTGTCGAGAAACACGCGCTCAGGGGTCGTTGTACAGGTCCTTGCGCTTCCAAGTGCGGCCTCCAGGCCCGCTACCGGCGGGCCAGTCTTTCGTGAGTTCGAGGAACTTCTGCCAGGTCGCCACAGAGATCCCGGGTCTGGAGTAGGTCGTGATGTACTTTTCCAGGATTGCATCGAGCGAGGTCCCCTCTTCTGCCGCGCGTTCGCGGGCCAGTTCGAGGACTCGGTCGTCGATCGTGATCGTGTAGGTCGCCATGGGTTCACTCCGATTGGGTTCCATGGACGCTACCTTCCTCTCCGAAACTCCGCCAATTGCCTCTACCCCTACCGATGATCGGCGCGGAAATCGGTTGCGGTTGCAACGCGATTTTTCTGCGTCGGAGGCCGGGTCGCACGCTTTTGCGAGCAGCTCTCGCGAAGATCGTCGCGGTGTCACGCTGCTCAGTAACGGGGCTACGTCTCGACGCGCGCAGCAAGCGCTTTCAAATACTCTTCCATCGTCGCCGTGGTCGAGAACACCGTCTTCTACAGGAAGCGAAAGATCACGTTCTTCACGAAGCCACGTTCGGTGATCGTCACCTCGGTGCCGCCCTCGACGGCCTTCAATTCGATCGTCCACGAGCCGCCGTACGGCAGCGTGTCGTCAGCGATGCGCGTCACGAACTTCGCCGGCGCTTCCTCGACGTCGATCGCGTAAAGCACTGCGCCGTGCGAACCGAATTCGCGATAGCCGCTCCTGTCGCCGACGTCGCTGAAGAGTTCGACGCGCTTCACGTCGTCGCGCCACTCGTGATGGCGCGCGAGATCGCGAATCGCGGCCTTCACTGCCTCGCGCGGCGCGAGGATTCGACGCGTGCGCGAAGCCTCGTGGTCAGCCGGCAGGAAGGCGCCGATCACGGCCATCACGCCGACAAGCGCGACGAGCCCGATCCCGATGTAGAGCGCGATTTTCAGGGGAGTCAGGCCGTGCGCGGCGAATTCGCCGTGACGAGCAGCACAGGTCCTGACCCTTCCCCCCCCTGCCCAGCGCGACCAGCAGTCGCGGTCTCGCCCTCGCCCTCTCCACGCTCCGATCCTCATCACGCGCCCTTCTTGATTGGGCGGACGTGCGCTTCCCTCAGCCCATCGCCTGGATGATCGCGTTCCCCATCTCGCGCGTGCCGACCGCAGTCGGATCGTTGCGATCGGGCTTCATGTCGTACGTGACGAACTTCCCTTCGCGGATGACTTTGGAAACAGCTTTTTCCAGCCGCTGAGCCGCACTCTTCTCGCCGAGGTGCTCGAGCATCAACACGCCCGACAACAACATCGCGGTCGGATTGACCTTGTTCAGGCCCTTGTACTTCGGCGCCGAACCGTGCGTCGCTTCGAAGATCGCGATCCCGCCGTCCCCCTTGTTCTCACCCGGCGCGATGCCGAGTCCGCCGATCAGTCCGGCGCACAAGTCCGACACGACGTCGCCGTACAGATTCGGCAACAGGAGCACGTCGTAGTCCTCAGGCTTCTGCACGAGCTGCATGCACATGTTGTCGACGATGCGATCCTCGAACGCGATGTCGGGGTAGCTCTCCGAGACTTTCTTCGCCGTCGCGAGGAACAGCCCGTCGGTGAACTTCATGATGTTGCTCTTGTGCACGCACGTGACCTTCTTGCGGCCGTGCTTCCGCGCGTATTCGAATGCGGCACGCGTGATCCGTTCGCTGCCGAAGATCGAAATGGGCTTGATCGAAATTCCGGAGTCAGGGCGAATCTTGGCCCCCGTCAACTCCGTGATGACGCTCATGAGTTGCTTGGTGCTGGAGTCGCCTTCCTTGAACTCGATCCCCGCGTACAAGTCCTCGGTGTTCTCGCGGAAGATGACGATGTCGATCCCCTCGTAGCGCGAGCGCACACCGGGGTAGCTCTTGCACGGGCGGATGCACGCGTACAGATCGAACTCTTTGCGCAAGGCCACGTTGACCGAGCGAAAGCCCGTCCCGACCGGCGTCGTGATCGGCGCTTTGATGCACGTCTTCGTTTTCCGAATCGACGTGAGCACGTTCTCCGGCAGCGGCGTGCCCGCCGACACCATGATGTCGACGCCGGCTTCGACTTCGACCCAGTCGAACTTCACGCCGGTCGCGTCGAGAACGTGCTTCGTGACGGCGGCCAATTCAGGACCAGTGCCGTCGCCGCGGATGAGAGTAACGGGATGCGACATCGCAGGGTACTCCGCGCGAAGGGCGAAGCGTTCAGGGGGCTATTCGAATCCCCTCCGCACCGAATGCCGCGCACTCATGCGAGAAGGGCTCGGAAGTCTAGATTCCGAGCCCTTTCGCTGCAATCGAGCGCGCGAGCGGATCGCGCCTCGTGATCACGTTCCCGAAGGCGTCTCCGACTCTTTCTTCCACCACTCGCGCCACGCCTTCACTTTCTTGGCGCGCTCGGCATCGATCGCCTGCGCGTCGAATTTCAGATCCTTGCCCGTGATCGTGCGCAGGGCGATGAAAGCTGCTTCGCGCACCGCGGTTTCGGCATCTTCGAGCGTGTCGATCAACGCCGGTACCGCGGGTTTCGCTTGCATCTCTCCGAGCACGCGCGCCGTCGCCATGCGCACGAACACATCGAGGTCTTTGAGCATCGGCACGAGGTGCGGCACCACCGCCGGATCCTTCGTCGCGCCCAATCCGGTCACGGATTCCCAACGCGTGCTGTTCAAGTCGTTCATCAGCCCGTCGAGGAGCGGCATCCAACTCGCCGTCGTCGCTTCGAGCGTCGGCGCGGTTTCGACTATCACAGGAGCAGCCGGCGGCGGCGCGGTTTCGACCGACAGGACGCGCGCCGTCACTGCGCGCAGATCGTCCTCGTTCTTCGCAATGCGAGCCGACACTTCGTCGATGCGCTTCTCGATTTCGATGTCGCCGCTGCCGGCTTTGGCTTCGTGTTTGTTCACGAGCACGGTCAAGGTCGCCATGCGCGCACCCATTTCGGCATTGTCGCGCAAGATCGCGTTGACCTGCTCGACGAGCCGCTCGTTCTTGACCTTGACGGCGTCGAATCGCGAGTCGTTCGTGCGCTCGTACTGACGTTGCGAGTCACTCGCGAGCGCCGCGCCGCGCTGCAGCATGCCCAAGTCGCCCTCGCGCGCCGTGACGCGCTTTTCGAGCGCTCCGGCGTCGCGTTGAATCGTCTGGATGCGGTTGTCGAGCACGAACATCACGCCCGCCGTGAAAACGAGCCCGAGGAGCGCGACCCACAGCCCGCCCGAACCCGCCGAGCGCACGACGATCGGTTGCAAGTGCGAGACGTGGCTGTGCCCTTCGCCACCGTGCATCGGCAGCGCCGGTGCGACGTCGCTCTGTCCGCCGACGACCGCCGTGACCGTGTTCGGCAGCGCACCCGGCATGCCCACGGTCTGCCGCATCGCCGTCGCTGTCGAGGGCGCATTGGGATGGGACATCGCGCCCTCGCAACTCGCGCAGATGACGCGATCCTTGCGGATGAACGCGCGACCTTGGTCGAGATCGGCTTGCGGAACGGACTCGTTGCACAGATCGCAAAAGTGGATCTTCATCACGTGTACCTGTGGTCTCGACGCATGGTTTGGGCTCGTGAGCGGGCTCTCTGCAGGTCACCGAACGCGCGCTGCGGCGCAAGCATCGCTCCGCCGTCTTTGGACTGGGCTCTGGAGTGTGCCGCCTGAAGCGGCCGCATTCTGTAGGCTCTTCGCGTCGTGGGCCAAGAAGAACTCCTCGTTCCGAAACCGCTCTCCGCCGAATTGGACCGGTTGGGCCTGGAATTCTTGGTCGAAATCCTGGGCGTCGAGCTCGTGCGTCGGCCCGCAAACGACGACGCGCGCAGCGATCTCGGCCACCTCTTGACGCGGCTCGGACGTCATGCGGAAGCGCTCCTCGTCGACCGCGAACTCGTGCGCCGCGCCCCGGAGTGCGAGACCGCTCGCTACAACCTCGCGTGTTCGCTCAGCCTGACGGGCGCGATCGACGAAGCGTTCGCGGTCCTCGAGCAGGCTATTCTGCTCGGTTACGTCGACGCGGATCAAATCGCCGCCGACGACGACTTGGCGGCGCTGCGCCCCGATCCGCGCTTCACGGCGCTGTTGGTTCGACTGCGCAGTGCGAGCATGTCCTGAGCGCGAACGGGCCGCGCTGCACTCCGCTCGGCCGCGGCGCGCCGACATGAACCCGCAACGATCAATCATTCGTGCGCGACGTCGTCGGCGTGGGCGCTGCGGCGCCGGGTTTGGTATCCGAGAGCAACGGGTCGTGCTCGCGCTCTTGCCACCACGCCTTCCAGGCTTGGATGGAGGTCTCGCGCTCTTCCCCTTCGGCGCGCGGGTCGTAACCGAAGCGTTCGTGCGTCGATTCCCACAGCGCCTGTGCGCAGAGCGCGCGCGTGATCAAGCGTTCGTCCGAGAGACCGCCGATCAACTGCGGCACCGCTTGCCAATCGCCGAGGCGCAGCAGCGTGCGCGCGCGCTCGAGCACGAGGTCGGTCTTGTCCGCGCCGGAAGGCAGCGGCAGCGCGTGCAGTGAATCGACGAGGCGACTGTCGCGCGTCGCGCCGAGTGCGGCGAGTGCAGCGCCGGCCACGTCGTGCCGCGGATCCTGGACCATCGCGAGCAAAGTCGGATAGGCCGGTTCACCGACGCGCGCGAACCACGAGATGGCGTCGATGCGCTCCATGCCGTGCGTCCAAGGCAGGCGTTTCGCGGTGTCCTCGATCTGCGCGCGCAGGGTCGGCGAGGGCTTGAGCCACTGCTCGTTGCCGGCCGCTTCCTCGAGCGACGACGTGGTCGTCGTGCACGAACCCAGCGACAAGAGGACCAGCGGGAGGGTGAGGGCGAAGAGTTTCTTTTGGAGCGTCATGACGTTCCCTTTTCGGCCCACACCCGGAAAAGCTTGACCAGCGACGCGCTCCGGCGCCGCTCCGTCGCGCGCGCGGGAAAAGCTCGGCCCTGTGGCCTGGCTTCAGCGATTTCGGCCAGAAAATGCGCCCAGAAGCGCCGCCGTGGTCAGGGCCAAGACACCGAGGGCGAGGCTCCACGGCGCGAGCGTATGCGTGCTCTCGGCGCGGGGCACGCGCTCGACCGGCGCGCTCGGCCTGGGTGCGACGAAGCGGCGCTTCTCGAACGCGAACTCCGCTGCCCGCGGAATCTCGAGCGACAGATCCAAGTCGCCGGCAGCGCCGCCATCGATGTGCACGGACGCGAAACCGGAGTGCGCGTCGAATGCGTCGGGAATCGGACTCGAGCGCGCCGTCAGCGCATCGAATCCGCGCGCCTCGACGACCATCTCGAAATCGAACACGTCGCCTTCGTCGACTTCCGCGCGCGCGTGCGCGACCGCTGGAAAATTCGCGGCGACGTTTTCGAGCACGATACGGTTCTCTTCGAGCCGCAAGTGCGGTTGCTCGGGTCGCTCGTGTCGCGCGAGTGCGCGCACGATCGGTGCCAACGCGCTCGCACGACGCCCATTTCGCGTTCCGCCGAACCGCGGTGAGAAACCGATCGTCACGACGAGCCCGGCTCCACGTCGCGCGACCGCAGCCAGCGGTGTGCCACGATCATCCGTCCACAAGAGTTGCGCACCGGGAGCGACGCCGGCGCGCACGGCCTCGTCGATCGACGGCAAGTTCTGCGTCGCCGCCGCGAGAGACGCTGCGGGTTCGGGGCCTCCGCTGACCGGCAGCACGGGCATGTTCTCGCGTCGCACGAGTTCCTGCTCGAGGATCTCCCCGCGAAAAATGTGCGGCCACTGCGTCGGATCGGCCAGATCCTCGAACGAGTCGGCCAAGCTCACGAGAAATTCGCGATCGACGTCGGCGACCGGAGCGACGGCGACGACGCGCATGCGAGCCGGACCGCGCGCCAGCTTCAACGCCGTGAGGCGTGACTCGCGATCAGAAGTTTCGGGATCGCGTCCATCGGAGAGCAACAGGACGAGCGCATCTCGATTCACGCCAGATCGTTCGCGCGCGAGTGTCTCGAGTGCAGACAGAATGCGCGTCGGTCCGGTGGGTGAGCGCGCCGTGCGCACGGCGTCGTCGAGGGCAGTCCGCCGCTCTGGATCGCCGCGTTCTGCTGCCATGCCGAAACGGATCGCCGGGTACAGATCCCCCGCGAAAAAGCGCACGGAAACGTCGTCGTTGGGAAGCGCGCTGTCGACGAGACCACCGATCTGCGCGCGAACGGCGTCGAACGCAGGCCCCGCCATGCTGCCCGATGCATCGATCAAGAAGATCACGTCGCGCTCGCGCTTCACCTGATCGGGTACGAGGGCGGCGAGTTCGCGCAGCGGTGCTGCAGGATCACTGCGAGCCCTGATCCATTCCCCATCGGCGAGATCGAGCCAACCGCCGCCGTGCTCGACGAAATTCCGGATCGAACGCTGCTCCGTGAGAGTCGCGCGCGCTGAGAAGCTGATCAGCGCGTCCAAGTGCACGAGCTCACGCGCGAGCTCATCGCGCCCGATTCGAATGAGATCGACGCCATCGACGGTCAACTCCGGCGCACTGCTGTCGATGGGCGCGTCGAGCATTCCGACGACGAGCGAACCGCCGCAACGCAGCACGGCCGCTCGGGAATCGTCCTCGCGGATAGCGTCGGGCGGCGAGACCCTTGCTCCGATGTACACAAGGCCCGCGCGCGCGGGACCGAAGTCGACGTGCAGGGGCACGAGTTCGCTCGTCCCGGCCTCGATGTCCACCCGTTTCTCGCGCCTAAGCCCGTCGAACAGTTCGAAGTCGACGTGCACGTTCTCGCGCGCGAGGGTTCCGCGATCGATGCGCAAGAGCGCCGACACGACGATCGGTGCGCCGACTTCGAGTTCGCGCGGCACTTCCAACGGCGACAGCGCGAAGTTCCAGGCACGCGGCGGCTCGGTCTGGACCTGAATTGCGCATCCGGTGGATGCAAGTTCGTGCGCGACGGGCAGCGGATCGGCGCCCGTGAACGTGCCGTCGCCGAAGATCGTGATCGAACTCGAGGGCCGATCGCGAGCGAGCGTGCGCGCCAAATTCAAAGCGGCTGCGAGCCGCGTTTCGAGCGCTCCGCGCAGAGCGTTTTTTTCGAGCAGTTCACGACTCGGCTCGAACTGTCCCGATTCCAGCGCTTCGACCAAGACGCGTGCCGATCGAGGCGACAGCACAGCGCGCACGTCGCGGCCGAAGGCGAGGACGCTGACATCGTGCCCACTCGCCTCGGCGCGCCTGGCCCAAGCGCGCAACGCTGCGCTCGTCGATCGCTCCCATTCGCCCACAGACCGCGCGACGACGCTCTTCGACACGTCGACGAGAGCGACAGCGAGCGCGGCGCGTTTCGAGGCCGCATTCGCGCGCGGAATCGAAAGGACTAGGCCGAGCGCGAGCGCGATCACGCCCACGATCGCGAGAGCGCGCGCCACGTTGGATTTCGCCGCCGCGGCCATCGCGCTCAACGCCGCGTCGCGTCGATCCACGCGCCGCCGAGCAAGCGTTCGCCTCGGTAGAAGGCGGCACCTTGGCCTGGCGTCACGCTGAGTTCGGGCTCGAAAAAGCGCGCAGTGAGCGACTTGCCCGTGACGCGCACCGTGACGGGTTTCGGTTCGCAGTGGTAGCGATGCTGCACGAGCGCTTCGAACTCACCCGAAGCGGGCACGTCGAATCCGATCCAATTCGCATCGGACGCGTCGAACTCCATCACGCCGCATTCTTCGCGCGTGCCCAGCACGACGCGACCTGTTTCCGGCTCGAGTGCGACCACGTACAACGGTTCCGTCGCCGCGATCTTGTGACCTTTGCGCTGACCGATCGTGAAGTGCTCCGTGCCTGCGTGCTCGCCCAGTCGATTGCCCGCTGTGTCGACGAGTTCGCCCGGATGCAGCTCGGCCTGCGCCTCCGCGAGCAACTTGCGGTAGTCGTTCGACGGCACGAAACAGATCTCTTGGCTGTCCTTCTTCTTCGACGTGCGCAGCCCGGCTTTTTCGGCGAGCGCGCGCACGGCGGTCTTCTGCAAGCCACCGAGCGGCAATTTCGTGCGCGCCAAGTTCTCTTCCGCGACCGAGAACAGTTGGTAGCTCTGATCCTTCGTGTGATCGACGCCGCGCAGGAGGTGCACTCGTCCGTCGACGACGTCCAGCTGCGCGTAGTGTCCCGTCGCAACGCCCTCCGCGCCGAGCTCGCGCGCGAAGGTTATCAAGCGATTGAACTTCAGATCGCGGTTGCAGATCGCGCACGGATTGGGCGTGCGACCGCGACCGTACTCACGAATGAAGTAGCGGATGATCGCACCGAACTCCTCCTTCAAGTCGACGGCTTGAAACGGAATTCCGAGGTGAGCCGCAACCATCCGCGCATCCCGAGCGTCACCAATGGAGCAGCACGACTTCTTCGAGGACTCGCTCTCGTCGACGTGCACGCCGTTGCGCATGAAGAGCCCGACCAACGACAGCCCTTGTTCGCGCAACATCCACGCGCCGACCGACGAATCGACGCCGCCGCTCATGGCGACGACGAAGCGTGAATCGTTGTTGGACGTGGATTCGGGCATGGTGACGATCCGGGCGCACCCGGCTTCAAACAGGGCAGCGATTCTAGTACCTTCTTCGCCCCATCTCGCGTGCTTCGGGCTCCTTTGCTCTTGGCCCGGCGAGAGGTCGATCGAAGGAAACGCCCATGACTCCCCTCTTTTTCGCCCTGATCCAAGACGCCAGTGCGCCTGCCCAACAGCAAGGCGGCATGAACTCGGTGTTCCAGAGCCTGTTCCCGCTGTTGCTCTGCGTCCCCGTGTTCTGGTTCATCGTCATACGCCCCGAGCAGAAGGCGCGCAAGGCCCGCAAGGCGATGCTCGCAGCGATCAAGAAGGGCGACAAGGTCATGACCACCGGCGGTCTGTACGGTCAAGTCGTGCAAGTGCAAGACGACGTGATGACGCTGCAAGTCGCCGACGGTGTGCGCATGCGTTTCGCGCGTTCGGCGATTCAAACCGTCGAAGCCGACGCGAGCGACAAGGCCGTCGAAGCGAAGACGAACAACGCCTGAGAGGTGGCTAGCGTGCGCGCGCCGCGATGGCTGCGCGCACTCGTGCTGCGCTTCTACCCGCGTCTCTTCGCGCGGATTTTCACGCCGGATGCGCGTGAGCTCGGCCTCGTCGGTGAGGAGTTCGCCGTGCACGAGCTGCTCGCGCGTGGTTTCGTGATCGTCGCTCGTCGCGTGCAGACCGCGCACGCCGAAGTCGACGTCCTCGCACGCGAGGGTCGCGATCTCGTGTGCGTCGAGGTCAAGACGACACGCTACGAGCCGTTGCCGATTCCGCGCGGCTCGGGTCTGGACATCAGGCCGGCGCGCTTTCGCGAGAGCGGTCGATTGGGCGCCGTGCAGACGGCACGTCTCGTTCGCGCAGCTCGGGCGCTCCGTCGCGGCTCGGACGCGGTGCCGCGGGTCGACTTGGTCGAGGTCTTCCTCAACGCGCGTTCAGGTGCCGTGAAGATCGAACACAGACGCAATCTGACGCGGAAGGTGGAAGGACCTTCCCGATTGGGCGGTCGCGACCTGCGTGAATCGCTCTAGAATGCGCTGCGGGCGGAACCGGGGCCGCGCCGCTTCACGTCCAGTCCGAAACTGTCCGATCTACAGGCAGAATCGCGTTCCTCCTACCTCATCCCTACTGATCTATCGGCGACTGCCGGCGTCCCCACTGCCGGCGATCGATGCTGCGCGTCCTCCGTCACTACCTACCGATCCGCAAGGCCTTGCTCATCCTGAGCGAGACCTTGCTCTTGACACTCGTCATCGCTCTGTGGACGAGTGCGCACTTGTGGGATCCGTCGGAGCGCACGCGCGAGTTGCTCAACAACGCGATCCCGGCGTTGAGCGTCGACGATGCGCTCTTCCGCTGCATCACGAGCGCCTTCCTCTTGGCCGTGTTGTCGCAGATCGCGATCGCGTTCAACGAGCTGTACGACGTGCGCATTTCAGGCTCACGCTACGACCGCGCCAGCAAGTTCGTCGAGTCGACGGCTTCGGCGTTGGCGTTGACGCTCGTCGTGGTCGGGTTGACGTGGTTTTGGGGCCTCAAACAAGTCCTCGATTTCCCGCCGCTTTCGCTCGGTCAGCGCGTGCAGACGCTGGTCTTCGCGATGCTGTCGTCATTCGCGGTCTTGTACTATTGGCGCACGCTCTTCCACTGGTTGTTGCGCCGCGTCGAATTCGGCGAGCGCGTGTTGATCCTCGGCGGCGGCAAGACGGCGAAGGATCTGGGTCGCGAGATTCTCGAGCGACCGGATGCCGGTTTCGTGTTGGTCGGTATCTTGCCCGAGTCGAACACTCGCGGTGTGACGCGCGATGCCGCACAGCGTGTACGACACGCGTGGTCCGAGGCCGGAGAACGAGCGAAGCGCGGCACGGAGTGGCGCGATGGTGGGCTGGCGCCAGCGATGATGAGCAATGCGACGGCGATCGCGGCGCAGTCGTCCATGGCGCAGACGGCCGACAAGTTGTCGCCCACCGCGCAGAGCGAGATCGAATTGCGCATGCAGCTCTTGTCGCTCGAACCGTTCGCCGACGAGACGGACACGAATGAGGACGGCGAGGTCAAACCTCGGTCGATGCTAGAGCTCGTCGAAGCGAGAGATGTCGGCCTCGTCGTGGTCGCGATGGAGAATCGCCGCAACAACGTGCCGGTCGACGACTTGCTCGAATGCCGTTTGGCCGGCGTGACCGTGCGTGAGTACGAGTCGGTGTACGAACAGATCACGGGCAAGATCGCCGTCGAAGCGCTGCGTCCGTCGTACTTGATCTTCAACGAGGGCTTTTCGCGCCATCCGTGGGCCGAATTGTCGAAGCGCGCCGTCGATTTCGTGCTCGCGCTGTTCATGTTGGCGATCTCGTGGCCGTTGATGATCGCGACAGCGCTGTTCGTGCGCTTCGATTCACCGGGTCCGATCTTGTTCACGCAAGAGCGCGTCGGTCGCGACGGCAAACCGTTCACGCTCTTCAAATTCCGCAGCATGCGCGCCGATGCCGAGAAGTTGTCAGGGCCGGTGTGGGCGACGCAGGACGATCCGCGCATCACCAAGTCGGGCAAGTTCATTCGCAAGACGCGGCTCGACGAATTGCCGCAGCTCTTCAATGTGCTCGCGGGACACATGTCGCTCGTGGGTCCGCGACCTGAGCGTGAACACTTCGTCGAGGACTTGGCGAAGAAGATCCCCTACTTCCGTCAGCGCCACATCGTGAAGCCCGGTTTGACCGGTTGGGCGCAGATCAATTATCGCTACGGCAGCACGTTCGAAGACGCGGTGCAGAAGCTGCAGTTCGATCTCTTCTACATCAAGAATCAGTCGCTGCTGTTCGACCTGTCGATCCTCTTCAACACGGTGAAGATCGTGATCCTGCGCAAGGGCACCTAGGGCGCGGTAGGGCCGCGTCCCGTAGCGGAGGGGCAGCCCCCACACTTCGCGACGCCTCCTCATTCCTCTCGACTCTCCGCCCCGCTCGCGAATGACTAGACTCCCCGCGTGACGCACGCTCCGTCCCGCACCGCTTCGCCCACCGATCTCCCCCTCGACATTCAGGCGAGCCCGCTCTTCAACGCCGACCTCGCGCCGGTTCCGACGGCGGAACGCACCTGGACCACCTACGACTTCGCCGCGCTGTGGATCTCCATGGCGCACTGCATGCCTACCTACATGATGGCGGGCGGCCTCATCGCATTCTCCGGCATGTCGAGCACGAGCTGCACGGTGCCGAGCACGACGTGTTCGTCCTCGGCGACCAGCAGCATGCGATCAACGGGTTCGACAGCGCGCGAGATTCGTGTCCAAAACGGCTGGGCGCGCTTCGGCGTCAACGGATGCATGAAGCTGACGGAGGCGCCCCCTTCTACACAGACGACGAGTACGCCCACGAGGCGCATCGAGTGTGCGCGTGTCGACGCACTCGGCGCGACGAATCTTCGGCGTGGATGCCGTCATCTCTCACACACCGATGTCTTCGTTCCACAGCTCGGGACGCGCGCGAATGAAGTCATCCATCAGCGCGATGCACTCTGCATCGTTCGCGATCACGAGCTCGACTCCGCGTGAGCGGACGTAACTCTCAGGGCCTTGAAACGTGGTGTTTTCGCCGATGACGATGCGTGGAATCTTGTAGAGGAGCGCTGTGCCGCTGCACATGTCGCACGGCGACAAGGTCGAGTAGAGCGTCGCGCGTGCATAGTCGCGGGCCTTCAAGCGCCCGGCGTTCTCGAGACAATCCATCTCGGCGTGCAGCGTCGCACTCTGCTTCTGCTCGCGTTGATTGTGACCGCGACCGACGATCTTGCCGTCGATCACGAGCACCGAACCGATCGGAATGCCGCCGGTCGCGAGACCCTTACGCGCTTCTTCGATTGCGGCAGTCAGGAACGGATCGCGTGCACTCATGGTCGAAGTCCAGTCGTCGGTGTCGATCGCAACAGCGAGTGTCGTCGCAATGTCATTCGTTCCTGCTCAGCGTGGCGTGCTCGAGAGCCCGCCCTCGATGTGATCGCGGCCAGTGCGCACACGATCGTTCCACGTATCCACATTCGGCGCACGCCTGCGCTCGACCATCGTGATGCAGTTCTCGACCGGACACACGAGCGCGCACAAGTTGCAACCGACGCACTCGGTCTCGTCGACCCACGGCACTCGGTACGGCGCATCGACGGGCGCGAACTTGGCTTTTTCCGCCGCGATGTGCGCCATCGGAGCGACGTGACCAGCGTGCGCAGGCGTCCCGGGCGAGTGAATGCACTGGTGCGCGCCGTCGTGACACGCGACGTGACACAGCTGGCAACCGATGCACTTCGAAGAGTCGATCTCGGCCACGACGTGGTAGTTGAGGTCGAGATCTCCCCACTCGCGGAAACCGGGCAGGGCGGCACCTATGAGCTCGCTCACCGAGCGCATGTTCTTCTCCGCGAGATAGTTCTCGAGCCCTTCGATCATGTCCTCGACGACGCGGTAGCCGTAGTGCATCACCGCCGTGCACACCTGCACGTTCGTGGCACCGAGCGCCAAGAATTCGGCCGCATCGCGCCAATTCGAAATTCCGCCGATGCCGCTGATCGGCACGGTGACACGCGGGTCGCGAGCGAGCACGCCGACCATCCTCAGCGCGATCGGCTTCACCGCCGGACCACAATAACCGCCGTGGCTCGACGCGTCCGACACGCGCGGCAGCGGCACCAAGCGATCGAGGTCGACGCCGATCACGCTCTGGATCGTGTTGATGAGCGACACCGCGTTCGCTCCCCCGCGCACCGCGGCGACAGCGGGATCCTCGATGTGGCCGATGTTCGGGGTCAGCTTCGCGATCACGGGAATGTGCGCGTACTCCATCACCCAGCGCACGAGTTCCTCGAGCACCTGCGGTTCTTGGCCGACGGCGGAGCCCATGCCGCGCTCGCACATGCCGTGCGGGCAACCGAAATTGAGCTCGAGCCCGTCGCAACCGGTGTCCTCCGAGCGTGCGATGATCTCGCGCCACTCCGCGCGCGTCTCGACCATCAACGAGACGATCACGGCGTGCTTCGGATAGCGCTTCTTGACCTCGCGGATCTCCTTCAAGTTCACCGCGAGCGGTCGATCGGTGATCAGCTCGATGTTGTTCAAACCGATCATGCGCCGATCGCCGTAGTCGAGCCCGCCCAAGCGACTCGAAACGTTTCGAATCGGATTGCCGAGCGTCTTCCATACCGCTCCGCCCCAACCTGCGTCGAAGGCGCGCATGACTTGGTCGCCGCTGTTCGTGGGCGGAGCGCTCGCGAGCCAGAACGGATTCGGACTCTGGATGCCAGCTAAATTCGAGGAGAGATCGGGCATGCCGCTGAAACCTACCAAGCTCGAGGGCACCTGACGAGTCGGAGCTGTTGCCCGAAGAAACGTATCGCCCACCGGCATCCCCTTCCGGCGAGCGACACTTCCACCACTCTCTCACTCGATCGAGTGCGAGTAGGTCTGTGCGTGCCCGCCCTGCACGAACTCCACGAACAGCACCGGATGATCGAAGTCGCGACCGGCCCCCGCACGGAAGGAAGTTGGATCGAGGCCGAGACCACCCTCGACGGACCGCACGAGCAAGGCCGTACGCGGCTCCACCGCGCCTGGTAGCCCGTCGCGATCGACGTCGTCGAAGATCGACACGCGCGGCGCGAGGTCGTGCGGTCCTTCGATGCGCCAAGCCGGCAAACCCAGCATCAGATCAGCACGCTTCAGTTCGCCGGTCGTCCGGAAACGAACATCCGGAGGACCGCGGAACGTGGCTACTTGACCCGTTTCCGACTGCGAGCGCGGTCCGCCGCAACAGGTGCACAACACGATCGAAGCGGCCGCCCCCAACTTGCGCACGAGTCTTTCCATCACGGCGCCAGCGTCAGGACCGTGTCCGATTCGAAGAGACTGCGCACGCCGGACAGCGCCTCCGTCTTGAACTGCAGCGGTTGGTGGAACCAGCCCCCCACGGGTGCAGGCATGCGTGCTTCGAGAGCACTCGAGTCGTCGCCTGCTCTGGTGGCACGGAACCATTGCCCCGGAAGCGAATCGCTCGTTCGGTCGACGAACACGCGCGCATCGGTCAACGGCGGTTGTGAATAGTCGAGGTTCGCGTAGGTCGCCTGGAGCGCCGTGACTGTGCTCTTCGGGATGGGCTCGAACCGCACGAGCAGGTCCGCCGCATGAATCGGCTGTGAACCGCGCGGCGCGTAGGCGTAACGCATCTGCAATCCGTACGGCACGACGAGCGAGGGTCGGCTCCACGCGACGAGCTGCGCCGAGCTACTGGTGTGGGACGGTTGTTGGAGGCTGTATGCGAGCGAGAGACCACCGGCGGACAGCAATCCGGTGACGCACAGAATGGACGAGAACTTCATGACTGGACCTTTCGATGTTCGGGTTCGTGACTCTTGTTTCGTGTTTCGTGTTTCGTGTTTCGTGTTGTTTGGGTGCGGGGCGCGCCGTTCGGCGTTCTCCCCATGGATATCGATTCAGATGGGCGCAGTCCAGACGGACACCTTGCCGTTCGTCTGCGTGACTTCGACGCTGCATGAGATCCGATCGGCGTTCCAATTCGCCACCTCGCCGGCCGTCACCCCTGCGTTGGAGAAGCTGAGGCCGTTCCCGCTCGTGGTCGACTGAAACGACTTCGAGTTTTCCCCACTGTCGTAGGCGCCGTTGCCATTGGCATCGTCGTAAATGCGCATCGTCGCGCTCGCCAATTGAACGCCGGGTTCGGGCGTCACGTCGACGCTCGACACGCTGCCCGAGAGCAGCCACCAGTTCACATTGGCGCTGCCGACCGTGATTTTGAACACGCCTTTGAAGACGAAGACCTGATGCTCGAGGCTGCCCACGCGATTCGCGGCACAGCCGACGAGCGGAGCGAGAGCCAGCATCCAGACAACGCGTTGCCTGATCCCTGCGCTGGTGAGTCGATTACGAAACATGACGGCCCCTCCTCGGATCTCGATGATCCAACACGAACGGACACAGGACCTCGTGCGGCGTGGCCGCGTGTGCAGATCGCCTCGAGACCCATCCCTACCTGCGGCGAGCGACCTGCACAGAACCCATTTCCTGCGGGCGAGCGCTCGTCGCGTTCACGTGTGGAGCGCGATGCGAGTGCTGCCATGGACTCGACTCATGGGCTCGCGCTTCGGTTGCAGTTGTGATCGGATTTTTCTCATCTGACCCGCGCGCGCTGGAATCGAGCGGCATACTGCGCTGGCGATGCAGGCCTCGACTCGAAAACGCGCCGCGATCTACACGCTCGACATGTTCCAGACGGCGTCGGCGAAAACAGCGCACGGGCTCGTGCGCGGGCCGAGTCGCTTCGAAATCGTCGGCCTGGTGGACTCCAAGTGCGTCGGACGAGACGCGGGTGACGTGCTCGACGGACGAGCGCGCGGCATTCCGACGTTCGCGGACTTCGACGCGTTGTTCGCGCATGTTCGTCCGCTGCCCGACTTCGTTGTCGTCGGCGTCGCGACTTCGGGCGGCGTGATCCCACCGGCGCTCAAGCTTGCTTTGCTGGCCGTCGTCGAGCACGGCGTCGGCATCGTCAGCGGCCTGCACGAGTTCGTGTCGGACGATCCGCGCCTCGTCGCGGCCGCGCGCGCGCACCAGGTCGAGCTGATCGACGTGCGCAAACCGAAGGCGCGTTCCGATCTGCATTTCTGGTCCGGCGACATCCGCTCGGTGCGCGCGCCGCGCATTCCAGTGCTGGGCACCGATTGCGCGCTCGGCAAGCGCACGACGTGCCACTTTTTGTCCGACGCCTGTAGCAAGAGCGGCTTGAAACCAGCGCTCGTCGCGACCGGCCAAACGGGCTGGTTGCAAGGTATTCGACACGGTTTCGTGCTCGACACGACACCCAATGATTTCGTCAGCGGCGAGTTGGAGCACGCCGTCGTGCAGTGCGATCGCGATCTCGCGCCCGATGTCATTTTCATCGAGGGCCAGTCGTCGCTGCTCAACCCGAGCGGCCCGTGCGGTGCGGAATTGATCCTGTCGGCCGAATCGAGCGCGGTGATCTTGCAACACGCGCCCGGCCGCCGATTTCACGACGATCAGGAGTACTTGGAGAACGAGATCGCGCCGCTCGCGAAGCAGATCGCGCTGATCGAGATGTACGGTGCGCGCGTGCTCGGCATCGCGCTCAACGACGAAAGCACGCCGGCGGCCGAGCGCGAGAACGTGCGCTCGCGCATCGAACGTGAGAGCGGCCTGCCGACGGTTTGGCCACTTCACGAAGGCTGCGATCGCTTGGTTCCGCCACTGCGCGCGCACATCGCCTCGCACACAGGTCACGGCGCCCACCGAGCAGCGCACTGAGTCGTGAACATCGCGCGCATCGAGACGTGGTGGGAAGAGATCGCGCTCAGGCGCCCCTATCGCATCGCGCACCAGGACACCGCTTCGGTCGAGATGGGTTTCGCGCGCGTCGTCCTGGAAGATGGGACACAGGGATTCGGCTGCGCGGCGCCCGTCGAGGAGATCACGGGTGAATCGTCCGCTGCGTGCCGCGCTGCACTGGCGCATGCAGCCCGAGGAGAGATGGGCGGCTTCCGACTGCTCGCGCGACTCGAGAGCGAGTTCGCGAAAACGCCGGCCGCGCGATCCGCGCTCGATTCGGCGTTGCACGACGCCGCGAGTCGAGCGCGCGGACTGGCGCTCGTCGATCTCTTCGGTCGCGTCGTCGCTCCACTCGAGACTTCGGTGACGCTAGGCATACGCCCGCTCGGAGAAACGCTCGCCGAAGCCGACGAACACTCGGCCGCGGGTTTGCGCGTACTCAAGGTGAAGATCGGCGAAGACTTGTCGCAGGACGTCGAGCGCTTGGTCCGTCTGCGCGAGCGCTTCGGAGCACGGATGGTGCTGCGCGCCGATGCCAACGTCGGATACGGAGTGCCCGACATCGAGCGGTTTTTCGCGCTCACGGAGCACATCGACGTCGAGTTCCTCGAGCAGCCGGTGCCGCGTGGGCTCGACGACGAAGTGCGCCGCTTGCCAGCGTCCATTCGCGCGCGCCTGGTCGCAGACGAGAGCTTGCTCGACCTGTCCGACGCCGTGCGTTTGGCGCGAGAACCACGACCGTACGGCATGTGGAACATCAAGCTCGCGAAATGCGGCGGCGTCACACCGGCTCGCGAGATCGCGCGCGTGGCCGAGGCTCACGGCATCGATTTGATGTGGGGCTGCATGGACGAATCCGTCGTCGGGATCGCAGCGGCGCTGCATATTGCCTACGCGTGCAAGGCAACACGCTACTTGGATCTCGACGGCAGTTTGGATCTGGCGCGCGATCCGTTTCGCGGCGGCTTCGAACTGAAAAACGGCGTGATGACCACGTTGAAGGCACCTGGGCTCGGAGTGGAGATGAACGCATGAATCACGATCGACGCACCATCCTCAAGGCCGCCGCGTGCAGCGTCGGTGCAGCGCTCATTCCTGGGTGCACTACGACGCGACGCGAGCACGCCTTCGATCTCGTCGTGCACGGCGGGCTCGTCGTCGACGGCAACGGAACACTGCCGCGCCGTGTCGACGTCGGCGTCAGCGACAGGCGCATCGCGTATCTCGGGGTCATCGATCGCGAGCGCGCTCGCCGAGCGATCGACGCGACGGGCCTGGTGGTCGCGCCCGGGTTCGTCGACATGCACAGTCACTCCGATCGCTCGATCCTCTCGTGCCCGACGGCCGATTCGCGCGTGATGCAAGGCTACACGTGCGAAATCACCGGGAATTGCGGTGGTTCGGCGGCTCCGACGGCACCGGATTCGAAGCGCAAGTTCCCGCGCGTCCGCGACTACTTGGCGGCCGTCGCAGAGGCGCGGCCGTCGATCCACCAAGCGTTGCTGATCGGTCACGGCACGCTGCGCGAGAATCGCATCGGCGCGGTCGATCGCGAGCTGACAGCGACGGAGCTCGCTGACGTGTCGCGCGAGTTCGAGCAGGCACTCGACGACGGCGCCTTCGGATTGTCGAGCGGCCTCGAGTACGTGCCCGGCATCTACACGCCGCCGCAGGAATTGATCGCGCTCGCGAAGATCGTCGCGCGCCGCCGTCGTATGTACGCGTCGCACATGCGCAGTGAAGACGCGCGCCTCGTCGAGGCGGTGGACGAGGCGCTCACGCTCGCGCGCGAGAGCGGCGCACGCGTCCAGATTTCGCATCTGAAGTCGTGCGGACGCGCGAACTGGCCGAAGGTCGACACGGTGATCCGGCGCATCGAATCAGCGGTGCAGGCTGGACTCGACGTGCGCGCCGACGTGTATCCGTACACGGCCTATTCGACGACGCTCACGATCTTGTTGGAACCGTGGGCACGCGAAGGCGAGACGGAAGACTTGATGAAGCGCTTGCGCGATCCGGCTGCGCGCGCACGCATGCGCGACGAGGTGATTGCACACGTCGCGAACGAGCCCGGTGGTTTCGACTTGATCGCGATCGCGAGCGAACTCGACGGTTCGGCGAAGGGCATGTCAGGCAAATCGGTAGCTGAAATCGCGGCGTTTTGGCGTCTCGAGCCGATCGACGCATACTTGCGCTTGCTCGAAGAAGAGCGCGGCTCGGTGTCGTACGTCGGTCACGCGATGCAAGAGTCCGACGTCGCGCGAATCCTCGCGCATCCGCTCACGATGATCGGCTCGGATGGGACGGTGCAACCCTTCGATCGCGAGGGCTCGGTCCCCCATCCGCGCAGTTTCGGGACGGCACCGCGCGTGCTCGGCAGGTTCGTGCGCGAGTTGCGTGCACTCGATTTGCAAACCGCCGTGCGCAAACTCTCGAGCCTGCCCGCTGAGCGCGCACAACTGGTCGAGCGCGGTCGCATCGAGCCGCAGTTCCACGCCGATCTCGTCGTGTTCGATGCGGCTACGATCGCCGATCGTGCGACGTTCGAAAATCCGCGCCAAGCGCCAGTAGGGATCACGCACGTGATCGTCGCTGGCGAGACCGTCGTCGAGCACGGCCGTCACACGGATGCTCGACCCGGCTCGGTGCTCACAGCGATGCCGTGACTGGTTTGCGGGAATTCGGGCGTTCCCGGCGGCGTCGCCTGCCTCCCCGTGCACCAGCGCCACAGGGCTGGACACGGCGCTCTTCTCCGCCGTAAACGGGCGGAAATGCGTCTCCAAGGTGCAGAGCGAGCGATCATCGAGGCCGCCAAGATCAGAGACTACCTGCTGTCACCGTTTCACCCTGTTGGTCGTTCCAAGGCCGCATTCTTCACCAGCCTCGGTTATGCGAGGGCGGATTGGGAAGTTCTCGCGAACGACCTCCGGAGGCATGCACTCGAGCATGAGGCCCGCGTGGGCAAGCCCACGGTCCACGGTCGGAAGTTCGAGGTCCGTGGTAACTCCCAAGGACCGGCGGGGCGGTCGCGTGGCGTGATCACGATCTGGATTGTGCTCGACGGCGAGTACGCCCCGCGTTTCGTGACAGCGTTTCCGAGGATTGGATGATGACCTTCAAGGCTCTCGACATCGCCGTGCTCGTCCGCGACCTGCCAGAGCATGGCCTGCGCGCCGGTGACGTCGGCGCCGTCGTCTTCCTCCACGATTAGGCTACGCTCGAGATCGAATTCGTGCGCGGTTCCGGCCTGACCGAAGCGCTTGTCACGCTGTCCATCGATGACCTCCGTCCGATGGCGGATGCTGACTTGCTTTCTGTGCGGACGATCGAGCACACGGCCTGACCGCGATACTGGACAGTGCTCGCAGGGCGTTGAGTACCTCCAGCGATGAGGACTCGCTCCGAACGAGTGCCGTCAAGCGCTTTCACTCCTCGATCGCAAGACTTCAATCGCAAGACGCAACCGTGGTGACCGCGGCGACTGCCTTGAATTCCGTCGAGAGCTCGAAGAGATCTGGCCTACCACCGAACCAGTCCCGTTCGAGGTTGCGTCGCGCGGTTTCGCAATCCGGATCAAGTGCGAGCGCCTCGCGCTTGAGCCGGTCCGATTCCTCGCGCGAATCGACGGCGCACGCCAATGCCGCCAGGTACAAACTCGTGCTCTTCAAAGGTAGCGCGCGCCGAATGCACTCCGCGGCCGCGCTCGAGTTTCTGCGACTCAGATGACCCAGCCCGAACTCGTAGTGGATTTCCGCGAGATCTGCGCCACTGAATTCACGCTCGACCCGGTCGGGGTAGCACCGGGCACAGACTTCGATCTCGCGGTCCGATGTCTTCAACAGCGCTGAAACGTCCTTCGGTAGATGGAGTTCCATTTCCTCGCCGTCCGAATTCACCCAGCTCTCGGTCACGCCGAGTTTCATCACCCGACCGCAGAGCCCGCACACATTCCCGTCGCTCATGAGACCGAGGAGGATAGTCACGGTCCTTGCCGCGGGTCCAAGAGCAACGCGTCGATCGCGCGCGCAGCGTCCTGACCTTCGGCAGCGGCGTTGACGACTTCCTTGCCGCCGTTCAGCGCGTCACCGCCGGTGAAGATGCGTGGATTGCCGGTACGGCCGGTACTGGATTCGGCGCGAATTCGACCGCTTTCATCGACCTGCACGTCGGGAAACAATGCGACCAAGGAACGGAGCTGCGCTTGTCCGGTCGCGACGAGCACGAGATCGACGGGCAGCGCAGGCAAGCGCTCGCTCGTCGCGCGTCCATCATGCGCTCGAACAAGATCGAGGGCCGTCAAGCGAGTCTCCACGCGCACGACCTCGGTCACGAGCGCATTCGGCACGAGCACGACGCCTTCTTGCTTCGCTTCGTTCCATTCGTGCACGTAGCCGCTCATCGACGCTTCGTCGCGACGATAGATGAGCTTCACATCAGCGACTCCGAGCCCTTTCAGTTCGCGCGCAGCATCGAGAGCCGTGTTTCCGCCGCCGATCACTGCGGCACGCGTGACGTCTTGCAGATGCAACTTGGGATCGAGTTTCATGCGCGCGATCCACTCGACCGCGCCGAAAACGCCTGGACCAGCGACGTTTTTCGCCTCGAGCCGAGAATCAGGCCCCAAGCCGGGCCCGAGGAACACCGCGTCGTGCCGCGCGAGCAATTGTTCGGCGCTGACGTCGCGACCGACCTCGATGCCGGTTTGGATTTCGACGCCGAGCGCGCGCACGAACTCGACTTCTTCGAGCCCGTGCACCGCGTCCATCTTGTACGGCGCGACTCCGCTCGTGTTCAGTCCGCCGGCGAGCGCGCTCTTTTCGTAGATCACCGCGCGATGGCCGAGCAACACCAGCGTCCCCGCACACGCCAGCGACGCCGGGCCAGCGCCCACAAGCCCGACCGATTTGCCGCTCGAGGGTTTCTTCGCGAGCAGATCGACGGACGCGCCGTGCTCCATCGCGTGTCGCTGCAATCGTCCGATCGCGATCGGCTTACGGCCCCACGCGATGAACACGCACGAGCCTTCGCACAACACTTCGACGGGACACACTTTCGCGCACGATGCGCCGAGCAAGTTCGCAGTCAGGATCGTCTTCGCCGAGCCGCGCAGATTGTCGCTCGAGATCTTCTTGATGAACGTCGCGATGTCGATGTGCGTCGGACACGCGTGCATGCACGGCGCATCGAAGCAGTACAGACAACGCGACGCTTCGGCGAACGCCTCGCCGTGCGAAAAGGGCTCGTTTTTCTGGTGAAAACGCTGTTCGAGACGCCCGTCGGGCAGCGCCTGGGCTTTCTCTTCGCGCGTCATACTGCGAGTGCTGCGAACGACTCCCGCAGGATGCGCAACGCTTCGTCGACATCGCTCGTGGTCACGTTCAGCGCCGGCGCGACGCGAAACACGTTGCCGTAGAGTCCGCCTTTTCCGACCAACAGTCCGCGCTTCTTGGTCTCCTCGAAGAGACGCAAAACGATCGCCGGATTGGGCGTGCGATCGCCGCTCGCCTCGTCGACGACCATCTCCATGCCGAGCATGAGCCCCTTCCCCCGCACGTCGCCGACGATCTTCGGATAGCGGCGCTTCAAGTCGTCGAAACCTTCGCGCAAGCGCGCTCCCTGCACTTCGGCATTCTGCGCCAAATGATCGTCCTCGATGACGCCGATCGTCGCGTTCGCCGCCGTGCACGACAGCGGATTGCCGCCGAACGTCGAGATCTGCGACTTCTTGAACGCGTCCGCGATCTCCGGCGTCGCGATGCACGCCGCGAGCGGCATCCCGTTCGCAATACCCTTCGCCATCGTCATGATGTCGGGCTCGACGCCCCAGTGCTCGATGCCGAACATGTGTTTGCCGGTGCGACCGAAACCGGTCTGCACTTCGTCGCAGATGAACACGCCGCCGTACTTGCGCACGATGTCGACGGCGATCTTGAAGTATTCCGGCGGAGCCGTGATGAATCCGCCGACGCCTTGGATCGGCTCGGCGAGGAAGCCGGCGATCTTGCCTGTCGTCGTCGTTTGGATGAGCTCTTCGAGATCTGTAGCGCACTTGATGTTGCACGACGGATATTTCAATCCGAGCGGACAGCGGTAGCAGTACGGCGACAGAGCGTGCTTGATCGCCGCGATCTGCGTCGGCACCGCGCGGTAGTTCGAGTGCGCGGTCAACGACTGCGCGAGCATCGATCGGCCAGAATAGCCGTGGCGCAACGCGATGATCTCGAGCGCCCCTGTGTACACCTGCGCGAGCATCACCGCCGTCTCGTCCGCCTCCGTGCCCGACGCGAGGAAGTAGCTCTTTTTCAAGCGTCCCGGCGTGATACGCGCGAGCGTCTCGGCGAGCTCGACCATCGGAATCGTCGGGTACAGCGTCGACACGTGACCCAGTCGATCGATCTGCGCCTTCAGCGCGCCGTTGACGCGCTCGTTCTGATGCCCGACCGAAACAGTGAGGATTCCCCCGAAGAAATCGAGGTACTCACGCCCGTCGATGTCGCGCAAGCGCGAGCCCTTGCCGTCGGTCAAGACGATCGGCTCTTGGTAGTAGTGCGCGACCGATGGAAAAAGAAACTCCTTCTCCTTGGCGCGAATTGTCGCGGCATCGAGGTGCGTGTGCGCTGCGGCCTTCGGGCTCGCGGTCGGTCTCTCGGGCGGCGTGTTCTTCATCGTGACCGGTGATCTCGTTTTGATGATTGCGTGCGATCGCGTCTCGTTCGTTCGGAGTCTATCGAACGCACCGGGAATGGCACGCGGCGGTTGCGGGATAGGAGAAATGGCGAGCGCGGATCCGGGGAATCCGAGCCTCATCAAGGGGATGGGATCTCGCCTCAACGCGCGCAAACGCAGTGGAACGTGATGAAACCCGAACCAGGGTCGTGTTCACCGTCATCGGACGGCCAAAGCGTTTCGGAGTGCGAGGGAGTGAGTCGAAGTTCATCGTCATTGGGCCCGTGACCCAGATCGAGACCATCGCAGAGGGCAGTTCCATTCGCTCGCTGGCCGACTTGCACGCGCCCTACGGCGGCAAGCATTGGCGCAAGCTCAAGGGTGTAGCGAACGTCGAGTCGGTCGATGGTTCGCGCTCGTAGACGGCACGGAACGTGTCGAGTTCATCCTTGGGGAACAGCATGAGTCGTGATGATCAGCGCGCTTTGCGCTTCACGAATTCGCCGCGACCGACTTTGCCGACGAAGAGATTCTTCTCGATCACGACTTCGCCGCGCGAGAGCACCGTGTCGACCGCGCCTTTGCACACGCGGCCTTCATACGGGTTGTAGTCGACGTTCATGTGATGCGTCTTGGCGCTCCACGTCGTCGTGCGGTTCGGGTCGAACACGACGAGGTCTGCATCCGTTCCGACGGCGATCGTGCCCTTCTTCGGATACAAGCCGAAGATCTTCGCCGGCGCTGTCGACGTGATCTCGACGAAGCGTTCGAGCGTGATGTGACCGGCCAAGACTCCCCCGTCGTACATCAGGCTCATGCGCGTTTCGATGCCGGGCGCACCATTGGGGATCTTGCTGAAATCGTCCTTGCCCAACTGCTTTTCGTCCTTCATGCAAAAAGGACAGTGATCGGTCGCGACCGCTTGAAGATCGTTGAATTTCAGGCCGCGCCACAAATCCTTCTGCTTCTCTTTAGCGCGTAACGGCGGACTCATGACGTATTTGGCGCCGTCGAATCCAGGCTCCTCGTAATTGTCATAAGAGAGGAACAAGTACTGAGGACACGTTTCTGCAAAAGCAGGTAAGCCGCGGTCGCGCGCCGCCGTCACTTGCTCGAGGGCCTCTGACGCGGACAGGTGCACGATGTACACGGGCACGTCGGCGACTTCAGCGAGACAGATCGCACGATAGGTCGCTTCCGCCTCGAGGCGCGCTGGCCGCGTGAGCGCGTGCCACTTGGGGGCCTTGTGCCCTTTCGCACGCGCCTGCTCGATCAGGACGTCGATGACGGGGCCGTTCTCGGCGTGCATGCAGATCAACGCGCCGATCTCGCCCGAGCGCTGCATCGTGCGAAAGATCGACGCGTCGTCCATGTAGAAGACGCCGGGATACGCCATGAACAATTTGAAGGACGTGACGCCCTCGCGAACCATCGCGCCCATCTCCTCGCGCAGTTCGGGCGTCGACTCGCGCATGATCATGTGAAAGCCGTAGTCGATCGCTGCTTTGCCTTCGGCCTTTTTCATCCACGTGTCGAAAGCGTGACGCAGCGATTGGCCGCGCTCTTGAATGGCGAAGTCGACGATGCAAGTCGTGCCTCCGAACGCAGCCGCGATCGTGCCGGTGCGGAAATCGTCGACGGAAAACGATCCGCCGAAAGGCATGTCGAGGTGCGTGTGCACGTCGATTCCGCCGGGGAGGACGTACTTGCCGCGCGCGTCGATCTTCTTGTCGACCGCCGTCGGCAGTCCACGTCCTATTTGCGCGATGATTCCACCGTCGACGAGGATGTCGGCCTCGGTGCGTCCATCCGCCGTGACGATCATGCCGTTCTGAACGAGGGTCTTCATCGTGCGGTCTCCGGGGTCTCTCTGGACACTCGGAGTCTAGCGATGCACGGGCAGACCCCACAGAGGCGGAGTCGACTCGTTGCTCCCGCGCACGGTTTTGGCGAAGGCGCATGTGAACTCCCCGTGGCTGCGCATAGCGATGTCAGGCCCGACTCGACGATGCCGCTCGCTCTACTGAATCCAGGCGATCGACAGTCCCTGCGTCAGATTGAACGACGCATTCGTGGAGAACACCGCTGCGTCCCGGTACCAGCACTGGTAGTGGCGCGCGTCACCCGGGGCGGTTCCGCCGGCGAGGTGAATCGGAGTCGGCGTCGAGCCACCCGGATACGAGGCGCTGCCACCGCTTGGGAACACGATGCCGAGGCGAACGATCGTTTCGCCTGCGCACAAGAGTCCGTCGCCGAACGCAGAGCCGAGACCGCCGCCAAGTGGACTCGTGCCCTGGAAGAAGAGTCCCGGTCCGGGGATGTTCGTCGCCATCAAGATCAACGAGTCCGTGCCCCCATCCATCTTCGATCGTCGCTCGGGAACGAGCCATACGAACTAGTGCGGTCGGAAGCTCGCATCTCATGGATTGCGAGGTGCAAGTCGCGCGCCAGCCTGCGAGCGTGCGCGCGCCGAGGGTGCGCGGGTCCGAGCGTCCATTCCCTGCACGATCCTCTCGATCTTGGATCGACGGTGCCGTCGAAAGTGTGCGCGGGAGAACGGCGGCGGTCGAAGCGCTAGAGTCTCGCGCCCGCCATGCCCCCCTCCGCCATCCTCGTCCGTGATCTGAAGAAGACCTATGACGCGAAGCCGCCCGTCGAAGCGGTGCGCGGACTCGATCTGGAAGTGCAGCGCGGCGAGTGTTTCGGGCTGCTCGGACCGAACGGCGCGGGCAAGACGACGACCGTAGAAATCCTCGAAGGCATTTTGACGGCGACCTCTGGAACCGTCGAGATCTTCGGGAAAACGTGGGTTTCCGACGAGAAGGCTCTGCGCGAATCGATCGGTGTCTCGCTGCAGGAAACGAAGTTCGCGGACAAGCTGACCGTCCTCGAGACGATCCGTTTGTTCGGCTCGTTCTACGCGCGCGGTCGACCGGCCGCTGAAGTCTTGGCCGAAGTCGGACTCGAAGAAAAAGCGGCCGCTCTCGTGTCGAACTTGTCGGGCGGACAGCATCAACGCCTCGCTGTTGCAGTCGCACTCGTCGGTGATCCCGAACTCTTGTTCCTGGACGAGCCCACGACCGGACTCGATCCGCAATCGCGCCGGCAGTTGTGGGACATCATCCGCAGCTTGCGCGAGCGCGGCCGCACCATCGTGTTGACGACGCACTACATGGACGAAGCCGAACGCTTGTGTGATCGCGTCGCGGTCGTCGACCACGGCAAAGTGATCGCGCTCGGCTCGCCGCAGGAATTGATTCGTTCGCTCGGCGGTGATCACGTCGTCGAGTTCGCGTTGCGCGGCGTCGACAAAGCACGCGATCTCGCACCGTTTCGCGCGCTCCCGTCGGTGCGCGGCGCACGGCCGGAGGGCGAAGCGATCCAACTCACCGTCACCGAGCCGCACGTGACGATCCCGGCGTTACTCGATCACGTGCGCGCGAGCGGCGCCGAGCTCTCGCAGTTGTCGACACGCCAAGCGAGTCTCGAAGACGTCTTCGTGTCGTTGACCGGAAGGCACTTGCGCGATGCGTGACCGCAATCCGTTCTGGCAATTGCTCTTGGCGCGCATGCGCGAGTTCTACCGACAACCGGAAGTCGTCTTCTGGGTGTTCGGCTTTCCGATCTTGCTCGCCGTCGGACTCGGCATCGCGTTTCGCGAGAAGGCACAAGAGGTCATCGCGGTCGGCATCGTCCGCGGCGCCGGCTCCGCTGCAGCGGCAGCGGCCTTGAGCGCGAAGGACAGCTTCACGACGAAGCTCATCGAGGCCGCGAGCGCCGAAGACGCATTGCGCCTCGGCAAAGTGTCGATCGTCGTCGAATCCGGCGCGACGCTGACCTTGCGCTTCGATCCGACACGACCTGAATCCGTGCTCGCGCGCGCGAAGGTCGACGACGCGCTGCAGCGCGCCGCCGGTCGTGCCGATCCGCTGAAGGTCGAAGAGCAACTCGTCACCCGGCCCGGTGCTCGCTACATCGATTTCCTGATCCCCGGTCTGCTCGGCATGAACATCATGAGCGGCGGATTGTGGGGCATCGGTTTCGTCATCGTCGAAATGCGCTCGCGCAAACTGCTCAAGCGTCTCGTCGCTACACCGATGAAGCGCACGCACTTCATGGCGGCCTCGATGGCCAGTCGCATGGTGCTCGTGATCGGCGAACTGGCTTTGTTGCTGTTCTTCGGCTGGCTCGTGTTCGGCATGATCGTGCAAGGATCGTGGCTGCTCGTCACGCTCCTGTCGCTGCTCGGCGCATTCACATTCGCAGGGATAGGACTGCTCGTCGCGAGTCGCGCGAAGAAGATCGAAACGGTTTCGGGCCTGATGAACCTCGTGATGCTGCCGATGTTCGTCACGTCGGGAGTGTTCTTCTCCTCCGAGCGCTTCCCCGAGGTCGTTCAACCGATCGTGCGCGCGCTGCCGTTGACAGCCCTGAACGACGCGTTGCGCGCCGTGATTCTCGAAGGCGCCGATCTGACTTCGCAACTCACGCGCATCGCGATTCTCGGCGCCTGGGGCGTCGTGTCGTTCGTGCTCGCGCTCAAGCTTTTCCGCTGGACTTGATGCGCGAATAGCGAGCGCCCCGCGCTAGAATTTCACCCACGCGAGGCTGCACGTTTCGCTCACCGAATCAGCCCGCACGACACAGAGAATCCGTTCGAGAGATCGCACGTCGAACTCGTGCAGAAGCTCTCTGAACGGATGGAGCGCAGTCCTTTCCAAAGCACGCAGGTCAAGGCAACAACTCGACCATCTCCATGTACGTCTCCGGCCGGCGATCGCGATAGAACTGCCACACGCGGCGCACTTCTTCGATCTGTTCGAGGTCCATGTCGGCGACGACCAATTCGTCTTTGTCTTCACTCCCCGTTGCGAGGAAACTCCCGCGCGGATCGACGAAGTAACTCGTGCCGTAGAACTTGCCGATGCCCCACGGTGCTTCCGTGCCGACACGATTGATCGCGCCGACGAAGTAACCGTTCGCGACGGCGTGCGCCGGTTGTTCGAGCTTCCACAGATATTGCGAGAGCCCCGCCACCGTCGCCGACGGATTGAACACGATCTCGGCACCGTTCAATCCCAGGATGCGAGCGCCTTCGGGGAAGTGTCGGTCGTAACAGATGTACACGCCGATCTTGCCGTACATCGTTTGGAACACGGGATACCCGAGGTTACCGGGCTTGAAGAAGTACTTCTCCCAGAAGCCCGAGGTGTGCGGGATATGGCACTTACGGTATTTGCCCAGATAGGTTCCGTCCGCGTCGATGACGGCGGCGGTGTTGTAGTAAACGCCGGCCTGCTCGCGCTCGTACACGGGCACGACTATGACCATGCGATGCTTCTTCGCGAGCGCGCGGAACACTTCCGTCGTCGGACCAGGCACGGATTCAGCCGCGTCGTACCAGCGCGCGCTCTGACTCGGGCAGAAGTACGGGCCGTTGAAGATCTCCTGCAGACAGAGCATCTGCACACCGCGCTGCGCCGCTTCTTCGACGAACGGCAGGTGCTTTTCGAGCGCAGCCTGCTGGATTTCCGAGACCTTGCGCGTCTCGTCGTTGATGGGGTTCGAGCACTGGATCAGGCCGCCGCGTACGATTCGAGCCACGAGGATCTCCTTCGAATTCTGGGACTCACGCATTGCAGCGCGCCGACTCGCGCCCGGCAAGCGAGTTCCAGCTTGTCGCCGGGGAGCGGCTTCGGTGCTGGACAGTCATGCACGCTCTCGTCGATCATCTCAGGCCACATGCCGCCCGTCGCTCCCATCCTTATCGTTTCGAAGAAGCTGCCCGCAACGGAACTCGCGCGCCTCAAGGACCGCCCCTTCGCGGACATGGTCAAGTTCGTCGTCGACGTGCAACGAGGCATCCTGGCGGTTGGCGGTGAGATGCACGTCGATGCGGAGGCCGCGTTGCTCGACCAAGGGAGTGCGCAAGAGAATCTCTGGGGAGGAAACTACTTCCCCGGCAACAGCGAGGACGATTGCATCGAGTACACCTCGCTGATCAACGTGCGACCGGCACAGGAGAATCGTTCGATCCTCGTTGCCAGCCCGAAGACGCGTGACCGCATGCGTTCGATCGTGTTTTCATTGCTTGGTCGCGGCGAGGCCTGGGTATGAGCGAGCACGCAGAGCTCACCACGGAGCGCTGGCGCGACTTCGATCGGACGCAACAGGTACTTCAAATCGCCGCCGAAATGCACCGGGCGAAGCGTGCGCTCTGCGTCGATCGATTGCCGAGTTTGAAACTCGGTTACGAGCGCGTCCTGAGGCTCACCGACCTGACCGTGCAAGTCCAGACGAGCCTGAGCTTACGGCGCGAATTGCTGCGCTGGCGCGACCTGATCGCGCAACTCTACCTGCAAGACGGTCCAGATTCAGAGACACACGGGCTGTTGCTGCGAGTCCTCCTCCAGCTCGATCCCGAGGCTTCGAAACAGGTCGAGTATCTGTGCGCCTGACCCACAGCCTTGTCTCGCGCTACGGTCAATCCCAGCGCGAGATGACGACCTTCCTGTCGGTGTAGAAGTCGAACGCCTCGCGACCGTGTGCTTTCAGGTCGCCGAAGAAGCTGCCTTTCGCACCGCCGAATCCGAAGAAGCTCATCGGAGCCGCGACGCCGATGTTGATGCCGACCATGCTGGCTTCGACGTTGTACTTAAAGTAGCGCGCGCTCTTGCCGCTCGTCGTGTAGATCGAGCTGGCATTCGCGAGCGGTTGTTCCTTAGACACGGCCAGCGCGTCTTCGAGTGAGTCGACCGGCATGATGCACAGGACCGGCCCGAAGATCTCTTCGCGCGCGATCGTCATCTTCGGCGTGACTTTGTCGAACAGCGTCGCACCCAAGAAATTGCCTTCCTTCGGTACTTTCGTCTTGCGGCCGTCGAGCACGATTTCAGCGCCTTCCAGGACGCCCTTTTCGATGTAGCCGGTGACCTTCTTCTTGTGCGCTTCCGAGATCACGGGACCGAGTGTCACGCCGTCCTGCGTGCCGTCGCCGATCTTCAACCCGGCCGCACGCTTGTGCAGTCCTTCGCGCAACCACTTGTGACTTTCGCCGACAGCGAGCACGACGGCACCGGCGAGGCAGCGCTCGCCCGCACAGCCGTACGCCGAATCCGTGATCGACTTGAGCGTCATCTCGCGATCCGCATCGGGCATGACGATCAGGAAGTTCTTCGCGCCACCGAGCGCTTGCACGCGTTTGCCGTGAGCGGCGGCTGTCTTGTAGACGTGCTCGGCGACCGGGCTCGAACCCACGAACGACACACCGCGGATCAAGGGGTGCGTGCAGATCGCATTGACGACGTCCTTGCCGCCGTTGACGAGGTTGAGCACGCCTGCGGGGAAACCGGCGTCGTGGATGATGTCGAACACCAGCTTCTGGCTGAGCGGAACTTGCTCGCTCGGCTTGACGATGAACGTGTCGCCCGACGCGACTGCGAACGGAAAGAACCACATCGGCACCATCGCCGGAAAATTGAACGGCGCGATCGCGGCGAAAACGCCCATCGGTTGACGGATCGATTCGCAATCGATGCCCTTGGCGACATCTTCGAGAACTTGTCCCATCAAGAGTGACGGCGCGCCCGCGGCAACTTCGACGCATTCGATGCCGCGCTTCACGCTGCCGCGCGCTTCGTCGAGCGTCTTGCCGTTCTCGCGCGTGACGGTGAGCGCGATCTCGTCGACGTGTTTGTCGAGCAAGTGTTTGAGTGTGAACAAGTAGCGCGCGCGCACGACGGCCGGGACGCTGCGCCATTCTTGGAACGCTGTATGCGCCGCTTTGGCCGCGCGATCGACGTCCGCTTCGACACCGAGCGGAACTTGCGCGAGCACTTCACCGTTCGCAGGATTCTTCACGTCCTGGAAAGTCTTGGCCTGGCTCGCCACCCACTTTCCGCCGACGTAGTCCTTCAGTTTGGTGGCTGTCCCCTTCGCGCTGGTCTCGGTTTTCATCGTGGCGCTGATCGTAGCCGTGCGGTGCGAGCGCGACAACGAACAGCCGTGTGACAGCAGCGAAGGCCCGCGAGATGGGGTCAGGTAGAACGAGTTGTCAGCGGGCTGGGAGCTGCTTCTCGCTCGAACTTCACGTGTAAGCGAGAAGCGGCCAAACATGATTCGAATCCGACCTACTGCTTCAGCTGAACCTGAAGCCGAACATCTGATTTCTTCTTCGCGTCCGTCCACGTCGGTACGTTCAAGACCACGTTGCAGTCCTACCGTGAACCGACAAGAGAGACCTCGAGCGGGGGAACGTCCGAGGACTCACAGGATTTGAATGTCGAGAGGGAGACCATCCCTGTCGAACCGATCGAGGCGCCGGTCATGACGATGACCCGCCTCCCGGCTCCGACCCAGGGCTCGAACAGTGTGAGCTCGAAGGCTTCTTTCCCGTCGGGAGATGCAGCGGTCTCTGAAACTCGGGGGAGCAAGATTGGGGCGGGTGCAGCGCTATTGGCGGCTTCCGCATGAGTCGTCCGAGAGATTGCAACCGCCGCGCAAGCTGCGACGATGACGGACGAGACGATCAAACTAGTTTTGATTTTCATGATGGTGAGTTGTGGGAAGGTGCCTTCAGATGCAGGTAAGGTCGAAGCACGAGCAGCACTCGCCTTCGTTGAGGATCTGCCCCCAGGTTCGGCCGAGCGACGGTGTGAGAACGCAATTGCACCTGTTTGTCACCGATGTCGTCGCCGTCTTTGCCTGCGTCTCAACGGTCGTAGTTTCTGTCGGCTGCCCAGCACTGTTCGTGCAGGTGGTTGTGTAGTAGACGTTCACGGTCAAGGTGGACACTTCGTCCACGGAAACCGAATGCACGCAGTCGGTGGCCCCGTGGCATCCGTTGCTACCACCCAGGGCGTCGCACCAAACCCCTGCATGCGCGTGGCTGGGGAACACCCACGCAAGCAGCAGGAATGGAGCGAGCCAGCGAACGGCCCTGATCTTCATGCGAAATCTCCTTGTGGTTGGGGAAAGGAAGTCTCCTTGCCGTTGAGGAGATGAAGCTGGACGTGCTGACTGGATAGTTGAATGGGATGGACGGCCAGTGTTCCGATCGTTTCTCGGCCACACGATGACCGACACTTCGAGATACCACTGTGATTGGTTCAGCGAGGCGAACATATCGTCGCCCGTACAAGCCATGATGACCCACCTGCAGGCATTGCGTAATCAGAAGATCATCAACCCTTTGAACTTGCTTGTCCGCGCCTCTGACGCTCGACGTGAATCGCGAGCAACGCCACGTCCGGCGGACGCACGCCGGCGATTCGCGCCGCGTGACCCAGGGTCCGTGGCCGCAGGCGCGACAGCTTGTCCTTGGCTTCGTTGGCGAGCCCGGACAGCGCGCGATAGTCGAGATCGGCCGGGATCTCGATGTCTTGTTGGCGCAGGGTGCGCGCGACGTTCTCTGCTTGGCGTTCGACGTACCCTGCGTACTTGACGTCGGTTTCGACGGACTCGGCGACGTGAGTGGGCAACGCCAATTCGCGCAATACCGTATGACGGAGCGCGAGCGATTCCCACGTCTCCTCCGGTCGCAGCAAGAGTTCGTCGAGGCGTTTGCCGTTCTCGCGCACGCTCGCGAGCGCTGTTCTGGCCGCGTTTTTCAGCATTTCGCGCTCGACCAGCTTCGCGAGCGCGTCGTCTCCGACCAATCCGACGTCATGTGCCCGACGTACCAAACGCTCTTCCGCATTGTCGTTGCGCAACAACAAGCGATGCTCGGCGCGACTCGTGAACATGCGGTAGGGCTCGGTCGGATTCGAAACGACGAGATCGTCGACCATCACGCCGATGTAGGCCTCGTGGCGGCCGAGCACGAACGCGTCCCGCTCCAACACCCACAGCGCGGCATTCGCTCCTGCGATGAGGCCCTGACCGGCCGCTTCTTCGTAACCGGACGTGCCGTTGATCTGTCCCGCGAGAAAAAGTCCGGGCACCGACTTCACCGCGAGCGCGTCGCTCAACTGATTCGGCTCGACGAAGTCGTACTCGACCGCGTAGCCGTGTCGCAGGAAGCGCGCGCGCTCGAGCCCGGCGATCGTGTGCACCATCTCTTCTTGCACCTCGGCCGGCAGCGAAGTCGAGACGCCGTTCACGTACACCACGTCCGTCGACAAACTCTCTGGTTCGAGGAACACCTGATGCCGATCCTTGTCGGCGAAGCGCATCACCTTGTCCTCGACGGACGGACAGTAGCGCGGCCCGACACCTTGAATTCGCCCGGCGTACATCGGCGCGCGATGGATGTTCGCGCGGATGAACGCATGCGTCTTCTCGTTCGTCCACGTGATGTGGCACTCGATCTGCGGCAGCAGCGGAAAGGTTGTTCGATCGGTCCACCACGAAAACGGCGTCGGCTGCGCGTCACCAGCCTGCGGCGCGAGCGCACCGAAATCGATCGAATCGCGCGCGAGGCGCGGCGGCGTGCCCGTCTTCAAACGGCCCAATTTCAGGCCCAAACGCGCGAGATCGGCACTGATGCCTTGCGTCGTTTGCTCGCCGACGCGACCGCCCGCGGTCGTCGCTTCGCCGGTGTGCATCACAGCGCGCAAAAACGTTCCGGTCGTGATGACGACGGCGCGAGCGCGCAGGACGCGACCGCCTGCGAAGACGACGCCGCGCACCGCACCGTCTTCGACGACGAGCCCGACCGCAGCACCTTCGACGAGCTCCAAATGCGCCTGTTCGCGCGCGTGACGTGTGGCCTCATCGCGGTACAGATGCCGATCCGACTGACAGCGAGGCCCGCGCACCGCTTGACCTTTGCCGGTGTTCAGCACCTTGAACTGAATGCCCGTCGCATCCGCGACGCGCGCCATCGCGCCGCCTAGCGCGTCGACTTCGCGCACGATCTGACCTTTGCCGAGGCCTCCGATCGCCGGGTTGCAACTCATCTCGCCCACGCGATCGAGGCGCAACGTCGCGAGCGCCGTCTTCGCGCCGATACGCGCCGCTGCGAGTGCAGCTTCGATGCCCGCGTGACCGCCTCCGACGACCAAGACGTCGAAGTCGGCAACTCCGCGCGGCGGAGGAGGATGATGGTGTGAAGCGCTTTCCATGGCGGTTTTGGAGTCGCACATGAAAACACGCACGGCCGCTCGAGCGCTACCGACCCGCCGGCACAACCCCAAAGTTCGGCCACTTTCGCCCGGGTTTGCTCGCTTTTCGCCGCGCGCGAGTCCGAAGAGTTCCCGCGTGCGTTCGTGGGTTTTCCGACATCGATTGCGCCTGCGGGCGATCTACGGCCCGCGGCCCGAATTCCCTTCCGAGGGCCGGCGCTCGAAGCCGGCGGCGAAGGTCGAAGGCTTGGTCCCGGGCCAATGCGGACGCCGCGGCGAGTGGTTCGTGATCCGCCCCAACGCTCCGGCGGCCTGAGGGCGCAACTCTTTCCGACTCATGTGGTAGAGATTGGGCATGGCGCGCCCGCTCAACTTCCCCAGGGTCGTCCTGATCCTTGCACTCTCGGCGAGCCCTTGCGCCGCCGAAGCACAGAACCGCGAATCACTTCAAGACCTGCTCGCGCGCCTGCGATCGAACCGGTCCGCGATCGTGTCGACGATGAAGGGTGAAGTCGACGCCATCGTCGCCGGGATGGAAGAGGCCGGTGTCGCCCGCGATTTCGACGCACTCGAATCGGCCAAAAAGCGCCTCGTCGCATTCGGGCCGGAGTGCGCGCTGTTGCTGGTCGACCTCGTCGAGCCGGGGGCTCAAGGAACCGACGCGCAGAAATTGCGCGCGCAGTACGTGCTCTTGACGTTGAACGAATTCAAAAGTCGCGCGGTGACGACGCGCTTGATCGAGATCGCGCAACAGGGGTCGGTCGAAGGACGCGTGAACGCGATCACGGCGCTCGGTGCATCGCCTGACATCGAACGCGCGAGTCCGGTCTTGATCGGCATCTTCCGCTCGAACCAAGCCGAGTTGCGATCGGCAGCGTTGCTCGCACTCGCGCACCTCGGCGGCGAATCGAACGACAAGATCCTGAACGAAGGTCTGTCGGATGCGCGGCCCGAAGTCGTGGCGAGCACGCTCGAGGCGCTGGCGCTGGCGCGCAAGTCGTCGATGGCCTCGCGCGTGCTCAAGATCTTGGCCTCGTCGATCGAGGCGGTCCAACACCAAGACGCGCTGATGGCCTACTACCGCTCCTGTCCCGAGACCGTCGACAAAGCGACGGTCTTGGCCTGGATCAAGGCCGGCGGCGAATTGTCGTCGACGGCGGTCAACCGGCAGAAAGTCTTCGATTTCCTGCCGCAATTCGTGGCCGCCATCGATTCCGAAGCGAAGAAACAGCTGCGCGTCTTGACCGAGTCGCCGACGAAGGAGATCAGCGAAGGCGCTTTGGTCGTGCTCGTCGTCGCGGGCGATCGCAACGCGCGCAAAGAACTGCTCGCCTCCTACGACGACACGATCGAGAAGAACAAGGAGTGGCCGAGCTCGTACAGCGCGCGCGGCGACATCCTCTTCAAGATCGCCGACTACACGGCCGCCATCGCCGACTTCAAGAAGGCGATCCAACTCGGCGCGGAGGATTTGCGCGCGCAACAAGTGAATGCGTACATCGGATTGGCGCGCTGTTACGCGATGACGAAGCGCCTCAACGATGCATTCACGACGCTCGATCGCGCGCCGTTGACCGCCAAGCAATTGGCGGCTCTCAAGACCGATCCCGCGTTCGCCAAGTTGATCGAGCATCCCAAGTTCAAGAGTCTCTTCGACGGCAAATGAGTTCCACCGGGCTCGTGACGCACGCGTTCGCGACGCGGCACGACACAGGCAGCGGACACCCCGAGCGAGCTGCACGCGTCGAGAGTGTGCTGGAGCGTCTGCGCGACAGCGGTTTGACTGCCGAAATGCAGGCTTTGGAAGGCCCCCTGTGCACGCTCGCCGATCTCGTTTTGGTCCACGACGAGAAGTACATCGACACGGCTCGACGCGCGATCGAATCCGGCGCGCGAGTTCTCGACGAAGGTGACACGCGCGTGTCTGCCGATTCGTGGCGCGCCGCGTGCGCGACGGTCGGCGGAGCCATCGCGGCGGTGTCGCGCGTGCAGCGGGGTGAATGGCGCAACGCGTTCGTCGCTGCTCGACCGCCCGGACATCACGCCGAGCGCGCGGAGGCGATGGGCTTCTGCGTCTTCAACAACGCAGCCGTCGCGGCCGCTCATCTCGTCGAGCGCATGGGTGTCGAACGCGTCGCGATCCTCGATTGGGACGTGCACCACGGCAACGGCACTCAGCACATTTTCGAGCGTGACCCGCGCGTGTTCTACGCATCGTTGCATCAATGGCCGCTCTATCCTGGAACGGGCGCGCACACCGAGCGCGGCATCGGCGACGGCCTGGGCACGACGCTCAATCTGCCGCAGAGAGTCGGCGCAGGCGATCGCGAGTGGCTGGGAGCATTCGACGACGTTCTCCTGCCTGCGTTCGACGATTTCAGGCCGCAATTCGTGATCATTTCAGCCGGTTTCGACGCGCACGCCGACGATCCGCTGGCGCAGACCGAACTGTCGACGGCCGCGTTCGCGACGATGACGAGGCGGCTCGTCGAGTGGACGAAAACTCACTGCGACGGACGACTCGTGTCGCTGCTCGAAGGCGGCTACGACCTCGACGCTTTGGCCGATTCGGTCGAGGCCCATGTCGGTGAGCTCGTGCGGTCCACTTGATTCGGCAGGGATTCGAGATGGACCGTACTGCCAGGGACAGCACGTCCCAACACGTCGGCGTAGATCGGTCGGAGGATCGGTGCGTGGCTCGGTAGGGTCAGTCTCGAGCCCGCAATTTTGCAATCGCGCACGCGTCTTGCACGACTGGGCGTCGCGATCGCTGGGCCGCGTGGTAGTTTCGAGGACAGCGAGAATGACCTTGTCGATCCACGATCACGACCGACGCAAGTCGGGTCTCACGTACGTCTACGCCGTGCTTTCGCGGCGAGCGGGTGGAGTCTCCGTCGGCGTCAACTTGAACACGAACAGCGCGTGCAATTGGCGCTGCGTCTACTGCGAGATCCCGGACCTGACGTTCGGCAACGCGCCCGAGTGCGACATGGCGCTGCTCGAACGCGAACTACGCTCGATGCTCGATGGGATCTTGCGCGGTGATTGGATGCAGAAGAACGTCCCCGAGGAGCGCTGGCGCGCATTGAAAGACGTGGCCATCTCGGGCAACGGCGAACCGACCTCGTGTCCGCAATTCGCAGCCGTCGTGGAGCTGATCGGTCGCATGCTCGAGGAGTACGGACAACGCGACAAGGTCCAGATCGTACTGATCACGAACGGCTCGTTGATCCACAAGCCCGACGTACGTCGCGGGCTCGAAGAGCTGCACCGGATCGGCGGTGTCGTGTGGTTCAAACTCGACAGTGCGACGGATGCGGGCACGGCGCGCATGAACAACGCTCACGCTGGAATGGCTCGCGCGCGAGCGAATTTGGTGCTCGCGGCGACGACGTGCACGACGTGGATTCAGACGATGGCGCTCGCGCGGGATGCTGCTCCGCCAAGTTCAACCGAGACCGATGCGTACGTCGAATTCGCGCGCAGCCTCGTCGAGGAAGGCGTTCCCGTGAAGGGTGTCTTGCTCTACGGCATGGCGCGTCCGTCGTTCCAACCCGAAGCGCCCGCGCTGTCGGCGCTTTCGCGCGAGTGGATGGAGGCGTTCGCGAAACGGATCGAAGACGCCGGACTCGCGGTGCGACTTTCGGTCTGAGTCCATCCGCGCACAGCAGGCTCGCGCGACTCCTGCGCGCACGTCCTTCGAAAAGAAGCGCAGTCCATCCGCACATCGACAGCCGACGCAACGAACGGCGCGTCCAACGCACAAGCAGTCGGACGGCGCGCCGAAGATGGAACATCACCGGCGTGCCGTCCTTCGCGTGGTGCCGATCCGCTGCAAAGGATCGGCCCCCATTCACGAGAGTTCGCAGGCGAACTCTCCGTTCGCGCGCACGGTGCAGAAGAGCCGTCGAAAACTCTCGTTGCTCGTGCGCGCGACAGGAGTAGAAACCTCCGTTGCGTCGCCGAGTTTCGTTCGCGCTGGATTTTTCCTGCGGAGACGGGATCGAGCAGCGCTGTTCGGTCGCGGAGGCGCACGTCGAAGTCTCCGCCAAGTGCCTCGCCAGCGAACTTCGACGCGTCAGGCGTACGAGGCTCTACTTGGTGAATCTGTCGCGCGTAGGACATCTCGCCGCTCTGGACAAACGGCCGCCTACTCGCTCGCTGCTTGACAGTCGCACCTCAGCCGAGTCGAATCCCAGCTCCTGCGTCGAGCGCAGTTCGTGATGCACAGGCACCTTTCGAATTCGACCCGCCGCCTGCTGTCTGCGCTCGTCTTGGCCGCCCTCGTGCTCGTCGGTCGGCTGGCCGAGTCCATCCACTCCAGCCAAGTCGGCCACGTCGTGTGTCCGGAGCACGGCGAACTGCTGCACGTCGCGGATGCGCACGGTCACGCGAGCTCGACCGCGACGGACGTTCCCCTCGGTGCGCGCGTCGTACCGCACGCAGGTGCGGCCGAACACCATCATTGTCTCCTCGCGACGTTGTTCTGGTCGTCGGGCTCGACATGGACGCCGGCGCAGACTGCATTCAGCCTGCGCACGCTCGTCGAAGTGCGCAGCGTCGCGCACAGCGAGTGCGCACGCTTCTCTCTGCCGCCGCTTTCTTTCGCTCCGAAACATTCGCCGCCGACGTCGGTCGCCTGACCGCACGTCCGAGCACGAGTCCGTCGAGCAATGAGCTCGCACCTCGCGCTCTTCGCACGGGTCGCTGTTTTCACAGTGTTTCCGCTGCGGATCCGGACCGACGAGCATGCGCTCGTCGGTGTTTCGTCCCGCCACGCGCGGGTCTTTCGTGAGCCGTGTTTTCGTTTCGAGAGTTCATTCACATGTCTACGTTCATCGTGCAGCGCGCTCTGGCGCTCGCTGCGTTCTCCCCTGCCGTTCTCGCGCAAGGTCCGGTGTTCCAAACGCCGGGCATGACGAGTGTCCCTTCCAACTACTCCGTCCCGGGATCGTCGAACGACTCCGGCCAAGCCAACCGCTTCTCCAACGTCTTCAATCCAGCCTTCTCGTTCGTCGTCGATTCCCTCGTCGATTCGATCCACAACTCGGGCGCATCCGAGGACGGTGAGCGCATCGAATTGCGCTCACTCGAATTCGCCGCGCAGTCGTGGGTCGATCCGAGCGCGTGGGCCTACTTCGTCGCTGTCGCCGACGAGGAGAACGTCGCGATCGAAGAGGCCGCCGTGCACTACACCGGTCTAGGCGGCAACCACACGTTGCGCGCTGGCCGTTTCTTCATCGACTGCGGCAAGCAGATGCAGACGCACGTGCACGAGCTGCGCACGATCCGGCGGCCGCTCGCGCTGCGCACGTTCCTCGGCGACGAAGTGAAGGGCGACGGCTTGCAGTGGGACTCGTGGACGAGCGTCAGTGACGAGACTGCCGTGCGTTGGTCGATCGGCGCGTTCTCGAACCTGCTCCCAGAATCCGTCAAAGACATCGACCCTGAAACGCAGGCTGCGCAGAGCATCGCGGATCGCAAGCACGCGGAGGACTTCAACTTCACTGCGCGCCTCACTGCATTCACCGACGTCGGACAGAACGGCGTGCTGCAACTCGGCACATCGGCCCGCGTACTGCCGAGATTCGCATACACCTTCGAGCCCAGCGGAGATGCAGCCGAAGACCTCGACAACACGGTCTTCGGCCTCGACGCGACCTACGGCTGGAGCGACGATTCGGGCCTGAAATCGTGGACTTTCGGCGGTGAGTACGTGCTCGATACCGGCGACACATACTCGACGATCGGCGACGCCGGCACACCTGGAGATCCGACGGACGACAGCGTCGACGTGATCTCGGACGAATTGAACGGCTTCTACATCTTCGCCGATTACGCGTGGGACAAGTCGAACAGCGTCGGTCTGCAGTACAGCCAAGTCGAATCGCCCGAGGCGGGTACGCCGGATGTCTCCGAGACCGAGGCGTACTACACGCACCTCTTCTCCGAGTTCCATCGTCTGCGCGTCGCTGCATCAGGACAGAATCGCGAGGATGGCGAAGACTCCACACGCTTCGCGATCCAGTACACGGTGTTCGTCGGAGCGCACGGCCACGGAGTCAACTGGTGATCCACATGCACAACTCACTTGCGATTCGCATCCGCCGTGCAGCATCGGCGATCTCGTGCCTCGCGCTCGTCGCGCTCACGGGTCTCGCTCACGCACTCCCCGCCGCCGATCCTCTGAAAGTCGTCTGCACTCTGCCCGACCTCGCCGACATCACGCGCGAGATCGGCGGCGATCGAGTGGACGTCACGACGATCTACAAGGGCAAAGAGAACACGCACGCGTTGATGGGCAAACCCAGTCATCTGGTCGCGATGTCTCGTGCCGATGTGTTCGTACAAGTCGGACTGTCGCTCGAATCGAGCGTCGTTCCCGGTCTGCTCGAAAACTGTCGGAACAACAGAATTCAGCCTGGAAAGACCGGTTTCGTGAACGTGTCGGAAGGGTGGAGCGCGCTCGCCGTGCCGACCGTTCTCTCGCGCAAAGACGGCGACGTGCACCCTCAAGGCAATCCGCACATGAACCTAGCACCCAGCGCGGGCCAGCACATGGCGAGCGTGATCCACGCTCATCTCGTGCTGGTCGAGCCCGGCTCGAAGCTCGTGTTCGACCAGCGCTACGCGGCGCTCGTGAAGAAGCTCGACGACGCGAGTGCACGCTGGGCACTCGTCGCGAAGGATTGGAAGGGGCGCAAGATCGTCGTCTACCACAAGGAATTCGACTACTTCGCCGATGCCTACGGTCTCGTGATCCAAGGCTCGATCGAAACGAAGCCCGGCATTCCGCCCACGCCGAATCATCTCGCGAGTTTGATCGACACGATGAAGCGAGAACCAGGCGCCGTGATCCTCACAGCGCCGTGGTCGAACAACGACAACGTCGAGCAAGTGGCGCGCGAGACCGGTGCCAAGATCGTAGAGCTGCCGAACATGTGCGGCGGCACCAGCGGCGCCGAGACGTGGATCGGAATGATGGACACGATTCACAAGCGAGTCGCCGAGGCACTCCCGACTGCGCCGGCAGCACGTTGAGGAGTTGCCCACCATGAGCGTCCTCTTGCGACTCGATCGCGCCGCATTCGGATACGGAAGACGCACTGTCGTTTCCGGCGTCGACCTCGCGGTCGGCGCCGGCGATTTCCTCGGCATCGTCGGACCCAACGGTTCTGGCAAAACAACGCTGTTTCGCGGCATTTTGGGCCTCATCCCCCCTCTCGCCGGTCGCGTCGAGAGGACGAGCGCCGCGATCGGTTACGTGCCGCAGAGAGAGACTCTCGATCCGATCTATCCACTGTCCGTCACCGAAGTCGTCGCGATGGGCGCGTACGGTCGACTGCGTGGGCTGCGCACATTGCGGCGCGTCGATCGCGATCTCGCACGCGACTGCCTCGCACGCGTGGGCTTGGCAGAACGCGCGCACGATGCGTTCGCGTCGTTGTCCGGCGGTCAACGTCAACGCGTGTTGATCGCGCGTGCGCTGATGACGCGGCCGCAGTTGCTCTTGCTCGACGAACCGACGAGCGGCGTCGACCGTGGAGCGCAAGCTCACATCCTCGAACTCTTGATCGGGCTGAACACGCGCGAACACATGGCCATCTTGCTCGTCAGCCACCAACTTGCGATGGTGCGCGACGCGGTGAAATCCTGTCTGTGGGTCGCGAACGGCATGGTCGAGCGCGGTTCGGTGGCTGACGTCCTCGCGCCCGAACGACTAGCTGAGTCGTACACGACTGTGAGTTCCATGCTGGAGGACGCTCCTTGATCGCGCTCGACGACACGCTCGCCGACGTCTCGTGGATCGAGCGCATCAGCCTGTTCCGTTGGGCATTGTCTGCAGCTCTCATCGCCGGCATCGTCTGCCCCATCGCCGGTGTTTTTTTGCTCGTGCGCCGCACGAGCTTCCAAGGCATCGCACTTCCGCAGTTCGCGACCGCCGGAGTCGTCTTCGGTTTCGCGATCTTGCCGTGGTGGATCGAGCACATCGGCCTCGGCGATCTGACGGCCGAGAGCGCGCTCTCGGACACGCACGCCGCGATGAACTATCACTTCGCGTGGGCCGCGGTGTTCACGTTCGTCGGTCTTGCTGCGTTGGTGTGGACCGGTCGGCGCAACCTCGGATCCGAGATCGGTCGCACCGCCGCCGCGTTCGCGATCGCCAACGCGGCGACGTACTTGTTCGGGCGACTGTCGCCGATCGGCAAGGGACACGCGGACCAACTGTTGACGGGCGAAGTGCTCGGCGTCGGCCTCCACGAGTTCGAGACGCTGGCGGTCGTTCTGGGCCTCTCACTGCTCATTTTCGTGTGGTTTCAGCGCGATTTGTTGCTCGTGAGCTTCGACCGCGAGACGGCGCGCGTGCTCGGCAAACATGTGACTGCATTCGAGGGCTTGTTGAACGTGGTCGTCGGACTGACCGTGTCGGTCGGCACGATGACGCTCGGGCCGACGATGTTGTTCGGGCTGCTCGTGCTGCCGCCGTTGGCTGCGCGTCGCTTCGCGAGTTCGATGACGAACTTCTTTCTCCTCTCGTCCGGCATCGGCGTGCTCGCAGTCGTGCTCGGCGTCGTGATCAGTTTCGAACTGGATTTCCCGCTCGGCCCGTCGATCGTCGCTGCGGCCGCCCTCGCACTCTTGCCCGGCGCATTCCCAGTGCGACGCAGCACCTGAAAGCTGTCTCTAGAGCACGCGGCAATTCCTTCCGAATCACGTCAGCCGAGCGTCGCTCCATCTCGTGCGAATTGTTGTTCTCAGTCCGCAACGAAGTTTTCGAGAAATGGTTTCCGAACCACACATCCACTCGCGTCTTGCTGCTGCACGAGTGCACAGGTGCGAGTACAGTTGAGCAGGTCGTCCGTCGTGCGGGGAATCTCTCGCTCTGCACCATCGATCGCTACGACTTCCAACTCTCACCTCTCAGGACCGCAAGTCCGACTCCACACACACATGAAGCAACTCTCTCTATTCGTGCTTTCGAGCCTCGCGCTCTGCGTGACCAACGCAAGTGCGCAAACCGGCGCCGATTCGTGCACGACTCCCGACGTCATCGTCGGCACCGGCGTGTTCACGTTCGACAATACGGCAGCCACGATCGGCGCAGACGGTCAGGCCGAAGCGCTCTGCAATCAACTCGGCTCGACGACAGTGACGAGCGACGTGTGGTTCACCTGGACCGCGCCGACCAGCGGCGTCGTCGTCGTCGAAACCTGCGGAATCACCGGCATCGACACCAAGATCGCACTGTACGCCGGAACGACGTGCCCGCTGGCGGGCAGCGCTCTCGCGTGCAACGACGACAACTGTGCGGTCGGGTTCCAATCGAACTTGACGGCGTCGGTCGTCGCCGGAAACAGCTACGTGATCCAACTCGGCTTGTACCCGGGCCAGTTCCCGGTCGCGACACCGGGCGTGGGACAGTTCTCGGTCAACATCCAGATCCCGCCGGTGAACGACTCTTGCGCGACAGCGACGGCACTCCCCGGCCCCGGAACGTACGCCGTGAGCAACGCACTGGCGACGACCGGTCCTGAGGGTCAGTCCGAAGCGCTCTGCACGTTCTTCGGCTTCACCGCCGTGGTCAACGACATCTGGTTCACGTACACGCCCTCCTCGAACGGCACTGTGACGGTCACGACGTGCGGCGTCCCGACGGGAAGTTTGAACCCCGACTCGAAGATCGCGGTCTACACCGGCGCCGTCTGCCCGACGGCGGGCTCCTCGATCGCTTGCAATGACGACGCGTGCGCGTCGGCGTCGAGTTTCGAATCGACGGTCAGCTTCCCCGGCGTGTGCGGCACGACGTACCTGATCCAATTCGGCCTCTACGGCGGCAGCGGGAACGCGGCTTTCTACGCGGGTGACTTGAGCATCACCGAAGCGGGCGGCACGGCCTGCGCGACGCCGGCAACTTCCTTCTGCGACGGCAGCGCTGCCGGAACGACGTGCGTCGCCTGCGGCAACAACGGTGCGGTGGGCAGCGGTTGCGCGAACTCGAGCTTCAGCGCGGGCGGGTTGCTCACGAACGCTGGCAATGCGTCGATCGGAACCGACACGCTCTCGCTCACGGCGTCGAGCATCACCGGCCCCGGCCTCTTCTTCCAAGCGAGCGGGTTGGCGGGTTCGCCGATCGCGTTCGGCGACGGGATGTTGTGCGCAGCGTCCGGCATCTTGCGCATGGGCGTCGTGTTCCCGGCCGCGGGTTCGGCCACCTATCCGGGCGGCTTGACGCCGAGCCCGATCCACATCGCCGGCAGCACGAGCGTCGGTGACACGCGTCACTACCAGTGCTGGTACCGCGATGCGGTCGCGTTCTGCTCGGTGTCGACGTTCAACCTGACGCAGGGTCTGACGCTGACCTGGATTCCTTGAAAGACTCGCGCGCTCGATCGTTCGAGCGCACTTGATCGACGCGAGGCCGAGCACGGATCGATCCGAGCTCGGCCTCGCTGCTTTTCGCAAGGGACGCGTACGTGCGTCAACGCTTGCTCGGGGTGAGCCGCGTCAAGATCTCCGTCACGGTGCCGTCGATGTCGCGCGCGCTCGTTTCGACGACGAAATCGCAGCGCTTGTATTCGCTCTCGCGCGCATCGAGCAACGCTTCGAGCTCGGCCATCGCGCGCGGACGATCCTGCATCGGTCGCAAGTCGCCTTGGTCGTGCACGCGCTGAAGGTGTTCCCCCGGTTGTGCGCGCAACCACACCGTGCGACACGAGAAGAGCAAGCGACGGTACGTCTGCGGCACGGTCACGATCGAACCACCGGCGGCGAGCACGAGTCGGTCGCCCTCTTTCAACACACGCTCGAGCGCTTCCGCTTCGAAGCGGTGGAAGCCCGCTTCGCCGTGCACGTTGAAGATCTCGCGCAGCTCCATGCCCGCGGCTTCTTCGACGCGGCGGTCGAGTTCGATGAACGGCGCGTCCAGCGCGGCGGCGAGGCGCGGGCCGATCGTCGATTTGCCTGCGCCGCGCAGACCCACCAACGCGACACGCTCGATGGTGCGCGCGATGCGCACATCGCACAGCTCTTTGAGCGGCACGCACAAAGCTTGCGCCAGTTCGGCGAGCTTCAGGATCGAGAGGTTGGCGCGGCCCGCCTCGGCCTCGGTGACGTAGCGACGGCTGACGCCGGCCTCGCGCGCCAGGTCGGAAACAGTCAAACGGGCCAGCCCGCGGGCATCGCGCAGGCGGCCTCCCAACTCGTCCAGAATGCGCTGGCGGTCGATCATCTGAGTGCTATGATGCGCATAACCTAGCCGACTGCGCACGATAATTCCCGCAAGACCAAGCGCGTCCACACCCGTTTTCTCACTCCCAAAGCACCGATGGCCGCCACCGAAACCGCTCGTCCGCCCGTCCAGTTCCAGGCGCATCCGAGCCGCTACAAGCACTGGAAGCTCACGTTCGCGGGCGATGTCGCGACGCTCTCGATGGGTGTCGATCCGGGTGCGGGTGAGCGCGAGGGGTACGAGCTCAAACTGAACAGCTACGACATCGGTGTCGACGTCGAATTGAACGATGCGATCCAACGCATCCGCTTCGAGCATCCGGAAGTGCGCTGCGTCGTCGTCACGGGAGCTCTCGATCGCGTGTTCTGCGCGGGCGCGAACATCGTGATGCTGCGCACGTCCAGCCACGCGTTCAAGGTCAACTTCTGCAAGTACACGAACGAGACGCGGCTCGGCATCGAGGACGCGAGCGCGAACCCGGGCGTGAAGTTCCTGGCTGCATTGAACGGCACCGCGTCGGGTGGCGGTTACGAGTTGGCCCTCGCGTGCGACGAGATCCTGCTCGTCGACGACCGCAACAGCGCCGTGTCGTTCCCCGAAGTGCCGTTGCTCGGCGTATTGCCCGGCACGGGCGGTCTGACGCGCATCGCCGACAAGCGCAAGATCCGTCGCGATCGTTGCGACGTGTTTTCGACGGTCGCCGAAGGCATCAAGGGCAAGCGTGCGGTCGAGTGGAATCTGGTCGACGGCCTGTTGCCGCTCTCGAAGTGGAACGACGGCGTGAAGGAGCGCGCGCGCAAGCTCGCCGATTCGGTGAAGGCGCGTGGAACGCAGGGCATCGAGTTGGAGGCGATTCAACCGGTCGAGACGCCCACCTCGAAAGGACGCAAATTCAGCTACACGTACGTCGATTTCGACATCGACGACGAAACGCGCACGGCCGAGCTCGAGATTCGTGCACCGGACTCATGCGCTGAAAATGCCGAGCAAGCGTTCAAGGAAGGCAACGCGTGGTGGATCTTGCGCGCGATGCGCGAGCTCGACGACGCAGTGTGCCGCCTGCGCATGAATCACTTGGACATCGGTCTCGTGCTGCTGCGCTGCAAGGGCTCGGCCGCGACGCTCGCGAAGACGGACGCGCTGCTCGCGAGCACAGATCACTGGTTCGTGCGCGAGACGGCGAACCTCGTTCGTCGCGTGCTGAAGCGTGTCGATCTGACAGCGAAGAGCTTCTACGCAATCGCCGACGGCGGCACGAGTTGGGTCGGGACGTTCCTCGAGCTGATGCTCGCGTGCGATCGCTCGTACGTGTTGAACGACGACGACGCGAAGGTGCAGTTCGCGATCACGCCGGCCAACGGCGGGATGTTCCCCATGTCGAACGGCATCTCGCGGCTCGCGACGCGCTTCCTCGGAACGCCGGACGCGGTGAGCACAGCGCTCGCGACGAAGGGCACATTCGACGCGGCAGCGGCCGACGAATTGGGCCTCGCGACTTTCGCGCCCGACGCGATCGACTGGGAAGACGAGCTGCGCCTCGCTCTCGAAGAGCGCGCTGCGTTCTCACCCGACGCCCTCACCGGGATGGAAGCGAACTTGCGCTTCGCCGGCCCCGAAACGATGGAGACCAAGATCTTCGGGCGCCTTTCCGCCTGGCAGAACTGGATCTTCCAACGCCCCAACGCCGTCGGCGAACGCGGCGCTCTCACGTGCTACGGCACGCCACACAAAGCCGATTTCCGCTTCGAACGCACCTGATCTTTTAGAGAACCACACATGTCCAGCATCGACTACAGCCAAAAGATTCCGAACAACGTCGATCTCGCTTCCGACAAGAAACTGCAGCGCGCGCTCGAAGCGTGGCAGCCGTCGTACATCGAGTGGTGGAACTCGATGGGCCCGACGGATTTCAACCAGAACGACGTGTATTTGCGCACGGCGGTCAGCGTCGACAAAGACGGTTGGGCGCACTACGGCCACGTCAAGATGCCCGACTATCGCTGGGGCATCTTCCTCGAGCCGCAACAGGCTGGCCGCAAGATCGGCTTCGGCGATCACATGGGACAGGACGCGTGGCAGGAAGTGCCGGGCGAGTACCGCAACTGGCTCAAGCGTTTGATCGTCACTCAGGGTGACACGGAACCGGCCAGCGTCGAACAACAGCGTCTGCTCGGGCACACGGCGCCCTCGCTCTACGACCTGCGCAACCTGTTCCAAGTGAACGTCGAGGAAGGTCGCCACCTGTGGGCGATGGTGTACCTGCTGCACACGTACTTCGGTCGCGACGGACGCGAAGAAGCGGAAGAGCTGTTGCAGCGTCGCTCGGGAAATCCCGATCACCCGCGCATCCTCTCGACGTTCAACGAACCGTGCGAGGACTGGCTGTCGTTCTTCTGCTTCACGATGTTCACGGACCGCGACGGCAAGTTCCAACTGCTGACGTTGGCCGAATCGGGATTCGATCCGCTGGCGCGCACGTGTCGCTTCATGCTGACCGAAGAGGCGCACCACATGTTCGTCGGACAGACGGGCATGGGCCGCGTGATCGAGCGCACGTGCCAAGTGATGAAGGAACATCCCGGCCAAGACGTGAAGCAGTACGGCGCGATCCCGATGGAGATCATCCAGCGCTACATCAACTTCTGGTCGGCGTCGTCGACGGACTTGTTCGGCGCGGAAGTGTCCTCGAACTCGGCCAATTTCTTCGGTGCGGGACTGAAAGGTCGCGCGTACGAAGAGCGCTTCGAAGAGCACACGGCCCTCGATCAAGAGTACGCGTTGACGCGCTTCACCGACGGCAAGCTCGTCGACGAGAAGGTCGCGCTGCGCAATGCGATGAACGAAGTGCTGCGCGACGCGTACGTGAAGGACAACGTCAAAGGGGTCGAGTACTGGAATCGCGTCTGCGAGAAGTACGGCAATCCGTATCGATTCGCGCTTCCGCACCGCCGCTTCAATCGCAAGATCGGCGACTATGCGACCGGTCGGTTCGATCTCCAAGGCAACCTGATCGACGAGCGCACGTGGCAGCAAAACGTCGCGTCGTGGCTGCCGAGCGCCGAAGACAAGGCGTACGTCAAGTCGCTCATGGTGCCCTGCCATCAGAAGGGCAAGATCGCCGGGTGGATCGCGCCTCCGCCGAAGGGTGTGAACGATCAGTCGTTCGAGTACGAGTACGTGCGGCTCTGATCGACGCTATCCTGTTCGCTCACAGTTCCTCACTCACGCTCCCCCATCACGAAGCCCCACATGTCGAAGGATCGCCCGAACGAGTCTGACTCCCTGAATTCCGAGATCGAATCCGCGCTCGGCGGCATGAATCTGCAGGAGGTCGACTTGCCGTCGCGCAACAAGAGCGACGGTCGTAACCAAAAGCGTGGCGTGATCGTCGGGATCAGCGGTGACGACGTGATCGTCGAGATCGGTCCACGCATGCAAGGCGTGATCTCGCTGCGTGAATTCCAAACGCCGCCGCAAGTCGGCGAAGTGCACGAGTTCACGCTGCACGGTCGCGAGGACGATCTGTGGAAGCTGTCGCGCAAAGACGCGCAAGTCTTGGCCGCGTGGGGCGACGTCGAGAAGGGTTCTATCGTCAAAGCGAAGGTCACGGGTGTGAACACCGGAGGACTCGAGCTGAAGGTCGGTCCGCTGGCCGCGTTCATGCCGGCGAGCCAGATTTCGCTCTCGCGCGAAGAGAACTTGTCACAGTTCCTGACGCAGATCTTGACGTGCGAAGTGCTCGAAGTGGATCGCGAGAAGAAGCGCATTCTGCTGTCGCGCCGCACCGTGCTCGAAACGGAACGCGAAGGCGAGCGGAAGGAATTCGTCGGCAAATTCCAGAGCGGCCAGACGGTCAAAGGCCGCGTGACGCGCGTCGAACCGTTCGGGGCGTTCGTGGATCTCGGCAACGGCGTCGAAGGCTTGGTGCACGTGTCGAACGTGTCGCGCAAGCGCATCGAGAGTGCTTCGGAAGTGCTGACTCCGGGTCAATCCGTCGACGTGATGATCCTCGAGATCAAGGACGGCGGAAAACGCATCGGGCTCGGCATGAAGCAGCTCGAGCCGGATCCGTGGGCCTATGCGGCACAGCGTTTCGCCGTCGATTCGATCATCGAAGGCACGGTCACACGTCTGATGGAATTCGGCGCGTTCGTCGAGCTCGAGCCGGGACTCGAAGGCCTCGTGCACGTCAGTCAGTTGTCGAAGGATCGCGTGCGTCGCCCGGGTGACGTCGTGAAGCCGGGTCAGAAGTTGACCGTGCGCATCGTGTCGGTCGAGCCGTCGCGCTCACGCATCGCGCTGTCGCGCCTCGATGCGCGTGGAGCGATGATCGGGTCGGAAGATTCGGTCGACACGGCCGTGATCGATACCGCGATGAAGGCGAACGAGCCGAAGCCGATCGGTACGAACCTGGGCAACCTGTTCAAGAAGTTGAAGGACAAGCCCTGAGGTCGTGGGCGCTCAACCCGGCATCGCCGGCAAGAGCGCGAGCAGCTCGAACGGCTGACCGTTCGCGAGCTGCGCATCGGCGCGACCGACAGTCAGCTCTTCGCCGTCCGTGTACGTGAACGCCGGGCGCACGCTCGGCTTCACGCCTTGACAGCCTTCTGAGACGACGCGCGCGTCCGTGATGCCGAGGCTCTTGCAAGCCGCTTCGCACGCGCCCGCGACGAAGTTGCCGATCTCGAGCAAACCGTCTTTCATAGCGGGATCGAGCTGCGTATCGGCCGCTCGCTTGCGCGCTTCGTCGTCACCCATCATCGAGAGCCATGCGGCCAACGACACGGCTTCAGGGAACGGAACGAGCACCGCTCCGTGCGCGATCCTCTGACCGCGTTGCACCGCGAGCTTGAACGAGATGTGCACGCCGCCTTTTGCCGCGGGGCGCACGTCGGCGCGCTCGGCTGTCAGCGTGTGAACTTCGAACGGGCGGTCGATCAACATCGCCAAGTCTGCGGCTGTGCGGCGCAGCGTTTCGGAAACCCACTTCTCGTCGACTTCGGAGATGACGGCGGTGCTCATACGGGCACTGCATCGACCGCGCGCGACCCAGTGGCTTGAAGAAAACGCCCGGAAATGCAGGCTTGGAGGCCCGTTTCTCAGTAGCTCTCTTTGTTCGACGGAAAGGACTTCGCTTTCACGTCCGACACGTAGTGCTTGAAGGCCGACGTCATCTCTTCGGCGATCTGCGCGTAGCGCCGCACGAAACGCGGATGGAAGCGCGTGTAGAGACCGAGCATGTCGTGCGTGACCAAAATTTGCCCGTCGCAACCTGCTCCTGCGCCGATGCCGATCACGGGGATCGTCAGCGACTTGGCGATTTCAGTCGCGAGCGCCGCCGGAACTTTCTCGAGCACGATCGAGAACGCCCCCGCTTGTTCGAGCGCGCGCGCGTCACGGCGCACTTCGTCGGCCTCGTCCGGCGTCGTCGCACGCACTTGGTACGTGCCGAATTTGTGAATCGACTGCGGCGTCAGACCCAAGTGCCCCATCACGGGAATTCCGACCTCGACGATGCGCCGCACTGTTTCGCAAATCGGCTCGCCGCCCTCGAGCTTCACCGCTTCGACGGAAGCTTCCTTCACCATGCGCCCGGCGTTGCGCAACGCTTCGTCGGGATTCACTTGGTACGTCATGAACGGCAGATCGCCGACGATGAGCGCGCGCTCGACACCGCCTGACACGAGCTGCGCGTGGTAGAGCATCTGCTCCATCGTCACAGCGACCGTCGTCTCTTTGCCTTGCAGCACCATCGCGACCGAATCGCCGACGAGGATCACGTCGACGCCGGCGAGGTCGATCAACTGCGCCATCGTGAAGTCGTACGCCGTCAGCGCAGAGATCGTCTCCCCGCGCGATTTCATCACCTGCAGACTCTTCGTGGTGACCTTGCGGGGCGGGACTTCCTTCGGCAATTCGCGCTTCGGCGTGGGCATGGCGTCAATCTATCAGCCCGTGTTCGAGGAGCGCGAGAGCAGAGTGGGCTCCGTCGAGCGCGGCGCTCATGATTCCGCCCGCGAAACCGGCACCCTCGCCCACCGGATAGAAATTCGTGAAGCCGCGGGCACGCCTGGTTGCCGGATCGCGCGGCATCTGCACGGGGCCGGAGCTGCGCGATTCGATGCCGACCAGGATCCCCTCGTCGCCGGCGAAGCCGGGAATCGAGCGGTCGAAACGTGTGATCGCATGGCGCAGTGCGTCACGCAACGTCGGCGGCACCAGTTCGTCGATGCGACCGGGGACGAGGCCGAGCCCGAAGCTCGAGCGCATTTCACCGCGCGATTCGCGGCCGGAGAGGAAGTCAGTTGCGCGTTGAGCGGGAGCTCGATAATCGCCGCCGCCGGCCTCGAAGAAACGGCGCTCGATCGCGCGCTGAAATTCGACGCCGTCGAAGGGACGCGTCCCGAAATCGCGTGGACCGAACGTCGTCACGATCGCAGCATTCGCGTAGCGCGAACTGTGCGTCGAATTGCTCATCCCGTTCGTGCACAACATGCCCGCTTCGTTGACGCTCGCGACGATGCGACCGCCGGGACACATGCAGAAGGAGTGCGCCCCGAGCACGCCGTCCTCGGGCTTCGCGACGAGCGCGTAGCTCGCGGGGCCGAGCGTCTCGACGCCCGGACCGTCGCCGAATTGTCCGCGCGTCACCAGTTCTTGGCTGTGTTCGATGCGCACGCCGAGTTGGAACGGTTTCGCTTCGAAGGCGACGCCTTGTTCGTGTAACGCCGCCCACGTGTCGCGCGCCGAGTGTCCGGGCGCGAAGATAACCGCGTCGCACCCGAGCTCGCCGGCAGTCGTTTTCAGCGCAGAGATGCGGCCGTTTTCGTGCACGAGCCCGTCGACGCGCGTGTTCCACACGAACGCGGATCCGTGCGCTTCGAGTCGCTCGCGCAGCTTCGGCAGGATCACGTGCAAGCGGTCCGTGCCGATGTGCGCGCGCGAGTCGTACAAAATCGCAGGTTGCGCGCCGCACGCGACGATCTCTTCGAGGATGGGCACCTCGAGCGGATCGTCGACGCGCGTGTAGATCTTGCCGTCGGAGTACGTGCCCGCGCCGCCTTCGCCGAAGAGCAGATTCGATTCGGGGTTCGGCGTGCGCGAACGATGGAACGCGACCAATTCGCTGCCGCGTTTGTCGATGCGGGAACCGCGGTCGACGATCGTGACGCGCATACCAGCGCGCGCGAGCACGTGCGCGGCGAACAGGCCCGCCGGTCCGGAACCGACGACGACGACGTGCGGCGTCGGTGTCGAGCGCAGAGTCGCGTGAATCGTTCCAGTCGTGAGCTCTGCATCCGGTGGAGCACGGCGCGCAGTGCCGGAACGCTCGGCGCGAGCCAGTGCCGCGCTGCGGAACGACGCATCGACGATCACGTCCGCACACAGCACGTGCTTCAACTTGCGCTGTCCGTCGCGCTTGCGCGCATCGAGCGCTTTGCGCACGAATCGAAAGCCACGCATGCGCGCCGGATCCACACCGATCGAGCGAGCAGCTCGTTCGCGTGCCAGCGCTTCAGGCTCGCCGAGCGCCAATTCAAGCCCGAAAATGCGCCAGGTGGTGGTCGTTTGGTCGCGGTTTGCGCTCATGGGGTGCGCGGCTCATCGGCGGTAAAGAGTAGACAGGACCGGGCTGTCGAATCGTGAGTGTACCGAGCCAGAGCAATTTTTCCCCGATGGTCGTTGATCGTGTGCGCGATCAACGACCATCGGGGAAAAATTGCTCTGGCTCGGTACACTCACGATTCGACAGCCCGGTCCTGTCTACTCTTTACCGCCGATGAGCCGCGCACCCCATGAGCGCAATTCGCGACTCGATCCGCTCTTCGAATCGATCCTCGCAGCGGAGGATCGCGATCGTTGTCCGCTCGCGAGTCCGGTGATCTCCTTCCAGGACTCCGACGAATCGAGCTACTTGAGTTCGATCGAGACGGCGGCGGTGAGCTCGATCAGTCTGGAGCGCCGCGGCGTGTACCACGGCGAATGGGCTGTGCTCGAACCGTCGCTGCTCCCGCGCCACTTGGCGCGAGGCGACGAAGCGATGGACGACGCGCGCTACGAAGCCATGCTCGTCGACCGTTGGCACGCGTGCCGACCGATCGTCTTGCACGGCATCGTGCGACCGTTCCTGGCTGAATTCGTCGACGAAATCGCCTCCAGAGACGCGTTGCGCGACGAACTCTCCAAACCCGGCGGGTTGCGACGCTTCCTCTTCGAGCACGAAGCGGATCTCGATCCTGCGTTCCGCGCTCTCGCCAAACGCGCCAGCCTCTTCGACCGCGAGCGCGACATCGAACGCGTGTTCCTCGAGTCCTTCGCACCGAACGGCCGCGGGAAACCGATCGAAGACTTGTGGCTGAAATCCGCGTGGCTTTCGACGCATGACGACGACGCCAGCTTGCGGCTGCGCTTTTCGTTCGGATCCGAGCGTGACGACGATGCTTCGCGCGACGTCGTCCGACAACGCGTGATCGGCGACCTCGCAGAGCGACTGCTCCCCGAGACTTCCGTGATCACGGGCCATCCTGCGCTCGTGCCGCTGCTCGAGAAGTTCTGCGGCGAACCGGTCTTGTTCACGCAGCACATCGCCTACTGGAACGCGAAGAGCGGCGGAGCGCTGTTCCACCACGACGCGTTCGCCGAAGACGCACTCGACGACGGATCGTGGCGACAACTCGGCGTGTGCTACGTGCAACTCACCGGGAGCACGGCCTGGCTCGCTCTCTCACTCGACGATCTTGTGCTGCGGGTACGTGAGTTCGTCGACGCGCTCACCGAGGGAGAAATGCCGTGGGTGAAAGCGCAATTGTGCGAAGGGCCACGAGCTCCGATCGGATTCGGATTCGAGCGACTCGTGCAACTCGTGCACGACACAGCGGCTTGCGCGAACGAGCTCGCGTTGCCCGGCCAAGGGATCTTGTTCGCGCTCGTCAACCGCGGCCCCGAGTTCACGTCGTTCCTCGCCGACGCCGGACACGCGTTCGTGCTCGCAGCCGGAGACGCGATTTTGCTGCCGAATCGCGGCCTTTTTGCGACGTGCATGCACTCGGTGTTCTGCGCAGGCGACGAGACGGGCTACAGTCTGTCGCTCGCGATGCGACCGAATCGAGAAGCCCCCGAAGAGATCGAAGCCAAGACGGCGCGCGGTCGTCGGGCGGCGCGATCGCGTGAGCACGACTAGTCGCATGAGCCACGTTGCAGGGAATGCGTCGCGCCCGGACGGCGCGGTCGCGATCAAGGTCAAAGTCCTCGAAGCCGTCTTCGTGGACCTGGGTCTCGCGCCGCTGAAAGTGCGCACGCTCGACGTCGGCGATGCGACACCGCCGAGCCCGGGCACGAGCGCTCTTTACGGCATTGCGAAGGAAACGCAGGACTGCGTGAAGCTTGCTCCGCAGATACTGAACTTCGCGCGCGCGCACGTGGCGGATAATGGAGCGCTCGTCGTGTTCGCGGTTGGCGAACGAACGAACGTCGAGCTCGCGAGCTTGCGCAACGCGTTGTGGCCCGCGTTCCACGTGGTCGCGCTCTACAAGACTTCCGACACGCAGATCACACGAGTGGCGCTCGACGGGGCGCGCGATCTGGGTCGCAGTTCGGGGATGCGCGGTACGGCGCTCGTCGCTCGACCGATCGCTGCCGTGTTCGCGCCCGAAGTCACCGTCGCCAAGTTCGACAAGAATGCCGCCGGATGGAATCGGTCCACCGGTGAACGCGGCTCGCGCCACTTCCGCTGGATGCGTCGTTACGTGGCCGAGTTCGCAGGCGACGTCCCTCGCGAGCGCGTGCTCGATTTCGGATGTGGAGCAGGTTGGGTCGGTATCGAAGCGTGCCTTCACACGAAATCTCGACCGACGCTGGCTGCGTTCGATCCGAGTCCCGAGATGGTGCGCATCGCTGGCGAAAATGCAGCAGCCAACGGGCTCGCAGGACGCTTCATCGGTCGCACCGGATTCGGCGAAGATCCGCCGTTTCCTGCTGGAAATGAGCCACTTTTCGACCTCGTGCTCTCCTCGGGCGTGGTCAGCTTTTCAGGCGAACTTGCGCGCTGGTACGACGGGCTCGTGCGTACGCTCGCTCCTGGAGGAACGCTCGTGATCGGCGATATCCATCGCGATTCGATCGGCATGCGCGAGCGCCGCGTCACGCGACCACTGCTACCCGTGCGCGAGATGAATGCCCAAGTGCGCGAGGATGCGCGAGCGGAACTCGAGAAACGTGGGCTGCGCTTCGACGCGTGGTGCGGATATCAACTCTCGCGTCCGCTGCCGCAGCTCCTGCACGTCAGTGAAACGCGCCTGTTCGGTGCGCTCGACCCGCTGCTCGTGTGGTGGAACGATCGAGCGAGCAAGCAGGAGCTCGCGCGCGGCTCGCGTGAGCCAGATCGTTTCGACAGTTGGGTGATGCGGATGAGGCGTGTGAAGTAGCCACCGAACAGGGGCGTTTGTTGCCGCTCGGGGCCGCGACTCGCTCGTCTGACCGTAGGCCGTCATTGGAACTGACGTGTCCATTCCGACCTAGAGTCGCGCTTGGTCGCCGTGCCAGCACACTTGGCCGCCACGCCTAGTTTCGCTGCAACTGAGGTTTCCATTCCGAGCAACTCGCACACTCCGCCACCACGCGCAGCTGTATCGCGACTGACGTTTCCATTCCGACAGGGGAGCCGCACTTGGCCGCCGGGCCAGCACACTTGGCCGCCACGCCCAGTTTCGCTGGAACGGACGTTTCCATTTCGAGCAACTCGGCACACTCCGCCGCCTCGCGCAGCTGCATCGCGACTGACGTTTCCATTCCGACAGGGGAGCCCCACTTGGCCGCCGGGCCAGCACACTTGGCCGCCGGGCCAGCACACTTGGCCGCCACGCCCAGTTTCGCTGCAACTGAGGTTTCCATTCCGAGCAACTCGCACACTCCGCCACCACGCGCAGCTGTGTCGGAACTGACCATTCCATACCGACAGGGGAGCCGCACTTGGCCGCCGGGCCAGCACACTTGGCCGCCACGCCCAGTTTCGCTGGAACGGACGTTTCCATTCCGAGCAACTCGGCACACTCCGCCGCCTCGCGCAGCTGCATCGCGACTGACGTTTCCATTCCGACAGGGGGGCCCCACTTGGTCGCCGGGCCAGCACACTTGGCCGCCACGCCCCTTTTCTTCTCTTGACAGAATTCCTGGCAGGTGAATGGCGGTATTCCGCCACTCACCTGTCAGGAATCAGCGCTGCGAAGCACGCTTGTGTAGTCCTTTGCTTCCAGTTGCCCTCGCGTTGCTCTCCTGCTTCGTGCGGTGAGAGGGCGATACCGCGCTTCTGAAATCGGAATGAAGCGGCCTCAGAAAAAGGCTCAGCCGACTCGCACGATGGTTTTGGTTCGACGTGATGTCAGTTTGAAATGACGCGCGCGAGCCGCGGGGGAGAAGAGCAGCGCGAGGGCAACTGAAAGAAAAGGACTACACAAGCGTGCTTCGCATCGCTGATTCCTGACAGGTGAGTGGCGGAGTACCGCCATTCACCTGCCAGGAATTCTGTCAGGAGAAGAAAAGGGGCGTGGCGGCCAAGTGTGCTGAGTTCTTCGGACTGTTGGGTCAGCACGGAGGGAAGCGTCGAGACTGTTCGATGTGTGGCGACCAAGTGTGCTGGCCCAGCGACCAAGTGCGACCTCGCTACGACACAGCAGTTCGACCGACGACGTCCCTTGCGGCCCCGCTCTGGCCCAGTTCGGTCCCAACTCGGAATGTTCCAGTGACGGCGAACCTGTCGAGCGCGACCAAGCGCCCGTTCTCGGCACTCACTTCACGCGCGGCGCCAGCAAGCCCATCCCAGTGTCTTGTTCCTGTGGAGAATGCTGCAGTACGAGCTCGCCGCACAACGGATCCAAGTCATCGCGACTGGCGAGGTGCAAAACCGCGCCGATATTCGGCAAGCGGAGCGGCGTCACACCGAGTTGCTCCGCCTTCGCTACTTCAGCCGCAACCCGCACAGCATCGATTCGCTCCGGCAACTCTCTGGCGCCGAACCAGATCGGCGTCGAGGCCAAATCGAGCGCCAAAGTCCCATCGCGATTGCGCTTCGACGGCACGATCGCGATCACACGACCGGACTGTTCGCCATGATTGATGCGCTCGACCGTTTCCGTGCCCGCATACAACACCGGCTCTTCCATCTGTGTCGGTTGGACCAAGCCGGTGTCGACCTCGAGCACCACGAGCCAACCCGCGTCGAACGTCGGTTTCTCAGCACGCCACTCGTGAGTCCAAGCTTTTTGGAGAGTGAACGGCGTCGCCACAACGATCGCGTGCACGCCGCCGACTTTCGGATTCGCAACGACCACAGGCCGACGATTCTCGACGGCGACCGTCGGCGAAAGCGTGCTGTACAACGCGAGCGCAAGACCGGTGACGGCGCACAGAACGATGATCTTCTTCATGGGTTCGTTCCTCTCACCGCACGCACAAGGTCAAGTCGTCGAAACCCAAACGCCCCGCCGGTGTGCCTGTAGGCTCACCGAACAAGAAGTCGATCCGCGTGAGATTGGACAGATCGAGCTGCGACGCTCCACGCCGGAAATCGCGGATCGGAATGCGCACGGTTTCGAAATCCGCACCCCAACCCTGGCCTCCGCCACAACCGGTCCGCATGTACGGCTCTTCGATGCCGCCACCGTAGGTTCCGATGTGGATCGAGCTCTCGGTCCCCCACGCATCGGCCAATCGGACCGTGAACGTCAGATCCTTGAGCTCCGACAAGGTGGCCGCCGCGCGCGGAAGTTGTGCAGCCCGGAAGCTGATGAATTGATACGGCGTCCAGTCCGGAACCGCCGGTACCGTGTCGAACGAGAGGAAGAACCCCGGACCATTCCATTCGAACACGATACCGCGCGTCGTGTCATTCGTGCCACCGAGCGTGATCCCGTTCATCGGATCCGTCGCACTCGCCGTGAACACCGTGTCGAGGTCGTCGAAGCGTCCTTCCACGAGACCCGGCGTGTTCCACACCATCGCACCGCCCGAGCTCGCGATGCCCGGCCCGTTCGCCACCTGGAAGTCGTCGATGATGAAGTCGCCGACGGCCGGATCTTCGCGGTACATCAGATCGATGTTGACGCACACCGATTGCGACGTGCCCGGCGAACGGAATTCCTCCCACTGGCGATAGAAACACTCGCGCGCGACGTCGACACCTTCGAAGTAGTGCTTCGCGAGCGGCAGCAAGTAGGCCTTCATCAAGGCGTGCGTGTCCGTGCGTGAGATCTGGCACGGCCCGGCGGTGAACGTCGACGTCGCACCGCCGTGGAACGAGCCGTGTCCGACTCCGTGCAACGAGATCGATTGACGCGTCTTCGTCGCTCGATCGTGCAAGTGGAAGGTCTGGCACTGCTCGCAACTCGGGCAACCGTTCACGTCGTCGTCGCCGCCACCCGTCCACAGGCTGAACGGCACGTCGTGCGGGTTCGAGATCGTGAGCCCCTGAAAATCGGTAGGCGCAATGCTCGAGACGAAGCGCAGGGACTGCTTGGTGAAATTCACCGGCGTGTACGTGCCGTCGAAGATGCGGTCGTACGCGATGACGACGCCCTCTGCACCGCGACTATGTCCGATCCACCCGATGCGCGTGGTGTCGAGGTGACCTTGCAGCGCTCCGCCCGCGATCGTGGTCAGGTGCGAGAGCAAGTATTCGGTGTTCGTGAGCGTGGTCGTAGCCGCCGCCTCGGGCCCAGGCATCGTGTTGTTCTGATGGCTCATCACGATCACGCCGTACGACGCGAGGTGCGTGCCGATGTGGTCGTACCATGTGTAATCGTGGCCGTTTCCGTGACTCACGACGATCAACGGCAGCGCACCGAGCGCGGCGATGTTCGTCGGGTAGTAGAGATCCTGTCCGAGCAACGCACCGCCGCTGTAGATGACTTCCGTGACGGCGTAAGGACCGGGCAGCGCGGTCGGCGCCAAGATGTAGAGTCCCGGTTCATCCTGGACGCCGTCGATCCAATCGCCGGTCGAGAGCAGCGCATCGTGATCGAAATCGACGACGACGTCGTAGCCGACACCTAGAGATGCGCCCGCGGCTCCGCTCAAGAGGCCGGTGTCGATCACGAGACGATTGGCGGTCACGTCTCCCGCTTGAACCGTGATCGGGCGCGGCGTGCCCGATACGTCGACGAGCGCACCATCGAGTTCCCACTGCGCGCTGGTGCGATGCGCGACGACGTAGACATCGGCAGTCGCGCCCACGAGCTGCGGATATTGATCCGTGTCGAACGCGATCTCGACTGACGAGCCTTCGAACCAAGCGCGCTCGTAAGTGAACCACGGGTATTCCTGCACCGAACGACCGGCGAGATCGATCGACACGATCCCTGGCGGCAATTGGGGCAGCGCAGTGGCGGAAGCGACGGGGACGACCGAGGCAAGCAGTCGGGCTAGTTTCACGAGGCGTGTGACTCCTACAGACGAAAGTACCACGATCTAGCGCGCGCGTGGCGCTCGGCTACCCGATCAAATGCGCTTCTTCGACACGCCGTGCGCGCGAGCTCCGAAATCGATCAGGCGCGCCAGCATCGAACGCATTTCGCTGCGGCGCACGATCGCGTCGACTTGACCCTTTTCGACAAGGAATTCCGCGCGTTGGAAGCCCGGCGGGAGCTCTTGTTTGAGCGTCGTCGCGATGACCCGCGGACCGGCGAATCCGATGAGCGCACCGGGTTCGGCGAGCGTCACGTCGCACACGGATGCGAAAGAAGCGGTCACGCCGCCCGTCGTCGGATTGGTGAGCACACAGATCGAGAATCCGCCCGACTCGTTCAAACTGGCGAGTGCTGCCGACGTCTTGGCCATCTGCATCAACGACAACATGCCCTCGTGCATGCGTGCGCCGCCGGAGCTCGTGAAAATGACGAGCGGTTCGCGGCGCGTGCGCGCGAGGTCGCACGCGAGAGCGATCTTCTCGCCGACGACTTCGCCCATCGATCCGCCCATGAACGAGAAGTCGAGCACGGCGAGAACGATCGGACGCTCGTCGATCGTGCCCGTGCCGAGGATCAAGGCCTCGTTCTGTTTCGTGCGCTCGACGGTGCGCCGGACCTTTTCGCTGTAAAGCACCGAGTCTCTGAAGTGCAAACGATCGAGCGCAGTGAGCTCCGCGTACAGTTCCTCGAACGTGCCCTCGTCCATCACCATCTTCACGCGCGCACGACCGGGCAGCGTGAAGTGGAACTCGCAGGCCGGGCAAACCATGCCCTTTTCCTCGAGTTCCTTGCGGTAGATCATCTGCCCGCAGCTCTCGCACTTGAGCCACAGACCTCCGGGCATCTCCTTTTTCTTCCAGCGCGAGCGCTTCTCTTGCTGGAGCGGTGCTTCGAGATCTTCCTTCGTGACGTCGGACTCGCCGTACGCGCCGTCGTCCTCGCGCTCGGGCTCCAACTTCGCTCGCGGCTCGTCGAGGATCGGCGGAACCGCTTTCGCGGCGCGCTTCTCCTCGGGCTTGTCGTTCGACTTCTTCTTGCCGCGCGGTTCTGGATCGGTGGGACGTGTGCTCATGAATTCAGGGGGCATGCGTCAGTCTCGCGGTAGAGGCCTCGGCGCCGGCGCGAAACCGCGCGAGCGTCGCGTTCATGTCGGGAACACCGAACAAAGCCGAGCCCGAGACCATCACATCGGCACCCGCAGCGGCGCACAACGGGATCGTCTCGGCGTTCAAGCCGCCGTCCATTTCGACGTGGCCCTCGAAGCCGTGCGCTCGCACGGCGCGGGTCTTCGTGAGCACGTCCGGAATGAATTTTTGGCCCCCGAACCCGGCGAAAACACTCATGACGAGCACGAGGTCGACGGCGTCGAGGATGGGCAGGATGCGCTCGATCGGAACATCCGGATTGAGCGAGATGCCGACCACCTGGATGCCCAGGCGGCGGAATTCGGCGACGGTGGCGCGGGCTTCGCGCTCGCCGGCGCAGGTCTCGATGTGAAACGTCAGAACGTGGGCGCCGGCGGCGGCAAAAGCAGGCGCGTAGCGGAGCGGCTCGCTGAGCATCAAGTGCACGTCCAGCGGGACGCGGGCGACGCGCTTGAGGGCCGAGACGACCGGCGGTCCGATGGTCAGATTGGGCACGAAATGGCCGTCCATGACGTCCACGTGCAGCCAATCGGCGCCGGCGTTCTCCGCGCGGCGTACCTCGGATTCGAGGTTGGCGAAGTCCGCCGAGAGGATCGACGGCGAGATGAGGATCGGGCGCTTCATCGAGAGGGCGCCCAGCATAGTCTCTGGAGCCTCACGAGTCAGATAGCGCGTTTTTCGGGCCTGGGGTGCGCTCAGCGGGGCGTTTGGAGCACCGCGATGCCGGGCAGCAGGGTCCCCTCGAGGAGTTCTAGGCTCGCCCCGCCGCCGGTCGAAATGTGCTTGATCTGCGCGGCCAGGCCGAGCATCTCGATCGCCGCGACGGAGTCCCCGCCGCCGATGACCGTGTAGCCGGGGCAAGCAGCGACGGCTTTGCCGACGGCTGCGGTCCCGGCGCGGAACGCCTGCCACTCGAAGACGCCCATCGGGCCGTTCCACACGACCGTCTTCGCGCTCGCGATTCTGTCTGCGAACAGTCGCTGCGTTTTCGGGCCGATGTCGAGGCCCATCAGGCCGTCCTGAATGTCGACGGCGTCCACGGGGATCGCCTTCTCGCTCTCGGCGAAGGCTGCGGCGCACACGTGATCGAGCGGTAGGAGCACTTCGACCTTGCGCGCGTCCGCTTTCGCGAGTGCCGCCTTCACGCTCTCGATCTGATCCTGTTGCACGAGCGACTTGCCGACCTTGTGGCCGCGCGCGGAGAGCAACGTGTACGCCATGCCGCCGCCGACGAGGATCGTCGAAACCTTGTCGAGCAAGTTGTCGATCACGGCGAGCTTGTCACTGATCTTCGCGCCACCCAGGATCGCGACGTACGGCGTGGCCGGCTTCTCGAGCACGCGTTGGAACGCGGCGATTTCCTTTTCGAGCAAGCGCCCCGCGCACGACGGCAGGATGCGCGCGACGCCGCACACCGACGCGTGATCGCGGTGCGAACTGCCGAACGCGTCGTTCACGAACACGTCGCCGTTTTGCGCGAGCTCTTTGGAGAACGCGGCGTCGCACGTTTCGTCACCGGGGTGAAAACGCACGTTTTCCAGCAGGATCACGCTCTTCGGCGAGGCCGTTTCGATTCGTGCACGCACGTCGGCGCCGATGCAGTCGTCGAGCTTCACGACGTCGAGTCCGGACAACTCCTTCAAGCGCGCAGCCACCGGCGTGAGGCGCATCGACTCGACGACCTTTCCCTTCGGACGACCGAGGTGGCTCATCAGGACAGGCCGACCGCCGCGCTTCAGAATTTCTTGGATCGTCGGGAGCGCCGCACGAATGCGCGTGTCGTCGGTGATCGCACCGCGCTCGTCCTGCGGCACGTTGAAGTCGACGCGCACGAGAACGCGTTTGCCCTTGAGATCCAAATCGTCGAGTCGCGGCGCTTGAAGGTTCATCGCGGTCACTTCACAGCGGTTTTCGCAGGCGTTTTGTCGCTCATCTTGTGCGCGAACAACATGAGGTCGACGACGCGCATGCTGTAGCCCCACTCGTTGTCGTACCACGACACGACCTTGATCATGTTGTCCCCCATGACCATCGTCGACAGCGCGTCGAAGATGGAACTGGCCGGATTGCCGATGATGTCGGCCGACACGATCGGATCGGTGCAGTACTCGAGCACGCCCTTCATCGGTTTCGCCGCGGCGGCCGAGAACGCTTTGTTCACTTCGTCGACGGTGACCTTCTTCTTGAGGATGCACACGAGGTCGATCATCGAGCCGTCCGGCACCGGCACGCGCATCGCGACGCCGTCGAGTTTGCCCTTCAAACGCGGCAACACTTCGCCGACGGCGCGCGCAGCACCCGTCGTCGTCGGAATGATCGAGAGCGCCGCCGCGCGCGCGCGACGCAGGTCTTTGTGCGGCAAATCCAGGATGTTCTGATCGTTCGTGTACGCGTGCACGGTCGTCATCAAGCCGCGCTCGATGCCGAACGCTTCGTCGAGAACCTTCGCGACCGGCGCCAAGCAGTTCGTCGTGCACGACGCGTTGCTGATGATCTTGTGCTCCGGCTTCAACTCGTCTTCGTTCACGCCCATCACGATCGTCGCGTCGATCGCGTCCTTCGCGGGCACGGTCAAGATCACTTTCGCGGCACCCGCGTCGATGTGCTTCTGGCAGCCGTCCCGGCTCGCGAAGACACCCGTCGCTTCGACCGCGAAGTCGATGCGGTTCGCTTTGTGCGGCAACTGCGCCGGATCCTTGATCGCCGTGATCGCGATCGTCTTGCCGTTGACGACGATGGCATTGTCCTTGGCCTCGACCGTGCCGTTGAACTTGCCGTGGATCGAGTCGTACTTGAGCAAGTGCGCGAGCGTCTTCGCGTCCGTCAGATCGTTGATGTGCACGACTTCGACGTCGTTGCGCTCGGCGCAGATGCGGAAGACGTTGCGACCGATGCGGCCGAAGCCGTTGATGGCGATGCGCATGCTCATGTGGATCTAGCTCTTCTCTGGGGTAGGGATGCGTTTTGGATTCAGGGGGGAACGGACCGTTCGAGCGGCGGGATCTGCTCGCCTCGCGGCAGGGAGCGCGCTTCGAAACACGGGTAGAAAGTGGGTTTTCTGCTGCGCGAGCGCAACGGTGCCCAGTGCCGGTTCAGAGCGCGCGTTTCCTTCTCGTTATCGGGGACCGAGGGTACTGCGCCTCGCGGGAGGGATCAACGTGCTCTGCCCCTCTCGAATTCGCGGCGAGAGTGCCCCGATGACGCGTTGGGAGAGCTACCTTCGCTGCCGCAGCGAGAGATCCGCTGAACGCCACCATGACGAACAGAGGCAAGTCCACAAAAGAGCCCGCACATGCGAGCGGTCCCTTCGCGTCGACGCGTTGGGCTGCTCTGGCCGGAGCCGTCGGAATCGCGGCCGACGCGCCGGTTGCGATCGCGCTCTCGGGTGGAGCGGACAGCGTGTACCTCATGCACGTCGTGGCGAGTGCGCTGCCGCGTCCGCGCGTGCTCGCGGTTCACGTCGATCACCGTTTGCGAGGCGAGGAGAGCGAACGCGACGCTCGTTTCGCTGCGCGTTTGTGCGACGAATTGAACGTCCCCTTCCGTCGCGTCGAGGCCGCGCTCGCGGACGGCGCCGACTTGGAAGCGCGCGCGCGCGAGGTGCGCTACGCCGCGTTGCGCCAAGTCGCGCTGGAAGCGGACATCGGGATCATCGCCACCGGTCATCACTCGGACGACGCGCTCGAGACCTTGTTGCAACGCCTCGTGCGCGGTACGTCGATCGCCGGTCTCGCGGGGCTCGAGCGACGCTTGACCAGCACCGCCGCGATGACGAGTCGACCCGGTGGGCGATCGGCGCCGGCGCGCGAGATCGTCGTCGTGAGGCCGTTGATCGCGCTGCGTCGCGAAGAAGTCCGCATTGGCCTCAGCGCCGCCGGGCACGCGTGGATCGAAGACAGTTCCAACGCCGGGTCACGCTTCACGCGCAATCGGATCCGCCACGGACTGCTGCCACAACTCGAAGAAATTGCCGGGAAAAGCGCTGTTTCCAACCTGCGCGCGTTCGGCACCGCGATCGAGGAACTCGAGGGACACTGTGCGGCGCTCACAGCCGACATCCATTGGAGTCCCCCCGCGCACGCAGACTCGCGCCGCGGCGCCGCGCAGATCTTGCCCGGAGGAACATTGGCACGAGCGCGACTCGCGTGCTTGCCCCGCGCGCTCGTGTCGCGCGCTCTGTGGCGCCTCTTGACCGAAGGCGTCGGTGCGGCGCCCGCGCAGAAAACTCTCGCCCGCATCGTCGACGACATCACACAGGGACGCACCGGGTTCCACGCCCTGCCGCGGGACTACTCGCTGCAGTTGCGCTCCGCCGAGTTGTGGCTCGAAGGACCCGCGCAACTGCCGAGTGGAGCGAAAAGCGTGGCCGCGCGATCGAAGCACGCCCACGAATTGCCTTTCGAAGAACTCGTTCATCGAGGACACGCCGTGCTGCCTCTGGCGGTCCCCGGACGAGTGACCTTGCACGACGGTCGTACGATCGAATCGAGCATCTTCGAAGTCGGTGCGCGCGCGCCGATCTCGCGCTCGAGCCTCGTCGTCGAACTCGACCGCGATCTCGTCGAGTCTCCTCTTCATGTGCGTTTTTCGCAGACTGGGGATCGCTTCTTCGGACTCGGCGCGCCGGGATCGAAAGCGCTCTCTAAATTCCTCGCCGACGCCGGCGTGCCGCGTGGAAGTCGCGCTTGTGTTCCACTCGTCGTCGCCGGATCGGAGATCGTCTGGGTCGCTGGCATCCGGCCGGCGGCGCGTGTGTCGGTGACCGAGCGCACCACGTGCCGATTGATGCTCGCGCTCGTGTCGAAAGAGTCCGCGACCGGGCCGCCGGGCGGGCCTTCCAAGGCGCCCAAACTGCCGTTCGACGAGCGGTGACTTCCGCCTCCCGCGCGGGTACCTTTCGGGCTCGCGTCGCCGAGCTTCCTCCGGTCTTGACGAACACACTCGAACACAATCTGGCGCGCGTGCGCCAAGGCATCGTCGACGCTGCACGCAGTGCGGGTCGAGCGCCTGAAGCCGTCGAACTCGTCGCGGTCACGAAAACGGTCGACGCGGAGACGGCGCTCGCACTCGCGGCGTTGGGCGCGACCGAACTGGGCGAGAATCGCGTCGATGAATTGGAGCGCAAGAGCGCGCTCTTCAGGAGCGCTTCCGTCCCCTGCCGCTGGCACTTCGTCGGCCACGTGCAAACGAACAAGGCCGCACGTATCGCAGCATGCGCGGACGTGGTGCACTCGGTGGATTCGGTGCGACTCGTCGAAACGCTGGATCGGAACGCCTCCCATGTGGGACGATCGCTGGGCGTGTACTTGCAAGTGAAACTGCATCCCGAGGCGAACAAGTCCGGATTGGATCCGCTCGACCTGGCCGATGCCGTCCTGGCCGTGCGAGCGGCGAGCAGTCTGCGTTGGTGCGGATTGATGACGATGGCGCCGCTCGTCGCGGACGAAGTGCGCGCGCGCGAACTCGCAGACGACGTGTTCGCGCGCTTGGCGACGCTCGGGCGTGAGCACGGCTCCCCCGGCCTGTCGATGGGCATGAGCGACGACTACGCACTCGCGATCCAACACGGTTCGACGTGTGTACGCATCGGCAGTGCACTCTTCGAAGGTCTCTCGACGCGCAGGATCGGCGCATGAGTGAGTCGAGCGCCGATCGTTGGCTCTTGGAAGTGACGGGCGCGTCGCGTCCGCCGGCTTCGATGCCGCTCTCGGGCGTGCTCGTCGTGGGCAGCGATCCCAAACGCGCCGGTTACGTCGTCACCGGCGACGGCGTCGAGTCCGCACACTGTGCGATCGGTCGCACCAAAGGCGGCGGTTTCGCCGTCAAAGATCTCGGGACGAACGCCGGCACGATCGTGAACGGCAAGCGCGTCGAGAGTGCGCGGCTCGCGGCGGGCGATGTGCTCGCGCTCGGTTCCGTGACGATGCGCGTCGTCGATCCGGACGCGCCCGCTCGTGCACCGACGCCGCAGAAAAACCAACAGAGGGTCGGGCTCGACATCGTCGAACTCACGCGGTCCCTGCCGCCGCTGCCGACGAAGTTGGAGCTCGCGTCCGAGACGACGCTGCGTCCGTCCCCGCTGCCCTCGATCCCCGGCTACAAGATCGATCGACGTGTCGGTCGCGGCGGCATGGGCGACGTGTACCTGGCCGAGCAGATCAGTCTCTCGCGTCAAGTCGCGCTCAAGATCCTGAGCCAGCGCTTCGAGGAGAATCGCGATTTCGTGCAACGTTTCCAGGCCGAAGCGCGCGCGGCCGCGGCGCTCAACCACCCCAACGTCGTGACCGTGTACGACGTCGGCGAGGCCATGGGCAAGCACTATCTGTCCATGGAATTCATGGACCGCGGCAATCTCGAGGACCGCCTCAAGAACGGCGCGAAGATCGAGGAGCGCGAAGTGCTCGGCATCCTGCGCGATGCAACCTCGGGACTCGTCTACGCCGAAGCGCGCGGCATCGTGCATCGCGATCTGAAGCCGGCGAACTTGATGCAGAATCACGTCGGCACGACGAAGATCGCCGACCTCGG
>Ga0163144_10000649_pt1 | contig 81741 bp, 74 predicted proteins | sample OliLak19BULKMAT1_FD_123175 | JGI IMG/M metagenome (GOLD analysis project Ga0163144, IMG submission 123175) | Freshwater microbial mat bacterial communities from Lake Vanda, McMurdo Dry Valleys, Antarctica - Oligotrophic Lake LV.19.BULKMAT1 | ecosystem: Environmental > Aquatic > Freshwater >... | reverse complement strand
CGGGAGCTCATTTCGTCTTGAAACATGGCATCAACCGCCGGCTTGGTGTCATGTTCGCCACCGCGACCGAAAACGCGCTCCGGGAAGGGGCCGACATCATGGTGAACATCGATGCGGACGGCCAGTTTGATGCCAAGGAGATCCAGAAACTGATCGATCCAATCCTCCACTTCGAGGCTGATATGGTCGTCGGAGACCGCTTCTCAGAATCATCGGCCGAAAACATTCCCTGGATCAAAGATGTTCTCAATCGGCTGGGCGCCTCGCTTGTCGGTTCCTTTCTCAATGTGAAGACAACTGACCTCACCTGCGGCTTCCGGGCACATAACCGCGAAACGCTACTCCGACTGAACAATCCGACCGGTTTCACGTACACCCAAGAAACTATCATCGATGCCATCGGCAAGAACCTCCGAGTGAAGTGGGTCCCCGTTCAGGTGACTTACTTCGCCGACCGAAAATCCAAGATCGTAAAAAGTGTTTGGAGTTTCGTGAATAATTCTGCTCGTATCATCCTGAAGGCTGTGCGCGACGTGCGACCGATGAAGTTCTTCGGCATCCCCGGGCTCGCACTCCTCTTTCTTTCGTTCTCTGCCTTTGTAGGATTCTTTATTCAGTACCTCTCACATGATTTCAAGGTGACTCCATATCTCAATTATCTGCTCTTCGCGAGCGTCACATCGCTCATCGGCATCCAACTCCTCGTCTTCGCTTTCATCGCCGACATGATCAAGTCTAGCCGCAAACTAACCGAAGACCTCGCCTACTTCATCAAGAAGGAGAAATATCAGAAGTAAACTACTACACTGTCAGCCACTTGTATGATAGAAACGCCATCGCTCTACAAAAGACCTGAACCCAAGGTCGTTGGATCCGCTTCTGCTGAAAAGAAAGCTCAAGTGATTCAAGGTATTCAGGAAAACTTCTCTGATAACCGAGCACAGCTTAATAAATTTGCAATTGATAAATTAAAAGTTCTCGAATACCCAAAAAGAGACTTTGAAGAAGCTGCTATCAAAGATATCAATGTGGTTCTCAATGATATCTTGGTTGAAGTCGGTGCGGAGCCATTTGATATAACAGAAGACAATATTTACATTGTCCCGAAATCTGTCTATCAGGAAATATACGGGGAACAAACTGATAGTAGCGGACATGCCGATCCTCGGAGGCAATATGCTGCGATTAACGCTGAGGAAACTAATCATCCCTACAGCAGAATATCAATCATACTCCACGAGATGATACATCTGAAGGGCTTCGTTTCTCTAGAAGCGACTGAGGAAAGTGATGCCCTCCGAAGAGTTGGCTTGCAGACACACTCATCCATTGCGAAGTCAGAAGAAGCAAAAAAAGAATTCCGTCATTTCACCGGCCTCAACGAAGCAGTTGTCGCAGAGCTTCAAAAACGACTCACTCCCACTCTTATTGCTCGCAATCCGTTTTTAAAAGATGAGCGAGCAGAAGATGAGACCACTGAAAACCAAGACTTGGTACAGGAAATTGCTAAACGTAATAACCTGCCTGCAAATGAGCTGTTTGCGGTCAGGAAAACTGGTTCTGAATCAAATGAGTACTACACCTACTCTTATCGTAACCAAAGGGAGGTATTAGATTATATCCTTGACTCCATCCAACAATCCTCACCAGAAACCTTTCCTTCAAAAGACGAGGTTTTTCTTCTGTTCCTCCAGGGACATTTCAAGGGTGATCTCCTTCCTCTAGCCCGAGCGATCAAGACAACATTTGGGGTCGATGCGCTTCTGGTGATCGGCATGATGAGTGCCAAAGATGAAGAATCTTGCCAGCAAGTCCTCGCTTACTTGAAGCGCCACGGCGGACATAAGCGCGGCTCAAAATAAATCTATGCGCATTCTCTTCGTCTCACGAGCTTTCCCGCCCACCATTGGCGGCATCGAACAGCAGAACGCTGAGCTCGCGCGTTTTCTCAGTGCCGAGACAGAGCTTTCACTTATTGCCAACACCCGGGGCAAGACCTTCCTCCCACTTTTCCTTCCCTACGCGTGCATCAAGGTGCTCTTTTCACTCGACCAACACGATGTACTCCTCCTTGGTGATGGTGTGCTCGCTCCGCTTGGTGCCATCGCAAAGTTTTTCTTCCCAAAGAAAGCCGTCGTCTCCGTCGTCCATGGCCTCGACCTCACTTTTGCCAAGAAGCCCGGGATACTTGCCAAGGTCTATGCCAGCATCAACCTCCCGGCACTCCGTATGCTCGACGGACTCATCTGTGTCAGCCAAGAGACAAAACAGGTTGCTATCGCCGCTGGACTCTCCGCCGACCGGGCTTTCGTCGTACCAAACGGTATCGATCCGGAGGCGTTCGCTGGTAGCTATGAGCGTGCCGAGCTCGCTCGACTTCTCGGCCGCAATCTCGACAGAAAGAAGGTGATTCTTCGGCTCGGTCGCTTCGTCGAACACAAGGGGGTCGAATGGTTCATCCGAAATGTCATGCCGCTCCTCCCGGCCGATGTCCTCTTCGTCGGAGCAGGTGGCGTCGCCAAAAAGGGCATCCCGGGTGATGAGAGCTTCTTTCCACGCTGTGAGGCTGCGGTGAAAGAGCTAGGTCTCGAAAACCGCGTCACGCTCCTCACCAATATTCCCTGGTCGGAGGTACAACTCCTCCTCCACACGGCTGATGTGGCCGTCGCACCGAATATCCCAGTCGCCGGAACTATGGAAGGCTTCGGCATCTCGGTCCTCGAGGCAAGTGTATCCGAACTTCCCATCGTCGTCTCGCGACTCGAGGGTCTCCAAGAAGCCGTAACCGATGGTGAAAATGGCCGCTTCGCTGAACCGGGCGATGCTGCCGACTTCGCAGAGAAAATCAGCACCTTCCTCGTTGATGACGCAGCGCGCCGTGCCTTTGGTGTCCGTTCTGCTCTCTACACCCGCGAGCATTTCCACTGGCATAGGATTGCGGGGCGCTACCATGAGCTCCTCGAAGATTTCCGAAAAAGCGTGACCGACACACACTAACCCTATGACTGTCTTCCTCGAAACTACTAGTTTCTTCGCCACGCTCTCCCTCGCTTTCTTTGTGCCCGGCTTCCTCGTCTGGCGCGCCGTGTTCGGCCACTCTTTCTCTCGACTCGAGGAATTCGTCTTCGCTTTTATCACGAGTATCGGTCTCATCGATCTCCTCATGCTCCTCGCGGGCCGCATTGGTTTGCCGCTCTCGGCTTTGCCAATCGGTGGTGCACTCTTCTTCATCGCCGTACTCGCTGGCGCAGTCGCCTGGAAACGTGGGGCACTCTTTACCGGAACATCAGCGGAAACCTTTTCGAAACGAGGGGCTATTATTGCCTTTGTGCTCCTTGTCCTTACACTCTTCATCCGAACTGTTTATCTTGCACCGAACATCCTGCCTACCGCCACTGATCTCGGTCATCACATGTACTGGAGCGCCATCATCGCTGAGACTGGGCAACTCCCGAACTATGAGAAAATTGAGGTTGTCACCGATCCGGCAACTGGCCAAAGCCACATCGCCGCACCAAAGCCAATCGCCGACTTCATCATCGGTGAACATCTCCCCTTTGCGCTCTTTGCCGAACTCTCTGGTCTTCGCTTCACGAGTGCTTTCCCCATCCTCTTCCTCCACTTCATCAATCTCCTCTCCGTCCTCATCGTGACCATCCTCGCCTATCGCCTCGCCCAGCCGTTCAAAGAAAAGATTCAGCCCGAACACGTCGCACTCTTCGCCCTCCTCCTCCTCGGGCCACTCTTTGCGCTCGCTTCTCCCCAGGCGAAATTCGTCACCGGTGGCGTCGTCGGCAATCTCTTCGGCAATCTCTTCATCCCAGCGGTCCTCCTCCTCCTCTACCGCGCGCTCGCGGAAAAGAAAGCCGTCTATCTCGCTGCTGCGACGGTTGCTGCCTTCATCCTCGCCTATACGCATCACCTCTCGACACTCGTCCTCGTCTTCATCCTCATCGGTACCGCTACTGCTGCCATCACCAGTCTCCTCCGCTCGGGTGACAATAAGTTTTATCGGGATTGGTTCCGTCTTGCTCGTTCACCTGCGGTCCTCGGTACGCTTGCGATGCTCTTTGTCTTCATGGCGCTCGTCGCCCTTCCGACTTACCTCGATATAAAAGCCATCGACTCCGCCATCGGCACCCCGACCAAAGCGACTCGCACCGGACTCTCTTTCTTCCAAGTCTCCAATTCACTCGGCATGGGTAAGGTCGCCATCGGCATCGTCGGTCTCGCCCTCGCGGCTTTCCTCGCACTCCGCCGTCCGCTCGCTGGTAGCTTCCTCTTCGCTTGGGGGAGCATCCTCCTCATCATGGCGCTTTTCCCTCATTGGCTTTTCCTCGATATCCCATCAGGCCGGATCGGGAGCTATCTCGCCTATCCGCTCGCCCTCGCTGGTGCCTTCGCGCTCGCTTTCTTCGCACGCTTGCTCTTTACCGAATCACGGTTACCGCGCACACTCACTTTCATCATCACGGCCGCCTTCGGTGCTTTCCTCATCGGTACCGGATCATCTGACAATGCGAGCTCGCTCTCAAACAAAGACCGCTCCTACGAGCTCGTGCAGACCTTCGCCGCGACCGAGTACCTAGCCGTCCACTCAAACGGCGAGCCCATCCTGAAGGACCACAACTATCTCTCCGCCGATGCCTGGATGAAGCTCTTCTTCAAGCGCGATTACGGCTACCCTCTCTCGCGTGGACTCTTCGGCCGCTACGAAGAAGGCGGCAATCGCCGGGAACGCTGCACCCTCGCCATGATTTCGACCCCCAATACCGATTTCGGCGAACAGTGTTTCACGGACACGGGTGTCCGCTACCTCGTAGTGAATCCCGTCTATGACAGCGCCCAATTCGAGAAATCAGATTCCTTCTCCAAGCTCTACACGAGCGACACTGCTGCTATCTACGAACGAAATAGCAGTCGAAATTAAGAGATATTAATAAATGATATGCAAATAATTGTAATCAACAGCAAGTCTGATTTTTCTTCCGAACATATGTCAAGTTTGGAATCAATTGGCGAAGTTCATTTTCTAGAATCGAAGCCAGATTATTCAAGTAGCCTCTTCACGGATGTAGAAGAAAAGATACTTGCTTTAGGGCCTGAGATAATTGATTGGAAATTTAATAATGAATTTATAGATAAGATTCAGAATCTCAAAGCCATTTTCTTCCCACCACAAGCTTTTCTTGGATAGAAGACAAGTATCTACAGAAAAAAAAGATCTTACTTACCAATGTACCAAAATATTCTACTGAAGCAATTGCCGAATATGCAATTTGGATGATGCTTTCTCTGTCAAAAAAATCCCTCTCCTTTTAAAGGATAGATGGAAGCTTGATTACTCTAAACATATCGGGATAGAGGTGAAAGAAAAAACACTAGGGATTATCGGATTAGGCGCAATCGGAAAAAGAATCGCCGAGATAGGTCAGGCAATGGGTATGGATGCCCTGTATTGGTCGCGTAGCGCTCGTGATGAAAGATTCAGGTACACCGATTTAGAAACTCTGTTGAAAGCATCAGATTTTATTTTTCCAACCCTCGCAAAAAACGTAGATACGACAAATTTAATCGACACTGAAAAACTAAAGCATCTCCGAAAAGAAGCTTATATCGTGAGTATTACCGGTGATGAGTTATTTGATCTCAAATACGCAGTACATCAGGTAAAACAAGGAAATCTTGCAGGGATTGCATTCGAATCAGAAAAAAATAAAATTGACGACTATGAAGGAAATGTACTCGTTACTCCACCGATAGCCTGGTATACCAAAGAAGCACTAGCAGAAGATATCCGAATTTGGGTTGCCTCAATTAAAGGCTGTGCGGAAAATCAGCCTATAAACATCATTAATTAGTATTCACAAGTCCTGACTGAAAGCTCTGCTGTATCGCTTTAGTGTCGAGGTCTTGGCCGATGATGACGATGACGGATTCGCGCTTTTCGTTACTGTGCCAGGCTCGATCCGGGATGATGGTATAGAGCGCGTGCACCCCTTGGAGAACGGCGCGTTGGTCCGGCCACTCGGTCGTAGCGAGGATCCCTTTGTAGCGGAGCAGATTGGGCCCCAGGATATTCTGGAGTTCGCCAACCCAGCCGTAGAGACGATCAATATCGAGCGGAGCGGAGGCGCGGAGGACGATGCTCTGAATATGATCCGTATGCCCTTCCCCTGGCGCATGGTCATGGTGTTCATGGGTATCAGCGATGACAGGCGCGGCGAAGAAGCGGCGGTCACGAAAGAGTTCGCTATTTGGCACCACCCCCTGCACTGCCGGGATGATGGGCGCGCTCGGGTTGAGGCCTGCGATTCTTTTTTTGATGCTTTCCAGGGCTTTGGCCGGGACTAGGTCTGTCTTCGAGACGAGGATGAGATCGGCGAGCGCGATCTGCTCGGCTGCCACGGGGAGATAGCTGAGCTGCTTCTCGATATGCAGGGCGTCGACTACCGTGACGACCGCCGAAATCTCATAGGCCGCCATCAGTACTTCATCCATCATGAAGGTCTGGATGAGCGGAATCGGATCAGCGAGACCGGTCGTCTCGATCACGACGCGGTCGAAGTGGAGCTTTTCGGCACCATCCATCTCGAGCTTACGCCGGAGGAGGTCGGTGAGCGTTTCCACTAGGTCGTTTCGCACTGTACAGCAGATGCAGCCATTGTCGAGCGTGACCAGATGTTCTTCACCCGACGCGACGAGCGCACCGTCGATGTCGACCGCACCAAACTCGTTGACGATAACGGCAATCTTTTCTTTCTCCTTATCTTCGGCTTTCGTCTGGAGGAGATGATTGAGGAGAGTCGTTTTACCCGCGCCAAGAAAGCCGGTCAATATCGTGACCGGGATTTTCTTGAAGAGCGGTGAGGTGACTTCATCCATATGCATGCGCATCATAGGAACTCGGCGCACGAGCGTCAACCGGAGCGCTGGAAAAAGCCCTCAAATCCGGCTATACTGAAGGAGATATTATGACTGAAAAACGCCTTTTCCTCAGCCTCTTTGTGGTCTTTTTCGCCTCGGTAGCGCTTTTGTTTTGGCTGAATGACCGCGGCCTCGATCCCGATCAGGGCAAGAGCTGGTGGAGTCTCGCTTTCAAGGAGCCCGAAATGACACAAAGCTTGCGCTTCATCGTCATCAATCATACGGATGACTCCAGTTTCCGCTACCGCATCGATGCCGATGGCACTGTTTTGAGTGAAGGTGAATTCACTCTCGAGCGTAGCGCCACTCAGCACGAAGCACCACGAGTAGAAGTCACTCCCGGCAAACGCTATACCATCACCGTCATACACGGCAGTGATACCAAAACCATTTACCACTCCCTATGAAAAAAGTTCTCCTCGTGACCCGTCCGATTGTTCCACCCTGGGATGAAGCGTCCAAGAACTTTGCCTATTTCCTAGGGAAAAGCATCACTGATCACGAGCTGACACTGCTCACCCAGTCTGGTGTAGCAGCACTCCACGGCCTGCCCGACGCAACCCATGAAGAACCGATCTACGATTCTCCTTCCTTCAATTTTCATGCCAAGTGTGATTTATTTACCTATCTTCGTACCCATCGCGCCGCCTTTGATATCACCCATTACCTCTTCACACCAACCGTGTTCAATACCGGTGTGATCAAGATGCTGGCCCGGCCAACCACAGGGAAGACCATCCAGACCGTTGCAACACTCCGCACCGACCTCTACAGTGAAGCCGCACTCAAGCGACTCCTCTTCGCCGACCATATCACTGTCTACACCGATGTGACCAAAGCAAAGCTAAATGCTCTCGGTTTTACCAATGTTGACCGGATTTATCCTGGCATCGACCTCGAGCTCTATCAGCCGCGACCAAAGAGTCAGGCCGTCCTCGATGAATACAATCTCTCCACCGATGATTTTTTCGTCGTCTATCCTGGCGAATATACTCGCCTCGGTGCGACCGACTTTCTCGTCGAGACGCTCATCCGCCATTTCCGAGAACCCGTCTCAGCCGAGCCCTTTGTCTTCCTCTTCGCGTGCCGGATCAAGAATGAAGCCGACCGAATAAAGCGCAAGGCTGTACGGGAAATGTTCCGGGCGGCTGGCTGTCTCGACCGAATCCGTTTCGAAGAGAACCACGCGACGACCGATATGGCCGCCATCTACAACACGGCTGATGTGATTGCTTTTCCAGTCGGTGACCTCAGGGGAAAATTCGATGTCCCGCTCATCATCATCGAAGCCTATGCTTCAGGGAAGCCAGTCATCCTCTCTAATCTTGAAGGTTTCCGGGAGTTTTCAAATGAGTCAATTGCTGCTACTATTCCCCGGCTCGAATCAGCACCACTCATCGAAAAAATACTTTATTTGAAGCATAATACCGAGGAGCGGGAACGGATCGGTCAGGCCGCTCGGGCCTATGCTCTAGCCCATTTTGACCTCCAGGAAACGGCTCGGAGCTATAGTGCGCTCTACCACTCGCTCTAACCATACTGACCTTTGCCTATGTACGAAAACGAGATCAAGCCCGTTGGGCGACTCAAACAAGAGATGAAGACCGCAAAGATGAAAGTCCCGGTCGTTTTCCATGTCGGTGACGACCTGATGCCGAGTGATGCGACGCTCCAACAGCTCGAGAGCGTAGCCAGCAATGACGCTGTCTTCCATCATATTGCCGCGATGGCCGATGTTCACTCCAAACCTGGACGAAAAAATGCCACCGGTACCACAGTGACTTCTGAAGACTACATCCTCCCTCAAGTAAATGACTCCGATCCAGCCTGTGGAATGCGTCTCGTTAAAACGAATTTTACCGAAGAAAACATTTCACCCGAAGAGCTCGATGTACTTTTCCAAGCCCTCGTTGAAACTGTCCCGACCAAACGATTTATTGGTACACGGGTTTCTTTCAACACCGTGGTGGATATCTGCCGTGGTGGCATCCGCCCGCTCATTAAGGTGCTTGGGATTCAAACGAAAAATGAAGAAACCCACTGTATCGAAGGCGGCAACTTTTTCCCAGATGAAGGGTCCCGCGAAAGTGTTTTTAGTGTCATCCCGAAGCTCTTCCTCTGGTTCGCCACTTTCCGCCTCGGCATTCTCGGGGCTGCCGGCAATCACTTCCTCGACCTGATGAAAGTGACCGGCATCGAGGATGAAGAGACTGCCAAGAAGTTCGGCCTCCAGAACGGCCAGTACGTCTTCATGGTGCACTGTGGGTCAGGTATCCTCGGCCAATACACGATGTACATGTATACGGCGAAAAAGCGCGAGCATCTGTCGCAGGCAATTATGGTGGAGCTTGGCAAACTTTCATTCCGCTCCCCTCTTAAGTCTGTTTATAATCGCATCGCTCAGAAAATTAAAGAGTATCAATTTGGTGCCAAGGAAGAGCTTTTTACCTACGAAGGTAGAAGTCCCGAAGGCGAGATGTATATGGCAGCGAGGAATGCCTGTTCGAACTTTGCCCATGCCAACCGGGCTGTCATCACCCACAACGTGAGCGAGACGATCAAGCGTGTTCTCGGTCGCGACCCAGAACTTGAACTCCTCTACGATATGCCTCATATTCTCGTTTCTGAAGAAGAACACTTTGACAAAAAGATCTGGGTCCATCGGAATGGTACTAGTCGCGCGTATGGACCAACCCGAATGAATCATCATCCACTTTTCAAAGAAACTGGCGAGCCGGCTTTCATTCCTTCTTCGATGTCAACCGAAGCCTTTCTCTGCGTCGGGCTCGACGGCAACGAATCGAGCTTCTACTCCTGCAATCACGGCGCCGGCAAAGCAAAGGCAAAATCTGACGGAGTCACACCCGAAGACAAAGCAGCACTCCATGAGAAACTGAAGACGCGTGGTGTGAGGCTTTACAATGGACAGTCTTCAAAAGTTATTGAACAAGACAGCTCTCACTACAAACGTATCGATGATATCATCGCCACCGTGAAAGAGAACCAGGTCGTGAAGCCGGTCGCCCGGCTCATGCCCGTCGCGATTATCATGTACTAATCCGCAACCGCTACCGGTATGCGCATCATCACTTTCAGTGGCATTGACGGCTCGGGCAAGTCGACCCAACTTGCCTTCCTTCGAGCAGAATTCGAAACGGCCGGAAAGCGCGTCCAGTACTTCCATGCGGTAGCGTGGAGTTTGCCTCAGGCGGCCAAGTCACTCTTCGCACGCAGGACTGAGAAGCCAGGTCAGGCTAAAGCCGTGACGAAAAGCTCGACGCTCGGTATAGTGCTCCGTCAAATCGTGCTCGTAATCGACCTCTTGCGCTTCCGTCGATACCTAAAAAATCTGGAACACTCCGGTATCGATATCCTCCTCTCCGATCGCTACTTCTATGATTCGCTCGTAAATATCGCTTATCTCGACGGTACTTCGCTCGACACGCGCTACGCCTACCTCGTTACGCGACTCATCCCGAAACCAGACCGTGCCTTCTTCCTCTCAGTCTCAGCAGAAGCCGTCATGCGCCGGGAACGGGCGCCAGAGCAGGGACGGAGTTACCTGAAGGACAAACAGGGACTTTTCGTCGAAGCCGCTACACTCTGGGACTTTATCACGATTGACGCCGACGAGACGCTCGAATCTGTCCGAGCCACTGTCCAGACGAAACTATGAGTACTTTTTCTCGATCACTCTTTTGGCTCTCGCTTTCTGAAATCGTCTTCAATCTGGCTGGTTACATCATCCACTCGGCGATGGGGCGCATCCTCGGACCATCCGATTACGGCCGCTTTGGGCTCGTCGTGACCTTGACCACCATGGTCATCGTCCTCATCGGCAATGGTATCCCGACAGCCATGTCGAAATACTTGAGTGAGACCTTCGAGAAAGCACCCGAGAAAATCTATGGCATTCGTCGGGCAGCCGCTAAACTGCAGTTCTTCCTCATGGGTTCGCTCACGGTCGTCTTCTTCCTCATGGCGCCGCTCATCGCTGCTCTCCTGAACGATCCAGGACTCACGCCACTCTTTCAACTCTCGGCGCTCATCATCCCAGCCTTCTCAGCCGCTTCATTCAATGCCTTTTTCTTCACCGGCCTCCACTACTTCAAGATCCAAGCCTTTTTGAAGATGAGTCGTGCGATCGCCCGCATCCTCTTCATCGTAACATTCGGCTACTACTTCGGGGTTGAAGGTGCAATCAGTGGCTATATCGCTGCACCACTCGCCGTCTTCGTGATTGGCCTCATCATCGAACGCATCATCATGCGTAAACGGTTCGCAGAAGCCCATGCTGCGCAGGCTGAATCCGACTTTTCAGTCCGGACACTCCTCGAGTACGCTTGGCCGATTACCCTCTTCCTGCTCTTCTACGAACTAGTCTTGACACTCGACCTCTACTTCGTGAAAGCAATGCTCGGAAGCGATCACCTCACCGGGATTTACAATGCCGCTATCACCGTCGGGCGCATCCCGTACTACCTCTTCTACGCTCTCGCCCTCATCATGCTTCCAACCATTTCCAAGATGAACGCTGAACGAGATGAGAGGGAAACGGCGCGCTTCATCACCCAGTCGCTCCGACTCCTCGTCTTGCTTCTTCTGCCGATGGTTACGCTCCTCATCGCGTACGCACCCGAGGTGCTCCGATTCTTCTATGGAAACGACTATCTGGAGGCGGCTCTACCGATGCAAATCTATAGTATCGGCGTCGGATTTCTCACTATTTTCTATGTCCTCGCGTTTGCGCTCAATGGAGCAGGAAAGAATAAGGTACCCATGGTCCTGACATTCTTCGGTGTCGTCGGTGTCGTCCTTCTCAACTGGTTCCTCATTCCACGATTTAGCATTGTCGGTGCTGCACTCTCGACGACCATCACCTGCTTCATCCTCATGCTAGCCATCCTCGTTTACACTGAACTCCACTTCAAGGCAAAAATTCCACTCCGGCTCTTCATCCTCTCGTCTCTGTCGGCGCTCGGTATCTGGATCGCCGCCCAGTACCTTCCCGGCAAACACTTTCTCTTCATCCTCTGGGGAGCGACCCTCACGAGCCTCTACTTCATCACCTTAAAACTTCTTGGGGTCATCACTCCCGAAGACCTCGCCCCGCTCCTCAAATTCTTCCGAGGGAAGAAAAATACCACTCCAGCCTAAGAAGACACTCTTTTTTTCATAACAAGAATGGCTTCAGAAAGCCATTCTCTAGTATTGATTTTTTCTTCAAATAGTGCTGTGATTTAAGGTCAAAATCTGGACTCTTCTTTACCAACCAAACCCGCTCGAAAGGAGCACCTCATGTCAAGTTGTTATGATGATCTGGAGGCGGCGATGACGATGGCACACGAAGCCGCTCTGGCACTCCGCGCCCTGAGCGAAATGGATCCGTTGATCCAGCCGTTTACTCACCCTGGCGTCGACGATGCCACCTGGGGCACCTTCCAAAATCGTTTCGGTGACAAGTCCGACACATGGAAAGATGAGCCTCTCTGCGCCCGAGCTGTCTTTTGGAAAAACTATGCTGACGCAATCAATGCTCGGATCAAGGAGTTGACCCCTTCCATGGCATGAATTCGTCATCGACCACTCACCAGCCCTCAGCCCACCCCGCACGCATCGTCGTCGCGGGGTTCTTTTTTTATTCAGCCAACACCTTGCTTGCACGGTAAGTTTCTCGGCGTGGACCGTAGTGCTCAAAGAGAATTTCGGCGCGCCGTTCATCGGGATACCACTTCGCTTCGATAGTCGAAAAAGACCCGAGTGCCTCTTCGTTGACGAGCGTATCCGCGACAAAATAGTGAATGCCAGCGAGCTCACGATACTGCGGTCGCGGCGTATGCCCCGCGACCGAGGCCACAACATTCGGATGACGCTCGAGGATGAGCCGCATCTCTTCTGGAAAACGCATGGCATCTTCCGGCAAAGTTTTACTCGTCGACTGACTAAAGACGGGGGCGGGTGAGTGATGTGAAAAGACGATTACTGGCCGATCCGTATCGAGCGCCTGGTCAAGCCAGATCTGCTCCCGATGGGCGAGGTAGCCATCAATATAGTTTTCAGCATTACGATCAGTCTGATCCCCCCAATTAAAGTTAGAATCAACGATAACCAGCCGCCAATCGCCCTGATCGACGATAGCATGCGAGTCTGTGCTCCCGATAATATTTATCACCTCCTTCTTTGTGAGAGAACGCATATCATGATTACCCAGCGCATAGTAACGCGGCGCTCGGATTTCTTTGAAGATATCGGTAATCTCAATGAGCTGTGCCTTCGCCTTCTCAGGCTTCGTCGTCGAACTTTCGATATAATCCCCGCCACCAATGACGATGTCTGGCTGGAAGACATCATTCATGTAAGCGACTACCTTTCGGAGCTCCGGTACAGCCTGGATTGGTAATTTGTGCTTCAATTCTTTTCGTGAACCGTACTCCCAATCGGTAGAAAAACCAACCTTGAGCAAAGTCACCGGCTTTGGCGACTCAGGTGATGAGACAGAGTCGGGGGCGTTCTCCTGCACTAGCCACAGAGTGATGATTCCAATAACAGAGAGCGCGATGAGGCCGCTGATGATGGCATTCTTTTTCATAGGTTAGCGGATTGAACGGTAGACGACGACACTTCCCCGGACCTGATCATTACTGACCTGCTCATACTGCTTGGCGAGATAGATCTCGACTTCTCGAGCGACATAGTCGAGATCGTTATCAGAAGCAATAAACCAGACTCGTCCAGCAGTGCTCCGCTCGATCGCCTGGAGCTCTGAAAGTGAAAGCTTTTGTTTTGAGAGCTCGCCACCGAAGTCGTATACTGGGACCTCTGTACCACTCCAGTAGTAATTGCGGAAATTCCGGGTAACTAAACTATCATCTGATTGTTTTTCTTTCTTGAAGAAAGTGAATATCTTCCGATAATTCGGATTCTCCCCGGTCGATGTCTCATGATAGGTATTGTTTTCTTCGAAAAAATACCCCCAATTCGGGATGAGAATCAAGCAAGTGATTCCGAGGATAGCCGTCGCACGCTTGCTCGATAATTGAAACCGCTCACGCATAAGTGTGAAAAGAGAAACGGTACCGATGGCGGCTCCAATCATGACAAACGATTGAATGAAATAGATGTACTGTGCACCAACATTTCTAAGCCAGAGAAAAACTGCAAAAAAGAGCGGAATCAGAAACGAGAGGCCAAGGTAGAGTGATGCTTTCATCTGTGCTGCCTCTGATCGACGCCCCCAGAAAATGAGACCGAAAGAAACGAGCGCGATACCGACCGGCAGCGTAGAGAAATTACAGAAAAGATGAGTGATATATCCAAAATGGTCTTCGAGACGGTCCGGGATGTACCGGAGTAGTTCGGGATGAGCTACGAGAAGCGAGAGACTACAGATAGCTCCGGCAACCACCGAGAGGAAGTAGCGATTATACCAAAGAGGATACTCATGTCGCGTCAACCAAAGACAGATGAGGAGATAGACGCCGAGTGAAAGAAACAGATGAATTGTAAGTGCATGTGTCAAAAATGAAAGTAGTGTAAGTGGTATCGCTAAAATTAAATAGCCTAAGTGGACTCGAAGCCGTTTGTAAACCACTCTCAAAAGGCGAAATTTTCCTCGGTACTCTTCCTCATAAAACGCGTACCATGCCGTCGCAGCCACGAGATAGAGCGGGAAAAACATCGCATACATACGGAGCCTCCGGCTGAAGATGATAGCGGAGACAGAGATAGTGCAAAAGAAGGCTGCGACTAAACTGATATCCTGGCGCCGGGTAAATATCCAAGCCGACCAAAAGACAGCGAGGATGGCGAAAATCCCCCAGATGGCACTTATACTTCGCGCGACGGCCTCGGTCGGTGAGAGGAAAGAAAAAAGCTGTGCGACTTGCCATTTGTATAGTGCCGCTCGTTCGTCACGCGCCACATTTTCACTTACCGCACTTGGGGCACCGAAATTAAAGTCCCACGCCCGCCACTCACCTGTCTGATGATAGCCGTAGGTAGAATTGATATCAAGGAATTCATCCGCGACGAAAGAATTGTTCCCTAGTCCGGAAAATCGCAGCATGGCTGCCAAAACGAGAATCAGGATGAGAATTCTGATGGAGGAAATACTAAACATATAAAGGGTAGGTATCAGCCGGATGCGGACTTATTTAGGGTATAAATTGGAGTCCACCTTCTTCATTAAAGGATAGCACCTTTTCGGTAAATACCGGGTTAGCATCCTTCCCAAACGCCATCTCTACCGAAATGGCGCGCCGTGAACCCTGCGTAAGCGAGACACCAAAATCAATAAAGGGAGAGCCGAGGGAATAATAGGCTCGAGCCGCACCGATTGTTTCGCTTTCGACCGGAATCGGAAGTCCAGTACCAATAATGATATCTGCTCCCGCCTCAATGAATCCCCGAGCGAGCGCTTTGCGTTCTGCACTGATGCTTGTGCCACGCTTCCGATCCCACGAGATAAATACGATAGTGGCCTGAGAAGTGTCCGGGAGCGCTTTCACGCTTTCACGCAGAGCGTCGAGCTCGTGCGACTTTGATTCAGAGTAAGTCACTAAGGATACTATTTCTCCTTGCACCACTACCGACTTAATCGCCGACTTGGGGTAGCCGAATGAGTCCGCAGCGGCATGCTCCAGAATGATAGCGGTCTTGGTGTAACTGTCGGGCATAGAGGCAGCAAAAAGTGCCGTCTCGCCGAAGTGATTGAGTCGGATATTATTCGCCGAGAGGAGGCTGGCAAAGCGAATTGGGAAAGCCATCGGTGTGGTCGATCCGACTGGCAGGACGGGGTCCGCGTCACTTATAATTGGCGCGGCGAGATCGGCGATGACGCTATCATACATCCGAAGTTCTGCTTGGAGAGATGCAAACAGCGACTGATCGCCTCGGACAGCGAGCGTATCGCGTAACTTCGGATAGTAAGCAAAGCTGCCGAGAAAGAGCACACGTTTCGGGGCAGCGGACGTAAATGAGAGCATGCGGTCCTCCTCTGTCAAAATCGACTGAGCCGCACCTTCTCCAGATGGGAAGAGTCGCCAGATCCAGCCGAGGAGCGAAAATGAACATGATACCTGACTATTTTTTCCAAGTGCATCAACAGTCAAACGCATCAAAGCAATCCGGTCTTCAGCGCTTTTCTGATTGGATTCAAATTCGAGCTGCTGCCCATCGGTTTCTAGTTCGGTGAGCAGCGCTCTCATCTCATCAGCGGATACACTCAGCACTGCCTCACCCTCGAAGTCAGGACCGACGAGAAGACAGGACACCTTACTGCGCGTACTCTCCGCCGCCATGCGACTGAGACGATCAGTAGTCAGCGTAGCGGCAGCGAGTGCTGCCTCGACCCGATCAGCTTCCGCTGCCATCCGGACCGCATCGTATTCCTTGCGATCAGTCACCGCCGCCTCCAGACGCTCAGAAAGCTCAGCCCCACTCAAAGAAAGCGCATTCTTCCGGGCTTCTTCAGCGAGCCGCTCCTTCTCCTCTTCCGCCTCGAGCGCTGCCCGCTCCGCATCCGTCAGCACCTTGCAGCGATTCGCAATCTCACCGTCTTTATTCTCCAAAAATGTATTGCCGGTCACCGTCATTGAATTAAGAAAGTAGAACTTCGACTCCATTTTTCCCTGTGGTGCCTTGCAGTCTATTCCCCAGTCATTCTTGCTCAGTGTATTATTCTGGATACGAACATTGCCTGTTTTTTTCGATTCGATATAAAACTGAGCTGCGATGCCGCTCGCGCCGTTCCCCGAGAGGATATTGGCTTCGATTAAGAGATCAGCACTTCCGAGTACCACTTCGATGCCGGACTCTCCATTATTCTTAAAAATACTCTTGCGGATGCTACCCGAGACGTTCTGACGGATATCGATGCCTTCTTCAGCGACGTTCACTACCTCGATATCCTCGAATCGGATCTCGCGACCGGCCTGGATATACATACCCTTCCTCGCACCATCAATCACCGAGTCACGGATTGTGATGGTACCATTCCCCGGCTCTGCACCGATACCCGTACCGATTACTTTCTTTATCTGAATCTTCTCAATCGTCACATCTGCATCGCCCGCGATAACAAGGCCGATAGTATTGAGTGTAACGCGTGAGAGCTTGGATTTGTCTTCCATCCGAAGTATGCCAGTGAGAAACACATCCTTGGCATCCGAACCGATGAGCTGCGCGCCTTTAGGCAGTGTTACGGCCGAAGCATACGTCCCTTTGCTCATAAAGATAGTCTTGCCACCTTTTTCTTTCAACTCATCAATCGCATCAGCCAGAGATCCAAACGGATCGCTCTCAGAACCATCACCACTCGCCCCTTCCTTCACATAGTAATCGTATGTCGCAGCTTGAAGCGGTCTGGACGAAACCGCAGACCAGAGGAGACCGAATAGGGCGACTACTAAAAAGAATATGTGTCGATGCATACAGGTACAAGGCTATTTATCTTCCTCTATGATGTCTTCATCCTCTTCTTTAGACGATGTTCCACTCACTGAAAAGAATTCATTCCACGTATAGCGCGGCGGCGCACTAGAAACTGCCCTCTTCTCTATCACACTGAAGTCTTGGCGCTCAGCAACAATCTTATCCTCAAAGGGAATCAGTTCGATCGCAACGAGCGTACCGAAATACGTCCGAGCACCGACTGCATAACTCGGACGATACTTCTCGAGTGCCCCGTCGATATTGGATTGGGAGCGGATGATCAAGTAATAACTCCCCTGCCGGTAAATGCTGCTGAAGCCGAGAGCATCATTCTCTATCCCCCGTTTTTTCAGGAGGTACTTGATGGCTCGGCGATACTGAGGTTCACTGAACATATATATGGGCACGTTCATCTCGCGGGACCGGCGCTCCAGGAAATTCACGATTACTTCCTGTTGTTCGAGCGTGACACGGACACGTTCTTTCAGTATGCGGTCCGGCCTATTCTCGACCGTCTCGCTACTAGCGCGGCCAAGCTCGCTGAAGCGATTGAAGAGAAAGTGAAGATTAGAGTAAGTAAAGAGAGCAATCACAATTCCACCCAGTCCAATTGCAATTCGGCGATCAAGGATGCATTTCGCGAGACCGGTAAGTAACACTCCAATGAAAATAAAGAAGAGTGGACCAGAAATGAGAAAGAAGCGTGGCGCGACCGCATAGGCGAGCGGTAAGAAGAGAGAAAAGGTCACTCCAAACCAGATACCGGTGAGAACCAGAAAATCCCGCCGGATAGCTTCCGTCTCGCGCCACCAAAGAAAGCCGAGCGAAACGAATGCTGCCACCAAGAATAGCGCAGCGGAAACCCCGTACCATTTTCCATCATCACATTTGTCTGGGCAATTCCAGCGCAATCGATCTTCCATGAAGAATGACGGGAAAGTCGCACCTTCGAACCCCGTAGTCACGACCACCGCGTGGAGCGCATGCTCAGCGATATCGCGCATGAATTTCTCGATGAAGACATGATCATCACCTTTGGAAGACTTCTCGGTGATAGCGGCAAAGAATTCAGCCGTATTCGTTCCACCCGCTTTCAAATCATTGAGTACCATGGGGAAATACGAGAAGAGCGCGAGGCTGAGAGCGATAACCCATGTTTTCCAAGTGAAGTGTGGACGCTTGTAGATGAGGAAAAGTCCGGTAATGAGCGGCAATGCGAGAAAAGCGAGAAAATGGAAGTGTGTCGCTACAGCGGACGATCCCAGAGCGAGGATGAAGAAACGATCGCGCTTCGAATCAGTTTCGTCCACTGCTCGAAGCAAGGCATAGAAACCAAGCAAGATGAAGAATGGCAACAGGTTTGGATTCCAAGCAAAGCGACCGTACATGACGAAGTAGTGCGATACAGCAAAAAGAAGCATCAGTCCAAGCGCGAGCGGGAGGCTGAAAAATCGCCGCACTAGGAGAAAGAATAACGCGATTGCACCGACAGAAAACAAGAGGACGAATACCGCCATACCCGAAGGTGAGCCACCAAAGGTGAGCCCACTCATATACTGGAGGTAGTAGAACGTCGGGGGAAGCCGGAGGAATGTCCCTGCTGCTTTCGGACCGAGAAGCGTCAATTCGCCTGGGCCACCCGAGAGTGCGGCATCCACCACCCGGACATCGCGCGCTTGGTCGAGCTCGAAATGAAGCCAATCTGAAAAGTGATAGCTGCGCAGGCCGAAACCAAGCAAGAGGATAAGAACGATACAGGCTGGAAGGAGATACTTTGAAAAGCGGTCCACGACTATCTTTCTTAAGAAAAATGACTTAAAATAGGGGAAAATTGCCTCGATAGCCACCCTAATTCTATCTCTTTTTTTCTTTTGAGACAAACCATCATTATGCAGCTGCTTCTCCGGGACTGGAGGTCCGCCCTTGTCGCCACGCTCATCGCACTTCATTTCTTATTCTTCTTCGCGCCGCTCACTCCGACGCTCTCCTTTTTTGCTTTTCCCTTCAGCTTCACTCCCGCTTACCTCATTACTTCTTTTCTCCTCTTTGGCATACTCAGCAGCGGGATCATCTGGAACCAGCTTCTTCGAAACCGGCAAAATCTCTCCGAAAATGATTGGCTTTTTGGTATCAAACACCTGCTCATTCTTTTTCTTCCCGGGGTGTGTGTGCTTGCCTATGGACTAACCGTCGTCAAATACGTACCAGCCATCCTTGAAATCGCTTTCGGACTCTATGTAATTGCTTGGGGGGCGCTGCTGGCGCGGATAGCCATCCGTAAAATCGACACCTCGAGTACGCTGCCTACGACCACCGAGACCGAACCGACCGCCTGGCAGGCCTGGTTTCGCAAACAAGGCCTCGCGACACTGCTCTTTGTTGTGATGGTCACCGGTCTCTTCTTCGGCTTCGGACTTTCAAGAATCGATCGATTCGCCGCCGTCGACGAACCACTCTGGACTGATGGGCGCATTATGAAGTACTGGAAAAGTTTAGAGCTCGGCGAGTGGGAGAAAACTGAAGTAAGCGACAAGCCGGGCATCACCGTAGCCCTCGCCGCTGGAGCCGGACTCTTTTCCGCTACTCCGAAAGACTACCGAGAAACTCGCTTCGACTTCAATCAGAAGGATCCAGATCGGAAAATTGAAGACTTCTACCTCGCCTTCCGCCTGCCATTCCTCATTGTCATCACGCTGCTTCTCCCCATTTTTTATTTTCTCCTCGAACGCCTCGTTGGTCGGCCAACGGCCCTCTCGAGCTATGTCTTCATCACCCTCTCACCAATTACTATCGGCATCTCGAAAATCATCAATCCTGATTCTCTTCTCTGGATCTTCACGCCACTCACACTCATCGCCTATTTCGTCTTCCTGAAACGCGGACGTTTTCGTTACCTCATCCTCGCTGGTGTTTTCTTCGGACTCGCACTCCTCACCAAGTACGTCGCGAATTTCCTCCTCATTTACTTCCTGGGCCTCACCTTCCTCGAATCTCTCTATCGATCACGAGACCAGCTCTCTCTCATTGATTTCTTCAAGCAAAGCGCTCGTAATCTATCCATTCTCGTCTTCGTTGCACTCGCTACATTCTGGTTTCTGCTTCCGGCTGCCTGGGTCCATCCACAACTTCTCTTCACGAGCACTATCGGGAGCCAGGCCTTCGTAAAGGTCGCACCGCTCTTCCTCTTCTTCATTCTCTTCCTCATTCTCGACGGGCGCATCAATCACTTCAGATTCACGACCTGGATCGTGGGAAGACTCTCTCTCCTTCGGGGCCAACTCGCCGCCATCGCTTTCGGAGCCTGTGCGACAGCAATCACCATCGTTCTCATAAATGTCTGGTTCGGAATGTCCTGGATCCACTTCGAGCACATTCTCTCCGCCCCAAAGACGGCTTTCTCGTTCGCTGGAATGTGGGAGATTTTCCTCACAAATTTCTATCCACTTGTGTTCGGTCTGCCACCAATCGCTCTTGCTTCCTTCATGCTCGCACTCGCCTTTTCACGACGGGCCGACTTGGCTAGTGATATGCGAGCACGGATCACACTCTATATTACCTGGTTCATCCTCATTTTCTATCTCGGATCAACAGTCAACGACGTCACTCTCATCACCCGGTACCAGATCATCCTCTATCCACTTGCCAGCATCCTTGCCGGAATCGGGCTAACTCAACTCATCGAACAACTCCAAAAGTCCGGCCTTTTTAACCAACACTGGCTGCTAGAGCGTTCTCGAGTATTCGCCGTCCCAACACTTGCTGGAATTTTCCTCGTTACATCCCTCGCCACCACACCATTCCCACTCTCGTATGCTTCCACGCTACTCCCTCTGCGCTACCATATCGACGTGAAGGAGATGGGGGCCGGCAGCTATGAAGCAGCAGCCTATCTGAATACCCTCCCCGACGCAGAGAATCTCTTCATCTGGACCGACAAGGATGGTGTCTGCAAATTTTTCGTTGGGCACTGTGAAGACGGTCTAAACTTCAGTATTTTCCTCGAACAAAAACCGGATTATATCGTCATTTCATCTGGACGCCAGAGCCGAACTGAACGCATGTTCGGCAACACCTATCGCCTGAATGATCCTGGCCTCCTCCGCTTCGACGAGTACTATACTCGCACTGATCCCGAATTCGAGCTCCACATCAATGGCCGCCCAGCCCACTTCGTAAAAGCCTTCTCTTTCAAACAATAACAAATATATGGCCACCTTGTCTTCTTGTCGTCCATTCATCTTTGTACCTCTTGGACTTTCCATCGTCGCATTCGCATTTTTCGGCTGGTTCCATCTCGGACAATTTGAAACAACTGATGAACATCTCTGGAAATATGACCGCATCGGCACCTATTGGGAAGCTTGGGGCGATCGGGCTTGGGAAAAGACCTATATCAACGACAAGCCAGGGGTCACCGTCGCGCTCATTTCCGGCATCAGCCTACTCGCTGAGCCTCATCCGGAAGAAAATGAGAAGCATGGCCAAATAAACTCAGCCGATGCGGCACTCTTCGAACAATACAATGTCGCCCAATCAGAGCTAACCAACATTCGCTTCCGCCTACCCATCCTTGCCTTCGCCACCCTCTCTCTCCTCGTCTTCTTCTTCCTCGCCTCAAGAGCCCTTCACTCGTCTTGGGCTGCACTGTTCTCCACGCTCTTTATCACCTTTTCACCGATCCTCATCGGCATCTCCCAAATCATCAATCCAGACAGTCTCTTCTGGATTTTCGGCGGGCTTGGCGCCCTCGCCTATATGGCGCTTCTCCGAACCGGCGAACGAAAGTTTATTTTTTGGTGTGGAATCCTAACCGGCTTCGCCCTCCTCTCGAAATACACCGCCTTTATCCTTTTCCTCTTCTATTTTATTTTTCTTGCAAGCACCTTTATCTTCCGAGACTCAGCTATTCAAAAAGACACGGACTTCCAGCGGATACTCCAATCTGGGCTCAATCTCGGACTTATCTTTCTCTTGGCTATCACTGTCTTCTCTCTTTTCTTGCCAGCTGTTTTCGTCAAGCCAGAATATCTTTTCAAAGGCATCGGACAATTCTTCAGCGAGCCGAAACTGTCCGCGGTTGCGATCGGTCTCGCGGCTCTCGGTCTCGTCGGTGCTGCCTTATATCGGTACACAGAAGCAATCATCGCCAGTTTCGTCCGGCAAAAGCGGATTATATTAACTGCCGTGTCAACGCTCTTTCTTATCCTCATCGCCGCCTCCATCTTGAACGCCTGGACCAAACAATCACTCTCCTCGGTTGATGCGCTCCGTGATGCTGCCTATGCCAATGAGCCGCAGGCCTTCAATTTCAAGCCAGTCCTCGATCGAAAAGTCGAGGCATGGACCACGCCCTTCAAACTCTTGCTCCTCGAAGCAGCACCGCTCGTCTTTTCTCTTTCACCAATACTCTTCCTCATCCTCGGATTAGCGGCACTGCAGTCCTGGAGGAAACGCCTCCCCGAACACATCGCCCAAGTTACTTTTTCTATCCTCCTCTTCACGCTCCTCTATCTGTTTGCCGCCTACGAAGCAAAAGTCGTCACCAATGCCCGCTACCTCATCCTCCTCTACCCACTCCTCGCACTCCTCGCTGGAAGTGTGCTCGCCGAATGGATTGAACGCCAGATACCCGGCCGTCAACAAAAAATCTTGCTGAGTGCCCTATTCATCATTATTTTTACCGGATTCGCGACGGTCTTTTCAGTCCGCCCATTTTACTTCAGCTATACGAACTTTCTCTTACCACAGGAGTTCTCAGTCCACGATTCATGGGGGCACGGATCATATGAAGCGGCAGAATATCTGAACGCTCTCCCAGATGCCGAAAATCTCATTATCTGGTCAAATAGCGATACGGTCTGTCGCTTCTTCGAGGGAAAATGCCTCCGCTCGCGGCGCATCGACCTCAACCGCTCCGTACCCGACTATTTCGTGTTCTCCAAGCGCGGCGTGACCAAGACGAGAAATCACTTTATCCTCGTAAACAATCCCAACCCAAAACGTGATGCAAGCTTCTACATCGATCGGTTAGATGAGGATGCTGTCTGGTCAATCGATATTGGTGATAGGTCTAGCAACTTTATCAAAATTATTCCTTTTAAAAATTAGCCCTACATCTCACTACTATGAACATCGACTGGAAAAAACATTGGGTACCACTGGCCCTCGTGCTCATTGTGATTGGCGGTGCTTATTTTCGACTCGCTGATTTCTCCGAACTGGCCCGTTTCAATACCGATCAAGTGAGGGACGCGAGAGTCATCGATACGATGACTGGGCCGGATGAATTTCCGCTCCTCGGACCAAAGGCAGGTGGTACTGGATTCAATCTGGGACCGGCATTTTATTACCTCCAATACTTTTCTGGTATCATTTTTGGCCATGATCCAGCCGGCAGAGCTTTTTTCATTCCTCTGCTAAGCATCACTTCGATCTCCCTCTTCTTTCTCTGGTTTCGTAAACTCTTCTCACCCGGAATAGCACTTGGACTGACAGTGCTCTATGCCTCCTCATTTTATGCAGTAAAATACTCTCGCTTTGCTTGGAATCCAAACGTGATTCCCTTCTTTCTCTTCGCTTTTTTATTGATACTGTTGAGAATACTCCAAACAAACGGCCAGCTTCCGCTATTCTGGTATGTGCTTTGCGGCAGCGTCATGGGTATTGGGATGCAACTTCATACCACTCTTTTCATATTGATGCCGATTGTCTTCTCTGGCGTCATCGCTTTAATTTTTTTTCGAACCCGTCTTTTCCCGATAAGGGGATTTCTCGTAGCGATCAGCCTCATCATTCTCTTCCACGCTCCATTCATCTTTCACGAATTGACCCAAGAGGGTGAGAATGTCCGCTCATTTCTTCTAGGAGCAGAAACTAAGACAGAAAAAAGTACATCACTGCTCCAGAATTTTCTTCTCGACGGTCAAGCTTTTGCCCAAAGTAGCACGTATATCCTCACCGGTATGGAACCGGAAAAAAATTGGCTCCGACCTGGGAAGTTGTTCGCTTCGAAGGATATTCGGGAAATCTGTCTTTTTGTCTTTGGCACTATTTTCTTCGTCTTGGGCGCCTCTCTCACGATACGCCAATTAAGACGAGAAGTGGATCAAGAGCGACGCGATATTCTCATCTTGTCGAGTAGTTTTACCGGAATGCTATTTCTCTTTTTCTTACCGATTGCTGAAGAACTGAATGTACGGTTTTTTATTGTCGTCCTCTTTCTTCCCTTCCTCTTTCTCGGACTAATCGTAGAGTACGGGCGGAAGTGTCTTCAACGTTTTTTTCCTCTGCATCCTTTCCTCTTCGTTTGTCTTCTCCTTGTTTTCGCTACAGCCAATCTTCTCACCTATCGGAATGCTTATGATTTCTCACGAACGGGAGTAAAAGCCGGTCTCTATGGAGGCATTAGTCTTAATGAAGCCCAGGGACTCGCCCACTTTATCCAAATCCAATCGGCTCAGGGTGAGGAAAAGTCTTCTACTATTCCTTTTTTTCCATTTGAATTTACTCGCTCGATTGAGTATTTTCTCCAAGGGAGTAAGCAAAATCTCCAAACCCCTCAAGAAGAAGGAGGGCCGGATGTACGACATTTTCTCGTTGTGGAACGGCATAAGACTGAAACCGCCAAAGAAAAATATAACTGTTGCTATGAGGTAGCAGCCACAGAAACCATTGGTCGCTTCACCATCTTTGCACTCGATCCACTGCCGAGTGTTGCAGAAGACGGGAGCTGCCGTATCGGATTCATCACCGATGTCCATGGGACCTATTCAAAATCAAGCTCAAACATTGTTCGTAGAGAAAGTGCTGTGCCCCTCAGTAACTTTAGGAAACACATGCATACAAGTGGTTTTAATCCAGATGTTTTGATCGAGGGTGGGGATTTTATTGATGGTTCCGAAGAAGACCCAGCCAAAGCGATTACGGTCTATAAAAGACTTCAGGACATAATACCAGGGCAATCAATCTATCCCCACCCTACACATCATGGGTAATCATGAAACACGCACCGGCGGTATCACCACTAGCCAGTGGCGTACGCTGACTAAGAATACAGAAAATTACTATCGCTATTCCTGCAATGATACTGAAATTATCGTTCTTGATTTTGACAACAAACACCTCCGATCCGTCATGGATGATTCGCTTGAACATCAGTATTTCATCGATCCCACACAGATGAACTGGCTAGAAAAGACCTTGGGTGAAACAAGAGACAAACTGAAGGTTGTATTTGTTCATCAACCACTCCTCCCTCGTACTGCCCTGAGTCCTGATATCAAACCCGAAAAAGACCTCCGCCCGAGCGACCGTGAAGCCCTAGAACGTTTATTTTCTCAGTATGGTGTTCGAGCCGTCTTCTCCGGCCACGTCGAAATTCCCCGCTATTACTCGAATGGGTCAGTTGATTATTTTACCCTTCCGGGAATCTACAAGAGCAAAGACCTTAGGGTTTCTTGGTTACATACATTCGCCGAAGTGATCGTCCCCAAGACTGGTGCAGTCAGTGTCAAGCTGTTCTATAAAAGAGACCTGGCTGACACAGCGTATCAAACCGTCATAATCCCATCTTCTGAGTTTGAGCAGCTGGATAAATAAGGTCTAGTTTTCTCGCGTGCAAGTACCACGGCAAGGCGAGGAAAGAAATCCCCATTTGAAGCACCCGTGAGAGGAGGGCAGCCGTCACAGCGAGTTCGAGTGGGATGCCAAGGAAACCGAAGAAAAAAGCATACGACCATTCTTTCACGCCGATATTGTTAATTGAAATCGGGATATTGGCAACGAGCGTCGCGAGAAAGATAGTTCCGAGAAATGGTACTAACGTGAGCTCTGCTCCGAGTGCCTGAAACAGAGCGAAATTCGACAGCCCTATACCAATGAGAAAAAAGAGACTTGACCAAAGGAGTGAGCGGAGATAGATACGCCGTCCAGTAAATGGCGCGAGTCGACTGAGAAAGGCCGAAATCCGCACCCCACCGATTAAACGCAAAAGGAGTAGAATGAGGCCAAGTAAGCGAGGCGCTAGGAAGACGCCGAGCACCACAATACATGCGAGTGAAAAAAGGCTGCCGCCGAGAACAATGAGCCACGGCTTCATGAGGAGTGTCTCGAACGGCAGGATGAAAAAAAATCCAAGCGAGAGGATTGAAAGAGTAGCGAGTCCCGTCAGCCGGTCATAGAGAACGATGAGCACCGCTTCTGATCGATTCCCCGTCCGACTCATCCACACCGTCCGATACGCGTCTCCTCCGACCGTAGACGGGAGAAAATTATTGATGAAGGCACCTGAGAGATAAGCAAAGAATCCAGCTATCGTTCCGAATGAGAATCCGCCCGAGCGGGCGAGAAATTGCCATTTCAGGGTCGAGACGAGATTACCAATGAGCTGAAGTAACACATAGAGCACGATAAACTGCCACTTAATGCCGGCAAGGATTCCAATCACCGCCGGCCATTCGACACCCATGACAAGCCACCCAACGAGCGCAGCCGTCAGCATGATTTTCAGCACTGTTTTCCAGTGTTTCATTTTTCTCAACTACTTTTTTTAGTTTCCTCGAGGATATTGCGGAATTGTCGAGCAACTGAGCTCCAGCTTTGGGCCTCGGCCCGCGCCCGACTCGCTTCACCAAATCGTCTCAGCCGATCGCTGTCCTGCAAAAATCCTTCGATAGCCTCAGCAATCTTTTCGGCAGATTGCAGCGGCACGACGATACCATTCACCCCATCCGTTACGAGCTCCCTTGTCCCGCCCGTATCGGTTGCGATGATTGGCAACCCACTGGCGAGGGCTTCGAGCATCGCGTTGCTCATCCCCTCATTCAGTGATGGCAAGACGAAGAGTGACGCCTCCTGATAATACGGCACCGTCTTTTCGCGCGGAATTCGACCCAGGAATGCAACCTTGTCTTCAAGCTTCTTTTCTTTCACGAGCACTTCAAGACTCGGACGAGCACTCCCATCCCCCATCACTTTGAGCTGAATATGAGGATAGCGCGAAGCGAGTAGCGCCACTGCTTCGATGAGGTAATTCAAACCCTTACGTTCGGTCACTCGCGATGCACCCGGCGTAATGACAAATAGGTTCGTCAAGCGTTTACTTGGATCGGGCATGAAACGCTTCGTATCAACACCGTTCTCGATGATTGTGAACGACTGGCTCGGAGCCGTCTTTCGAGCGAGCGCTTCAAGTCCCGCACTATTCGGGATTACAGCAGCCGCCCCCTTCCAGACAAAACGGATGATGGGGCGAAGGAGCGGATAGAGCCAGGCATACTTCCGGCTATATCCCGGAACGTCCGACCCACGGAGCGACACGATATAGGGGCTCCCGAATTCCCATTTCAAGAGAAGAGCCACAAATCCGCACGGAACACCGAAGAACGCAAGCGTCACGTCAAACTGAAACTGCTGGCTCCGGATAAGCTGGCGAACATACCACCAAGCCCGAGCACTATAAACGAGAAGATTCCAAAGCGATTGATGATGGAGATTCCTTGGGTTTTTTCCAATCGGAAGCCGATGGATTTTGATGTCCGGGCCCAATTGCTTCCGCTCAAATTCTCGTCCAATGCTCGAGGTAACGAGCAAGACCTCTACTCCTTTCACCGCTTGCCACTCAGTAAGCAGGGCGGCTGTCGCATTGGCTGCTCCGCCACCTAAAGGCGGGTACTCATAGTTCAGGAAAAGGACTTTCATGCGTTGAAAAAATTCAGATTCTACACACCAACCCCATAATACTCGAAGCCAGCCGCTTCTGCTTCGGAACGTTCGAGCACATTCCGGCCATCAAAGATGATATTGCCTTTCAGATGCTTTTTCAGATTGGTGTAGTCGACGACTCGAAACTCATCCCACTCAGTACAGATGACGAGGGCATCTGCTCCCTTCAGCGCATCAACTGCCTTTTTTGTATACATCAACTTCTTTTCAGTTAAGGTTCTCGCCGCTGTCTCCATGGCGACCGGGTCGAAGGCTCGGACTTTCGCCCCGGCATCGAGAAACTCGCTGATATTCATGAGCGCGGCTGCTTCGCGCACATCATCGGTGCGTGGTTTGAAGGCCAGTCCCCAAACGGCGACAGTCTTTCCCTTCATATTCTCACCCCAAAGTTCACACAGTTTTACAAAGGGTCGCAGGCGTTGGCTCATATTCACCTCATCTACTATCTCGAGCAGACGGAAGTGTGATTGAAATTCGTGGCCAGTTTTGATGAAGGCCTTCACATCCTTCGGAAAGCAGGACCCACCATAACCAATCCCCGCATAGAGGAAGCGTGAGCCGATACGGCTGTCGTAGCCGAGGCCCTTGGAGATCTCCTTCACATTGCCCCCGGCCACTTCACAGAAATTGGCCACTTCATTGATGAAGGTGATCTTCATCGCGAGAAAAGCATTGGCGGCGTACTTGATGATTTCTGCACTTCGGACATCCGTGAGCATCAGTGGCCGACCCGAGCGGACAATCGGACGATACAGCTGCTCCATGATCTTCTTTGCTTTGTCAGAGGTCGCTCCGACGACGATACGGTCCGGGTTGAGAAAATCCTTCACCGCTGCTCCCTCACGGAGGAATTCTGGATTCGAGACAACCTCAAACGAATGCTTTTCTTTGGAGGCTTCCTTGATAACTCGTGTTACTTTTTCTGCCGTACCAACGGGCACTGTCGATTTATCGATAAAAAGCTTGTACCCATTGAGGTGCTTTCCGAAGGCTTCGGCCGCTGAGAAAACGTATTTGAGGTCCGCCTCCCCCGTCACGGGATCTTCGGGAGTACCGACCGCCATGAAAACCACTTCCGATTCTTGAATTGCCGCCTTCAGATCTGTCGTGAACGAGAGTCGTCCTTCTTTCACGTTTCGTTCGACTACTTCCTCAAGACCGATTTCGTAAATCGGGATGATACCCTTTTTCAGTTTAGCGATTTTTTCTTTGTCGACATCGGCACAAATCACTTCATGACCAATCTCCGCCATACAGGCGCCTGAAACCAAACCAACATAACCCGTCCCGAGAAAGGAAAGTCTCATAACGCCGTATCCATTTACCGGTTAGTGATAACTTCGCGGACCGTATAATTCATCCGATGTCGAGCTTGGTAATAACTTTTCACCAAGATGTCAGCCAAAAGACCCGAGACAAATAGTTGGATGCCAATAAGGGTAAAGAAAACACCAATGAGCGGCCACAGGCGCTCTGAGAGCGAAGCCCCAAAATAAAGCTTCAGGACGAGCATCCAAGCAAGGATTGAGGAGCCAAGGCCAAAGAGCATGACACCCGCCCCGCCGAAGAGGTGAAGCGGCCGATTCGAATACTTGCGCCAGAACCAGATCGAGAGCATATCAACGAAGCCCTTCATGCCACGCTTCCAATTGTATTTCGTCACGCCATGGAGCCGCGGGTGATGGCTCACCTTAACCTCGGCCACCCTGAATCCCTCTAGCTCAAGGATGGCTGGGATGAACCGATGCATCTCCCCGAAGAGATCAATATCTTTGAAGCAGTCACGGCGATAGGCCTTCAGGCTACAACCCGAATCGTGGATATTGTCGTGGATGAGAACTTTGCGCAAGAGATTAGCGATTCGGGATGGAATCTTCTTACTCCACGGGTCTTGGCGCTGGTATCGCCAGCCAGAAACGACCTCGTAGCCCTCATCAATCTTCGCGAGGAGGAGCGGGATGTCCGATGGATCATTCTGTAAATCACCATCCAGCGTGATGATGACATCACCTGTCGCCGCCTTAATGCCTGCGTCAAATGCCGCTGTCTGGCCGAAGTTTTTCCGGAAGACAATCAACTTCACAGGCTGGCAGGTCTCGGCCTCCACCCGGGTCTTGTCCTTCGATCCATCGTCGACAAAGATGATCTCGTACGGCTGGCCGGTCTGTTCAAGCGCCTGTTTGATCCGACGGTGCAACTCAAGTACATTCCCTTCCTCATTATAGAGTGGGACAACGGCTGAAAGTGAGTATTTTCCTGTTTCCATAGTCTCAGTTTATCCCATATATAGGCCCTAAGTAAAGGCGTGAGCGGATACATCTTTGACAAATTTATATTGACAAAATACGATATTTCTAGTAGTATCAGTTATCTAAACCTATGCGCATACTCATTACCGGCGGCGCCGGATTCATCGGTTCCCACGTCGCAGATGTCCTCATCGAACGTGGCCATCGGGTCACTATCATCGATGACCTGTCGAGTGGCAGCCCCGAAAACGTAAACCGTCGCGCCAAATTCTACAAGTTTGACATTGGCAACCGCAAGCGTCTCGAAAAAGTCTTCGAGAAGGCGGAGCCCGAAGCCGTCTTCCACTTTGCCGCTCAGATTAATGTTCGGGCTTCGGTCGAAAATCCATCCGCCGATGCCCTGACAAACATCCTCGGTAGCCTCTCTTTGATTGAGCTCGCCGCCAAATACCAGGTCAAAAAGCTTGTCTTCTCTTCGACCGGTGGCGCGATGTTCAACGATCTCGCCCCGCGGCCAACCCCTGAATCAATCCCGGCCGCCCCACTCTCTCCCTATGGCATCAGCAAGCTCTCCATTGAACACTACCTCCGATTTTTTCATACTATTCACGGGCTTCCCTACGTCGTCTTACGCTATGCCAACGTCTATGGTCCGCGCCAAAATGCCCATGGTGAAGCCGGTGTCGTCGCGATTTTCCTCAACCGTATGCTGGAACAAACTGCTCCCATTATTAACGGCGATGGAATGCAGACGCGTGATTATGTCTATGTCGGCGATATTGCTCAGGCAAATGTCCTTGCGCTCGATTCAGAGGTCACCGAGGGTGTTTTCCATATCGGTACCGGTATCGAGACAAGCGTCAATGACATTTTCCGCATGCTGAACTGGCAGTTCGGCAAAGTCTTCGAAGAAACTCATGGCCCAGCAAAATCAGGCGAAACCATGGCAAGCGCCCTAACAGCTCGTTTAGCGAAAGAAAAGCTTCATTGGGAGCCAAAGGTTGCTCTCGCTGAAGGCCTCGTCGCGACCGCTACCTGGTTCAAGGCCCGCTCACGAGAAGCCTAGAGCCTACCCCTTCCCAATCTCAAAAACATGCTATACTTGTAGCATGTTTTGCTTTTGTTGAGCCATTTTTATATTAAAATTACTTTCAGTCATCATCTCTTGCCGCAATGTAAGTACGCAGCGATCCCTCCTGAAGGCTCACATCAATCAACTCTCCGGTCGCTATGACTTCGCCTGATACCCCCTGCTCCGTCATCATCGTCCTCCCAGCCTGGAATGAATCCCCCATCCTGACTGATGTCCTGGCCGAAATTCGAAACGCCGGCTTTGGCCAGATCATAGTCGTCGATGATGGCAGCCAGGATGCGACCTACGACGTCGCGGGCGCTGTCCCAGGTGTCACGGTGCTCCGCCACCGCCTGAACCGTGGCAAGGGCGCCGCGACGAAAACCGGCATCGAAGCGGCCAAGCTCCTCGGCGCCGATATCATCGTCACGATGGACGCCGACGGGCAGCACAACCCGAACGATATCAAGCGCCTCATCCAACCGATCCAAGACCGGTCAGCCGAGGTCGCCCTCGGGAGCCGCCTCATCGATCCCGCTGGCATGCCGAGGCACAAGATACTCGCGAACTGGATTGGCAATATCATCACCTGGTTCTTCTATGGCCTCTGGGTGACCGACAGTCAGTCCGGTTTCAGGGTCTATTCGCGCCAGGCTGCCGAACTCATCAACACCCGATCTGATCGCTATGACTACGAGAGCGAAGTCATCCGCGAGATTCATCTCCATCGACTCGCTTTCAAGGAAGTCCCAATTGAGGTGCGCTACACTGTATACTCGATGGGGAAGGTCGAACGCCAGAGCTTCATCAACGGACTCAAAACCTTCGGGCGCATCGTCTGGAGACTCCTCACCTAATCCGCCATCTGTACGCCTATGCAAATCTATCAATTCATCATCCTCTTCATCTCGGTCTATATGCTGTATGAGGGAATGGAGAAATTTCTTCGACATCAGTCGGGCCAGACATTTATGAAGCTCGCCGCCCGAGCGATCGTCTGGGGCGGTATGGCGGTCGTCGTCATGTTTCCGGAACTTTCCAATGATCTGGCTGAGCTTATCGGTATTGAAGGGAATATTAACGCCGTTATCCTCACCGGTTTTATCCTGGTCTTCCTTATGATTTTCAAGCTTCTCTCTGCAATCGAACGCCTGGAGCAGCAGATCACACTTTTTACACGTAAAGACGCACTTCGAAGTGTAATATCTCAAAAGAAATCAATTGGTGATTAGCTCTCGAGAGCGTAGTATAAACCCCTTATTTCCTGTAAAATGAGGGGTATGCTTTTGCTTATTTGAATTCCCGGTCCAGGCTAAAAAACTGCATGAATCTTCTCATTTTCTCCCCGTATTATCCTCCGCATACCGGTGGCCTCGAAAGTCATAGCGAAGAATTTAACCGATCTTTAGCTAAAAGCGGGGTGTTGATAACCGTATTTACACCCAACCTTCCGGTTTCCACGATAACTGGAGAAGAGACGATACCTGGTATACACGTGATCCGTTACCCCGCTTTTGAAATCGTGTCGAATTTTCCAGCACCTAAAGTATGGCTTCCTCTTTTTTGGAAGCAGTTTTTACTTCTCAAAAAAACAGATTTCAACTTTGTCATTTCTCGAACGAGGTTCTTTTTAACATCATTTCTTGCTCTCGCATTTGCTAAATGGCAGAACTTGCCACTTATTCACATTGAACATGGATCTGACTTTGTACAGCTTTCAAGCCGTTTAAAATCATTCATTGCAAAAATATATGATCTCTCGATCGGTCGACTTATTTTCCGCTCAGCGAAGATAAATATTTCCATATCGTTAGCGGTTCAAAAATTTGTTACACGATTCGACAAACGTGCATCGCCAGTCATTTATAGAGGAATTGATTTTTCCGCTATTGATTCGGCTTCAGCCAACGAAACACTGAAAAGACGTTTCGCAGGAAAAATTATTCTCTCAACGGTTGCCCGTCTCTATCATTGGAAAGGTATTTCGCTTTCTATTGAAGCAATCCGGAAGTTGCCCAACCATATTCGTTCCAAGATTGTTTTTCTCATTGTCGGAGATGGCGAAGACTTCGAGCATCTTAAACAGCTCAGCAAGGAGCTACCAGTAGTCATGCTAGGTCGCTGCAAAAATGAGGAGGCCATTGGTGTGCTGAAGATCAGTGATATATATTTGCATTCCTCATTTCCAGGTGGAGGATTATCGACCTCTCTTCTTGAAGCGCTTGCCTGCGGAATTGCCGTCATTGCGACTCGAAATGAAGGGGCCGAAGAAGTAATTATAAATGCTAAAAATGGAACACTTCTTGGAACACCTGACTCCACTCTTATTCAGAAAGCGATCGAAGATCTTTTCAGTGATGCAGCCAAACGGCAAAGCTACGGACAAATAGCCAAGCAAACTGTCCGGGAACAATTCAGTTGGGAAAGGACCGCCGAAGCATATCTCAAGCTGCTAAGAACTTTATGAGTGTAAAACCATTTATCAAAGTACCGCTCGTCCTCCTCGAAAATCTCATCTTCGGGATGGTTCCTCCCCTCCGACCACTCATTGAACGCCACGTCTTCAATCCGCTCGATTTCAAATCCGACCACATCGATTATTCGGAACGGAAATTTAATGAATTCAGTGATCGTATCTCTATCGAGAATGTTCGAGATGCTCATGTACTCGAGCTTGGACCCGGAGGATCGATAGGATTTGGTCTTCTTGCGCTCGAAAGTGGCGCAAAGCACTACACTGCTATCGATGATGGACTCCATACTTTTATCGAGCGAAATCTTCTTCGTCGTTACTTCAAACTACTGAAAGGTAATACTCATTCTCTTAAATCTTACTTTTCCTTATCTCCTGATAAAAAAGCCACTTATCGAAGTGAAAAGATTACCTTCGCCACGATCGACCAAAAATCATGCTATCCCCTTACTGATGGATCTATCGACATTATTTATTCCTGTGCCGTCCTTGAGCATGTATATAATCTCGATTTGTGCTTTGGAGAAATGGCGAGGGTTCTTAAATCAGGTGGAGTTATGTATCACGAAGTCGACCTGCGAGACCATATTTTTTCACAGAAAAGTCTTTTTTTTCTCACGCTGAGCGATATCTGGTTCAAAAGACTCTTCAGCCATACCGGAACATATGTCAATCGTGAACGGGTAAGTCGGTATCGGAAGCTTGCTGAAAAATATGGATTGTCTATTGTTTTCCTAAAAAGAAAGAATGAACTTCCATCGCCAAAAATCCCAAAAGGGCTTCATGCCCAGTATTCAGAAGAGGATATTTCTACTCTCACCTTTACGGGTGTTTTTAGGAAAAGCCAGTAATTATATGGCTATACCAGAACCATTTAAACAAACACTGAAAAGCAACGGGTGGGTTATCGTCGCTTCGCTATTCTTTATACTGTGGAAATTTTTTCTTATCGGTACGCTGTGGCATGACCGCTTTATTCCTCCTGTCCCTGATGATTCGTACGTCTACATACTTCATCTCGATGGAACAATCAATTGCAGAAATTTGATTTCTTGCACTGATCGCGCAATAAACCTATCCACGTATGCGGGATTTGATCATCTAACCTACCGCTTACTCGTAGGCGTACCGGCAAAAATAATTGGCCTCAACCCAATTGAAGCCTATGAGTTTGGTTTTTATTTTGGAACGATCGGAATGCTTTTTGTACTCTTATTTTTTCTCTCTTCGCTCGGCGTAAGGTCAAAAAAATTCCTTGCTTTTTCAATTTTTATTTTTGCTCTCTACAACGGAGCCGGTTCTTTTCATGGCTTATACTGGGTTGTTCCCAGTTACTTTTCTTTTGGAGCCTTTCTCATCTCCCTCTCACTTTTCTTACGTCACGATCAAAAACAGTGGATGCTATGGATGTCTTTTTCTATCCCCTTTGGTATTTACAGTCACATTCTCGGTCTATACCTCCTCGCCCTCTTTCCACTTATTGCTCTTTTCCGATTCCTCTATGAACGCACCATGCCGGTGCTCCTCATAAAAAAATTCCTTTTTGCATTCGGCTTGGCAGCGATTTCGTATATTCCAGTTGTCTATCATTATTCAGTGGTATCTCACGGAAACCCATATGGGCCTGAAAAAGCGCTGTCATCAGTCATTTGCCCTCAAAAGGTAACGACTCAGGAGATAAATCATGCACGTATTGGAGCTTTTTCCCACCAGGAGTCATTTTCACTGAATACAATGTTTCCTGGCTGGCAGAAGATTAACGCAAACTATATCAAATGGATATTTCCGAGTTGGATCAGCTACATTATATTTATGACGTGCATTGGTATTCTTTTATATTTTAAGCAGTACCACGTCCTCTCTGTTTATTTTGCCGCTTTTGTCTTAACTATTGCGACATCTGTAAATATTCATGGCGAGCGCTCCCTCATATTCTTGTGGCCAGTAACGTATCTTCTCTATGGTCAATCTGCCTGGTTTGCTTGGAAAGCCTGTGCAACACCAATTATTCCGTTCCGGACAAAGATAGTTGGTCGAGTGATTCTCTTCATTGTTACCGTGTTTTTTATTCTGCTTTCTCTTACCTATAGCTATCTCTGGAATCAATATCTCAATCAGACACGAAATATCGATATTCGAGCTGGAGTTACTGAATACTTGTATCAGAACGTATCCAGTAAAGAGAGGGTGGCCTATTCAGAGGACATGAGCCTTCTTGGAAACTTACTTTTCATCGACTACGGAGCAAATCGGCCACAACATACTACCAATCTTCATGAGGCAAAATACTATATCACGCTTAATAATGAGAAAAGGATTGAAGACAATTCATCTTATAATGCTCTTTTCAAATTCTTTTTCAGCGTCATTACAAAAGCCCTCCTTTTTGATCGACAAAGAGAACGAGAACATAATTACCAGACATTACCCGAAAACAAAAACGTGACCTTTCTCAAAGAAATGACATTTGGCGACGTTGAAGTTTATCGCATTCTCCAAAAAAAATAACTAACTTAAAATCATGTGTGGCATTGCTGGAAAAATTTCATTGAATAGCACCTCTTCGACTGAGTCAGTTGAGCTGATGTCGAATGCCATCAAACACCGCGGCCCGGATGATGCTGGCACCTATCTCTCTCCCGATCGAAAGGTGGCTCTAAGCCATCGCCGTCTCGCCATCATTGACCTCTCCCCTTTCGGCCATCAACCGATGCGCTACCTCAATCGATACGAAATCATCTTCAACGGTGAAATCTATAATTTTCAAGAGGAACGAGCGCTTCTCGAGAAAGATGGCTATACATTCAGGTCTCACTCTGATACAGAAGTCATTCTCGCACTCTATGACAAGTACAAAGAACATTGTCTCGAGCGTCTTCGAGGCATGTTTTCCTTTGCGATTTATGATGAGCAGGAGCAATGCCTCTTTGCTGCTCGCGACCGAGTTGGTAAGAAACCATTCAAATATTTCTTTGATGGTAAGACATTTCTCTTCGCTTCCGAGCTGAAGGCGATCCTGACCCAGCCAGAATACGTCCGAGAGCCAGACTTTATCGCCATTAATCACTTTCTCACACTACAGTACGTTCCAGCCCCAATGACTGGTTTCAAGGGTATCGCCAAACTCGAACCAGGTCATTTCCTCAAACTTGATCTCAGGACGAAGCAACTGCATAAGAAACGCTATTGGAAACTTGATTATTCCGAGAAGCTTGATCTACCGGAAGACGAGTGGAAAAGCCGAATTATCAGTACTCTCGAAGAATCTGTCAAACTTCGCATGATTTCTGATGTACCGATCGGCGCCTTTCTCTCTGGTGGCGTCGATTCGAGTGCGGTCGTCGCCCTCATGGCGCGGAACTCTACTCAACCAATCAAAACCTTTTCGATCGGCTTCAAGGAAGAGAAGTACAATGAACTCCCCTATGCTCGCATGGTAGCGGAGAAATTTGGAACGGATCATACGGAGTTTATCGTTGAGCCAAAGGCGAGCGAACTCCTTCCAATGCTCGTAAAACAATATGAGGAGCCGTTCGCTGACTCTAGCTCGCTCCCGAGCTATCTCTTAGCTAAACTGACGAGGGAACATGTAAGCGTCGCACTGAATGGTGACGGTGGCGATGAGAATTTTGCCGGCTATACCCGCTATGCCGCTCTTCAATCCTCACTTCATCTCGAGCGCCTTACTTGGCTCGCTCAAACTGTTGGTGCTCCTCTCACAAAACTACTCGCCGATACCGTCAAAAATACTCTGACAAGCCGCATCCACCGCCTCACAAAAAGCCTCTCAATCGACTACCGGGAACGCTACATGGGCTTTACCTCATACTTTACCAATGAACAAAAAGCTTTGCTCTATACAGAGAATTTCAAAGAAAAAATTGGAAATCAAAACACCTATCAGTTGATTGCTGACCGATTCATCGAGTCCGGATCAAAAAATCGGACGGAGCAGGCAGTCTACGCTGATTTCGCTACTTATCTACCAGATGACTTACTCACCAAAGTCGATATCGCCACAATGGCTGTATCTCTTGAGGCTCGTTCACCACTCCTTGACCACGCCCTCCTTGAGCTTACAGCTAAAATTCCTTTCAACCTCAAACTGAAGGGACTCAACAATAAGAAGTATATTTTAAAAAAAGCGCTCCGGGGTCTCGTTCCGAATGAAGTGATGGATCGGCCAAAAATGGGCTTTAGCATTCCAATTGACGGCTGGTTTCGAAATGAACTAAAAGATTATGCCCGTGAAAAACTGCTCACTGGTGAGCTGGTAAGACAAAAAATTGTACGACAAGAGTATATCGATTGGATTATCACTGAGCACCAGGAGACAAATATCAATTATGCCAATCATCTTTGGGCTCTACTCACTCTCGAACTCTGGCTTGAGGAATACTTCCAGAAAGGCTAGAATAAGGTAATATTCAGAAATATGCGCAAAAACCATCTTCCGTATCTCCGGGACCCGTTGACTCGGTCTCCATTTGATCTCCGCATCTTTGAAGAGTCCGATGGACGTGTGATTTCCGGCCTTCTTTTAGCGGACCAGGACGAAAGCTGGTATCCCATCATTTGTGGCATTCCAAGAATCCTTGTTGGCGAGCTCAAGGAAAATCTCCTGCAGACCCGACAGGAATTCTTCGAAGAACATCGGGATACTCTCCCAGAAGTGATACGAAATGAATGGCAAGAGACTATCGAGCAAATTACCGATCTCGATGCTTTTCTTGCTCATCAGAAAAAGACTGCCGAAAGCTTTGCTTATGAGTGGAAGCACATTTACCGAGAAAACAGTTATGAAAAAAAGAATTTTTTTCATTTCGCTGGACCATACATAACAGAAGAGCATCTCAAAGGAAAAGAAACGCTGGATATCGGTTGTGGCTCGGGACGGTTCACGAAATGGGCCGCTCTTTCTGGTACGAAAGTATCGTTTGGAACTGATCTTGGTGAAAGCGTCGAGGTCGCCTATGAGCTAACCAAAGATATCGAGAATGTTGCTATCGTCCAGGCGGATATCTATGCAATGCCATTTTTTGACACATTCGACCTCGCCTACTCCATTGGTGTGCTTCATCATCTTCCGAAACCACAAGATGGCTTCCTCGGTTTGCCCAAGGTCCTGAAGAAAGGCGGTGAGATGGTGATCTGGGTCTATAATCGCCGTGATAACATCCGCGCTCTCTACTTCTATGAGCCTCTTCGCGCTGTCTTGCGACATCTTCCGAAACCTTTACTCTACAAGCTCTGCTACATACCTGGTGGAATCGTTCACGGGATAAATCTCTTTGGTCGCTGGCTGGGTGACATCGGCTTCCCCGAACTCGAGAAGAAGCTCCCCTTCGCCTACTACCGTCATTTCCCCTTCAATATGAAATTGAATGATGCATTCGATGTTCTTGCGACACCAAAAAGCAATTACTACTATGTAGAAGAAATTGAGAATTGGTTCAAAAATGCACAACTCTCGAAGATACAGTCTTTTGAACATCCAGAAGCTGGAATTACTGCTATCGGGACATATGGTGGCTAAAAAAAGGATTATTCAGCTCATCATCAGTCTGGAGCGAAATGGCGCTGAGATGGCACTTCTTAGGATGCTTCCTCGATTAAACGATAATTTTGAGAATATCATTATCACGCTTCGAGAAAAAGGACCGCTTGCTACAGAATTTGAAGAAAACGCAATTCAGGTAATCGCGCTCGAACAAAAAAGTTTTTTCGATTTATTCTCATACTGGCGACTGAAAAATCTGATCCAATCGCTCTCGCCAGATCTGATATTTACCAACCTTCTCCATGCGGACATCATCGGAAGACTCTTCATTCAATTTTTTGTGCCATGTAAAGTTATCTCTTCACTGGTTACCACTTATAACTCTAAACGATATTGGATAGCGAGAATTTTTGAAAAAGTAACAAATGGTCTCGCGACTTGTTATATCGCTAATGCCGAAGCAGTAAAACAAGCCTACGTCAGAGACTTCAGCGTACAACCGGAAAAAATTACGGTGATGCCGTGCGGTATAGACATTGATCTATTCCAAAGCGATCAAGATAATGCAGCCATTAGGGGAGGCCTCACCGTCGATGCTAATGATTTTGTTGTTATCTGTGTCGCCAGTCTTCATGTCAACAAGGGACATCGATTCCTTCTTACTGCTTTTGAAGCATTTCATAAGAAGCATCCTCAATCGAAGCTCATATTGGTCGGAGATGGTAACGAAAAGGACATGCTTCTCTCACAAATCGCATCATTCTCTTCTCGGTCAGCTATCTTCTTCTTAGGAAAGCGAAGAGATGTACCAAGACTACTTAATGCGGCAAATATCTTTGTCTTACCAACTTTCTTCGAAGGTATGAGCAATGCCATCATGGAGGCGATGGCAGCGAAACTCCTCGTCATCACTACTGACATACCCGAGAATCGCGAACTGATATCAAACGGAGAAAATGGCATACTCTGCCCTGTGGGAGATGCGGAAGCGCTCGAGAAAGCGATCGAAGAGGCATTGTTGTTTCCCGAGACAACTCATCGTCTCGGTGCGGCGGGATTCCTATCTATTCGTGAACGGTACGCTCTCTCGAAAGCAGTACTCGAATGGCAAAACACCTACATGCTTCTTTCTAAATAACATGACTCAAGCTCAACATTTTAGCGTTTCAATACTCCTTTCGGTATATAACGCCGAAGAAACAATCGACAGGACGCTTGAGAGTCTTTTAGCACAGACATTTCAGGATTTTTCTATAGTGGTCATTAATGATTCATCTCGAGACAATACGGAAGTGCATCTTGAGCGATGGCAGGCTATTTTTGGCCAAGAGCGATTCACACTGCTACGGAATGAAAAGAATCTTGGTCTCACGCGGTCACTCAACAGAGGCCTAGCGACTATTGTGACACCATATACTGCCCGCATTGATGCCGATGATTGGTGGCACCCGACAAAACTTGAGCGACAAATTTCCTTTCTCGAAGCACATGCTGACTATGGACTCATCGGTTGCTCCTATATAAATATCTTTGGACGAAATGAGAAGGTTGTCCGACCCCCAGAAACTGATCAGCTCATCAAACAAAAGATTTTCGGATACAATCCATTCGCGCACAGCACAGTCGTATTTCGGACTGGGCTTGTTCAGTCTGTTAGCGGATATGATGAGCATATCTATTTTGGCCAAGATTACGATCTCTGGCTCAAACTCCTCTTAAAAACAAAATTCTACAATATTCCGGAGGTCCTTTGCTATCGCACGGGTGACGCGGGAATATCGCAGGAGCGGCAAAATGACCAGATCCGCCAATATATGCGGACTCAATGGAAATACCTCCAGCTCTATCGGTATCCTTTTTGGCACTATTTCTTTCTTGTTCGACCCATCCTCGTATTAGCCTCCCCTGAATGGCTCAAACGGTTGAAACGATATTTCTTTTTATGAAAATACTTATTCCTTTTCACCTGCGTGATATCGGCGGGCCATCAAGCTTCGTCAGGAAGTTTCAGGTTGGCATGGAACGTCGCGGACACGAAATCACTTTTGATGAACGAAGTGGTTACGATCTGATACTCGTTATCGTCCAGGCTCCTTTTTCCGTTTTGACCAAAGCACAAAATTTGAAGAAACCGATTGTTCAACGCCTCGATGGGGTCTACTACTGGTCGGTAGCAGGGTGGCGATTCCCGCTCCTCAATCTCAAAGCCACTCTCATTCGACATTTTTTTTCTGATTACACAATCTACCAGAGTGAGTATAGCAAGCGCTCCACCGAACGATTCCTTGGAAAAAGAATACGCTTGCCGCACACCATTATATACAACGGGGTAGATACTAATTACTTTTCCCCAATTGGCAACAAAAAAAATCTTCGTGATACACCAGAACAGCGAATATTCTTTACAGCTTCTGAATTCAGACGGAAAGATCAGATACTTCCTATCCTGGAGGCACTCATGTATTACCGCACTCATTATTCACAATCGTTCAAATTTGTAATCGCCGGAAGCTTTAACCGTGAATTAATAGGATTTGATAAGCAGCTGAGTCGTTATCCATGGGTTCACTTTCTTGGTAAAATTCTCAATGAGGAGCTACCTTCTTATGAGCGGGCAGCGGATGTTTTTCTCTTTACTCATCTTAATCCGCCGTGCCCAAATAATATCATCGAAGCGATGAGCCTCGGCTTACCCGTGTGCGGAGTGGCAGATGGTGCCATGCCAGAACTCATTGTTGAAAATGAGAGTGGCCTTCTGGTAAAAGCTACAGGTGAAGCCTACTGGCGACACAGAAAATATAACCCGGCTATCTTTGCCTCCAATCTCAACCAAATTGTACAACAACAAGAAAAATATTCTGTAGCCAGCCGAAAATACGCTGAACAGCACTTTTCACTCGAGAGCATGCTCGATCAATATGAGGCTATTTTTCGAAAAATTTTATGAAATACCGCATTATCCTTTTCCAGCCACGACTTCGAAAATTCGTCATTGATATTGGGAATGGATTCAAAGACTTTGAATTCGTCATTGAAACTGATTCTCAGTATGCGAATACTAAAACGTTCTATAAAACTCGACCGTCCTCTTTTGAGAAAGAGATTGCCCGCGTAAAAATAACTCCGTTTCAGAAACTCCGTCGGCTCATACCTCTTCCAAATATTCGCATAAGAATCGAGAAGAAGGGTGATGTTCTCTTTACCTACGGATGCCTTCTGGTGACCAATAGGCCCTACTGTGTCTGGATAGAAAACGGGGCTGCACTCCATGGTTATGATCCTAAAATCCTCTCACATCCGATGGCAAAATTATTGCTTATCCCCTTCGTAATGGATCCGCACTTGAAGTATCTCGTCTTCATGAGCGAAGCTTCTCAAAAAAGCTTCTTTGCGACGCTCGGACTCAGGGAGGGATGGATCAAAGGAAGATTGATCAAGAAAAGTATTCAGCTTTATCCAAAATTTCCGGAACCTTCCGAGAGGAAAGCGAAACGATATTCTGGAGAGCTTCATTGTCTCTTCACTGGCGTCTACTATATGAAAGGTGGTCGAGAGACATTAACAGCCTTTCAGGAAATTCGACAAAGTCATCCGAATGTCTTTCTCACCGTGCTCACTCCCCTGCACCTCCTGCATCCAGATGATCGGAGGCTGCTGCAGGAAACCCAAGGCGTCACGCTTGTCGATGCTACGCTTCAGCGACCAGAGATGGAGGCATTGTACAAAAAACATCAGGTCTTCCTCTTCCCAAGTTTTAAGGACACTTTCGGACTTGTTCTAATTGAGGCCCTTTCTTTTGGCCTGCCTATCATCGCAACGGACCAATATGCCGTGTCAGAGATGGTCCGACACGAATACAACGGATTTGTCTTATCTGATCATCCTTTTACTGACTATGACCGAAAGACTTTCTTCATGCATGGCAAATACTATGACGCTCAGTTTTTTTATAAAACCTTATTTGCCGCACAGGAGGACGGGAGAACGAGGGTACTGACCGATTTTATCAAAGAATCTGTCAACTGCTATCTTATTAACCCAGAGCTTATTGAAATCCATTCAAAGAACGCGTACGCACTCTACGACTCTCACTTCAAGGAATCACTGCTCAGTGAAAAATGGGAAGATATGTTCAAAAAATCAATCAAGATATAAAGCCCAAGTTATGGAAACATCTTTGCGATTTATTATCTCTCTTTTTGGAGACCGTCACGTAGGAATGCTCCTGCCCCTTCTCTATTCAATACAGAAGAGCAATCCGGACGCGTCTGTCAGCGTCTATTGGGAAGATATCAGTTTAGATACTGTGAGACTGATGCAGACCGCTTTCCCTACGGTTGACTGGGTAAAGACGAATTTTAATTTTTCTTCAGATATCACGAAACGCATCTCGAGTAAAATGCTTGTTTGGAACCAGGCTGCCCAGGAAAAATGCGTTACGGAGAAAGACTGGCTTCTCTTCCTCGATGCGGATATGTTGGTGCGAAAAGATATTCTCTCCTTCCTGAAACCAATTAAGAGCGACGCAGTGCTCACGTATCGAGAAGGTCCTTTTCCGATCAATAGTGGCGTCGTCATTTTTCGTGCTGGAAATAAATCAGCTCATTTCTTTCAGTCGTGGCTCGATAAGACCCTTGAGATACTGTCTACGCCAGAACTCTATGCACAAGCAAATAACAAACACTTGCCCTACGGAGGAGCTGACCAAATGGCGCTTCATCTGATTCTCGACTACGAGACGAGTCGGCGTGAGTATCAGAACGTGCTTTCGGATGGCCAGTCGCTTAGTCTCGAAATGCAGCATTGTGAAGATCTCAATGAAACATACTCAGTGCCAATAACCGACCGTACCCGGATTATTCACTATAAAGGAGGCTGGCGTTCGATCCTCTTCGAAAACGGACCATTCACACGAAATCGGTCAAAAAAAGACTCCTGGGATATGTTTGTGTACTACCATCAGACTTACCGTGAAGCGCTTACATTCTTCGATCAAAAAACCGGCCTTCATTCAACTGCGGAACGCTTTGGACTTACTACACCGTTCTTCTTTAATCCGGTAAATGGAAAATTTTACTCCACTCTGTATCTGCTCCACCTCCTACTCTGGCAAATTACCAATTTCCTACCACGTCTTCGTCGCTACGCTGTCGACCAGGTTCGTCGGTTCAGAAAATCCTTTACGCAAAAAAGCGAGTAAGAAAAGTGCTGCATTTACACCTAAAGATAGTGCTCTCGCGGCAATGGCACCCCAGATTCCAAAGAGCGGAATGAGAACAATGTTTGCCACTGTCCCAACAAAATATCCAGAAAGCGCGACTCGAGTTGCGGTTCGATCGTCCTTCAGGGCTCGAAAATAGGAATCAAGAATCATGAACGGAACAGTAAGGGATGCAAGGGCCGCTACCTGTGTGTATGAGATCGCCTCTAGATATTTTGGAAATAAAAGAGTGAACAGCCAGGGAGCGAGAGTAATGTAGCCAAGTACACCAAAAGTCACAAAGAGAAAGAGCCACAAAATACCTTTCATGATCAACTTTCGATTCAAAGCTGTGTCTCCCATGCGGCTGAATCCAGGAAGAACAAAGCCAACAAGTACTCGAATCGAATCGCGGATCTGATCAGGAATTATTGAAGCAATCGTGAATAGAGCAAGCTCCGCGAATCCTAAGAAATAGCCAATTATAATTTTATCGAGGTATGAGGCAACGACTCCAATCCCGTAGAGCCAGGAAAGCCTCTTGCCAAAAGAAAGATTCGATTCATCGGAAGGTTCCTCTGTGCTTAATCGGAGATAACGAAGGAGATAAGTTCCGTAAAATAATGTGGGAACAAGAATCATTACCATTATTAATCCCTCTGCTTGGGGCCAGAAGAATACTATTCCTAACATTGCTAAGAGGACAAGGAGCTCCCCGGTGATTCCAACTTTTGCTGCTTCCGAGAAATGCTCTTTCCCGGTAAGGTAGGAACGCCATGATCCCACAACAACAGCGTAAAACGGCAGGAGGGGTGCTGTAAAAAGGAGTATTTTTCCAATATTCGGCTCTTTTAGAGAGACATATAAGGCCGCACAAAGAAGAAAAACGGTTCCAAAAAAGGCATACCGGAACATCTGAGCTACTGCGATAGCAAGAGTACCGCCCATTCCTCGTGCAACACCCTGAATAATGGCCGTCGCCATTCCGGGAAGGGCGAAGACGCAGGCCACGCCAATAATCGAAGCAGCAAATTGATATGCTCCGAAAACTTCTTTCGGCAAAACATTAGCGAAAAGAAGCGAAAGCAGGAGGCCTTTCAAAATGAAAATGAAACGTTCAAAAAAAAGCCACGATCCTCCCCTGACAATTGTTTTATCAAGAAGAATTTTTTGAAGCGACATCCTGGTAGGCTAAAAATGCATCACATCCCTGAACCGATGGTAAATCTTCACGAGTATAAGCTGCGCCGCCTGCTTAGTCATCCTTCCATAGATGTCCCACTTCTCAGCTCGAGCGTTCCGCAGATCTTCTGGCTTCGGTAAAACGATGCCGAGTGTTGGTCCATAGCTTCCGATTTTTTTTCCGTCGATCGCATAGGGCCGCCAGAGAGCTATGTCACATCCTGCATCAAGAGCACCAAATTCCTGGACGAAATCAGTATCATCCGTGTAGAAGGAATCCAAAAAGACTGACTCCATCTCGCTTCGCGATCGATTTGGCATTTCATCCGTTGGACGACGCATATCATGAAAAAATCCTGCCATAATTCCATCATGGACAATTAAAGCTGATCGGAAGACATCGAGTGCGGCCTTCCCCTTTGGTCCATCAAACAGAAGTGCCACTTTTTTTCCTCGATGTTTTTTTACGAGTCGAGACACAACGAGATTCGCATCGCCGTAGAGAAGATGAAGATTCTTTTTGCCTTGAAGCTTCTTTTCTACATGAAGTGCGTTATCATCATAAAAAGCCTCAATACTTTCAATGATCACCGGCTTATCTTCAAAATAACGGGCAAGTATTTCTGTGCTTTGGCCAAGCCATCGACCGGACTCAATAAAGACCTCAACACCTAGATCTTCCGCAAGAGAGCAAGCCGCAAGCATTTCACTATTCAGGATGCCACGATCTTCAAACCCTCCAGTGATTTGAGAAAATTCCTCTCGGTGCTTCCGAGCCGATACCAATACCTGCTCTTTTAAAGTCACTGTATCCATAGAATCAATTTTGTTATTTCTGTCCCTCTCCTTTAGCAAGCGGCAGGTTGACGATAAACGACGTACCGTGCCAACTGAAGTGGTAAAAGGGTGTCAGAGTGATTTCAGGATGTATTTTAAGCCATTCAGCCAAGGCTCGCCGCTCGCCTCGCTCAGGATGTCCCTTGAAAAGAAACCAGTTATCAAGCAGCATCACTGTACCGTCCTGGAGACGCGGGGTAAGGAAATTCAAAGCGGAAATTGTCGGTTCATAGAGATCTGCATCCAGCCACACGGCTGCGATTTTTGAGTTACTTAGTTTTAGATCCGTCTCCTTTCCGCCCTCATTCTCGAGAGTATCAGCAAACCAGCCTTTAGTAGTCGTGAACTGCGAAAGAGGGACACCTGCCTTTCGAATATTTTTCACAAACTGTTGAAGTGAACAGAACCGTCCACCCTTTACCACGTGCCCAATATCATCATGCCCTTTCGGCTCTGAAAAGCCTTCGAATGAATCGAATGCATGAAAGCGCATATTCTTTAGTCCGCGAGCTTGAGCCGCATGGTAGGCATACTGAAAAGTTGTTCCGGCATATACTCCAAATTCGTAGTAATCGCCCTGAACCGTATTATGCCGAACAAAGTCCATGGCTCTCTCAAGCATAAAGCTTCGGTAGAGATTCTGGCGATTCTTAAAGAGTAGCCAGAGCTTTCGAAGGTAAAAAGTAATCTGATTGAACATAGATTTCATTAGTTGAATACAGTCCCCAGTTTACCATTTTCCATATAAACACTGAAGTCGGTAATGGAGAATTTACTCTAACTAATTTTTAGAGAAGGAAAGATCATTTTTAATTTTTTCTGAAGCAATCGCTGAGCAGGGCCAAGTTTTACTGTTTCCTCAAGATTACTGAGCGCGTTTTTTATATTTACCGGACACTGTTCTTCATTTTTTAATGTATATATATTTTTTCCGCCTCGACGTTGCTGCAGATTACCTTTTTCCGATTCGGTATAAAGTTCTTCGATCATTTTTTCTCCCTTGCGTAACCCTGTAATCCTCACCTCAACATCCTCCTCAGGTACGTAATTCTTCGATCGTATGAGACAGAGTGCTACCTCATAGATACTAATGAGTTCGCCCATATTCAGGATATGGATCGTATCCGGCTTTCCTTCCGCTGTACTTTCGATGACGAGCGAGGCTGCTTCTCGGATCGACATGAAGAAACGCCGCATCTTCTTGTGTGTGACTGTGACGTAGCCGTAAAGCTCCATCTGCCGCTCAAAAAGCGGGAGAGCCGAACCATTCGAATTGATAACATTGCCAAACCGGACGATATTAAACTTCGTCTTCGGACTCTTTAGACTCTGAATATAGTACTCACAGAGCTTTTTGGTTGCACCCATGACGCTCGTCGGGTTGACCACTTTGTCCGTCGAAATGAAGGTGAACTGTTCTATACCTGCGGCTATGGTAGCTTCGATAACACGTTTTGTTCCGATAACATTGTTATAGACTGCTTCATCCACATTATCCTGCATCAAATGCACATGTTTGTACGCTGCCGCATGAAAGACGATATCCGGCCGGATGCGCGACAACAAAGCATTCAGCTTGTTTCCATGAAGAATACTTCCGATTATCAATTCGCATTTCCCGCGCACTCCACGCTCTTTGAGCTGTTGTTCTAACTGAAACGTAAGATATTCAGAGTTATCATATACGAATACCTTCTCTACATCCAGGTCAATGAGCTGTCTCACGATTTCAGAACCTATGGATCCAGCTCCACCCGTGATAAATACTCTTTTACCACGATAAAACTTCTTCAATCCCTCAACATTCTTATTAATAAAAGGTCGTCCCAAAAAATCCTCAGATGCAAGATCCTTCACCTCTGTATATCGTACCTCACTCGTACTGATAATCCGTTGATCGCGTGGCACAATGCGAATCGGTATGCGGTTCTTCATATTCGCAAGGAGGATGCGCCGAACGAGCGCCCCGTCCGCAGATGGGATAGCGATGATAATCTCGTCCACCCGCCACAGCTTGAGGAGTTTCGGCATCACATTGATATCGCCCAACACTGCTGCAGAAACTTTCAATTTATCATCGACAAAACCAACGACGTGACAATCGAGATGATGGGCGACGATATCACGAGCGAGGATCCGCCCCGCCTTGCCGGCACCAATGATGAGGATATTGTGCGTATCCATAGAATTTTCTGTCTTAGAGTATGTGAATTTCTTTCCCAATACCTGCTTTTTCCCACATCAACTGGAGCGCTTCGAGGAAAGTGTGCTTGGGTACGTAACCGTACACGGACCGCAAACGCTCAGTCGATATCCGAACATTCCTAGCCTCGATAATGGGCTGATGAGTTACCTCAAAGAGAAGCATCTTCCCCGATACCACCGTCACCGACTGTAACACCGAGCTGAGTGACCGACTCTCTCCACTCCCGACATTGATGATGTCTCTGCCCCGTAACTTCGTCTTCACTGCCGCTATCGCTTCAATGAGGTCATCAATGAAGATATAGTCGCGCTCCTGATTCCCGTCGCCATTGATAGGAAATACATTTGTGGGGTTAGCAAGGAGACGATTCATGATGAGCGCTATGAATCCCTTACTCCGGATATCTCCAAAGACATTTGAAAACCGAAAAATGCCGAGCTGATGTTGTGGTGCGATCTGAGCCAAAAGAAATGCCTCATTCTCTGCCTTATGCTTGGCATAAGATTCGATGGGCTTTATGTCGTCTGACTCAATCGCAGGGTCACTACAGTCACCATAGACGAGTGCCGTCGAAGAGTACAACACTTTCACCGGATGTTTCCGGAGATTTATGAGACTGACGAGATTCTGAAGCGCCTGTCGATCAGCGACTGGATCAAAGCTAGGGCCAGTTTGTCCGATGAGAATAATAATCGTATCAAACTCTGGAATTCTCTCTGACTCAGATAACGGCCGGCTGAAATCAATTACTTTTTGTTGGACCCCTCGAATTGGGACAGCTGAAATGTGCCGAGAGAGATCAAGCACACGCTCTCCGCGCTCAGCCAGATAAGTCGCTAGTTTCGTTCCGACAAATCCGGAGCCGCCAATTACTACCGTATCATACCGCACTTCCATAGTCTAAAAAAGCTTTTATAAAGCCATTAATGGTAGTATACTGTGATATATGATCCCGGAGCAAGTGACAACTAATCTGGCGCACCGATACTTCGGCCTTGGGCTGCTTTTGGTACTTTTTATTGTACTCGGAGTGTGGCAGGCTCTACTCATCCCATTTTTCCAGGGTCCGGATGAACAGGTCCACTATGCGACCGTCCAATATTGGGCTGAACCCGACGAAAAGACCTGGCCTATACACGAGAGCACTGAGCTGAACCGAAGCGATGATATCCGTAGCTACCGTTTCTCAGAGGAAATCCGCGAAGCTGCCTACCGCTTACAATTCGATGAGATCAAGTGGCAGACAACAAACACTCAGATCTTTGTTGGAAACAGTCCGAACGGACAATTTGAGCAGGAAATAACCGACAACACCTGGAAACGCTATATCGATGACTATCCAGTCAATGCTTCTGGTACCTGGTCGCTCTACTACTACTTCGGCTCAAAGATGGAGTCTTTCTTTGTGAGCTCCTCGATCCTCAATCGAATCTTTTTTTCCAGACTTTTTTCTCTCTTCATTGGTACGCTCACAGTATTAGTCGCTTATGCAGCAGCGCGAAAATTAGGCTGGGGATCGAGACTGAGCGCCCTCTTCGCCTCGCTCGTCGCTTTCCAGCCAATGTTCATTGCCACGAGCGCTATCGTAAATATCGATATCCTCCTCGTCTTCGCATTCTCTCTCTTCTTCTACGGAGCCATCAACTGGCTCACTGGAGGGACGTCGTCGAAATCAGTATGCATCACGCTGGCCGCTGTCGGGATAGGCATCTTCACCAAAGGCCCCGGGGTAGTGCTCCTAGCACTCTTCCCTGTCTTGGTCGCTATGGTTCTCTACCGACATTTTCAATGGGACTGGCGGAAGCATTTTCTGGAAGGTATACTCGCTCTCTTCACCCTCACCTGTCTCGTGTTCATCTTCACTCCCCCACATATTCTCAGTGACTTCCTTCGCCTCGAATCCGTCTCAGCTTTCTCTGGCCCGATAGCCTCCCTCTCGGCTTATGCCGAAAAGACACTCTCTATCAGCGCCTTCCTCTGGACGACGACTACCTACTGGGGCAGTTTCGGCTGGCTCGACGCACGACTATCAGAAGGGATTATCCGTATCATACTCGCGATCGAGACCGTCGCCTTCTTCGGTCTCGCGTGGCTCCTCTTCGATCGGAATCCGCCAGGCTTCCTCCCAGCAAAGAAAGTACTTCTTTTTGCCGTTCTTTCGATCATCTTTCTCCAATTCGCGATCCGCTTCTTCGATTGGCGTGTCTTTGATGCAACCAGCAAGATTCTTATCGGTACACCCGGGCGGTATTTCCTCCCCAATATCATTCCGCATTTACTTCTCATTGCGACTGGAATCGGTTACTGGGCTGGGACGAAGACGCGTTTCATCCTGGTCATCAAAACCCTCTCTTTTCTCATCTTTCTCCTCTCGCTCTACTCGTCCTGGTTTATCATCCTCCCGAGATACTACCTATGAAATATCGCTTCAATCAACTCCTAGTCCTCACCCTTGCGGGAGGGATTGGGCTCCTAGTAATCGCCTTTCTTGGACAGCTCCGTTTCCCAGATTCGAGTGTGAATTTTTTGGGTGAAACCAAACGTGCTGAGCTCGGAAAAAATGGGGCTCTCCTACAACCGGTTCGTATCGATCACAATGGTCTTGAAGGTTTCCAGATTTTCATGGGGAATACCGGCCTTTCCTTTGGTGAACAGCTCAGCTTCAAACTCCTCGACGCGAACTGCCAAGTGACAATCCAAAAACAGTCGACGACGAGCCTCTCTCTGCCACCGATAAACGGAATGCGATTCACTTTTGATCCGATAGCGGAAAGCCGCGGCGAAGCATACTGTCTCTCGATTGAATACCGCCCGGGACTCATCGACCGAAGAGAGCGCCCCTACATCCGAGCAACTGAAGGTGATATGTTTTTAGATGCATCCTATACTGACACCGGCAAAGGGAAAACTCATGTCGGCCGCACTCTCCAGATCCGGCCGCTCTACGCACCCGATACTTCTCTGGGACGGCTTCAGGAATTAGAAAACCGACTTTCTCAGTATAAGCCGGCGTTCGTCAAAGGTCTGGTTGCGTCTATCGGACTCATCGGCATCCTGCTCGGTCTCCTCTTCTTCCGGGTCATTTCAAGAAATGACGATTAGTCGTCATCGCGATCAGCGACATCGAGGAACCAGTTGATAACACCCATGAGGAGAGAAAGTGCGAAGGCAGCGATCACCGCGTGGACAAAGGTATCAACTTCAAAGCCCTTCACCACTCCACCGAGGAGCCAGAGGAGAAAACCGTTGATGACGAGCGTGAAGAGACCGAAGGTCAGGAGCGTAATCGGCAGCGTCAAGAGCATCAGTATCGGCTTCACGGTGAATCCGATGAGCCCCCAGAGAAAGGCGAGGACGAGTGCTACCTTCCAGTCAGCCACACTCACTCCCGGCATATACTGCGCCACAAGCCAAAATGCCCCGCCGCCGAGCGCCCACCTGAGCAAAAGTTTCATATGTGTAACGTTAATATACCTCCAGTATACACCCTCTCATACAGACGTCCTGATAGAGCCATCTCCACTCCCCCGCAAATAATTAAGCCCTCATCAAAAGAAAAAGTGCCAGACCCTCAATTGAGCGATCTGGCACCGCACTTATTTTTGTAAGACTTAACACTTTCTCAGTGAAGGGGAAAAATCCCCCTTTAATCGGCCAAATCGGCTTCTGTAAAGATAATCTCTGCGCCTTCAGTGAGTGTCCCTTGGAGGAGGCGCTTCACGATGGTATCTTCCACTACATCAGCAATATAACGGTTGATAGAGCGGGCGCCATACTCGCGCTCATAGCCATTCGCTACGACGGCCTGAATCGCTTCCGGTGTGAAGGAGAGTTTCACTTTCTTTTCCTTGTAAAGCTTATCCGAAAAGGCCCGGAGCTTCAGCGCTGTTACTTGCCCCATCTCTTCGATAGTCAGCGAATTGAAAAGGACAACACCGTCGAAGCGGTTCAGAAATTCCGGGCGAAAAATCCCCTGAGAGATAATCGAGCTCATCAGTTCATCCTCAATCTCCACCATTGATCGGCCAGCATTGGTCGCCTCATGGATCAGATTGGCCCCAGCATTTGAAGTCGCGATGATGATAGCATTCCGGAAATTCACCTTGTGGCCGAAGCCATCCGTCACATAACCCTCATCGAGAATCTGGAGGAAGAGGTCAAGCGCGCGAGGATAGGCTTTTTCGAGTTCATCCAGAAGGAGAATGGAATACGGATGCTCCTTCATAAGGGTCGTCATCCGGCCCTGCACATTCATCTCGGCCGAGCCGATAAGCTCATCGATCGACTGTGGGGTCTGAAATTCGCTCATATCAAGGCGGACCATACGGTCTTCATCCCCAAAATAGACATGGGCGAGCGCTTTCGCTGTCTCCGTCTTTCCCACACCAGTCGGTCCGAGAAATAGGAAAGAGCCAATTGGTTTCTTGTCATTGCCGAGACCAGCGCGCGCCTTACGGAATGCCTCCGCCATCTGCTCAATCGCTTCCGCTTGTCCGATAACACGCTCATGGAGGAGCGCTTCGAGATTGAGAAGTTTCTCACGTTCCGCCTCACTCGCCTCACCCATCGGAATGCCCGACTTTTCCTCGAGGAAGTCCTCGACGATCTCGCGCTCGATAAATGACAGGTTAGGATTTTTCTCCCAGTACACGAGGACTTCCTGGGCGAGATCAATGGCTCGCTCCGGAAACGGCAATTCCCAATTGTAACGCTCTGCTCCCTCGACAATTGTATGGAGTGCTTGAATCGTGAAAACTGGCCGCTTTTTCTCTAGCGTCTTAAACGTATTAAGGAGGATGAGAGTCGTCTCTTCCCGCGATGGCTCCGGGACCTGGACCGTCTCGAAATATTTGAGCGCCGGAATCTGACGCTGGCCGAGCGAATGGTGTGCCTCACCGGTCATGAGTCCGATGATGCGACAGGTCGGGAGCGAGAGGTAGTCGTTTAGGACATCACCTACCGAAAGATCGCTATTCGGATCGAGAAAACGATCAATCCCCTCGATGACGAGCACGACATTGCCGGCATACACAGCTTCATTCAAGAGGTCGCGGAGGAGGCCCTTCGGATCCATTCCCTGACTGTGGGCATCTGAAATCACCTGACCAAGATCAAAAATAACGATACGCGCCTCATCAATAAGTGAATCAGTATAATTATTTTCACGAATCCGCTCGGCCAAAGCATGGATAATTGAACGCTTGCCGATACCTGGATCGCCGACGAGGAGCGCACTGTTGTCGGTCGGACGAGTGAGAGTCAGCGTTAGCATGTCGATTACCTTTTCCCTCCCAATCGATTTTTGGCCACGATAGTTTGAAAAGTCGCCCTCGGAGAGGTCAACGATATAGTGATCGAGGTGTGTCGTATAAGCATAGGCCCAGTACTTGCCAAGACGCGGCGCCCTGCGGAGGTATTCCCAATCCCAAAACCGCTCATCAATCTCCTTTTCGATGAAACGTTGCCGCTCAATCTCCCAAGCTTCCTCAAAGCGCTCTAACGGGACGCGTCGCGCAGCGAAAAAAGCCGTACGATTTTCCACGGTGGCGATGTTCTCATTCGAGACATTTTTGGGACCAAGCCCAAGCCGCATCAGTGCCCGATCGCGCCACGGGGCATGTTCCGGCTCATGCGTATAATCCCGACTATTCCGATCCGCCTCATGCCAGGCGAGCACGCCGATGATGATGATCACGAACGCCGTGACGAAAGCAGCGATGCCGAACGAGGTCCCGTATAACCAACCGATGAGAAAAGCGCCGCCAATAAGGGTGATTGGCGCGACAGCTGCAAAGCCGGAGAAGACAATGACTACGACTCCCACAAAAACGGCAGCAACGAGTCCAAATACAAGCACCGCCAAACGAACAATGCCGCCGAGCACCCGGGTCACGAGATTGTTGACGAGTGCTTCAGCCGCAAGAATCGGATGAAAGCCTCGCCAGTTCTGGAAACTGACATCCCGCTTCCAAGGTGACAGTAGTGTCCGGAACAATCCGGCGATATTGAAGCGGTGGAAGACATAACGAATATACGCCTTCGCCGTCCGGGCGATGCCGAGAATACCGGAAGAATAGTACCAAAGAAAAAAATTCATGTGAGCGGCAGGCTTTATTGTTTGTTTCGTTTGTTCCATTGTACCGCCTCAGCCTACTTTCGCAAATTGAACCAGACGTCAAAAATGCGTATAATGAAGCCATTATGAACTTCCCACCCCTTCGGTCGCTCCCGGTCTGGCTCATCGCCTCGTCAGGACTCATCCTCGCCCTCATGCTCGCCGTTACCCTGGCGCTCTTTGGTTGGTTTTCTCCACTGTTTACAGCGCTCGCGCTCATCATCCTCTCTGGCAGCCTCGGGTTCGCAGTGATACTACTTATCCGAACCCAAGATTGGGCACGACTCACCCTCATCGGAACGCTTGCCCTTTTTGCGCTCGTCATCATGCTCCGAACCGAACCAAGTGTCTTCAGTGGCCGTGATCAAGGTTCAATCGCGCTCGCTGCCTGGAACCTCGCGGAGTACCACGAACTCGCCTTCCGAACTCCGGCCGGAGATGCATTCTTCAATATCTACGGACCAGGCCGAGCGCTCAATTTCCCCGGCTTCACCTACACTGAAGCAGGGGCTCTCATCACCCAATTCCCAATCGGCTACACAAGCTATCTCGCCCTCTTCGTCAGCTGGTTCGGCATCTACGGGCTTTCGATCGGCAACGCCGTCCTCTTCACCTTGTCCGGCTGGACTCTCTTCGAACTTCTCTCCCTCTTCGTTTCACGCCGTACAGCGCTCTATGCGACAGCGCTCTATGCGACAGCCTTTCTTCCAGTGTGGCTAGCCACACTCACCTTGACTGAAAACCTCGCCGTCTTCCTCTTCCTCTCACTCGCGCTCGCGCTCGTCAAGCTCGATCGAGAGGATGATGTCCGCTACCTCCCCCTCGCGCTCACCGCAGGATTTCTCTTCATGTTGACGCGGATTGAGGGTTTCGCCATCGCCCCATTGGCCCTCGCTTTCATTCTCATTCGCCCGCGGCTGCGAACACACTTCTTGGCCCTTCCGAAGACCTGGTCCATACCCGCCTTTTTCTTCCTCGGTTTCCTTTTTCTCCGTGATCTCTTCATGAATCTACCGTTCTATACAGTGATTGGAAAAGCCGCTGTCAAGTTTTGGCATGAGATCGGCAACGCCAGCAACGTTGGTACTGCCGATCCAGCCCTCGGACCAATACTCTTTTCATACGGACTTTTTCCTATCTTTGTACTCGGTATCGCGGCACTCCTCTTCGCTTTCATGAAGCGCCGTTTCACTCTCCTCATCCCGGTACTCCTCGCCCTCCCTACTCTCCTCTACCTCATCGATGGACATATCTCAAACGACCACCCGTGGCTTCTCCGGCGTTATGCCTTCACCATCTTTCCCCTCCTCGTCCTCGCGCTCGCGACCTGGTGGCATGAGTGGGAAGCGCGTGTCGAAGGAAAATGGAAGCCACGACTCGTGCCTGTTTTTTTCACACTTCTTTTTCTCCTTCAAATCGTGCCGACGATCCGGATGCTGAGCGCCCATGAGTACCAGGGTTTACTTGACCAGATACATCGAACTAGCACATCATTCACTGATCGCGATCTCATCCTCATCGATCGGGAAGTATCTGGAGACCCCTACGCGATGATCGCCGGTCCGATGGCCAATCTCGATGGGAAAAATGCTGTCTACTTCTTCAATCCTGAGGACTTGCCGCGACTCGATCAAAGCGCGTTCGAGCGGACCTACTTGTTCACGACCGAAGACTCACTCGGCCGATACATCGAAAGCTTCGGCGAGCGACTCCTCCCCATCGAGGCTCTTTCCTTCAGCTATCCCGTTCTCAAAACGCCGCCCGCATACCGATTTCCTGAGGCAGGCCAGGTAGAAAGTACGGTGCTCCGATTCGAAGTCACTCCCTAACTATATGCACCCCCCCTTCGTCCCTCTCCCCAAAACACTCCAGCCACTCTACCAGAAACTGCGCATCACACTCTGGATAGTGCTCTTTTTCCTCGGGAGCGGGCTTGTCTACACTTTCCTCTTTCCAATCATCCGCACGAGCTTCGATTTCCAAAATCCGAATTCCAGTAAAAACCTCATTTTTGATCCACGCTCGGATATGGGCACTCTGCGACAGAACGGTAAGCTTGAAACCGGCGGAAAGTTGATTGTCAATACGAGTCCAGTCGGCGATTTCTCTCGACTGACCATCAATATCGATTTGGAAAATGACTCTGAATCACCGGCTGAAATTTACATCGCCATCCGAAAAAACTATCGCGCCTTCCTTTTTCCCGCCGGCCCATCAGTGGATAGTTTTCCTCCGGCTGACCTCTATCGAGTCGAGAACACATACTATCAACTCATAGGTGAGTCACTCCGTCCATTTGTCAGCCCAGCCGCTTTCCACTCCCGCTATCTAGAGAGCGCTGCGAAGACCGCAGATGCGGCTTGGCAGAATCAGCACCTTGTCACGAATGACTTCATCGGATTCCGCGTTGGCAGCCTCGTCTCCTTCGCTGACGGCATCTTTGTCATCACGAGCGAAACCGAGATGCGGCCAATCGGGAGCGCTGAGATTTTCCTTGAGCTCGGCTATAATTTCCGAGACGTCATACCCGGGAGCGAGGAAGATATCGGCATCTATAAACGCGGCCGCATCTTGCTCCTTGGTGCCCCCCATCCTGATGGAACAATCTTCAAAGACGAGTCCTCAGGCACATACTTTCTTATTGCTTCCGGCGAGCGACGACCAATCAGTGCCGGTCCCTACCTTGATTTCCTCATTTCTCGTATTCATCCGATTACCGCAGACGCACCCAATGAAAAAAGGACGGTTAGCTGCGGCGCGACTGCTAGTCTCCTCCCTCGCTCACTTGAATGTTCGGTCGATCTCAGGCCAGTAGGCGCGAGCTTTGGACCAGATTATGAAGTATCAATCGAAGGGAGTGATGTCAATATCGATATCAATACCCTCTCACTCGACTTCGAGACCCGGCTCGATGCTGCCAATGCTCAGACTCTCTTCTCCAAACTCAAAGCGCGGCTCCTTGCTCGTTTCGGACTCGCTCCTACGCCCTAACCAATCAGTATGCCCACGAACACTTTCAAAAAATTGGATGAGAGACTGCAAGCCGATGGCCACATCGCAATTGCCGCAAACCTCCTCTACGAAGCCGTCCTTATCGGCTGGGCCAGCTTTGCCCTCCTCTATGCTCTCGAAACCCTACTCCCGACCTTCGTTATCGCCCGTCTTTCTCTCGTAAAATTCTCAGTCTGCCTCATCCTTTTTACTATTCTCCTCGGTTGGCTTGGACAACTCGGTGAAGCGAAGATCGCCCAGACAAAGAAGATGCATCCTCTTTTACTCGCCGTTCTCGGACTCTTCCTTCTGAGCACCGTAATGCTTGCCAACTACCGCTTTCCGTGGTGGACTATTCCCATCTCTATCGGTGGGTATGGTCTTGTAGCTTGGTTTTTTTTCAAAATCTTTCAGGAGAATCGCTAAAGAATTATATCCAAGCAAGTCGACAGGAATCTTTTGCTACACCGCTCAGCTTAGAATGTACGCAAGCGTTTCTCGAGCCGTTCGATCCCATGAGAATCGCTGCAGTTCGCGCTGACCTCTGACGACAAGCTCGGATCGAAGAGCTGCATTCTGCCAAAGTTGCAGCAATTTTTCAGCGATATCGGATTCGTTTTTGGCATCAACATAGAGAGCCCCACTACCCGCTACTTCACGGAGGCTCGAATTGTCGGCGGTGATAACCGGGATATTGGAAGCGAAGGCCTCGAGGAGCGGGATGCCGAAACCCTCGTAGAGCGATGGGAAGGCAAAGAGGCGTGCACCCTGATACAGCGTACGGAGCGCCTCAAAGCTTACCCGGCCAGTCAGGATGATGTCTTCCTTGAAACGACTCTTTTCCCGGGCTTCTAGGACGCTGTCCGAAAGCCAGGCTGGCTCGCCAGCAAGCACGAGTTTCATATCGGGAGTCGTTTGGCGACAACGTTCAAAGGCCGCGATAAGTCGGACCAGATTTTTCCTCGGCTGCAGTGCTCCAACGTAAAGTACATAGCCATCCGTCCGTAGGCCGTAGGAGACAAGCTCAACATCTCGCTCTTGTTCAGAACTTCGTGCACCAAAAAATTGATTGTCGAAACCGTGATGGATAACCCTAATTTTCTCTTCTACGAGCGATGGGAAAAATTCGAGGAGATCACGCTTGGTTGATTCAGAAACCGCGATTAGCCGGTCAGCTTGACGAACGACAGTATCAAGCATGAAGTTGAGCTTCTGTCGCTGGAGTACCGGAAAGGTTTCAGGGAAACGTCGAAAGGCGAGGTCATGGATCGTCGCCGTGACGCCAATGCTACCCGGAAGGCAGACGGGTGCCGCTTGAATCGGAAGGAAGAGCCTATCTGGTCGCACCCGGAACATCTCATACGCGAAACGTGTCTGCATCCACGCCCGTGGAAAAGGAACCGAATATTCAGCGTAATTGGAAAATGCCGGCGGAGCGAGCACGGGATTGAAGTTACCCCGATGATAAAGTAGGAATTCGGTCTCCGGAGAGAGCGGACTGAAGCGCCGCAGAAGTTCGCGGACATAGACTCGTGTCCCATCAATTCGGGTGTGATCGAGATCGCTCGCTTGAATCGCAAGCTTCATACGTGTGTCGTGCGCTCACGACGGGCCTGCATGAGCTCAACTGGTTCGGCAAAGAACATCTTTTCCTCCTTCACTACAAACTTCTCTGCCACCGCGCCTTGGTTACAGAAATACTCAACAACTTCCTGAATCCGATCTTCAGGCGCACTTGCTCCGCCAGTAATTCCTACCACTCGGTCTGTCTCCAAAAACCATTCTGGTCTAATATCTTCCACTCCATCAACAAGGTATGCACGGGCACCAAAACGTTCAGCCGTTTCGCGGAGGCGATTAGAATTTGAGGAAGACTTGGAACCAACAACAATTACAATCGGAGCGACGACGGCCAAAGCTTTCACTGCCTCCTGGCGATTTGTCGTCGCATAGCAGATATCTTCGAGTGGCGGTGCCGTAATCGATGGATACTTCCGCTTAAGCGCGGCAATCACATCCTTCGTCTCATCAATCGAAAGTGTTGTCTGTGTCAGATAAACCATTTTCTCAGTCATTGGAACATCAAGCCCATCAACATCTGCCACAGTCTCGACGAGTGGAATATTGATGCCCGGTACTTCACCCAAGACACCAACGCCTTCGATATGGTCTTTATGGCCGATGTAGATGATTGCATACCCCTCCTTGATGTAGCGCACGACTTCCAAATGGACTTTGGTAACGAGCGGGCATGTTGCATCAATCAAGTAAAGTTTGCGCCGGGCGGCCTCCGCATAATGCGAGCGCGGCGAGCCATGGGCAGAAAAAACAACAACTGACCCGACTGGGACCTCAGCGAGCGTCTCGACCGTAATCGCGCCGCGCTTAGCGATATTCTCCACGACATGCTTATTATGGACAATCTCGTGCTTCACGTAGATGGGCGCACCGAAAAGTTCAAGCGTATCCTCAACAGCTTTAACAGCCCGGGCGACACCGGCACAGAAGCCATGCGGCATCGCAATGAGGACCTTCTCAACCATCATAACTAGTCCTTTACAAGAGTTCCAATGAATTTTTTTCCAGCGATATAACCGGTTACATTGTCGAGATCGCCACCATGCATGATTGCCACCTCCATCCTCTCTTCTTCCGCCATCGCTGAAGCGATTGGGTCAAATGGGACGTTCATCCCGGGATTCCATTTCTTTCCGACAATCTTCCGAAACTCTTTCCAGTTCAACCGATCAAAGGGAGTGGCATCACTATGATGCCGCGGATCTTTGTCGTAGACTCGCTCGATATTCGAGAGGTTGATGATGCGCCTGACACCAAGGTATTTCCCGAGTACGACCGCGTCAAAATCGGTCGAAAATCCGGGGCGCCAACCGGCCGCAACCAAAATCGGCTCAGGGGCGGAATAAAAATCTTCAAGATCATGTGGATTGGTATTGATCCGCGGATGGGCATATTCGCGGAAAATGGTCCGGACGAGGTGCGCGTTCATGCGCGTCGCATGGATACCCAGCCAGTCGCGGTCCTCATCATTGATCTTTGTCACAGTCGCGGCCGACTCAATGTACTTGCGCGCAGTCTTACCACCGCCAGTCACGAGGATAAACTGATAGCCCTTCTTGATGTGACCGATGATGAATTTTTTGAAGTTCGCCACGAACACATCATCAATCGATTCTGGTACAAGCAGCGATCCGCCAAGTGAAATAATAATCCGCTCACGATCTTTGGACTGTTTCTTCGCTGCCGTCTTTTTAGCGGTTGGCATACGCAGTATGGAGATAATCAATAAGCTTCTCGAGTGGGACCGTCTCAATATTATCGCTAGCACGAGCTTTCACTTCAGCCGTACCGCTTTCAAGCGAGCGCTTTCCGACTACGACCCGATACGGAATACCGATAAGGTCACTTTCGGCGAATTTCTGCCCAGCACTCGTATCCCGATCATCATACAGCACCTCGACTCCACCTTTTCTAAATTCGTCATACAACTGAACGGTCTTCTCATCTGCGCCGAGTGAGAGGAGATGCACCTGAAATGGCGCAACCGACTTCGGCCAGACGATACCAGATTCATCGGCAAATTTTTCCACGATCACTCCCATAAGACGCGTCACTCCGATGCCGTATGATCCAAGGATGACTGGTCGGGGCGATCCCTCTTTGTCTTTGAAATGCAGTCCGAGCTGTTCACTCTTCGTACTGCCAAAACTGAAGATGTTTCCGACTTCAGCCGCTTTCACCTGCTCGAGCTCCTCGCGCTTTACCCCGAGTTGACCAAGCACGGTATCGTTCATGACCTCCTCATTGATTGCCAGCTTCTTCCCATGATGTACGTAAATCACGTCCTCACCCGCGTCCGTGACCGTTTGGAATTCATGACTGAACTGAGTGAACGCACCGCCCGAAGCGAACGTGAGAAAGGTCGTCTCACCCAAACCGACACGCTCAAAAACTTTCAGATACGCTTTGGTAACGGCAGCATAAAACTGCTGATGAGTCTCTTCACTCTCACTATATGAATAGAGGTCTTTCATAACAAATTCACGGCCCCGCATGATGCCCGACTTCGCCCGCAACTCATTCCGAAGCTTCGTTTGGAATTGATAAACGTAAGTGGGTAAATCGCGATAACTCGAGAGATAATTCTTCATCATTTCTGTAATCTGCTCCTCATGCGACCAGCCGAAACCTACTTCTGTCCCATTCTTCAGTTTCGATTTAAACCAGACATCAACTTTAGCATCATCCCATCGGTCAGTTTTCTCCCAAAGATCTTTACGCTGCAGGCTCGTCATAATGAGCTCCTGACAGCCTAACTGATCCATCTCCTCACGGATGATGGCTTTGATGTTTTCTAGCACTCGCAAACCGAGCGGCAGATACGCATAAACGCCTGCCATTTCCTTATGGACATAACCGGCCCGAATCAGAAGCGATGCATTACGGCTGACCTCATCAGCTGGAGCAGTTTTTGATGTCTTGGTGAAGAGGGTAGATTGACGCATAGAATAGGGGTTGATTGTCTCTATTGTACGGATAGAGAGCGCTAGTGTCAAAGAAAAAAGGCTTCTTCAAGCCTCAATCATGAATCCTTATTTTTTAAGTATCCTCTAGCGAGTAAAACGGAGTGTCCGTTCTTCATTACCCCGGAGGATACGAATTTCTGACAACGTGCCGGTAGGTATTTCCGCCAGGACGGACGAGAGTGGGTGATCGAGATCAATCTCACGACCATTCACGGCCGTCACAATATCACCATACCGCAATCCCGAACGCTCCGCCAGTGAGCCAGAGATAACCGCAAGACCAGGTTTTTCAGAGGGGGTATAGATGAGTGCTCCTCGATCGCGGGAGATGCCGAGCACGAGCGCCGACGCTTTCGAAAGTGAAAGATAGTAGGTGCCAAAAACTTGCCGGACTTCAGTTGGACCAGAAAGCACTCGTTCTAGGGACTGCCGGAGCGCATCTGCCGGCAAGATGAAAGTCTGCCGGGAACCATCAAAGACCGACGTACCAATGAGACCAATCAGCTCGCCGTTCATCGCGATAGCCGCGCCACCATCAAAGACTGGATCAAGTATTCGGTCGGGGAGAAAAACCCCTTCCCAAGCGTCACTCGAAGCAATGGTCTTTCCAGAGAGATTGAATGTCCGAGCACGTTCTCCAACGACGCCGGCCGAGACTTTTTGCATCTCAGCATCGATAGTTCCGGCCAGGGCAATGAAACGTCGTCCAGGCCGGATATCGGTCGATCGTGCAAAAGCAATCGCAGATGTATTGGATCGCTCTGTTCGGAAGTAGGCGATACGCATGACAGCATCGTACGCAACATATTGGGCGCCCGAGAGATTACCATCAGAGAAAAGGACCGTGAAGCGCTTCTCTTCAGACTGCGGTTTTTCGGGTGCATACGTCACTATGAGCCCATCATTTGTGAGTAGCACCCCAGATGAAATGCTGCTTCCCGTTTCCCGAAGGGTGGGGCGCTCACTGTCATTGATAGAAGCAGCGATGATACTCACAACCGCTGTCCGCGGTCCGACTATGGAGCGCTCAATCCCCTCTTCCGGCGAGAGTACTATTTGCTCCGTTCGCTCGATGATAGTCATCGCGCTTGGCATCAAATACGACCATGAAAACTGAGCTGTCCACGGCCACGTAGAAAGTTTCGGTAAAATAAGAGCGTACACTAAAACACCGAAAATCCCAGCCACTAATGCCAGTAGGAAAAAAGATGCAATGGCTCGAGAAAAACGCTTGATAATAGTGATAGTGTCCATAGTTTATGTAGACGGTTTGTAGCACATTTTTCCTCAAAGAGCAAGCCTCTAGGCGCGCATCCGCCAAGGAGATGACACAACGAGGAGGATCAAAAGTATTAGGAGAATACTACCTTCGAGGAGGATGCGCTTGATAGTCACCGTCCCGTGAAGGAGATCCAGAACGACACGCCAGAGTCCATAGAAGAACATGAGCATCGCTGCTCCCGCCGTGAGATAGCCGAAAGGCCAGAAATGGACAGTCCAGATAAGTTCACCCATGACCGTACCGAGTGCGACCGCAGAAAGGAGTACCGCTCGGATATCATCTCTCCCAGCCCAGAAAAGGGTCTGGAATGCAACGATACACGTCGCCAAAAAAAATACCAGCATGAGAAGTGTCACCGGGACGGCATAGTTGAGATACAGTCCATACGCCGCCGCATAGGTGAAGAAAAGACTAGCAAGAGCAGCTGTATTAAGGAGCGCTCGGGCTGTCATATCGGTCGGAACAAGCTTGAGACGATAGATGCCAAGAAGAGATGTATAAAAAAGAATGGTCGCCACCCAAACGAATACTTTCTGCTCTAACACATTATCAATGAGCGAGAGGAGAAGGAGTGCACTGAAAGAGACAACGCTGGGAAGAAAAGCCGGGTACCACTTCCCAGTCAATTTTCGTGAAGCGGCCATTGCAAGCATGATGAAAATGCCCGTCGAGAGGCTATACCAGCTCCATGATGGGATAATAGGCTCGCGGATGAGGAAGGCAAGCATCCCGAAGAAAACGAGAGAGAAAAGGAGGACGGTGAAATGGAAAATCATAAGGGTGTCAGATTATTCCGGCCAATTTTCTGATGGATATAACGCAAAGCGATGGCACTGAGCGATGGGGGGTCAAAAACCAGATATCGAGTCTCCCAAAAAGACTATTGTTCCATCCGCTCCTCAAGTTTGACCATCACATCTTTTTCCTCTCCCTTGTGCTGGATCCGAAGCTTTACCGCATCGCCGACCTGCTTACCAGCAATAATATTGGCCAGTGGGTGCTCACTATCGACCCGTTCACCGTCGATTTCAAGGATAATGTCATTCTCGACCAAGCCAGCCTTATCCGCCGGCGACCCCGGGATGATGGCAAAGTCCGTTAGCCTCTCACCGCGCTGGACAAGCGCCCCATAGTCAGTCGAGAGTCCGGCCTGCTGTGAGATCTCTTCGTTCAAGAGGATGTAGCGGACGCCGATGTATGGAACAGCGATTCTCCCCGTCCGACGAACTTCATCTACCGCCCGTTTAATCTGGTTAACTGGAATCGCGAAACCGATGTTTTCCGCACCTTGAGCAACCGCGACATTGACACCGATGACGGCGCTCTCAAGATTGAGTAACGGTCCGCCGGAATTTCCCGGATTGATGGCGGCATCAGTCTGGATAATATCGCGGAGCACTTCCTCTTGGCCGTACGAGACACCAGCGACGACACGGCGCTTCAGTCCTGAGATGATGCCACGCGAGACGGAGTTGGCGAATTCCCCGAGTGGATTGCCGATAGCGATTGCCGTCTCACCAACCCGGATCCGGTCCGAATCACCCAATGTGAGGGCTGGGAAGCCGTCACCATCGACCTTGATCACTGCCACATCATTCACCGGATCAAGAGCAAGAACGGTTGCCGAAAGCTCCTGGCCATCGTTAGTAATAACCATGTACTCCGATCCACGATCCGAAACTACGTGTTTATTCGTCACGATATAACCGTCCGCACTCACGAAGAATCCTGAGCCATGGCCAACCGTCTGCCTCGTTGAACCACCATCTTCAGGATTCGACTCAGGCAGTGGCTGATTGAAGAAAAAAGGAAATCCGAAGGGTGACCGTCGCACTTTCGGAACGTCCTTTGAGATAACGATGCTTACTACGGCTGGTGAGGCTTGATCAACAACATCTACGACTGACTGATCTTCCGACGGGACAGCGCGGGCATCAATAGCGTCCGACGACTCTGTACGAGCTGATTGCCCAATAAACATCTTCGCCCAAGGCGTCACCCTATCAAACTTAGCAACATACCCCCCTATGAGACCGAAGATAAATGAGACGAGAACAATCGTCGCCCAGGGAAGGCGGGGCAATTTCTGAAGTGGTGTCTCAAGCGGCTTGACAGAAACTTTGGCTGCCACTGCCTCAGCAGGCGACTCTATCGAAGAAAAATCTTGGTTTTGCATAAGCGTGGTATCAGATGGAGGAACGATGGAGGCGAGTAGGTGACGTAAACCTAAAAGAGCACCGTTGGATCATTCTCAGCGGTTTCACGGACTGTCTTCTCGAAAGCCCGCATCTCTTCCGACCGAAACTCTATCCGCGCCTCATCCCGGAGCCACTCATACTCACTCGAGAGGGCGCTGATAGGGAGAGTCTTCATCTTTTCTGCCAGCCAGTCGGCAAAGCTCACCTTACGTGTAAAGATCTGCCGTAAATGATAGAGACGCTTCCCCTCCTTGATCTGGGTATCCTCGACTAGCATGATGTGATAACCAAGTGGGCTCTCGATGACGCTCGTCGGGGTTTTCAACTTAACTATGTCGACTGGACTTCGAAGTTCTGGTGCCAGATCCTCCAGATCAAACCACCCAAGATTACCGCCATCCGTCCGCGTCTCTCCTTCCGAATGGAGACGTGCCACCTCTTCAAAACTCCGTTTCTCCCTCAACGCCTTCTCAGCAACTAGTATCTTTTCCTTCGCTTTACTCTGATCAACTTCTTTTTCATACTCGACATGGAGCGCCTCTTTATACATCGCTGGCCGAACAATTTTTTCCTGGAAATCAGCGATGGTCCAACCATACAGTCGAGCAAGTGATTGCTCGACCTTATCAGTCGTGCCGAGCTCCTCCATCTTGGTTGTCGTCGCCATCTCGACATCCTCAGATGTCACGTTGATGTTACGATCACGGGCCAAGAGCTCAATCACCTTGTCCTCGAGCATTTTGTTAACCAAGTCTCGTTCACGGAGTTTCAGCCGCTTCCGACCGTCTTCCGTCGAAAAATCAACCCGCATGCCAATCTGTGAAAAATCCTGAGATTCGTAGAAATGCTTCAGCGCATCGCGGTTTTCGGCGAGTGAGCTCGTCGTCACGGCAACCCCTTGGCCAATCATAACGACCGGAAATGGAAAACGACTGACAAGTTGACGACCGAAAAGAGTGTCTGGAAATTGATAGACCAAGACCAACACGCCGAGCACAAGAATAAGGATGAGCGACACAACAGCAGCGATGAGTTTTGGCCACTGTGGACGGAACGGTTTGATTGGAAGATCTATCTCCATAACGGATTCAATGTGAATTTTATTTCCCAAAAAAACGCTGCCACCATTTGAGATAATTTGGATCGTTCCACGAGACGTGCCGGACTATCTCTTCTGAAACATCAGCCGAGACATCTTCCTCCTTGAGTCCGACTGCCGTATCGCCCTCAATCGCCATCACTTTCTCTTCCTGCCGTCGGAGACCAAGCTTTTCCTTTGCCTCACCTTCCTTGAAGTCCGGGGAAGCGAAGTATTCAATCTTCTCGGAAAGCGTCGCGTTTTCCCGCTCAACACGTTCGGCCTCATGACGGAGCGTATCGATTTCTCTTTGGATCCGGACGCTCCGCTCATACTGCTGGAAGCTGAGCCAAAGGGCGAAAGCTCCGGCCCCGAGGAGAGCGATGATACCAAGCCTCACCCACGGAGAGCGGAAACCCATAAGCCTAGTACAGTAACAGAGGCGCAACCAGGAAGAGCACCATAGACAACGCCACGAAGGCCGAAATGATGACCCAGACGAAATAGATCTTCTTGTGGCGTGCCTTGAAACTCATAAGTTCTTCCTTGACTAGTATATCATAGGGAGAAACTCTCACTCAACGCTCCGATACTACCGTCCGATGGTGGTGTTTTCAGTGGTCGAGACAAATGAGCCAACCAGCTCCTCAATGAGGTCGGCATGTTCGCTCCGAAATTTCGCGATGACCGCCTCCACTTCTCCTGCACGGTGGCAATCCATGAGCGCCACGCGCAATTCTTTGGCCAGTGGAAAATGATTGATATAGGCCTGATAATGCTTTTTCATCAATTCAAAACTTTTTGTCTCTCCCCAAGTTTTCTCGAAGAGTTTCGTGTGTTCAAGAGCGGCTGATATTTTCTCCCCGACCGTCACCTGTTTATCACAATCAAAAAGCCATGGGTTGCCAAAGATCGCCCGGCCGAGCATCACCCCATCCACTCCGGTCTGCCGTACCTTTTCTTCCGCATCAATGATGTCTTTCACATCGCCATTGCCGAAAATAAGTGTCCCACTCCCTTTCGCAATTCTCACCGCATCTCCCAACCTCTCCCAATGAGCCGGAACTTTGGACATCTCCTTTTTCGTCCGCGCATGAACCGTGATGAGGGCAGGCTTCGCTTCGAGCAAGGCTGGCAGCCATGCTTCGAGAGTGTCCTCATTGAACCCAAGCCGTGTCTTCACCGAGATCGGTAGTTCCCTGCCGGCTGCGATTGACCCCTCGCGAGCCGCCCGGATGAGTGCAAACGCAAGTGTTGGGTCCTTCATGCAAGCTGCGCCCGCCCCCTGTTTCATCACATTCTTATCGGGGCAACCCATATTGATATCAATGCCATCAAACCTGAGTTCTGTGCAAAGCTTCGCTGCCTCGAACATGTTTTCTTGATGCGCAGTAAAGAGTTGGGCGACGATCGGCCGCTCCGCTTCGGAATATGAGAGATCACGGAGAAGCGCCATCCGTCCCTTCGGATGACACAGGCCATCGGCCGAGACAAACTCCGTCCAAAAAACAGCCGGCTGACTATAACGGACGATATGCTGCCGAAAGACTGCGTCCGTCACATTAGCCAAAGGTGCCAAAACAAAAATCGGGCGGTGAAGTGCTCCCCAAAATCCAAGAAATGGTTTCGATGTGGTTGCCATAGTTTTCCCAGCCTACCAAGATTGACAGCTCTAATCAACCTTGGTATTCTATATTGGACTGAATTAGTCCGATATAGTCAAAACTCCTTCGACAAGCTTAGGGTATTACTAAGCAACAATATGAAAGTATCAAAAAAGGCTTACTACGGCCTCCGAGCCACAATTGCGCTCGCCCAAGCTGGCCGGCCATTATCCATTCACTCGCTGGCCGAATCCGAGCATCTGCCCGAAGACTATCTCGAGAAAATTCTCCAGACTCTTCGCCGTGGGACAATCGTTAAGGCTACCAAGGGGGTAAGTGGTGGCTATGCTCTCACCCGTTCCGCGAAGGAGACAAGTGCCTGGGATGTCCTCCGCGTGCTCGACGGCCCGATCGAAATGTTCATGCCCCCGGCAAATGGCACACTCCCCTGTCTCCAAGTCAGCCATTGCCAGACCAACCAAGTCTGGCGAACACTCGAAGAAAAGATTGAAAAAACGCTTTCCGATATTACACTCGATAGCATATTGCCATCCAATCCGAGCCAATAAAAAGACTATGCTTTCACTCCAAAAACTCTCAGTCTCAGTCGAAGGAAAAAATATCCTGCATGATTTTTCATTTGATTTCAAACCCGGAAAAACCTATGCCCTGATGGGTCCGAATGGCTCAGGCAAATCAACCCTGGCGAGCGCGCTCATGGGCCACCCAAAATATACGCTCTCACGAGGCTCAAAAATTCTGCTGGGTAAAAAGAATCTGAAAAAATTGTCGCCCGATGAACGAGCCAAGCTCGGCATCTTTTTGTCATTTCAGACGCCAATGGAACTCGCTGGTGTAACAGTTTTTGAACTCCTTCGTCTCGCGCTTGAGAAAAAGATTGAACCCGTGAAGCTTCATGCCTTCGTCACCACGTACGCCAAGGAGCTCAAAATCAAAGACGAGCTCCTCAAGCGCTCGCTCAATGCCGGTTTTTCTGGTGGCGAGAAGAAAAAACTCGAAGCGCTCCAGGCCGCACTTCTCTCACCGCGCTTCGCCATCTTCGATGAGCTCGACACAGGCGTCGACGTCGATGCACTCCAGACGATCGCGAAATTCCTCACTAAACACCTCCCGAAAGAAACAACGCTCGTCTTCATCACCCACTCCACCCGACTCCTCAAAACTATCCAACCCGATGAGGTGCTAGTGCTCCGAGATGGCCGGCTTGTGAAAACCGGCAAGGGAGCGCTCGCGAAGCGGATTGAAGAGAAAGGATTTGAAAGCATCTAAATCATCGCCCAGTTTTGTGAGTTCCGTTGCAGTCCGCTTCACAGGAGTGAACATAAATTCTGAGGACCCGAGAAATGGCATCAAAAAAATTTAGTCAAAAGAATATTGATCTCGGTGATTACCGATATGGCTTCTCGATGCCTGAACGCTCCGTCCACAAGACAAGCCTGGGCCTGGATGAGGCGATCGTCCGCGAGATTTCGGGCGTCAAAGAAGAAGGGCCCTGGATGCGCGATTTCCGCTTGAAGAGCTATCAAACTTTCCTCGATAAGCCGATGCCTGAGTGGGGCGCCAATCTCTCGAAGATCGACTTTTCGGCTATCACGTACTACCTAAAAGCGACCACGGAGCAGTCACAGTCGTGGGAAGACCTCCCGAAAGAAATTCGCGATACCTATGACAAGATCGGCGTGCCAGAAGCAGAAAAGAATTTTCTCGCCGGTGTCTCGGCACAGTACGAATCCGAAGTGGTATACGAGAGTGTCCACAAAGAACTGACGAAGCTCGGTGTCATCTTCTGCGACATGGACACCGCCGTGAAGAAGTATCCAGACATCGTCAAAGAGTATTTCGGTACACTCATCCCGCCCCACGACAATAAGTTTGCTGCGCTCAATTCAGCTGTCTGGTCGGGCGGCTCTTTCGTCTATGTTCCAAAAGGTGTGAAAGTCGACCTACCACTCCAAGCCTATTTCCGTATCAACGCTGAAAGCTTCGGCCAATTCGAGCGTACGCTCATCATCGCCGAAGAAGGGAGCTCGGTACACTATGTCGAGGGCTGCACCGCTCCTATCTACCGCAAGAGTTCACTCCATTCCGCCGTCGTTGAAATTTTCGTCAAGAAAAACGCCCGTGTCCGATACACGACGGTACAGAACTGGTCAAAAAACATCTATAATCTCGTGACAAAACGCGCCCGCGCCGAAGAAAACGCCATCATGGAATGGATTGACTGCAATATCGGCAGTGGCGTCACCATGAAGTACCCAGCTGTCTATCTTGCGGGCCGAGGTGCGCACGGCGAAGTCCTCTCCATCGCCTATGCCGGCAAGGATCAGCACCAGGACGCCGGCGCCAAGATGGTCCACCTCGCGCCAGATACCACCTCGCGCGTCGTGTCAAAGTCCATCTCTAAAGATGGCGGACGGACTTCGTACCGCGGCCTCGTCCACATTGCTGCCGGAGCTACCCACGCCAAAGCCTCCGTTGTCTGTGACGCCCTCCTCCTCGATGAGGAATCGCGTTCTGATACCTATCCCACCATGCGGATCAACGAAAAAACGGCGACCGTCGAGCACGAAGCGACCGTCGAGCGGATTGGTGAAGAGAAATTGTTTTATCTCATGTCACGCGGTATCAGCCAGGGTGATGCGGAAGGACTTCTCGTCAACGGCTTTATCGATCCCGTGGTGAAAGAAATACCGCTCGAATATTCAATCGAGCTCAACCGACTCATCAATCTCGAAATGAAAGACTCAATCGGTTAACTATGCACTTTCAGGATATTTCAACTGATACAAAGACGCGGTACCAGCTCAATACAAACGAACAGGGCGTTTTCTTCATACTCAATCGAAGTGGGCAGATCACTTTTGAACTTGCTGGGTCCGGGGCGACCGCTCACATCTTTGCGCTTTACACTGGCAAGGGCGACTCAAAACAAACACTCAACCTCACTCAAAGACATCTCGCACCAGATACTCTCTCGTCGACGCTCGTAAAGTCCGCTCTCACTGAAAAATCTACCTTTCACTACGACGGCGCTATTATGATCACCAAGGATGCTCACCGATCCAATGCCTCCCAAGAGAGCCGCACCCTTCTTCTCTCACCTGAAGCCCGTGCTCATGCTCGACCAGCACTGGAAATCCTTGCTCATGACGTAAAGTGTCATCATGCTGCGACGACCAGTCCGCTCAGTGAAGAGACCCTCTTCTTCGCTGAGTCCCGTGGACTCTCAGAGGAGGCTGCTCGGAAACTCCTCGTTCACGGATTTTTCCAGGAAGCATTGGAACGAATGGAAAAGCTCGGTATCGAAACAAGCGGGCTGAAAGAGCCATTACACGTTGCCATCGGTTAAACGTATGCTTGATCCAAAAATCATTCAAAAAGATTTCCCGATTTTTGAATCGAATCCAGACCTCATCTACCTCGACAATGCCGCTACCGCCCTCAAGCCAAGAGCTGTCATTGAGGCAATGAATCAGTACTACTTTGAGTATTCGACCAATGTCGGACGCGGACTCTATCCACTGGCCGAAAGCGCCACCCTCGCATTTGAAGAGGCCCGAAAAACAGTAGCTCGATTTATCCACGCCGAAAGCAAAGAGACTATTGTTTTCACCAGCAATGCTACTCAAGGTATTAATCTCGTCGCACTCGGCATCGAACACCAACTAAACAATACGCACACTATCGTCGTCACCGAGCTCGAACATCATTCAAACTACCTCCCCTGGAAAGAGCTGGCTCGACGGACCGGCGCTAAACTCCGAAGTGTTCACTTCACAGGAGCCGGAATGATCGATGCCAACCATCTCGCCTCCCTCATTGATGAAAAGACTTCAGTTGTCGCCTTCTCAGCTGTTTCCAATGTTTTCGGCGTTGTCAATCCAGTGAAAGAACTGATTTCGACCGTCCGAGAGAAAAACCAAAAAGCGCTCATTCTCATCGACGCCTGCCAAATAGCCGGTCACTGTAGTATTGATATAGAGGATTGGGGCGCTGACTTCGTCGTGTTCTCAGGACACAAGCTTTTTGGTCCAACCGGAATCGGTATCCTCGCCGGGAAACGCCAATCTTTCGAACGACTCATCCCAATGAATGTCGGCGGTGGAACCGTCCTTGATGCATGCAGTCCAGAAACGGAATATAAATCCCTCCCAGAAAATCTCGAGGGTGGCACGCCAAACATTGCCGGTGCGATTGGTCTCGCAGAAGCGATTCGATATGTAGAAGCAATCGGTCTCAAGGCAATTCACGAACATGAAGTAGCCTTGACTCACTCTACTCTTCAGAAACTCCAAGCGGCTTTCGGGAATGCCATCAATATCCTCGGGACCGAAGATACCGAGAGGCGAGTAGGGATTATTTCTTTCACACTCGACGGGCTGCATCCACATGATCTGGCTCATCTCTTGGGTGAGGAAAATATCTGTGTTCGAGCCGGTGAACACTGTGCTGCTCCGCTCCACCGCGCTCTCCAACTCCCAGCGACGACCCGTCTCAGTCTCTCCATTTACACAACCGGAGAAGATATTGATCGACTGATTGAAGCGATGGGTCAAATTCGTTCGATATTTGAACCTCAAAAGAGAGCTTTTTAGCGTATGACCCTCTACCAAGACCAAATCCTGGATCATTACCGAAACCCGCGTAATTTTGGCTCACTCGAAAAACCAACAAACCAGGCCAGTGCCTTGAATCCGACCTGCGGCGACTCACTCCACATGGACATCACCGTCGAAAATGGTACTATTGTCGATGTGAGGTTCAACGGTTCTGGCTGCGCCATTTCTTTAGCATCGGCTTCGCTTTTGACGGAACATGTCAAAGGGAAGTCTGCTGAGACTATCAGTGCGCTCGAGCCAAAAACTGTCCTCGAGCTCCTCGGAGTTCCTCTCTCGCCCGTGCGACTGAAATGCGGATTGCTCTCACTCGAGACAATGAAGAAAGCCCTCACAAATAAATAGGTAAGCACATACTCTTATGGCATGGAAAGATGAAAGCAAGCCCGCCGGTCCAGTCGCTCTCAAGAACGGTTGGACAGTCGAGGTTGATCACGGTGTCTGTATCGGTGCGGCTCCCTGTACAGCTATGGCGCCGAATACGTTCGCGCTTGATGATACCGGTAAAGCAGCCATCCTCTCGACCGTCGATGCTGATGACCAAGAAACGATTTTGAATGCGGCTCGCGGCTGTCCGGTCGCTGCCATCCGCATCAAGGATACCAATGGCAAGCAAGTCTTCCCTGAATAACTCTCCCCTTTCAGTCTGAGAGAGAATCGGGCCCCATGTTCGATTCTTTTTTCTCCCCTATGCCCAAAGCAACTCCCAAAAAATCAATTGAAGAGCTGGTCCGTGAGAAGCTTCATCTCGTCCTTGACCCCGAACTCGGGATCTCGATTGTTGAACTCGGACTCATTTATGGTATTTCGATGGATTCAGAAGGCAAGTGTACTATCACTATGACCCTGACTACCATGGGATGCCCGCTTTTTGGTCAGATTCAAAAAGAGATTGAAGACCGCGTCATGGAGCTTGAAACAATCGAGGACGTTGAAACCTCGCTTACATTCGATCCACCGTGGACGATTGAAAAGATGACACCCGAAGCCAAGATCCAGCTCGGCCTCGACTAATAAAAACTGCCCAATTGGGCAGTTTTTATTATCGATACTTTTGGATGAGGGCATCCAGCTTTCTGCCATCGAACTTTCGAGTATAGAGCGGATCATCCCCCTCTCGCACCACCGTCTCATAGCTCGGTCGACCGGTTTCCTGGTAGAGGATACCCAGTGCCATCCGCTCGGTATTAAGCGCGAGAGCTAGCGCCTTCACCTTGTCACGTTTATCATGCTCGGCGCCCAGATAGTAGGTATGGTCTTTAAACCACTGAAACGTATTCTGCTTGTTAAAAACAACACAGGGCTGAAAGACATCAACCAGCGCATAGCCCTTATGCTGAATCGCCATCTTTATGATTTCTTTCGCCTGCGGTATATCACCGGAAAAAGCTCGGGCCACAAACGTTGCTCCCGCTGCAATCGCAATCGCCATCGGATTAAACGGTTCGAGTATCACGCCATCTACCTGGATAGGAGTTTGCATCCCCTTTTCTGATGTCGGTGAAGCCTGACCCTTCGTCAGGCCATAGACCATGTTGTTGTGAACGATATTGGTGATGCCAGGATTGCGCCGAATAGTATGAAGGAAGTGATTTCCACCCTCACCGTAGGTATCACCGTCGCCGCTCTCTGCTATGACCGTCAGTTTTGGATTGCTCGTTTTGATCGCAATAGCAGGTGGCAATGCCCGACCATGGAGCCCATTAAAATAGTGCACTCGGAGATAGTGTGGCGTTTTAGCGGCTTGACCGATGCCCGAACAAATAACCACATCCGTTGGTAAAATATCCATTTCAGAGAGCACCCCCTTCATGATATTCAGAATCGGGAAATTGCCGCACCCTGGGCACCAGGCCATGTCCGTTCCATGTGGCATATCATAGAGTTTTTTGTCGATCATAGCTTTTGGAAACGTTTGACGAGTTCTTCGACAGAAAATGGATTGCCATCGTATTTGAGTATCCGCTCCGCGACATCGATACGATATTCGCGCTCGAGTAGATCCGAAAATTGGCCCGCCGCATTATTTTCGACGACAACAATCTTCCCAGCTTTGGCAAATAATTTTTCTCCTTTCAAAGCGAGCGGATAAACTTGGATAAAATGGATATGTCCGAGTGTCTTATCTTGGAGCATATCAAGCGCTTCCTCGACGACACCGTGATTCGATCCCCACGTAACAATAAGCGTCTTAGCTTTCTTCGATTGAGTACTGATGACTGGTGCGAGCGCTTCCAATCGGATACCATCAATTTTTCGCAAACGCTTTCCATGCTGTTCAAGCCGTACGACTGAACTCTCGGTGATATGCCCCATGGTGTCATGTTCATCCGAGTCCACGCCCACGAGACCCTTCCCATGGCCCGGTATTCCCCGCGGTGAGACGCCATTCTCAGCGAGCGCATAACGGACATAGTCGTCCTTCGTCAGAACGATGTGTTGCTCAGCCGAAGCAGCCTTCAGATTTTTTGGAATAACGGTCGTGACTGAATCCAGGAAAAATTGGTCCGTCAGGACAAAAGTCGGGACCTGATATTTATCAGCGATATAAAACGCCTGGGTCATCGCATGATACGCCTCTTCAGGCGTACCCGGCGCGAGAATCGCCCGAGGAAATTCACCGTGTCCAGCGTAGAGGACAAGATTGAGATCAGCTTGCTCCGTGCGCGTCGGCAACCCAGTCGCTGGTCCGGGACGCTGTCCGACATGGACGACAATCGGCGTCTCGATGATACCAGCAAGACTCACTCCCTCGCACATGAGCGCAAAGCCGCCACCCGAAGTCGTCACGACAGCTCGGGCACCCGCATACCAGGCACCCAGTCCTTGATTGATCGCCGCTATTTCATCCTCCGCCTGATCCACCACCACCCCGAATTCCTTTTTATGTTCGGCGAGAAAGGTGAGGAGTCCTGTCCCTGGCGACATCGGATACGAGCTGATGTAGTTGCATCCCGCCGCGAGCGTTCCCAAGCCAACGCTTTCGATTCCCTCCATGAGAAGCGTTTCTTCAGAATCACGGTTACGCGGCATGATAATTTCTACTCCTTCCAAGAAAGAGATATGCGTCCCATGAATGTAGCCTTTCTTAGCTGCCTCGACATTCTTAGCGACGACCTCTTCACCCTTTCGGGCGAAGTGCTCGCGCAGATAATCATGAAAAACTGATTCCTCCGCTTTGAGCATTCCGAGTACCACTCCAACCGCGACCGTACTCGTATAGATTGGATGGCCGAGCTCCGTCGCAAAGCGAGTAAAGGGGACGTCAATCACTCGACACTCGGTTTCACACACCTTTTCTTTCTCCCCAATAATGATGGTGTCCTTGGAAGTCCGATGCGAAAGATGTGGGATAACATTCTTATCCAGCGCAAAGAGGAGATCGATCCGATCGACATAGGCTCGACGTTTCTTTGAAGTCAACCGAATTTCAGTCGAATTGCTGCCACCACGAATCCGCGACATATACTCCTTGGAAGCATACACATGGTAGCCCTCGCGCTTGAGAACTTGAACCAGCAGTGTCTCGACGGTCTGGACACCTTGCCCGGCTGCGCCGCCAAGCACGATCGAAATATCACCTGAAAACCGATGCATGATAAAAAATGTTTATTTTCTTTTTTCAGTATACCATCGCTCACCACTTATTCGCTCCTGTCGAGTTCTTTTTTTACTATCTCAAATTCATTTTCCACTTCACGGAGCCGCTCCTTGCTTGTCTTGATCAGTGTGACGCCCTCTTTCACTTTTTCGAGCGCTTTTTCCACATCAATTTCTTCTTGATTCTCAAACCAGGCAGTGATAGCTTCCAATTTTTTGAGCGATTCGCCGAGCGATTCTTTCTTCATAGCTTTATGCCTCCGTTAATCCTATTATCTTCGATTGTACCCTGCCGCTTCCCATTTGTATATCGATCTGGTCCCCGACCGAAAGACCAGAAGTAGTGCGCATGATTTTTCCCTCTTTTCGTACCAGGCTGTATCCTAGCTGGAGCGCCCTCATCGGATCATACTGACGTAACTGCCCCTCATTTGATCGGACATCTTCACGCACTCTGAGTAGAGCCGCTTCAAGCCGCATTTTCCACATGAGTGCTCCGCTTTCAATCTGCACCCTCACCGTTCGACAATACCCTGGGAAAAGCGCCGCTCGCTCACGGAAAGCTATCTGAGCGAGAGTGACTCGATGCGACACATTTTCCAGTATCAGTCGGATGGCCTCCTCGGCTTGTCGTACTCGCTCTCCTATCACTCTTTGAAATGTGCTCGTCGCTTGTTCGAGGAGAACGGTGTGCCTCCCTAGGCTCGCCCGCGCCTCATCCCAAGATGACGACAGGTAACGAGCGGTCGCGGTGGGGGTCGAGACCATCTGGTCCGCGGCGAGCGCGGCCAGCGACACATCACGCTCATGCCCGATACCAGCGAGTACTGGAATTGATGACGCGACTACTTCATTCACGAGTGCCTCAGTATTGAATGCCTGAAGGCTCTCGAGACTCCCACCACCGCGGATGATGACCAGTGCATCGTAGCGCTCCGGCGTCTGGTTAAAGTACCGAATCGCTTCGATGATCTCAAACACCGCTTTTTTCCCCTCGACCAAGGTCGGATAAAAATCAACCTGCATCCCGGCCCGAGCCAAGTTCATGGTGAAGTCGCCAATCGCTGCTCCCTCACGTGAGGTGATGAGTGCAATCCGTTCGGCAAATTCCGGAATCGGCCGTTTGTGTTCAGGCAAGAAAGCGCCAGAAAGTTCCAGTCGCTTGTGAAGTGCATCATAGGCTTTCTTCAGTTCACCTTCACCCGCATATTCAACGACGCCGACTTTCAGACTAAGCCGGCCCGACGGCTTATAGATATCCGGTGCCCCCTCGACGATGACTTCATCGCCAATCGCGAGTGCCACTCCCGATACCTCATACTGATACCGGAAAATGAGACAGCTTACCAGGCTCTCATCACTACTATCCTTCAGTGAAAAGTAGACAACGCGCTCCCGGATATCGACGCTCGATACCTCACCTTTGATCCGAGCAGCCATGCCGGAAAGCTCGAGATTGAGGCTATCGAGAAATTGCGAAACCGAAAGCGGTTCTTCGGTAGTTTTCCCCACAACCTCCTCTTCCATATTCCCTACCCGCTCCTGCCGATTCGTCCCTGATTCTCTTTCAAACAGCGCGATCGCCTTTTCACCTTCGGTTTGAGCACTCCCATCACTGAAGGTAGCAATCATGCCGAGGAGTGCCTTACCATAGCGCCGATACTTCGCGTCCTTGATGCCCTTCACCTGACAGAGCGTGTCTTTGTCATGAGGCAGGACCCGGGCGATTTCCTCGAGCGCCGCATTATTCAGGACACGATAACCCTCGACACCTTCAGTCCGGGCCTGTTCGTCGCGCCACTGCCTAAGCGCTGTCAATAATTCGTAATTCATATCTGATGAGATCTCCGGGTACTAAAATAGTAAAATGATTTAAAAATCAGCAAAAGAGCCCTTTCCTAATCCGCCCAACAGCGGTCGCCCCTCTTCTCTTTCCACTGTCTGACAACCGCCACTATTTAATCTATCCTCATTTCTCATGTACCCGTATTCTATCACTTTTTTATTTCCTTATTCGACATATTCAGACGGCCGTCTGAAGAAATAATCTATTAGTACTTCCTGGCTATTAACAAAGCGCGAAGTGTTTTCGTATGCCTTGATCGTGACTGATATGTTCTGCTTCGATGAATTTAACGTACCGTTCACCATTACAGGTTCGGATCAAGAGATCAACCGCGTCTCGGCAATCATACGGACAGACAAATACGCTCGCCTGCAGTTTGTAAAAATCCCAATTCTTCAGACATTGACGCAAGAGATTACGCATCTTTCTTTTTTCTTCTGGAATATCAAAAATGACCAGCCGCCACTTCCCGTCCCATTTGTTTTTCACTATCAGCTTCGTTTCGAGGAGCTGAAGGAGAGAGGCCCTCTCCCGGCCCCGGACTGTCGGTCGGACGAGGTATGTATCATCCTTTGAGCGGACAAGGGTGATGAGCTTCTTTTGTTCGAGTAGCCTAACCGCTTTCGGTAATCCGTAGCGGCTAATTCTCCCCCACTCCACCGAAGCCGTATGCAGAAGCCGGTACTGTGCTAAAGCTGAACGAGTAAAAGGCAATGCGAGACCAGTCAAAAGGAGTAGCAAGATCTTTTGTTCATTTTTCCCAAGATTTCTCATCATACTCTCCCAGAAAATATCTATGGTTCTATTTTAGCATATTCAGACGGCCGTCTAGAAAAAACACCTTTATTCAGTTTTTTAATGTTACTTTTCTTCAGACGGCTGTCTGAAGAAAAGAATGTTGTATTTGTTTATTTTAAGGAATTTTTTGATCTTTATCGCGCCGACTTAGAATGCTGAGAGAAGCTCATAGTTCATAGTTATCGACTTTGATTATAGAGTGCCTGAACCTGCAAAGCTGAAAGCGCAGTATTATATACTCGGACTTCATCGATTTTCCCCGAGAAGTCCCGTCCACTACCGTCACCACATTCAGTGATACGACCGATGGCGGCACTATTACCCGTATAGGCGATAGCACCACCCTCACCAGTGTATGTGCCGCCGCTATCGACACCATTTACATAAAGCTGCATATCCGTTGCCCCCTGAACCACCCCCGTCACATGGTACCAGGTATTTGTAGCGAGAATGGTCGTCCCTACCTTCGAGCGTCTACTCGACGAACTACAATCATTATTTGACCCATAGTTTGCAGCGATCTGTCCCGAACTAGTTATCTCAAACCACATCCCGGTGTGAGAATGTGCTGAGGCTTGGGTCTTGTCGGTCGTAAATATCCCAGCGGCTGCCGCTGGAAGCGCAGAGGGATTGATCCAGGCTGAAACCGAAATCGGGAGCGAGAGCTGGAGCACATTGCCGAGATTCACATAATCGCCCGTTCCGTCGAGGGTAACACCTTGGCCAATCCTCCCGATACTGCGTGCTGCATTCCCCGTCAGTGTCCCGGTATTGCCACCGCCACCACGGTCATACACGCTCGTCCCACTCATATCCTGCCCATTGAAGCTCCAGTAGCCCTTCAGGCTCGTATCCGTCCCCGTTGGAGTCGTGAGACGATAGAGTTGCGCCACTTCATCAGCGGAGAGGGCATAGTTGTAGATGCGGGCTTCATCAATTGAACCACTGAAATAAGCACCGGGGGCGGCAGCTACTTCATCATAAGCTGCTCCCAAATAAAAATCTCGGGAGCTGTTGAGGCTCCCATACCCCGTTACATCAACCGGGGTGCCCTCTGACTTGCCATCAACAAAGAGCATAAGTGAAGTCCGACTACGAACTAGTACCACATAATGCCAAACATCATCAGTGACCGTAGTCGTCGAGCACACGAATTGCTTTGTCGTATCATCATCGATATCTACTTTGACCTTTCCTGATGAGCAATCCGCAGTATCGGTACCGATATAGTAACGCTTTCCTCCCGTATTCGTCCCGCCTTTAGCCGCGATCGCTCCAGAGGTATCCGTTGTTTTGAACCAAACACCGAGTGAGAAACTATTCGTCCCCATATCAAGAACGGCGTTGTTTCCAGCTGTCACGTAGTCATTCGTTCCATCAAAAGTTACTGCGCTCCCAATCTGCCCCGTCGTCCATGTTGGCCCATTCGTCAAAGTTCCAGCACTGCCATTCGTACTCACATCAGCAGCATTCGTCCCGGTGTTTTCATCCAGTTTCCAGTACCCAGCGAGGCCAGAGTCGAGGCGGCCGGTGCCCTGGGCTTGGGAGACCGATGTGTTCGTCTTGTCCGGTGCGGCAGCGGCATAGAGCGACTGGATTTCAGCACTCGAGAGAGCCCGGCTATACACCCGAGTTTCATCGAGCTTGCCATCAAAGGGATTGCCAGCATCACTCTCTGCACCAATAGCAAAAATAATGTTGTTCGAGAGGTCACCGATATTGCCGATGGTACCCACTTCGGTGGCACTAGTCGCTACGCCATCGATATAGATATCAGTATTGGTCGCCGAGTCATCGTCCCAGACAAGAGTGAAGTGATGCCACACTGAGTCAGTGAACGTAGGCGAGGCTTCGAGTTGAAATTCATCGGTGCCCCCCGCTTCCGACATTTCACAGGTGAACTTGTCGGTACTGTCGTCAATATAGCAGAGGTAGCCGTCATCAGTATCGGCGAGGCCGTTCCGTTTTGCGAATACTGTGTCATCCGTCGTGAAGGATTCACGAGAGAACCAGCCAGTGACGGTAAAGTCAGAGTTGCTGAAGTCGAGAGCGGCATTGTCAGCGATACTGGTATAATCATTTGTCCCATCAAAATCAAGCGCCTGTCCGAGACGGCCGAGTGTCTTCGCCGGACCATTCGTGAGTGTCCCAGTATTCCCCGCGCCACTCCGGTCATACGCGGTCGTACCGGATACATCCTGCCCATTGAAGCTCCAGTAGCCCTTCAAACTCGTATCGACACCAGTCGG
>Ga0163144_10000647_pt1 | contig 81853 bp, 65 predicted proteins | sample OliLak19BULKMAT1_FD_123175 | JGI IMG/M metagenome (GOLD analysis project Ga0163144, IMG submission 123175) | Freshwater microbial mat bacterial communities from Lake Vanda, McMurdo Dry Valleys, Antarctica - Oligotrophic Lake LV.19.BULKMAT1 | ecosystem: Environmental > Aquatic > Freshwater >... | reverse complement strand
GGGCCGGCCGAGAAGCCGTTGAGGGAGAGGACTTGTTCGAGGAGGTGCGCGAGGCGGTCCTCGGTGGCTGCGGGGCCGGGGTGGGGCGCTGGGTGTGCTTGATGGGGGGTGTGTGAGGGGGTGTGGGTGGGGAGGTCGTAGCGCGGGGCGCGCTCAAGCCTGGGGCGGGGGGCGGCTGGGTCGAAGCGGAGGATGCGGAGGTAGAGGGAGGCAGCGCGGCAGGTCATGTGGCGGGCGCGGCGGCGGTGTTCGAGGGCGGGGAGGCTGGTGATGTCGACGGGGGTATAGCGCTCCTCACCGGTTTGGTTGAGGATCATGGTCTCGAGGGAGCGGGCGATGCCCTCGAGGGCGGTGATGCCGCGGGCGCGGACCTGGGCGGTGTTGCAGCGGTCGATATCGAGCTGGAGGGCGATGGCCTGGGGGGTTTGCAGCCACGCGGCGAGGGCGCGCTGGGTGGTCTGGTGGAGGCGGGCGATTTCGGTGAGGGAAGAACCGGCGTTGAACTCGTCGAGGATGTTGTCGACGGCGGCGGCGGAGGCGGGGATGAAGGGTGGGAGGTCCACGAGGGCAAAGTATGGCGTATGTGCGGTAGCCTGTCAAGAGCCGAACATGATTATTTTTAGTGGTTGGTAAGTGGTGGTTGGGTAGGGAGTTAGAGGAAGTCGGAGGTGGAAGTCGGAAGTGGAAGTCGGAAGTTGGAAATGGGAGTCGGAGGTGGGAAGTGGGAAAGTGTCGGCATGCTGACCAGTGTGGTATAAGCGTGGGGAGTGAGTGGGCAGGGGTACGAATGAAGGCTTGCGAGGTATCGTGGGTGCTGAGGGTGGTCGAGGGTGCTCGCGCGAGCGACGCACAGCGCACCGACCTCTCAGAGCAGCGGACCGGTGGCACGGGTGGCACAGAGTTGTGCGGCGGTCGGTGCCACCGGCGCCACCCGCCGCCGGCACCCTCGGTCCGCCCGTTATCGCTAAACTGGCGTTCTCAATGGGTAGGAACTGCAGATGATCATGGCTCGATCCATTCACACCCGCCAGCGCGTGATTGACCACGGCGAGGTCTTCACCCCCCCCGCGCTGGTCAACGACATGCTTAGCCTGGTCGCCCACGAGTGCGAGCGGGTTGATTCGCGTTTCCTTGAGCCCGCCTGCGGGAATGGCAACTTCCTCGCGGAGGTGCTCCGCCGCCGCTTGGCGATGGTCGATCGACGGCACAAGGCCCGGACCCAATGGGAGCCCAACGCGCTGCTCGGCCTTGCGTGCCTCTACGGCATTGAACTGCTGTGGGACAACGTCAGCGAGTGCCGCGAGCGGCTTTTTACGCTCTTTAAGGACCACTACACAGCGCGCTACGGCGCACACGCCAAAAGGGAGTGCCTTGCGGCCGCGAGGTACATCGTGGGGTGCAACATCCTCAACGGCGATGCGCTGAAGATGACCACCATGGGTGACCGCGCCATCCCCGCGCGGCCGCTGGTCTTTACCCAGTGGTCGCTGCTCCCCGGCGGCAAGTTCACGCGCCGGCGCTACGAGTACCACGACCTCACCCAGCCCCCGCCCGCCTCTTTATCCGGGTTGTTTCTATCCTCGACCGCCCGCCCAACGGATGAGGAGGGCAAGCCGGTGTACATCCCTTTGAAAGTCGCAGACCGGTCGCCCGTGCATTATCTCCAGCTCGGCCAATGCGAGGGGGACCGATGACCCCTGCACCCTCTCCCGTCCCAGCCCTCCCTCTCGCCCCGATCGGCCACAACCCCGACATCCTCACGTGCCTTGCGAATCTGTCGGCCGACGAGGTGTTCACCCCGCCCAAGGTGGCGTCGGCGATGCTCGATTTGCTGCCGCGGGACCTGTTCCGGCGGGCGGACACCACCTTTCTCGACCCCGCCTGCAAGACGGGGGTATTTCTCCGCGAGATCGCACGGCGGCTCAACGACGGCCTGCGCGACCAGATGCCCGATGAGCAGGCCCGCGTGGATCACATTCTCACCGAGCAAGTCTTCGGCCTCGCGACCAGCGAGTTGACCGGGGCCATCGGTCGCCGAAGCCTCTACTGCTCCAAAAAGGCGGACGGCAAGTTCAGCATCGCTACCAAGTTCACTACGTTCGAGGGGAATATCCGCCTGCCTCGCACACAACACCGCTGGGACAGCAACGGCCGGTGCGAGAATTGCGGTGCGAGCAGGGGCGAGTACGACCGTGGCACGGCGCGCGAGGCATACGCGTACCCGTTCATTCACGAAGTCGACCCAAGGGAGCTTTTCAACGTGAGATTTGACGTTGTCGTCGGGAATCCGCCTTACCAGTTGTCGGATGGGGGAGGTAGTGGCACGTCTGCTACTCCGGTTTACAACCGGTTCGTTGAACAGGCGAAGAAGCTGGAGCCCCGCTATCTCGTAATGGTCATACCATCGCGATGGTTCACCGGTGGGAAGGGGCTGGACGAGTTCCGATCTTCGATGCTTACAGACAATCGCATTCGTTCGATCGATGATTACCTCATGGCCTCTGACGTCTTCCCCGGTGTGGCTTTGAAGGGCGGAGTGTGTTACTTTCTTTGGGATCGAGACAACCCCGGGGCTTGTCATGTGACTACCCACCTCAAGGGGGAAGCGCCGTCGCGAGTCAGCCGCAAGCTCCTAGAAGACGGCGTTGACGTGTTCATTCGCCATAATGAGGGACTTTCGATTCTAAAGAAGGTCGTGGCTGCCGAAAGTGGCGGATCGAACTCATTGGCACTGCCGGAAGGCAAGCGATTCGATCGACTCGTGAGTACCAGAAAGCCGTTCGGACTCGACTCGGTCTTCAAAGGTAAGGGAGCCAAGGGTAATAATGATCTTGTCGTCTACCGCAAAGGGGGCGAGGGGTACGCCCCAAGACGCGGTATCAAGGCGGGCGCCCCTCTCATCGACAAATGGAAAGTCTTCGTCGGCTTTGCCGCGCCTGGGACCGGCAACAAGGACACGTACCCGCACCGGATCATCAGTACCCCGTTCATAGGCGAGCCGGGGAGCATTTCGTCCGAGACCTACCTCTGCATTGGTCCGCTGGAATCAAAAAAGCAAGCGGAGAGCGTATTGTCATACCTCTCCTGCAGGCTGACTCGCCTGTTGATCCTTCTGCACAAACCGTCGCAAAATACTACTCGAAAGGTCTACACGTTCGTGCCCGCTCAGAAATGGAATCGTCCGTGGACTGACGAGCAGCTGTACGCCAAATACGGCATCACTGAAAACGAGATCGCCTTTATCGAATCGATGGTGCGCCCGATGGACTGCAATGATACTGGGCACGAAGACCCTAGCTCCGGTGCCGAGGACGATGAGTGATACGTGGTCGTCGCCATCCTGCGGGCGCGGGATCGGTGAGGCGCGGTGGCGGCCTCGTTGAATCGAATCAAAGCATCGGAACGATTAATGCCACTTGAAGAGTTCTTCCCAAAGCGACCCGGCGCCGCCCCGACGATTTACGCTTTCGCCAGCACGCATGCGAACCATGCGGGGCTGCTTAAGGTCGGCTACACCGAGCAGAAGGTCGCTGAGCGTGTCGCCCAGCAGTTCCCCGGCGGGTTTACCGGGTATGACATCAAGCTCATCGAACTCGCGATGCGGCCCGATGGGTCGAGCTTCACCGACCGCGAGATCCACCGCCACCTGCGGGCACGCGGGATCGCCAACCCGACGCACGAGTGGTTCAAGTGTGGCGTGAAAGACGTGCAGGCGGCGGTTTTGGCCGTGCGCGAGCGCCGGGCCAACGTCGAGGACAGGACGCTGAGCTTCGGCCTGCGGCCTGAACAGGAAAAGGCGGTCGAGATGACCGCCGACTACTTCACCCGCGCCGCGACGGAGCAGAAGGGGCACACGCCGCACTTCCTCTGGAACGCCAAGATGCGTTTCGGCAAGACCTTCACCGCCTACCAGCTTGCCAAGCGCATGGGATGGCAAAAGGTGCTGGTGCTGACCTTCAAACCCGCCGTGAAGCACGCGTGGACGGACGACCTCGATCGGCACATCGACTTCGAGGGGTGGCAGTTCATCAGCCGCGAGGGCGAGCTGACATATGAGAAGGCGAACAAGAAGAAGCCCATCGTGTGCTTCGGCAGCTTCCAGGACTTCCTGCAGCGGACGCCCGCAGGGGCGATCAAGCCGCGCAACGAGTGGGTGCACACGACCAACTGGGACTGCGTGATCCTCGACGAGTACCACTACGGCGCGTGGCGGGAGAACGCCAAGGGTCTCTTCGGCGCGGACGAGGAGGACGAGGGCGAGGTCACGGGCGAGGTGACGAAGGACGAGCAGGCGTTTGATGAATCCATCCTGCCCATCACCACGGGCCACTACCTGTACCTGTCGGGGACGCCATTCCGGGCGATGGCGTCGGGCGAGTTTATCGAGGAGCAGATCTACAACTGGACCTACAGCGACGAGCAGCGGGCCAAGCGGGACTGGAAGGGGCCGGGGCCGAACCTGTACGCCTCGCTGCCAAGGCTGGTGCTGATGACGTACACCCTGCCGGATGAGATCCGACAGGTGGCGGAGCTGGGCGAGTTCAACGAGTTTGACCTCAATGAGTTCTTCCGCGCTGAGGGGGAAGGGAAAGACGCAAAGTTCGAGCATGAGGACGAGGTGCAGAAGTGGTTGGACCTCATCCGGGGGTCGTACCGAGGCACGACGGTTGACGACCTGAAGCTGGGGCGCGAGAAGCCGCCGCTGCCGTTTTCCGATGCTCGCTTGATGGGGGTCCTGAACCACACCTTCTGGTTCCTGCCCAGCGTGGCGTCGTGTTATGCGATGAGAAACTTGCTCAAGGCGCGACAGAACACGTTCTACCACCCCTTCAAAGTGGTGGTGGCGGCGGGGTCGCAGGCCGGGATCGGTGCCGAGGCCTTGCCGCCCGTGCTTGAGGCGATGGATGAGCCGCTCGCGAACCGGAGCATTACGCTCTCTTGCGGGAAGCTGACAACCGGCGTAACGGTGCGCCCTTGGGCGGGCATTCTCATGCTCCGCAAGTGCAGCAGCCCCGAGACGTACTTCCAGAGCGCGTTCCGGGTTCAGTCACCGTGGACCGTGCCCGGGGAGAACGGGGAGGAGATCGTCGTCAAGCCCGAGTGCTATGTCTTCGACTTCGCGCCGAATCGCGCGCTGCGGCAGATTGCCGATTACGGTTCGCGGCTCGCGACAGACGACGCAACGCCTGAGCAGCGGGTAGCAGAGCTGGTGGGGTTCCTGCCGGTGCTGTCGTACGACGGCAGCTCCATGCGCCAGCTCGACGCGGAGGCGATCCTGGACATGGCGACGGCTGGCACCAGCGCGACGCTTTTGGCCAAGCGTTGGGAGAGTGTGCTGCTTGTGAACGTGGACGATTCGACGCTCAACCGCCTCATGCAGGACGAGGCGTCCATGAAGGCGCTGATGAACATCGAGGGGTTCCGCAACCTCAACTCCGATCTTGAGACGATCATCAACCGCTCCGAGCAGATTAAGGACGCGAAGCGGAAGATCGGCGATGGCGATGACTTGACCGGGAAGGAGAGGAAGGAGCTGACCGAGGCGGAAAAAGAGCGAAAGAGCTTGCGGAAACAGGTGCAGGAAAAGCTCTTGAAGTTTGCCGCGCGCGTGCCGGTGTTCATGTACCTGACCGACTACCGCGAGCAGCGGCTGAAGGACGTCATCACGAAGATCGAGCCGCGGCTGTTCCAGAAGGTGACCGGCCTCACCACGGCCGACTTCGAGCGGCTGGTGAGCCTGGGTGTGTTCAATAGCCAACTCATGAACGATGCGGTGTGGAAGTTCCGCCGGTACGAAGACGCCAGCCTTCGGTATATGGGCCTGGAGCGGCACCGCCCGCTGGAGATCGGCCTCTGGGACACAGCGCTGACCGAGGAGGACTTCCGCGCGACCTTCGAGGGGCTCGCTGGGAGCGATGACGCACAGCTAGCCGTGGGTAACACGTGAACTGCCGTGGGGCCGTCCGCCCTGCTCCATGTACAACGGGCGGCGCGGGTGGCATCGGTGCCACCTCAACGCCGTGAACTACCACGACACAGATTGATCGCTAAGTGCTTTCCCAGCGCTGACGTATGATCGCGCAAGTGCGAGCGGCCTCCGAGCCGATGGTTGTTGTGCTTGCAGCAACCAGAAGCAAAGGAGGCCACGATGTTCAGAGCATCGCTTGGCGGCGGAGCCGCCTCGCGCACAGCGTATCGTCATTCGATCCTTCACGTCATGACCCCGCTCCTGGCCCCGCTCGCCGCGGGGTTGGGGTGGTCCAACTTCTCCCTGGCCGCCGCCGCCATCCTGATGGGCTGATGCGGAACACATTGCCCCACGGAGAACAGGGCGTCCTCCACCACGGCTGAAGCCGTGGCCTACGAGCGAGCAAGGCCGCTGAAGCGGCCTGATTCCGTGGGGTCACTTGAATGAGGCGGAGTGTTGACGGCGAAGTCCGTGGCAACAAGGTGCCGCGGGTGGCACGGTGTTGTGTTGGCTACCGCGAAGTCTCAGCAGCTCCCGCCGCCCAAGACCCTGAAGAACGCCTCGATGTCCAGGTCGGTGCCGGAATCGCCATCGCCGTCGAAGTCCGGAGAGCCGCAGGTGGCGCAGCAATCGCCGCCCAGGCAGGCGAAGAAGGCTTCGATGTCCAGGTCGGTGCCGGAATCGCCATCGCCGTCGAAGTCGGGGGAGCCGCACCCTCCCTCGCACTCGTCGGGGATGCCGTTGCCGTTGACATCGGCGCTGTCGCCGAAGTCGATGTCGATGGTATCGTCCCACTCATTCCCGTTGCAGTCCTGGCCGGAGAGGGGCTCCTCGATGATGTCGGGGTTGAAGCTGCACGCGGCGAAGGTGGTGACCAGGCAGTTGGCCGGACCGGCGCCGGGGCCGACCCAGAGTTGGACCGGCTCGCGAGTCCTGAGCGCGAGCCTGGTGGCCGGGAAGAACGTGACCTTGGCCTCGATGCGTGAGGTCGAGCACCCGATGGCGGCGGCGGTGCTGTTGATGCTGTTACGGAATGCCTGGGCCACGGCGAAGGAGGAGCCGGTGACCGGGCCGACGTTCACCTGCTCGATGGCCGTGAAGGGCGGGGGTGGGAGCGCCGGGGACTTGATGGCCCAGGACCAGAGGAGGCCGGAGCCGTTGCCGGTGAGCTTGTACTTCTTGTTGAACAGTGGGCCTGGGGGGCGCGGGCACAGGTGTTCCACGGTGAAGGTCCCGGCGGCGGGGGTTACGGTGCTGCCCTCGATCCCGATGCGGATCAAGTAGCTGGTGTTCGCCGCGGCCGTAAACGTGAGGGGCGCGTTGTGGGTCTGGACAGCCGTGAAAGGGCTGGGGCAGGTGGTGCCGGTAAAGACGGAGATATTGGTGTCGGATGCGATGAACGTGGTGATGCGGGTGGGCCCGCCGAAGGTGGAGTGCCAGGTGTACCACACGTCGCCCCAGAGCGCGGGGTTGAACGCGAATGGTGACTCAAACGTGGAGCAGCGGAGGTCGAGCGGGAATACACCGGGGGTGCTTCCCAGGTTGGTCGCGTTGATGCAGAAGTCGTTGGGGGCGCGGCCGCACCCCGACAACGGGTCGACCATGCAAGCGGAGAAGGCTTCGATGTCGGAGTCGGCGCCGTAATCGCCGTCGTTGTTAAAGTCGCTGCAGCTGCCGGGTCCGCAGCCTCCGGCGAGCTGGCAGAAAAACTCGAAGGTGTCCTGCCATCCGAGGCAGCCGTCCCCGTTGAGGTCGCAGCGCCCGCACGTGCCGTGGATGCACTGGGCCTGGGCGGGCGCGACCATCGCGAGAGAGGAGAACAAGCACGCTGAGAACAGGCCCCTGCTAAACATAAAACGCCTCCTGGACCGGCACCGATAGCTGTAACGGCCGGTTTAACACAACCCAGGGGGCGGGGCCACAGTTCCGCGACTACAGGTATAGCGGGAATGGGAGGGGAATGCAATGGAAATCAGGGGAGAGCGAGACAGGAGGAAGTCGGGAAGTTACGAAGTCGAGGAGTCGAGGAGTCGAATCAGAGCTACTTGCCTTCGTGCCAGTTCTTCGCGATGTAGGCGTCGGCTTTGAGGGGGACGGTGAGGGTCATGGCTTGTTCCATGCGATGGACGATGATGTCGCGCGCGGCGGGGGCGATTTCTTCGGGGGCTTCGAAGACGAGTTCATCGTGGATCTGGAGGAGCATTCGAACCCCGGCAAGGTCGGGCACGGGGTTGGTGGTGAGGCGGCGGTGGAGGTCCACCATTGCCAACTTGATGAGGTCGGCGGCGCTGCCTTGGACGACGCTGTTGATGGCGAGGCGCTCGGCAAGGGCGCGGCGGGAGGGGTTGTTGGAGTCCGTGTCGGTGATGGGGCGGCGGCGGCCGAGCATGGTCTGGACGTAGCCGAAGCGGCGGGCCTGCTCGACGCACTCCTGGAGGAAGGTGGTGATGCCGGAGAAGCGGCGTTTGTAGCCGAGGATGATTTCGGCGGCTTGCTTTTCGTGGATGTTGAGCCGGCGGGCCAGGCCGTAGGAAGTGATGCCGTAGACGATGCCGAAGTTGACCATTTTGGCGCCGCCGCGCTGCTCGCGGGTGACTTCCGAGGGGAGGATGTTGTGGATCTGCGCGGCGACGGCGGTGTGGATGTCCTGGCCTTCGTGGAAGGCCTGGATGAGGGCGGGGTCGCGGGAGAGGTGGGCGAGGAGGCGCAGCTCGATCTGGGAATAGTCGGCGGTGATGAGAACGTGACCGGGGGGGGCGATGAAGGCGCGGCGGATTTCGCGGCCGACATCGGTGCGGATGGGGATATTTTGGAGGTTGGGGTCGCTGCTGGCGAGGCGGCCGGTGGCCGCGACGGTTTGGCTGAAGCTGGAGTGGATGCGGCGGGTGCGGGGGTGGATGGCTTCTTTGAGGGCGACGAGGTAGGTCGAGACGAGTTTGGTCAGTTGGCGGTATTCGAGGATGAGCTTGGGGATGGGGGTGGGGATGGTCTCATCCTGGGCGATCTTGTCGAGGACTTCCGCGTCGGTTGAGTAGCCGGTCTTGGTCTTGCGGAGGGGTTTGATTCCGAGGCCGGGGGTGTCGTCGCCGGGCTTGTTGAAGAGGGCGGCGGCGAGTTGGCGGGGAGAGTCGGGGTCGAAGGCGCGGCCGAGGGAGGCGATGGACTCGGCCTTGATCTTCTTGAGGAGTTCGTCGATCTGGAGTTGGAGGCGGATGCGCTGGCGGTCGAGCTCGGCGGGGTCGACGAGGATGCCGTTCCACTCCAGTTCGGCGAGGACTTCGACGAGTGGGAGTTCGACATCGTGCAGGAGGGGTAGGAGCTGCATGGCGCGGAGTTGCGGGGCCATGTGCTCGTAGAGCTGGAGGGCGACATCGGCGTCTTCCGCGGCGTAGCAGGTGGCCTGGTCGATGGGAACGGTGTCGAAGGAGCGCTGGTTCTTGCCGCTGCCGATGAGGTCGTTGATCGAGATGTTGGTGCGGCCCAGGAGGGCGAGGGCGAGGGAATCCAGGCCGTGTGAGGAGCGCGAGGCGTCGATGAGGTAACTCGCGATCATGGTGTCGCAGCCGGGCCAGGAACCGGTCGCGGGAGCGGGGCCTTCGCTTGCTGAGACAGGCTTCGGGCTGGTGACCGTCTCGGGCAGCGGCGCGGACAAGCCGCGGAGTTGCACGCCCGCCGAGCGCAGCACGAGCATGTCGTACTTGAGGTTCTGGCCAACCTTGGGCTTGGTAGGGTCTTCGAGGATGGGCCGGAGCACACCCAATACTGTGTCCTCGTCGAGGTGGGCCTGCGGCGTGGGGGAGCGGATGGGGATGTAGGCTCCGGTGCCAGCGCGGGTGCTGATGCTGATGCCGCAGAGTTTAGCGTCGAGGAACGAGAGCGATGTCGTTTCGGTATCTACTGCGAAGAGGGGGGCGCAGGCGAGGTCCTTTGCCAGCGAGGTCAGTTGCGAGCGGGTGGTGATGCAGGTGTAGGTGCCGGATTGCGGCGGGCGCTGCGTCTGGGAAGCGGCCGCCGCACCGATGGCGTCGAACAGACCGCCTTGTCCGGGGGCATCGGCACGGGCGGCGGCGGCCCGGGGTGTTGCGGGCGAGGCAGTCGGTGCAACGGTTTCGGCGGTCGTCGGGGTTGGGCCGCCGCCGATGAGGGCTTTGAGTTCATCCTGGTAGCGGTTGAAGCCAAGTTCGCGGAGGATGGGCCCGAGGTTTTCGAGGGCGAGGTGTTTGACGGACGCGGATTCGAGGGAAAAGTCGAAGGGGACATCGCAGCGCAGCGTGACAAGTTGCTTTGAGAGGGGGAGGTTGGGGGCGGTGGCGCGGAGATTCTCGCCGCGCTTTCCGGTGATTTCGGAGGAATGAGCAAGGAGGTTGTCGAGGGTTCCCCACTCGCGGATGAGTTGGGCGGCGGTCTTGTCGCCTACGCCCGGGACGCCGGGGACGTTGTCAACGGTGTCGCCCATGAGGGTGAGCATGTCGACGACCTGGTCGGGGCGGAGGCCGGTCTCTTCCATGAGTTTGGCGGCGTCGAAGGGCTGATCGGTGTGGACATCGAAGAGTTCGACGAGGGGCTGGGCGTCGGGTTTGGCGGGTTCGAGGAGTTGCTTGAGGTCTTTGTCCTTGGAAACGATGCGGATGCGCAGGTCGGGGTGCTGGGCGCGGAGGCGACCGACCAGGGTGCCGATGAGGTCGTCGGCCTCGAAGCCGGGGACGCCCAGGAGCGGAACGCCGATGGCTTTGAGCATGTCCATGCAGCGGTCGACCTGCGGGAAGAGGTCGTCGGGGGGCTCCTTGCGGGTGGCTTTGTACTGGGGGTAGAGGATGGAGCGGAAGGTCTCCTTGTCCTTGGAGACGTCGAGGGCCACGGCGATGTAGTCGGGCTTGCCGGCCTTGCCGAGGTTGGGGCCCTCTGCGCGCAGCAGCTTGAGGAGCATGCCGATGAAGCCGAAGGTCATGTTGGTGGGCTCTTTGGTGACCGGGCTGGTCATGGGCGTACGAATGGCGTGGTAGGCGCGGAAGAACTGGGCGTAGCCGTCGATGAGGTAGAGGGTGGGGCGTGTGGAGTCGGGCATGAAAAGCAAGTCCTACTCGCGACCGATCGGTGGCTTCATGGCCCCGTGACGGACGGAGACGATGTGGACGCGTTCCTCGAAGAACGAGTAGTAGATCAGGAAGGTTTGCTTCAGCGCCCCACGAAGTTCCACCTCACCGAGCGGGAAATCTGGAGCGATGGGGTGGCTCAATGGGAAGTCCTCCAACGACCCGATGATGTCAAGGAGCCCTTCGAGCACGGAAGGGCACGGGCCGGCGAATCGCGCGAAATGAACTCCAAGATTGAGTTTAGGTCGGCTTCGGCCTCCGGCGTGATGATGACGAGGTAGCGGGGGGCCATGAATGTCAGGCCGATCGCTTCTTCTTGACGAGGCGCCGGGCCTTGGCCCGGAGTTCCTGGGCTACCTCTGCGGGCGGCCGGCGCCGGCCTTGGCTTGCCAGACGCCCCGTTGCAAGGACTGGAAGTGGTCGCTCCATCCGTGCTGGTGCATCAGGCGGGCGTACGAATCGGCATCAAGGACCACGACAGCAGCGCGACCGTTGACCGTCAGGACCTCGGGCCGTCCGGTCTTCTTGAGACGGGCGATGTGCTGTTTGGCGTTGCGCTGGAACTCGGTGAGGGGGCGGACATCGCGGGGTTCAAACATGCCGGCAACTCCAGGAAGCGTGGATAACGCAGCGGAAAAGATGGTAGCAAGGGACCGGGGCGATGTGCCCATCAGGGCCGTGCATGGCCCTGATGGAGGTGTTGGAGCGCGGCGATGTACGCCTCCGACGGCTCCACCCTGCGGCGCGCCATCGCAGCCCGGGCGACGTCGAGGAACTTGTCCAGGCGGAAGGCGCGGGTGCCGGCATCGGTCGCCCAAGTAAAGGCGGGGACGCAGCCGGTAACGGGGGCGGTGGTGGCGAACATGGAGCCGGTGTGCAGGACCGCGCCCGTCATGATGCGGGTGCAGATCGCGGTCTTGACGTGGTCGCCGATGGTGGCTCCCAGGAAGGCCTCGCCGGTGCGTTCGTTGGGGCCGTCGGGGCGGGCGCGCGCGATGACCTGGGTGTAGGTATTGAGCAGGTTGGAGTTGGTTGTGCCGGCGCCGAGGTTCACCCACTCGCCGATGAATGAGTCGCCGAGGTATCCATCGTGGGCCTTGTTGGAGTATCCCTGGAAAATGGTGCCGCCGACTTCCCCATTGACCTTGCACCAGGGGCCGATGGCGGTGTTGGGCCGGATGGTCGCGCGCTCCAGGACGGTTGAGTGCGGGCCGACGTAGGCGGGCCCGATGATGATGGCGCCCGGGCGGACGACCGCGTAAGCGTCTAGATAAATCGGGCCCTGCTCCAGGTCCAGGGTGGCGCCGGGATACACCTTGGCTGTCGGCTCGATGGTGAGGCGATGGTGCCCAAAGGCGGTCAGCCCATCGGCCCGCAGGCTGTGGCGCGGCGGGTTCTGCGGGAGGGCATCGGTCATTGGCTCGTTCACCAGCAACGCCAGGTCAGCGGCGATGGCGCGGTCACGGAAAGTGCGGATGTGCCAAGGTCGGGAGAGCAGGCACGGCTCATGGCACGCGGTTGCCGGGCCCGGACTTGCGGGGGCGGCTGCTTGGACGAGGAGGCGGGCGTCCGCGGGCGTCAGGCGCGCGGCGATGAGTTCACCGGATTGGTCGACAAGCCGCTCGCCCAGCACCAGGCCGGCGACCCGGGGGGGTGGGAGGACACAGCGACCATTGATGGCGAGCACCGGCCCGTCGTGCGAAGGCGGGACATTGACCGGGCTGGAGTGGCGCTTGGCGGCAAGCGTGGCGAGCGAGCCCGGGACGACGAGCCAGATCGGGCCCAAGTCGAGTGTGCGTACGAGCCGCTCGAGCGTAGTGAGCGCGCCGGTGCGGATGTCAAAGGTGGGGCGAAGGTCGGTGAGCGGCGCGAGTTCGCCGCGGGCGTCGTCAAAGACGATGGCGGGGGTCATGGGTGGCAGTGTATGGGGGAATGGCGGCGGGGGTTGATTGAATGGTCGTGGTGCGGGCGGCCGTACAGTCGGTGATGCGGGCGATCATCTTTGACTTTGACGGCGTCATCGTGGATTCGGAACCGATGCACGAGGCAGCGCTGCTGGCGGCGTCGCGGGAACTGGGGATGGGTTTTACGCATGCGCAGTACATGACGTACATCGGGCTGGACGACCGGGAGACGTTTGAACGGGTCGCGAGGGACAACGGGAGAGCCTTGGCGGGCGAGGATCTGGAGCGGCTGGCGGCGGTGAAGTGGGAGCAGGTGCAGGTGCTGATCGCTCGCGGCGAGGCCCCGTCCTACCCCGGCGTCCTGGAGCTAATCAGCACAGTGGCGGAGCGCTGCCCGCTGGCGATCTGCTCCGGGGCGAGGAGGCGGGAAGTCCTTGCGATCCTCAAACGGCTTGAGTTGGCGCGGGTCTTTGGAGTGGTTGTGACGGCGGACGATGTAGCGAAGGCCAAGCCCGACCCGGCGTTGTACCGGTTGGCGGCATCGCGCCTGGCGGTGGCGCCGCAACGATGCGTGGCGATTGAAGACACGCCGCGGGGAATGGCGAGCGCCATCCAGGCCGGGTGCCGGGTGGTGGGGGTGTGTCACACGCTTGATCGAAGTGCGCTGACCGAAGCTGATCTTGTTGTTGATCGGATCGGCGAGCTGACTGTGGAGCGGCTGCTGAGCGTTGAGCCGCGAGAGTTGTGAAGCTCAGGCACGCCTGCCGAACCGCCTTTGCTGGTGGCTGGGGAGGCCCAGGAACGGTGCCAGCGGGATCAGGACGAGGCCGAGCAGCGTCGCGAGCACCCCGGTGTACAGAGATGACCCAAGCCCTTCGAGCAGCTTCCGCGTCGCATCCCACTCGATGGGCACGCCAAGGGTGGCCTTGGTGGTGAAGATCGCAAGGAGCGTGGCTGAGCACACTAGGAATCCAACCAGGGCCAGGAAGCCCATGGAGAGCGGGTTACGGCGGACCATGACGCCCCGGAGTGAGAGGATGAACTGTGTCCCCAGGACGTAGGCGAGGGCGTGCGGCCCGGGGATGTTCACCGTTCCGGCGCCGCCCTGGAGCGGCACGTTGAATACGAGGTCCATGGCCAGGCCCAGGGCGATCGCCGCCCAAAGGGCAGTGGTGCTTTGCGCGGAGATAGCGATGAACGTGAGCAACCCGAACACAAAGCTGGGGGAGGCGCCGGTGGAGCCCAGTTCGAGGGCGTCGCGCAGGCCTTTTTCAAGGCCCAGGAAGACCCAGGCGACCGCCGCGAACGCCAGCCAGTTCACGGTGTGCCCCCTTGGCGGGAGGGGGGCGCTGCGACGGCGCTGCTGGGCTTGCTATCTTCGCCCGGCGCTGAAATCCGCAGTAGCACCTCGCTGACCCTGGTCAGGTCGGCGACCGTGGGGCGCACGGTGATGACGCTGCGCAGCGGTTGACCCGGCGCCGGCTCGACGGCTTCGACCGTGCCGATGATGAGCATCTGGGCGCTGCGGGGCCAGCGGTCCGTGTCGCTCAGGCGCACGGCCTGCCCGATGACCGGCTCGATGGGTGCGGCGGTGGCGTTGTTGCGGCGGTGCTCGGCCTGGCCGCGCAGCGTGCCGTTGCCGGTGGGCTCGAGGCGGCAGAACAGGCCGTTGGTGGAGTTGTCGAGCATGACCATGGCCCCGACCTGGCCGCTGGCCTTGGCGGTGATGGGGACGACGGTGCAGGTCCGGTCGGTGACGGACACGACTTTTCCGAGGAGTTGCAGCCCCATGGCGGTGGCGACCGTGTTCTGCTCGACGCCCTCGCGCCGGCCGGCCCGGACACTGAGGACGCCGCTGGCCATGTCGCTGGCGCTGCCGTAGACGGGCGCGTAGACCTGGCGGATGGCCTGCTTGGGGTTCACCGAAACGACCACGTTGAGTTCGTCGATCAGCCTTTGCAGGCGGGCGTTCTCCTGCATCTCACGCAGCATCTGCGACTTGACCTCCTCGAGGCTCTCCTCGAGCACGCGGACGGCGTCGTCGTCCGCCACCCGCTTGCCGGCAGGGGCGAGCCAGCGTGCCAGTGAGGACAGCGGGTGGCTGATCGGCGCCACGAGGCGTTGCGACAACGAGCCGAACCACCCGACCCAGTCGAGGTAGCGGATGGGCGTGAAGAGGGCGAGGATGACGAGCAGCCCGATGGTGAAGGGGAGGATGCGTCGGAGGTGAGTGGGGGGGATCATGGAAGCCCAGCCAGCGGAATCGAGAGATGGTCAGGAGTCGGGCAGGTGCCGGGTGGCCCCGCGACCGTCCATGCGCCGGGGCAGCCCTTCAGCCCGTCATGTCGTTCTCAAGCGTTGACTTCCACTCTTCGAGGTGCTCGAGGTAGATGCACGTGCCCCGCGCGACGCAGGTCAAGGGGTCGTCGGCGAGCACCGTTTCGAGCCCGGTTGCCTTCTGCACCATGTTGGTGAGGCCCCTCAGCAGGGAGCCGCCGCCGGCCATGGTGATGCCGTTCTCGACCAGGTCGGCCGAGAGTTCGGGCTCGGCCCGCTCCAATGTCCGCGTGACCGCTTCGATGATGGCCTGGACGGGCTCCTGCAAGGCTTCGCGGAGTTCCTCGCTGGTGACCGTGGTCTTGCGGGGCAGCCCGGAGATCATGTCGCGCCCACGGACCTCGATGGTTGACTCCGGGCCGATGGGGAATGCGGAGCCGATCTCGATCTTGATGCGCTCGGCGGTCTGTTCGCCGATCATCATGTTGTACGTGCGCTTCATGTGGTTGATGACGGCCTCGTCCATGTCATCGCCCGCGACGCGGACCGACTCACACGTGGCGATGTCCGCCAGCGACATGATGGCGACCTCGGTCGTACCGCCGCCGATGTCAACGATCATCGAGGCGGTTGCCTCCGCGAAGGGGAGGCCGGCGCCGATGGCCGCGGCGATGGGCTCCTCAATCAGGTATGTGCGGCGGGCGCCCGCGCGCTCGGCTGAATCGAACACAGCGCGCTTCTCGACGGCGGTGATCCCGCTGGGGACCGAGATGACCACGCGCGGCCCGAAGATCTTGCTCTTGCCGTTGACCTTGCGGATGAAGTACCCGAGCATCGCTTCGGTGATTTCAAAGTCGGAGATCACCCCGTCCTTCAGAGGGCGGATGGCGGTGATGGAGCCGGGCGTCTTGCCGAGCATTTCTTTCGCGACCCACCCGACCGCTTCGCCGTTCTTCAGGACCTGGTTGGTGCCTTTGCGCACGGCCACCACGCTGGGCTCGTTCAGGACGATGCCCTGCCCGCGAACCGAGACGAGCGTGTTGCACGTCCCGAGATCGATTCCCATGTCAACGCTGAAGAGTCCCAAAAAGCGGTCAAGCAGCACGAGAACGGCCTTTCCTTGCCTCAACAACCCCAGCTCGTTGCCAGGTTCCTCTTCGATGGAGTCTGGGATGGACCGAACCCGGTTTGTCCCCACTCTCCAACGCGGTTTTCCGTGAGATTATCGGCCGGAAGCGAGTTAAGCCAATACCGGAGATTGCAGACGTTGCCCATTAGGGTGAGCGACCGTCTGAGAGGGACACAATAGGTAGTGTGGCGCGGGCTTGGGGCCGTAAAACGGTTGAAATCCCGGGGAATCCGCGCCCGGTCCGCCCCGGCAGGCCCGTTGCGCAGTTGACAGGGTGTGCACGAGTGCCGGCGCGATGGGCGGATGACCTGAAATGGCCGCCGGCTCCCGGGAGAGGGGAGCCGGCGGCCGAAGAGGAGTTGGGTCATCCGGTGGTACCGGTCCACCCTGGTTCGGGTTGCGTGACCGATCTACCGGGACCGCATGGCCATCGGCTTGGCGGTCACCGGTGCGTCGTCCGGGGTGATCTCGATCACGGTCGGCTCGATCGGGAGTGCCTGGAGCGGGGCCGCCTCGCCCAGTGAACCGCTGGCGTCCAGCTCGAACTTGGCCCGGTCTTCGTAGTTCAGCGTGGTGGTCGAAGTTCCCAAGGACTCGAGGCGAGCCTCCTGCTTGGCACGGATGTCCGCGAAGCGGGATGCGAGTTGGTCGAGGCTGTTGGTTGTGTAACGGCCCTGCTCGTCGAGCGTCCGCTGACGCTTCTCCATCATTTCGATCAGGCGATCGTTCCTGGCGATGGTGTCGACCTGGCGGTCCATCGCCCAGAGCTGGCTCTGGAACTCGGTGTGCTCGGTCTTGAGTTGGGCCAGAAGGTCGGTCAGGCGCTGCTCCTGCTGGGTGAGGTACCCCATGTCCCTCTGGATGTCGGAGGCCCGGTTTGCGTACGCCATCTGCACCTGCTGGATGTGCTTGGCCTTGGTGTACGCATCCTTGAGGTTGATCGACTGGTTGGCGAAGACCACCCGCACGACCTGGTTGCCGCCGGGGATCTCGGCCGCCTCGCCGCGAGCGATCAGGGTTCGGATCTGATCCATATCGGCGTTGGCCAGGGTGACGACACGGTGGCTGACGGCCAGTTCGCGGTTGAGCTCGCGGGTCTGAGCCTGGAGTTCGGCCAGGTCGCCCTGCACATCGGCGATGCGCTCGGGGTACTGCCCTTCGAGTTGCTTCATCTGGCTCCGCAGCGCGATGGGGTCCTCGATGTTGCGGTCGATCACCGCGTTGATCTTGCCCTGGGTCTGGTGGAACAGGGCGCACACGCGGTCGGGACCGGCGACGACGGCGGCCGTCCCCCCCACGAGCCCCGCGATCACCGCATAACGTACGACGTGCTTGACGATGGCCATGATTGAAACTCCCTGCGGCCTTCCTCGCCGCGGCCGTCCGGCCACACGCCGGTCGGACCTGCGATTTGTTCTGAAAGCCGTCTTTGGGAAACCCGACAAGTTGGTTTCATCAGGGGCGTCGTGCTTTGAGCTTGAGTGCGGCTGGTAATGTTAAAGGGGCTCCCAGGGGTGCCCACGTTCCATGACCGCTGGTTGCCGGCGCGCAGCAACGGGCGCGAATGGCTGGAACAGAAGGGGAATTCTGGTACATGCTGACTCCAATGACAACCGGCTTCATCGGGCGGCTCCGCGGCAATGACCAGGCCGCCTGGTATGAACTTTGGGAAACGTTCGGGCCGGTCGTTCGTGCCCAGCTCACCAAGTGGGGGAAGGGCCGGATTGGGTCGGAGACCGTCCGAGACCTCTCCCAGGAGACGCTGGCGGCCCTTTCGGAGTCGATTGACCGGTATGACCCCGCCCGCGGGGCACGGTTTTCGACGTGGCTGCTGGCGATTGCCAAGCACGTCCTGGGGGACGAACTGGACCGGCGGCACGCCCAGAAGCGGGGCGGGAACCGGCGGAATGCCGAACTGGATGAGTCCTGGATGGCCGCGTCCAAGGGGCAATCCGTGGATGCCCAGTACGAGGCGGCGATGTTCCGGTCCAAGGTCGAAGCGGCGATCCGGATGGTGGGAAAAGATTCCGACTTTACCGATTTTTCCATCTACAGCATGCGGGTGCTGGAGGGAAAACCCGGGAAGGAAGTCGGGGCCGCGCTGGGGATCAGCGAGCCAACCGTCAGCCGCCGGCTCGCCAAAGTGCGGGATATGTTGAGGCTCCGGCTGTGCGAGGTGATCGCGACGTACAGCTTCACGGAGGATGAGCGGGCGGAGGCGGCGCGAAACGGGCTTGAACTTGCTCCCAAACAAGAGCGTGCCGTAGCCGACGACGCCCTGTTCGACGAGGCCATCGCAGAGATCTACCACCAGCAGGTAGAACTGCGGCGGCAGGACCAGGCGGATCGGCTTGCCTAGCGGCTGTTTCCGTGCAGAATGGACGGACAGGCGACTTTGGACGGCTGGGAGTAAAGGGCCATGGCGAGTGGTGGCACGATCCTGCTGATCATTTTGGGCGTTATCGCCGCGATCGTTGTCGGTGTCTTTGCGCTGATCTACCTCGTCGTGCCGTTCTTCAAGGCCGTTGGGTGGGTCCTGCGCCAGATTTTCAACTTTGTTGTCGGCGAAGTTTCGGATGTCTTCCGGTTCGTCGGGGCGATCATCCTGGGGATCGTCTACATCCCGCTGATCCTCGCCAACGTTATCATCGGGCGCTGGTCCGCCTCGGGCCACTACGGGCGGGCCCTCCAGGGCGAGATCAGCACCCTTTTCCTGTGCCTGTACCGGGTGGCGATTGGCCACCCCATGCGGCTGGTCGGCCTCTCTGGGGTGACCGAAGGGCTGGAGCGACGGCTCCCGGCGGTGGTTGCCGCGGCACCTACCTCTGACAGGCCTCACGCCCGCACCGGGCTGTTTGAGGGTTACAAGATCGTCGGCTCGCTCGCGGGCGGCGGCTCGGGCGCCAAGTTGTACATCGCCGAGCCAGACGCGGTGAAGGCCGCGGCGTTTGCACGGACCGGCCTGCGGGAAGTCGGGCAGGTGGTCATCAAGTCATTCTCACTGCAGGAGGGGAGTTCGCTCCCACAGATCGTGCGCGAGAGCCGCTCGCTGGATGCGGCGAAGCGCCTGGGGCTGATCCTTGACCACGACCTGGCACCGGACCGTTTCTACTACGTGATGCGGTATGTCCCGGGTGATTCGCTCTCCCTGACTACAAAGAAACTGCACGCTTCCAGCCCGGTCGGCGGCCTGGGGGATGCGCAGATGCGGGCCGCGCTGGGGTATGCCTGCGACCTGGTGTCCACCCTTTCCACCTACCACCGCGGAGGGCTGTGGCACAAGGATGTGAAGCCGGACAACATCATCATCGATGGCTCTTCGAGGGGCACGCGGGCGCACCTGGTTGACTTTGGGTTGGTGTCGTCGCTGCGCTCGGCGATGACGCTGACCACGCACGGGACGGAGTACTTCCGCGACCCGGAGATGGTGCGCCTGGCGCTCAAGGGTGTGAAGGTGCACGAGGTGGACGGCACGAAGTTTGACATCTTCGGCGCGGGTGCTGTGCTGTATTCCGTCATCGAGGACTCGTTCCCTGCGCACGGGGTGCTTTCACAGGTCACGAAACGCTGCCCCGAGGCGGTGAAGTGGATCATCCGGCGGGCCATGACCGACTACGACAAGCGGTACGTGTCGTCGGATGCGATGCTCGCGGACTTGCAGGTGGTCGTGTCCGCGAGCGACCTCTTCGCGGTGAAGCCGGTTGAGCTGCCCAGCATGCGGGGTGGGTTTGTTCCCGCACTTGAGCAGGTTGCGAAGGAGCCGGCCGTTGAAGCGTCGGTTGCATCGGTCCCCCTGGGTTCACCCATCCCACCCAACCCAGTTGCGGCGGCTCCGGTTGGGGTTGCCGCGGCAGCGGATCATGCTCCTGCTGCTCCTGGGGTTTCGACTCGTCAAGTTCCCAAGATCCGCGTGGTGAACTGGTGGAGTGGTCGGAGCAAGGTGGAGGGGTATCACGAGGTGCCCGCCGGGGCCCTCAGCCCCGATCATTGGACCAAGCAGGCCGGAGCCTGGGCGGAAAAGTCGGCGCGGGTAGCAAAGCAGACGGTGGACGCGGTGGTCGCGGGCGTCGGTGCGGGCGTGGGTTCGCCGAGGCCGGTGGCTGAGGTTGTGACTCCGGCGGCCCCGGTTCAGGCTGCGAGCATCGGGCCGCGCCGGCCGGCGGCGGAGCAACTGAAGTCGGCCCGCCTGCGGGTGGAGGCGGCGCGGAGCCGCGCGCAGACCCGTGTTTCCGGGCGGCATATGGCGGCACGGCCCTACAAGCCGGGTGTGAACGCGGGTGTGGTGGTTGCCGTGGTGCTGTTCCTGGGCGCGTGCGTCGGTGTCACGGGTTTGCTCGTGAGCGGTCGGAGCGGGAGCGGTGGTGAAGTCAACAACGGTATTGAGTTCGTGCAGGATGAGCCGTTCTTCGATGGCGAATCGTGGCAGGTGCGGTCGGTAGGTGCGACAGTGGGTGGCGATGAGTCGTTGGCGTTCCAGGTTGATGGGCGGGTGTTGCTCATCACCGACATCCTGCCCCCTTGGAATGAGTCGGTCAAGGGCCGCGTGGACCAGGTGCTCGGGGGCCTGGCCAGCGCCGGCCTGACGGTGGTGGGGAGCGTCCCGATGTCGGGTGACGCGGAGGCTGATGCGGCCCAGGTTGAAGCGGATATTAATCTGGTCGCCGATGCCCGCAAGGCCCTGGGGCAGACCCCCATCGACTCGGATGAGGCGGGGGTTCGACTGTCGCAGTGGCTCCAGGAGCATCAGGGCGATGCCGATGCGTTGATCTGGATTGCGCCCAGTGGCGATGAGAAGGTGGATGCGCCCGGTGTGTACGTGTTCATGGCCCGCACGATGAGCAAGGACCAATCTGCCAAGCAGCGGAGCGAAGAGATGACTGCGGCGGTGCGCGGGGCGGTTTCGGTGGGGGGGAGCGGGCGCTAGCCGTTAAGAGGGCGCTGTCTCGTGGGACATGCGAGCCAACCTATCAAGCGTTCGTTGAGCCGCGCCCGAATCGAGCGCGGCGTTTGCGCGCACGAGGCCATCACGCAGCCCGGGGCTGACTTCGGCGACCACCAGGGCGGCCGCGGTGTTCATGGTCACGATGTCCCGCGCTGGGCCTTTGACCCCTTCGATCACATCGCGAGCGGTCCGCACAGCGCTTTCCAGGTCGGCGCAGCGCAGGTCGTTCAGGGATGCCGGTTTCAGTCCCAGGCTTTGCGGGTCCAGTTCTTCGACGGTGACTACGCCATTGGCAAGGTGGGCGATGCGCGTGCGCATCGTGGTCGTGATCTCGTCCATGCCATCCAATCCGTGGACCACCATCGCTCGTGTTGAGCCCAGGTGTGCCAAGGCCTGCGCGAGCGGCTCGACCAGCGCGCCATCGAACACTCCCAGCAACTGGTGGCTGGCGCCCGCCGGGTTGGTGAGGGGTCCGATGAGATTGAATATCGTGTTGAAGCCCAGAGACTTGCGCGCCAGCGAGGCGTGACGCACGGCGGGGTGGTGGCGCACCGCGAAACAGAAGCAGACCCCCGCTTCGCTCAGGCAACGGGCCTGCACCTGGGTGCTGGCATCGATGTTGACCCCCAGCGCCGACAGCACCTCCGCCGAGCCGCGCCCGGTACGGCTGCGGTTGCCGTGCTTGGCGACGCACACCCGGCCGGGGGCGGCTGCCGCTGCGACGATCGCCGTGATGGTCGAGATATTGAATGTCTTGGGCGCCCCGCCGGTCCCGCAGGTGTCGAGCACGATGCACCCTTCGGCGGGCGTGCAGGGAATGGTCGAGGCGTGGCGGCGCATGACCCGGGCGGCGCCGATCAGTTCTTCGACCTTGACGCCGCGAACCTGGATCATCCCGAGGGCCGCCCCGATCTGGGCATCGTCGAGGCGGCCGTTCAGGAGGTCCTCGAACAGGGCTTCGGTTTGATCGCTGGTCAGGCCCTGCCCGGCAACGAGCCGGTCCAGAATGTCGCGTATCGCCATGAGAAGAACATAGCAGGCGGCACCCGATGGTGCCCGGCAACGTACGATTGAGCATGATCGCTGTGCCCTTCAATACCCTCCGCGTGGCCCGCGCCGCCTCTCGGCGCGCAGTGCTCGCGGACATGCTGCGTTTCAGCGGTATGGGCCTGACGGTCGGGGCAGCGCTGGGGCTGGCGGTGGTGCTGGCGTCGAAACTCGCGGGGCAGGAGATTGCGGAGGATCGCTGGGCGCTTGTGCTGGCCGCACCGCTGGCGGCGGCGGTCGTCATCGCGCTGGTCTTTTCGTTTGTCCGTGTCTGGGGTGTAGCGAGGGCGGCCCGCGAGCTTGATCACAGGCTCGGTTTGCGGGACAGCCTCGGCTCGGCGGTTGCGCTCGTGGAGAGCGGGCGCGAAGATCCGTTCATCCAAGTTGCAATAGCCCAGGCGGAGTTGATGGCCCGGTCTGTGAGCACAAAGCGAGCGATCATCATCAAGCCCCGGTGGGTGTGGGCGGTGTGGCCCTTGCTGGTGGGGATTGCGGTCGTTGTGATCCTGTATGTGCCCGGCGTGCAGTCCAGCCGGCGTCGTATCGCAACAAACCAGGCGGAAGCGACGGCCGATGCCGTCAGCGACATCCAGAGCGCTGCCGCGGCGGTGCAGCAGACCCCCATCGCCGACGACCCGCTTGCCGCTCGGCGCGGCGAAGAGTTGCTTGCGATCGAGAACGAACTCAGTTCGGGCAGGCTGGACCCGGACGCAGCGCGGGCGAAGGCCGCCAAGTCGATTGAGAGTGCGGCCGACCGGATTGATGAGCGGTCCCAACAACAGCAGTTAAAAGAGGATGCGGTGCGGATGCGGCTGGCGCAGGCGGCCTCACAGGATGATTCGCAGAAATCATCGCTGGCGAGTGCGTTGAGCACTGGGGATGTGGAATCAGCGGCCCGGGCGGCGGAGGAGATGCAGGAATCGGCCCCGCTGCTGTCGGGGGAGGAGCGGGCAAGGCTGGCCGCCGAGTTGGAGTTGCTGGCGAACTTGCTGGATCAACGGCCAGGGAGCGGTAGCAGGGCGCAGCCCTCGGGCGGGGCTTCTTCGGCCGAGCCGATGACCAATCAACACTCCCCGCAGCCCCAGGGCGCATCTGACCCGAGCGATGTGGAAGGTTCGGTACCGACCGATTCTGACCAGAACGTGACGCCGCTGCCCGAGGGCGATTCGCCGCGGGACCTCATGCCACCTGCGGCTGATTCACCGGTTGAAGAAGACGTCAAGCAGGTCCGCGAAGCACTGAGGGAAGCGGCGGAGCAGTTGCGCCGCGAGCCAAAAGCGCCCGCCTCGCCGACACCGCAGACACCTCCGGACGCACGTCAGCCTCAGGGCGAGTCGGCCCGCCCGCCCGCCCGATCTCCTCAGCCACAGCGAGATTCCGGTCAGAAGCAGGACCCTGGGAAGCAGGGCGGCGAGGCTTCGCCGCCGCCCGCGGGCGAGCAGCGTGAGTCGCGGCCGGGTGGCGATCAGCGCCAATCGCAGAGCCAGCGGGACCGAACCGCTTCGGAAAAGCAAACGCCATCAGACCAGCCCAAGCCACCTTCCGATTCGTCTCAACAGCAGAAGACGCCGCAGCAAACGCAACCGGGAGGCTCGCAGCAGAAGTCCGCCGGCGAGCAAACCAAGTCCCAGTCTCAACCCGGCGAATCATCCGATCAAACTCAGGGCAGGCCGGGGTCAGAGCAGAAGAGTCCATCGGACCCCAAGGCTGATCCCAACCAGGGGCAACCGACTCAGGGCGGAGAGCAGCCGCAAAGGCCGCCGGGCACCAATCCCGACCATCAGCAAGGCCAGCCGGAGGGTGGTGCCCAAGCACCGGACGCGAATCAGTCCAAAGACCCGGCCGCGAAAACGCCTGGTGATTCTCCAGCACCGCAGCAGCAACCGCAACCAGGGCAAACAGGCCCGCAACGGCCTGAACAATCGAAGGGCACTCAACCGCAGCCCGCCGAAACGCCGCGGCCGTCAGCGCAGCCTAAGTCAACAGACCCAAGCGGAACGCAGGGTCCGCCCAGCCCTGAGGTACAGCCTCAGGCTTCGCCAAAGCCAAGCCAAGGCCCGCCGGCAAGTCCGCACCAAGGCAAGCAGGGCGAACAGTCGGCGCCACGCGCGGAGGATTCGGCGCAGAAGCCCGCCGGCGCGCCACAGTCGCAACCACCGGCGTCCTCTCAAGAAAAATTGCAGGAGCGCCCGCAACGCGGCGAGACTCAGCCCAGTAAGCAGCAGAGGCAAGCCAAGAGTTCACAGGGTGATGAGCAGGATCGTCCCGATCAGCAGCCCGCTCCGGGGCCTGCCCAAGGTCCTCAGAAACCTGAGGCTGGCGAGGGGAAGCCGAAGCCATCACCCGTCGCAACGCCACAATCGCAATCCGAGCCCAACCAACAGGAGCCCCGCGACACGCCCCAGACTCTTCCCGACTTGCCCAAAGACACGGAGGGCTTGGAAAAACTGGCCAAACAACTCAAGGACATGGCCAAGCGGAGCGAGCAGATCGATCAAAGTAAGAAGGATTCACGGCGGATGCGCAGGCAGGCGGAGGAGTTGCTGAAGAACGCTTCGCCCGAGCAACTTAAGCAACTCGAGCGCCTCGCGCGAGAGTTTGCCAAGGATCAGCCCCCCCAGGGTGGCGACGAGCAGCAGTCTTCCGATTCCGCATCGCCTATTGGGAATGCAGGGGATGAGAATGAGCCGCGGACCCTCGATCCAGGGGCCACGCCGCGCCAGGGTGTGGGATCGCAGGCCGGGCGCGAGCAGCGCGGGCCGGTTGTGCCCCCACGGCGCGACCTAGGTCCGCTTGAACAGCGGCCCAGCACTCCGGTTGATGCGCGCCGTCCAGGGTCGGGTAAGCCCAGGGACCGGGTCATCGCAGAGTGGAACAGTGATCGGCCTGTCCCTCGGGATGGCAGCGTGGCCCGCGGCACGCTTGCCGAGGGAGTGCGGGACGCGGCCGCCGGTGCCGAGCGCGCCATCGAGCAGCAGCAGGTGCCCGGGCAGTACAGCGACCTGGTCCGGCGGGTTTTTCAGCGGTATGTCGATAGGGTTGGAGCGCCGAAGACACCACCCGCTCCGGCCCTCCCAGAAGCCGCGGATGCTCCCGCCAAGCCTCGCTAGTCCGCCGGTGCGGGTTGTGGCGAACGAGCGCCGGGAGTTGCGCCGTACTGTTGCGCGTGGACATTCGCTTTGAGCAACCAGGTTGGATGTGGCTGCTCCTGCTGATGGTGCCGCTCACATGGTGCGCGCTGCGGTGGTTTGCCGCCATGAGCCCTTCGCGGCGAGGCTCGGCCATCGCCATGCGTTTCGTGCTCATCGCGATCATCGCCGCCATGCTGGCCGGCCTGAGCCGGGTTCAGCACACCGATCGGCTTGCCGTGATTGCCGTTGTGGACGCCTCCGGGTCTATCCGCCGGTTTGTCGGTCAGGACCGACCGGTCGGCAACGAGGTGGGGCTCCGTGCCGGTGCTTTGGAGTTGGTGCAGCAGTTCATCGGCGAAGCGACCGCCCGGCGCGGCCCGGACGACCTCGCGGGCATTGTCGTGTTTGACGGGCGGGCCGTCGCCGTCGCAACGCCCACCCGCGCTGATATCTCGGGCCGCGACATAGATATCCGGGTTTCCGACGGTACCAACATCGCTGATGCGATCCGACTCGCTCGCGCCATGATCCCCCCCGATGCCGCGGGCAGGCTGCTGCTTTTCAGCGATGGAAATCAGACGGCGGGCGACGCCTTGGCAGCCGCGGCAGAAGTCTCCAGCGCGCAGCGCGGCTTGGCGGCCGGTGCTTCGGTTCCTGTGGATGTAGTGCCGCTGCGCTACCAACTCGTCAATGAGGTCGTGGTGGAGTCGGTGGATGCTCCCCCCTCCGCCGCCGCCGAATCCTCCGTCAATGTGCGCATCGCGCTGCACTCCACCGTGCAATCCCAAGGGACGCTTCAGTTGCTGCGCGAGGGCGAACCGGTTGACCTGAGCCCGGACACGCCCGGGGTCGGCAGGCCGATCACGCTTCAACCCGGGCTGAATGTTGAGTTTGTCGAAGTTCGGCTGAGGTTGGGGCGGGTGCACCGGTTTCGGGCCATTTACGAGCCGGACACGGTGCTTGGTCCGGGTGATGTGCCGCAACTCTCCGGGGACACCATTACTGAGAACAACCGCGGTGAAACATTCACCATTTCTCCCGGGCGCGGGTCGGTCCTGCTGGCCGATGGGGTGAGCGGCGGTCACGAGAGTGGGGCCGGCGCAACCCTTGGAGCGGCGCTGCGGGCCAGCGGGGTTGATGTTGTGGTCGTTGCTCCCGAGGAGATTCCCGACGACCTGCTGTCACTTCAGGCCTTTGACGCCGTGATACTGCAGAACGTGCCCGCCGAGGTCGTGCCCGAGCGCACGCAGGAGCAACTGGTCGCATACGTGCGGGATATGGGCGGCGGCCTGGTCATGGTGGGAGGGCCGGACTCCTTCGGTGCGGGTGGTTGGAAGGGCACACCACTCGAACCCATCTTGCCTGTCCGCCTTGACCTGCCCGATCGGCTGCTCGCGCCTGAGACCGCCACGGTCTTTGTGCTCGACAACTCAGGATCGATGCGGCGATTCGTGCTCGGGTCGGCCAAGACCCAGCAGGAACTGGCCAACGACGCCGCCGCGCTTGCCATCCGAACCCTGGACAAGCGCGACCTCATCGGGGTGGTCGTATTCAATAGCGACGCCGACGTCCTCATCCCGTTGGGGCCCAACGAGCAGCCAAAGGAGTCGATGGATGTTGTACGCGGCATCGCATCCGGCGGGGGAACAAACCTCGGGCCGGGCCTTGAACTTGCGCGGCGGCAACTGGCGGGCGTTACCGCCAAGGTCAAGCACGTTGTTGTGCTGTCCGATGGAAAGTCGCGAGGGTCCGATCTGCTGCCGGCCCACGTCGAAGCGATGAGGCGAGAGGGAATCAGGGTTTCCACCATCGCCGTGGGCGACGACGCCGACCTGCGGACGATGTCCATCCTCGCGGAACGCGGCGGCGGCGAGTACTTCCACGCCATCAACCCCAATATGCTTCCCCGGATTTTCCTGAAGGCGGTGCGCTTGGTCCGCACGCCCCTCATCCGGGAAGCAGCGTTTGCGCCGGTCGTCCTGTCAACCGGATCACCCATCACGGCCGGGCTGGAGAAGCCGCCCGCGCTCGGCGGCCTGGTGCTCACACAGGTGCGCATGGAACCCACCGTTATCAATGCGATGGTCACCCCGACGGGAGAGCCGTTGCTGTCTCACTGGAACGCCGGCCTGGGGCAGGTGGTCGCGTTTACATCAGATGCGCACCACTGGGCCTCTGCGTGGTTGGAGTGGCCGGGCTATCAGCAGATGTGGACGCAGGCGGTGCGGATGGCCTCTCGCCCGGCCGCGGCGCGGGGCTTTCAAGCGTCGAGCCAGGCGACCGGGGATAACCTGCACCTGCGTCTCGAAGCATCCGGCGAGGACGGTCGCCCGCTTGATGGTCTTGATGTCCCCGCGACGGTGTACGCTCCCAGTGGGTCACAGCGGCAGGTGCGGCTGACGCAGACCGGCCCGGGCGTCTACGAGGCCCAGGTCGAGGCCTCCGAAACCGGCAGTTACATGGCCCTGCTCAAGCCTGCGCGGGGCGAAGAGCGCCTCAGCCCCACCATCGTCGGGTCTACCGTGCTGGAGGGCGCCGAGTACCGTGCCCGCCAATCCAATGATCACCTGCTCGCGCAAGTCGCGGCGAGCACTTCCGGGCGGGTGTTGGAACTGGATGAACCCAAGGCCGCCGACCTCTTCAACAGGGCGGGAGTCAGGCCGCGAGAAGCGATCATCCCGTTGTGGAAACTCCTCATCACCTGGGCTCTCGTGGCCTTCATGTTGGATGTGGCTACGCGTCGTGTCGCGTGGGACCGCTGGGTGAGCAGGCAGTTCCGGCCTGAAGCGGCGACCGACGCGGTGGGGCTGAGTGGGACGGGAGTGCAGGTGCAGAAGTCTGTCGAAAGCCTGCGATCCAGGCTTGAACCCGCTGACATTGCGACCATTGCAACTGAGCATGCAGGTGCCGCACCCATCGCCCTTGGTGATGAAGACGCCCGTTCACTGCAGATGGCGGCACGCGATCGCCGGCGCGCCGAGCGGCTTGCGGGCCTACGGGCGGACACGGGCGAGCGGGCGAGCACACCGCCGGCTCCAACGACCAAGCCCGCGGATGGCACGGCCCTTGACCCCGGTGGTTCGGGGCTGTTGGCGGCCAAGCGACGGGCCTTGGACCGCTTTGAAGCCGAGGATGAAGACCAAAGTGCATCAAGGTGACTGCGGACTTGGGAACGTTGCGGATGAATGATGAAACACCGCTCCATGAGATGAACGCGACCAGCCGGTTCAGTGACCGCGTTCGGGATTACATCAGTTCGCGGCCGAGTTATCCGTCCGGCGCGATCGATGCGATCCTCGATGGCCTTGGCGATCCATGCACGCTGCTCGCGGCCGATATCGGTGCGGGGACGGGTATTTCCGCCCGGCTCTTGGCGGATCGGGGAGTTCAGGTACGGGCCGTCGAGCCGAATGCAGAGATGCGGGCGGGAGCGGAATGCCACCCGCGTGTTGAGTTCAGTGAGGGCACGGGTGAGCGGACAGGCCTGGGAGATGGTTGTGTCCGCCTAGTCGTCGCGGCGCAGGCGTTTCACTGGCTCCGCGCCGGCCCGGCGCTCGCGGAGTTCAGGCGGATCCTGAAGCTTGGCGGTCGGGCAGCGCTCATGTGGAACGACCGCGACGCGAGGGACCCCATGACGGTGGAGTACACCCGTATTCTCCGCGAGGCATCGGGGTTCAGCCGCGCCGCCGAAGACAGGTCGGCTTCGGGCGAGGCGATCTTGGCCTCTCCGTACTTCACCGGCGGGCGGTTGCTGGAGTTTAGGAACGAGCAACGGCTGGACCGGGCGGGGCTCATGGGGCGAGCGATGAGCGCTTCTTACTGCCCGAAGGAGGGGCCGCTGCACGCGAAACTCATGGATGAACTCGCCGGGTTGCACTCCTCCTTCGCCGATCAGACCGGCCACGTCTCGCTGGTGTACGCCACGCGGGTCTATCTTGCGGAAGCGGCATGAGCGGGCGCGGGCTCGCCAAACAACGACAGGGCGCCCGCCGAGGTAATCAGGATGGGCGCGATCCGACCTACCCAATCCGCGGCCTGATCCGCCTCCGGGAGATCGAAGAGGACGATCAGGTCCCCATCGGTCCTTCCGCAGAGCTGGATGGTGCCGGGTGATTCTGGTTGGGTCTCCGCCGGTTCAACTTCGACACCGAGAGACTTGCCGCGCAAGGTCAGCGATACGCCGCCAGAAGCAGGGGTTGGGAGCCCGGTCCCGCAGGCCCGCTCTCGTGCCCGCTTCTTACGCTCCCGAACCGAGAGCCCCTCGACAAAGACGTTGAGCGTCAGGCCAACCTGAGCGGCGCTGATGTTGGCACTGATGGCGTTCTGCGCATCCAGGAGCCGACCGTTGCGCGATCGCTTGACTTCCTCGGGCACATCGTCGGGAAGTTTGTCGAACGCGATGGTGCCGGGTCGCGGCGAATACTTGAAGATAAACGCGTTCTTGTATCGGGCCCGCTCCAGGAGCCGCATTGTCAGTTCAAAGTCTTCATCGGTTTCGCCAGGGAAGCCCGCGATAAAGTCCCCCGAGATCATGAGGGGCCGTCCGATCTCCGGCTGGTGCAGGTACGACCGGGCCCGGTCCAGGAACTCCAGGTACTCGCCGGTCGTGTAGCCGCGGTTCATCACCTTGAGGATGCGGTCTGAGCCTGACTGTGCCGGGACGTGCAGGTACCGGCAGATGCGGGGGTGGTCGCGCATCACCTCCAGCACATCATCTCCAAAGTCCCTCGGGTAACTGGTCACAAACCGAAGCCGCTGGATGCCGGGGACCTCTTCGTGAATCCGCGCCAGCAGGTCTGCGAACGTGGTGGTTGTTTCGCCCGCGAAGGGGTCCCGCCGGTGCCCGCCCGTGTAACTGCGGCCTTTCTGCGGCTGTGTGATGCCGTCGACCACCACCGACGCCCCGTGCTCGAAGCGGTAGTGGTTGACGGTTTGGCCCAGCAGCGTGACTTCTATGACGCCCGCATCCGCCAGCCGCTTGCACTCATCGATGATGTGCTGAGGAGGGCGGTGGACCTCGGCCCCGCGCGTGAAGGGCACCACGCAGTAGGTGCAGAACTTGTTGCACCCCCGGGTGATCCGCACGTAGGCCGAGCGCCGACCGCGCTCGTCGCTATCGATGGGCGAAACGCTGCGCGAAAGGTCGAGCAGTTCCAGTGAGTCCGCGGCGGCCGCCAGCGTCCCGCTGCGGCGACTGGTCGAACCCTGGAGCGCCACCTGCGAGGCCGAGCGCTCCGACGCCGGCTCAAACGGGCTGTCTTCCGCGAGCAGGCTCTCCCGCGTCCTAACGGCGTTGTCGAGGAGCCCGGGCAGCTTGTCGAGTTCTCCCGGCCCGCAGAGGACATCGACCACCGGCATCCGCCGGATCAGATCGACCCCGTCCCGCTCTGCCATGCAGCCGAGCACGCCCACCACCAGGGCAGGTTGCAGTTGCTTGCGGAGCCGCAGTTCCCCCAGGCGTGACCAGACTTTCTGTTCGGCGTGCTCGCGGACGGAGCAGGTGTTGTACAGGACCACATCCGCCTTCACCGGACTGGTGGTGAAGGTGTAACCCAGGGCGAGGAGCTGGCCGGAGACAAGCTCGGAATCAAGCTCGTTCATCTGGCAGCCGAAAGTTTCGATGTAGACGGTGCGCCCGCTCATGGCGGCAAGTTTATGCAGCGTACCCGCCGGAACACTGGGTCCCTGACGATAGGGCTGGCCTCTCCTTGGCTCCCGGCGCGAATGGTCGGCCGCCCAACTAGACTCTGTCCTCCATGTGGCGCGGAATCTCGCTCGCAAACAAGTGCCTGTTGCTGTTCGGTGGGGCCGTTGTCCTCATCGTTCTAGCCGCGCTGACCGTTCCCTGGCTGCGGATGAGCGGCCTGATTGATGCCGGGCAGCTCGATGTGTCCCGCCAGATGGTGGCCGTCTGGGAACGCTTGGGCGAGAGCGAAACCGGCGTGGATGGGACGGTCGTCCCGGGGGCCAAGCGGCCGTGGAATCTGCAGCGTCTGGATATCGGCCTGGACAAGCAGGAGCGGGCGGGCATCGTCGCCCGCCGCCTTTCGGTGAACCAGGCATCGAATCTCGCGGCGACCGACCCGTTCATCCGCAAGGTTCTCACGCTGTTCCGCAACGAACAGGGCCGACTGGATTACCAGGATTCCCCCTGGAGCGGGGGCACGCGCGAATACCGCTACGCCAAGGCCGAGCGGGTGGCCACCGCGGACGGCAACAAGCTCGTCGGCATCGTGGTGCTGCAGCGCCGGTCGGTCGAGGCGATGCGGTTGCTGGTGCTCAACACCGTGTACCTGCTCACGGCCGGGTCGGCGGTGCTGGTCCTGGCGATGCTGGTCTTCTACTTCATCACGCAGAAGCTGATCCTGAGCCCTGTCCGCGCCCTCAAGAACACCGCCGAGCGGGTCCGCGAGGGGAACCTGGCGATCCGCTCCGACATCCGCACCGGCGATGAGTTTGAGCAACTGGCCGAAACCTTCAACTCCATGCTGACGGACCTCCAGAGCACGCAGGACCGCCTGCGCTCGATCAACTCGGCCATGGACCTCAAGCTCCACGAACTCGCGGAGACCAACACGCTGCTCTTCCAGGCCGCCAAGGTGAAGGGGGAGTTTCTGGCCAACGTCAGTCACGAACTGCGCACGCCCCTCAACGCGATCATCGGGTTTGCGGAACTGCTTATGGAGGTTGCCCGGGCGGAGGCCGACCGCCCCGACCCGCCCGCGACCGTCACCAAGCGCATCCGCTACCTGGAGAACATCCTGACCGCCGGGCGCAACCTGCTGGGGCTCATCAACTCGCTGCTGGAGATGGCCCGGATTGAGGCGGGGCGGGTCGAGCTGCACGTGGAGAGCATGAACCTGCGCGATGCGTGCGAAGGTCTCTTGGGCCTTATCCAGCCGCTCGCTGAGAAAAAGGGCATTCAGCTCCGGCTTGAGGTGGCGGAAGACGTTCCCCTGGTGCGAACCGACACGAAGAAGTTCCAGCAGATCATCTTCAACTTCCTCTCCAACGCCGTGAAGTTCACCGAGCCGATGGAACGCACCGGCCGGGTGCCGCAGGTCACCCTGAGGGCCGAGCGTTTGGTTGCCTCGGGACCGGGGACCGACGAGCGCATCCGGGTGAGCGTGATTGACAACGGCCCAGGAATCCCTCGCGAGGAGCAGGTCCGCGTCTTCGAGAAGTTCTATCAGCTTGACGGCGGCCACACCCGCGAGCACACCGGCACCGGTCTGGGCCTGGCGATCTGCAAGGACCTCGCCGCCATTCTGCAGTGCGAGATACAGCTCGTCAGCGAAGCCGGGCGCGGCTCCATGTTCAGCCTCATCATGCCCCCGGCCTTTGGCGAGGAGCACGCGGTGGAGTCCGCCTTGGAGGCTCGATTCCGAGGGTCCCTGGCCTCCGGGCGGGATTGGAATCGTGCCCAGAGCAACGTTGCGGGGGGCGGGGGCATCAGCGCTGGTGGAACTGAAGCGGTACCCTAGCCCTTCACCGCGTTGATGTGGTGGGTCAGCCGGGGCTGTCCATCTGCATCGTCAAAGTCGGCCGCGATGACGTCGATCCGACTGGGCCGTGATTGCCACTTGTTCGCGCGGATGAGGTATCTGGAAATCCGTAGCAGCTTGCGCCGCTTCAGCGCCGTCACGCTTGCTTCGGGGGCGATCGAAACGCTCTTGACAGGCGCCTGTTCCCGTCGCAGCCGGGACTTGACCTCCACGATTACGATCGTTGATCGGTCCGGTGCGATGCACACCAGGTCCGCCTCGCCAAAGGGCACGTGCACGTTGGTTCCCAGCAGTTGATACCCGCCCCGCTTCAGGAGGCGGGCCGCCGCCTGTTCACCGAGGCGCCCCAGGCGGCGGGTGGCCGGCTCGGGGCGATGCGGAAAACCGAGGCGCGAAACCCCGGCGCGGACTATTCGCAGAACCCGGACTGGCCACGGCGTCGTCCGATCCACGGAGCCCCTCCCTCCCAACGCAGCGAACTCCACGCCATGAATCCCCGTCCTGCGCCGAGCCTTCACCGGGCTGCGGCGAGGAACCTCTCTTCCGCGACCGCGAGTAACCGCCGCGACATCTCTTCCGTCGATGTGATGCTCGCCCGCGAGCGCAGGCGCTCCAGGTGTCTCTCGCGGAGAATCGCCGACCTCATCCGTCGCAGCCCATCCTCGATCGCCAACTGGGCAACGTAGATCGGCTCCGATTGAGACGCCACCTTGTCCATATACAGCCAGGCGACCGATCCGGTCGAGAGCGCGATGGGACCTGCGGTCTCACCGGGTGCCAGCACCTGCGCCGCCATGTTGAGGTCCTTGTCGCCGAAGAACTGGCCCTTGGATTGCTCGTCTTTGAGGTCACGGTCTTCCACGCTCACCCGGATGTTGGCATTCCCGGCCATTGCGGCCGACGCTTGTGCAAAGCTGGTTCCCGCCCCCAGCGACGCCCGGAAGGCCTCGATGTCCGCCGGTTGGTCCGCTGGGATGCGAACCAGGTGGAACGTCGCCTTCTCGGCCTTGACAAAGTACCGGTCGTACGCCTGGCGGATATCGCGCCAACTGATATTGACCCGTCGGTTCACCTTGGTCCAGATGTGGTAGTTGATCAACTCCACTTGCTCCCGGTCGCGCAGGTATTGGTCCAGCGTCTGCCCCTTGGTGGCCTGCATCTCACGGTTGGCCCGCTCCCGGCTGCCTCCCTGCTCGCTCATGGTTTGCTGCGAGAGCCGGTCCATGTACGCGAACAGGCTCTGCTTCTGCTCCGGCGTTGCAAACAGCGTCTCGAGTGCTTCCGCACGGAGCAGCTCGTCCTCGATGATGGTGTTCAGCTCGCGGCTGATTTCCTGCAGCGCAAAGGCCCTCCACTGCGCCGCCGGGAGTTCTCTCGCTTTGACCGCCAGCCGGTCCGCCATCGGCTCAAAGAACGACGATGCGTAGATGGCCCGACCGTTGACATCGCCGACCTTTGCGTCGATGAGCACCGGCGGCCCCACCGGCCGTGGGGTCCCTTCCAGAAGGGGCGGCCCGGGTGTTGCAACGACCTCACCTACGCCCTCATTCGCCGCCGTGGACACCGTCACAGTGGGCGGCTGCGCCGGAAGGGTGTCCGGCGGCGGCGCGGGATTCGTAAACTCAAAGGCGGTGTGGCGCTCCCCCGCGCCTGCGTCCGGCGATGCGCTCGAAAAGTCCGCAGCGCGGAGCCGCTGCCCCCGGTCAACGCCGGGTGATGCCGCCGGGCTGATCCCGCACCCGAGCAACGTGCTACACCCAAAGACCAGCGTGCCGGCGGCGGCCACAACCAGGCCAGCCCCCTTGAGCGCCCTGCTTGCGGCCGCGAGATTCAATGGACCAATACGTGCTGCCACAATCACCTCGTGTTGTATCGATCAGGCTGCCGTTTCGGGTGCCCCGATGCCTCTCGCGCTACACTTCCAAGCCAGGGGCCGACTACCAAGGAGCCAGAATGGCCGCCGCAGAAGAACCCAAGATTATCATCGATACCGATTGGAAGTCGCAGGCACAGGCCGAGAAAGAGCGGCTGGCCCAGAAGTCCGCGGCCGCGGTAGCAGCCAAACCTGTGTCCGCGCCCGTTCCGGGGGCCGCTTCGGCCGATGGGGTGCCGCAAGAGGTCCGGTTTGAGGACCTGATTGGACTCCTGGCAACCCAGGCACTCTCGTATCTGGGTTACTTTGAAGACCCGCAGACGGGTCAGGCGGTGGTGTCGCTCGAGTACGCCAAGCTCCATATCGACATGCTCTCGATTTTGGCAGAAAAAACGAAGGGCAACCTGACGGCGGCCGAGGAGCAGGCGGTTTCCAGGACTTTGGACCAGCTTCGCATGAACTTTGTCGGAGTCTCCAAGGCGGTCGCCAAGGCGGTTCAGGAAGGGAGACTGAAGTCGGTTCCCGCGGGGGCGGGCCCTGGCGGAGCACCGGCCGCTCCACCCCCAGCGATCGACTTCTCGCCGCGCCGATAGCGGTCATGCGACTCTGGCAGTGAAGCTGGGGGAATAGATGCCTTTTGCGCGGGCGCGACCACTGCCATCCGCACGCCCGGCACCGCCGTCAGAGTCCTCCCGCGGCCGGACACAGGTTGAGCAGACCCTCAACGCCCCGGCGCGTAAGGTCGATTGTTCGGCCACATGAATCTGACTTCTCACGGCGTTTTCGGACCCGGCCCCGCTCCCCGCGCCCCGGGCAGGTGGCCGAACAGTTCGCTGGCATCCGCCGGGCTGACAGGCGTTGGCCTGGCAATGCGGGCGTCGTGCGCTGCGGTCGACTTTGCAAGGGCCTGCGGTCAGCAGGTGGGTCTGCCAGTTGGCAGTATCGGAGACGCGGAAGCGCACCTCTCACAGTGGCACGATTCGCTGGCTTGGCCCCGTCGCCCGTTGCGAATTGGGTTTGTCCGGCCCGGTGATTGGGCGGACCAGATCGCGAGCGCCCACGAAAACAGCAACGTCGAATGGTTCTCGCTCTCGCCAACGATCGATCCCGGCTCGCTGTGCAGTCGCAGCCTGCTGGATGCGTGGGTGTGTACGACGCGGATGGGCGCGTTGGAAGTTCGCACCGTCGAGCACGCGGGCAAGGAGGCGGCGTGGTATGACTGGGCCCAGCGCCGCCCGCTGAGCTACCCGGCTGTCTTTCCCATGCGGGTTGATTGTGAGCGGCTGACACTGCCCGGCATGGCGGGGAAACTCAGCAATCCACCCCTGGCGAGAGCCTTGATCGAGGCGGTCGCGACGTTCTCCCGGCAGCCTGCCCGCCTGAGCCTGGCGGATCGTGTGGGGGGACGGCGCCCGCTCGTGAACCGCCGCCCGACGCCACAAGCCGTCGCGACCTACGTGCCCGACCCCGACGGCATCGCCGGTCTGGTGGCAAGGCTTTGCCGCCGTTTGGGAGTGCTCGAAGATGGCGTCGCGGTCGGCGAGCCTGAGCAGGCCGCATCGCGATTGGTGGGTGCGCTGCTTTCGACGGCCCTCGCCGGCTTTGATGACCAAGTCCGCCGCCAAGGTCTCGAGACCGCCGCGCGGATCACACCCGACGAGCCTGAAACGATCCTCCGGCTGGCCGCGGTGCGCCTGGCGGTGCACGACGATGGTGGCGGTCTGGACGCGTTGGAACTCGCGGACCAGATGCTCCGCAAGGGCGGTGATCTGCTCCCGGTTGACCAGTCCGGGTTCCTTCATTCTGAAGTCGAGCACGGGTGTGGTGGGGGTAGTGGAGGTGGTGGGGGGCTTACGCTGGGCCGGTTGGCCGCGGGTGTCTGTCTCGCTTCGGCGGTTCTTCCATCGCACCACCTCGGCTACTTCCGCGACGACATGCTTGATGATGTTCGATACAGCTCGCTCATGCTGGGGCGTGAGCAGGACATGTCGGTCCTGACCGAAGTCTTCCGAATGCTCGAAAGCGCCCGGGCCCGGGAACGGTTGACCATCCTCCCCGCGAGCGATCAGGTGACGGCCGCAGCGGCGAGCAAGAAAGCAAAGCCCAAGCGCCGCCGACGGGCTGCCTGAGGTCGGCTTCATGGTTTGGTATGGTGCGCGGACCGGTCGGTCAGCCGGCAAGGTCCAGGCGGGGTGCATCGTCGGTGGGGTTCAGCGTCCCGCCACGTGTATAAGGCGGCCGCTGCTGGTGGTCCTCGCGGGACTCTTCCTGATCGTTGCTCTTGAGGCTGCGGACACGGTCGGTCGCGTCAACAATTTCGGCGCCGACAATGAGCTCATCGGACTTGCGTGCGCGAGCACGCGGGCCGGTTGTATCCCGCTTTTCCACCGCGCGCGACTGCGTGCGTTCCGCTGCATGAGCGCCCGCGACCGATTGCCCGACACTGGTGCCGATGATCGGCATGTATTCGGTATCGGCAGGGGTCGGGTCGCCTCTTGAATGCCGCTCCAAGTTCCGGCGAGCAACCGAACCCGGGGGGCTGTTTACGGACCATCACCCGCCGAGAATGTTGATCCCGCAATCCACGTAAATCGTTTCGCCCGTCACCCCGGAAGCCAGGTCGCTGACCAGGTACACGGCGGTCTTACCGACATCCGCCCCTTCCACGTTGCGGCGAAGGGGGGCTTTGGCCGCCACCACATCGGGCATGGTGTCGGTCCCGCCGACCGCGGAACTCGCCAGGGTTCGCAGGTACCCGCCCGAAATCATGTTGACCCGGATCTTGTCGACACCCAACTCGCTCGCCAGGTACCGGCCGGTGCATTCCAAGGCCGCCTTGGCCACCCCCATGACGTTGTACCCCGCGATGACCTTCTCCGCTCCGTAGTACGACATGCCCAGGATTGCTCCGCCGCCGCTGCGGGCCATGAGCGGGCGAGCCCGCTGCGCCATCGCCAGCAGCGTGTACGCCGAAATGTCGATCGCAGAGAGGTACGCCTTCCGCGGCGTCTCAATGAACTTCCCGACCTGTAGCAGGTCGCGGTCCGCGAATGCGATGGAGTGAATCACAAAGTCCAGCCGGTCAAAGGACTCCGCGTACTTCGCGAAGACCGTGTCCAGCTGCGCATCATCGGCGGCGTCGAGCGGGACCAGCCATGGGTTTGCAACCCCCAGTTCCTGCACTCCCCGTCGGGTGCGGTGCTCGTTGCGGTCGCCCGGCAGGTGGGTAAAGGCGCAGTTGGCGCCGTGGTCGATCAGCGCCTTGCTGATATGCCACGCGTACGACCTGTCGTTTGCGATTCCTACGACCAGCCCGACTTTTCCATCCAAGAGTCCCATGAATCCTCCAAGAGTTTAACGGCCAGTCTAGGGTGCGGTCCTGGGGCGTAGCATTGGCCGATGCCGACAAACGCTCGCGTGACGGACCCGAACGCGCTCCCGCTTCGAGAGTTATACCAGTACCTTGCCGCGACTGGGCTGGTACGCCGCCTCCTGGAACTGGCGAGGGATGAAGACTTGGGACCCGTTGAATCTCCCTGGAAGGGCCAGGGCCGGGTCGCGGCAGCGGAGGTCTTTGCGGGCGACATCACCACGGCGGTCTGCACTGCTCCTCACCAGAAGGGCCGCGCATCCCTGGTCGCTCGTGCGGGGGGGGTAATCGCCGGCCTTGCGGCCATGAACGACCTGCTGGCCGTGTTCGCCCCGGGCTCATTGTTCACTGGCGCGGTCAACGACGGCGAATCGGTGCCAGCCGGCACCGTGTTGGGCACCCTCGCCGGTCCACTCGATGAAGTGCTCGAACTTGAGCGCACGCTCTTGAATCTCGTGAGCAGGCTCTCGGGTGTGGCAACACGGACCCATTCGTTTGTGCAGGCCGTCGGCGGTGGTACCCAGGCTCGGGTCTACGACACCCGCAAGACGACCCCCGGCCTGCGGGTGCTTGAGAAGTACGCCGTGCGGTGCGGCGGCGGCTGCTGCCATCGCCTGGGGCTGTATGACGCGGTCCTGATCAAGGACAATCACCTCGCCGGGGTGCGGGTGAGCGAACTCGCCGTGTTTGTCGCCGGGGCGGCATCGAAGGCGAGGCAGCTCTCTACCCATCCACTTTCTTTTGTCGAGGTCGAGGCCGATACGCTGGAACAGTTTGATGCCCTGCTTACCTTGCCGCGCGGCACGATCGACATAGTCCTGCTGGACAACATGGGGATGGAAGACCTCGCCCGCGCCAGCGCTCAGCGCGACCGTCTGGCTCCCTGGCTTGAACTCGAGGCATCCGGGGGCGTTACGCTGGAGTCCGTCGGAGGAATCGCCCGGACCGGGGTCAACCGGATCAGCGTCGGGGCATTGACTCACTCGGTTTCGTCCTTGGACCTGGCGCTGGATGTGGTGGTTAGATGAGGAGCGCGGTCCGTGAATGAAGCCGAGGCGTTCAGCGAGGTCTTCGCAGCGCTCATCGGTGCAAAGGCCCTGACCTTGGTCGAGCGGCTGATTGTCCTGCCGGAAACAGCGTCCACGCAGGATGCCGCGCGAGCGATGCAACCAGGCGGGGGCGGCTTCGCTGTGTTGGCCATGCGGCAGACTTCCGGCAGGGGGCGCCAGGGTCGCCAGTGGGCGGACACCCTGGGCCTTGGGTTGCCCGTAACCATCGTGCTCGATGCAGCGAAGGTTGACCTGGAGGGCTTGTCCATCAGGGTCGGGCTGGGTGTGTGCATTGCGTCGGAAGCGGCCCTCAACGGACAGCGGCTGGGCCTGCGCTGGCCCAACGATGTGGTCGAGCCCCTTGTGCCGCGCCGCAAAGTCGCCGGGGTCCTCATCGAGCAGGCCGGGACTGCAATGTTGATCGGGGTGGGCGTCAACGTGCTCCAAAGCCTGTCCGATTGGCCGGATGAACTCCAGGCGCGAGCCGTGTCGCTGCGCGAGCTTGGGTCTGGCATGCAGCGCCCGCAGGTCCTTGCCGAGGTGCTCCTGGGATTGCAACGCGCCTTGGCCATGAGCGATCACGAGGTCTGCGAGGAATGGGCTGCGCGCGATGTGCTCAGGGACGGGCGATCAACGTTTGTTCACGCGAACCAGCGGTATTCCGGGCTGGTTACGCGGATCAGCCCAACCAGCCACCTGGAACTCCTGCTGGACTCGGGCGAAACTGTCATCCTCCCGGCCCGGACGACCTCGCTGGTTCACTGACCTTTGGTTCAAGCCATAGCCGCCGCGATTTTCTCCGCGAGCTCCCTGCCCAAGCCCGAATCCAGCGTGCCGGGTTTCCAGCGGATGGACAGCCCGGCCGCATCTTCCTGTTCGTAGCGGGGGATGATGTGGAAGTGCACATGCATAACAGCCTGATGGGCCAGCGCCCCGTTGTTCTGAAGCAGGTTGTACGCCGTGGCCCCCGTCGCCGCCAGCACCGCGCGGCACACCCGGGGCAGCACCCGTCCCACGGCCGCCGCGGATTCCTCGGAGAGTTGGTCCAGCGTCACCGCGGCTTCCTTGGGGACGACCAGGGTGTGGCCGCGGCTGAGCGGGCCAATATCGAGAAACGCAAAGACCCGGGCGTCCTCGTGCACCTTGTGGCTGGGGATCTCGCCCCGGATGATCCTGGAAAAGATGGTGTCTGCCATGCCGAATCCTACGACGGGGCTGGGGCTTTCGAGTCAGAAGCCAATACAATCGCCCCTCGTGACAGCCCTCGCTTCTTCCAGACCCATCAAGATTCTTCCGGTGCTGGTCGCCAACCAGATTGCCGCGGGGGAGGTTGTTGAACGACCGGCCTCGGTCGTCAAGGAACTGGTTGAGAACTCACTCGACGCCGGCGCCCGCCGCATCACCGTTGAGCTTGAGCAGGGCGGGATTGAACTCGTCCGCGTGACCGACGATGGCGGCGGGATCAGCCAAGGCGACCTGCCGCTCGCGGTCGCCCCCCACGCCACGAGCAAAATCGCATCCGTGGAAGACCTCGAGCACATCGGCACGCTGGGCTTCCGCGGCGAGGCACTGGCCTCCATCGCATCGGTCTCGCGACTCTCCATCCGTTCCCGAACCGCCGATCAGCCCGGCGCCACCATCGTTGAGGTTGAAGGCGCCACCGTCTCTCAACCCCGCCCCGCCGCCGGCCCTGAGGGAACAGCCATCACGGTCCGCAACCTCTTCTTCAACACCCCCGCCCGCCGCAAGTTCCTGCGCACCGTCGCCACCGAGCAGGAGCGGTGCCTCGATGTTGTTCGGCACCTGGCCATGGCCCACGCCGACGTTGGGTTCACCGCCAGTTGCGATGGGCGTGCTGTGCTCGACCTTCCGGCCGGCCAGTCCCCGCGCGAGCGCGCGGTTTCGGTGTTGGGAAAAGAACTGGGGTCGCAGTTGTTGGAGGCCCACGCCGACCAGTTTGATGACAGCCGCGGCGTTGCCCTCTGGGGCCTCATCGGTCGGCCCGCCATCGCCCGCGGCACGAACAAGCACCAGCACATATTTGTCAACGGGCGGGCGATCCGGGACCGTTCGATCCAGCACGCGGTGGCCGAGGCCTACCGCGGCCTCATTGACCCTTCGCGCTATCCGACTGTTGTGCTCATGCTCGATATGTCTCCCGCTGGGGTTGATGTTAATGTGCACCCTTCCAAGGCCGAGGTGAGGTTTCGCGACAGTTCGCTGATTCATTCCGTGGTGCTGCGGGCGGTGCGGAGCGCGCTCCAGGGTGCCGACCTTACGCCCACGATGCAGGCGCGCTCGGCGGCCCCCACGTTCGGGCTTCCCGGCTCGGGCCTGAGCCAGCCCGTGGCCATGGCCGTGAGCGACGCGATTCAGTCTCTTCCCACGGGCGATGCAGCGCAGTCGGTCACCCGGTTTGTGGATTACTTCAAGCGGTCAACGCCCGCGCCCGCGCAAGGCCTGGCGTATGACACCATGCGTGAAGCGCTGGCTTCGCCGGCCCCGGGCGGGGTTATCGAAGCCAAACCCGCACCGGAGGCGCAGATCCCCACTCCCCAGCCGAAGGACCGCGTTCTCCAGGTGCACAACAGTTACCTGGTCACTCAGGATGAGCAGGGCGTCGTCATCATCGATCAGCACGCCCTGCACGAGCGGGTCATGTTCGAGTACCTGCTCGCCCGTGTCTGGGCGGGGGGCCTGGAGAGCCAGCACCTGCTCGCCCCGGCCGTCGTACCCGCTACCGCTCAACAGATGGACCGCATCGCGGCGATCACCCCGATGCTGGAAAAGATTGGAATCACCGCCGCGCCGCTCGGACCGGCCGCGCTGGGGATCAGCGCCTTTCCCAGTTTCCTGTTTGACCGTGGTGTAGACCCTGTTGAGTTCGTGCAGGAACTGCTCGACAAGGCGGAAGGCGGCCTGTTCGACGGCGCGGCCGCCGACCACAAGGGTGTGGGAGAGCAGGCCCTGCGCGAGGCCTTGGACATGATGGCCTGCAAGGCCGCGGTGAAGGCCGGCGACCGCATGAGCGACCTGGAACTCGGAGAACTCGTCAAGCTTCGCGGCGACGTCGAACGCTCGAGCAACTGCCCGCACGGGCGACCCACGAGCATCCGGCTCACCATCAAAGAGCTCGAAAAACTCTTTGGCCGTACGTGACTCGACAGTGGTGACGCCCACTCTCACGAACAGTTGTGTTGCTCAGCGGGGTGCTCGAGTCCGAAAGTCTCACCACCGGCATCGGCCCCGGGCGGTGCTCGAAGAATCGACAATCACAGGGCCGAAGCCGGTGGCACGCTCAGGCTTCGTCCAAAAACTCCACGCTCTCGAACTTCTTGCCTTCGAGCATTTCGAGGCTCGCGCCCCCGCCCGTTGAAACGTGGGACATACGCGCGGCGAAACCAAACTTCTCGACCGCCGCGGCGGAATCGCCCCCACCCACGATGCTGGTTGCCCCCGCCGTGGTCGCATCGGCGATCGCCTTGGCGACCTGCTGAGTTCCCTGGAGGAACGGCCGCCACTCGAAGACGCCCATCGGCCCGTTCCACACGATGGTCTTGGCTCTTCGGAGGATCAGGGCGTAGCGGGTCTGGGTCTTGGGGCCGATGTCCAGTCCCAGGTACCCGTCTTTGATCTCTTCGTCGAAGACCTCGATATCCCCCGAGTCCTCGGCGAACTGCGTGCTGCACACGTGATCGATCGGGAGGTGCAAGTCCGCCTTGAGCCTCGCCGCCAGGTCGATGGTCCTTTTCGCATCAGCGATGCGGTCTTCCTCGACCTTGCTCTTCCCGACATGTTTGCCCATGGCTCGCAGGAACGTGTACGCCATCGCCCCGCCCACCAGGATCGCGCTGGCCTTGGGCAGCAGGTTCTCGATGGCACCGATCTTGTCTGACACCTTGGCCCCACCCAGCACCACCACAAACGGCTTTGCCGGCGACCTGAGCGCATCACTGAGGAACTTCAGCTCTTTTTCGACCAGGAAGCCGACTACCCGCGGCTTTCCCTTCATCGCCACGGGCACGGCCACCATCGAGGCGTCGGGCCGGTGGCACGTGCCGAAGGCGTCGTTCACGTACACATCGCCGTGCGCCGCCAGTCTGGCCGCGAAGGACGGGTTACCCTTCTTCTCATCCTTGTGGAACCGCAGGTTTTCCAGGAGCAGGACCTCCGACGGCTTCATCGCGGCAACGGCGGCCGCGGCCGGGGCGTCAACGCAATCGCGCGAAGGAAACAAGACCGGCCTGCCCAGCAGTTGCGACAGCCTCGTCGCCGCGACTTCCAGCGAGAACTCGGCCTCGTACCCGCTCCCCTCCGGTCGGCCCATGTGCGACATGAGGACCGCCTTGCCGCCGCGGTCGATGATGCTCCTGATGGTCGGCAGCGCCTCGCGGATGCGGCGTTCATCGGTGATGGCGCCATCCTCCACGGGGACGTTGAAGTCCACGCGCGTCAGGACCCGCTTGCCGGAGACATCGACGGACGCAATGTTTTTCTTTGCCATAAACCCTCAATCAATCTCACGCTCAGGCGCGGAGGGCTCCGTGTCTGCGTGCTCTGCGTGCTCTGCGTGCTCTGCGACTCTGCGTGCTCTGCGACTCTGCGTGCTCTGCGACTCTGCGTGAGCGTTCCCGCTTCAGGCCTCGCCCCGCGTCGAGTCATCAATGACCCGCCCCATCCTCGATCGAAGCTCCGCAGACCCGTCGGCTTCTAGCTGGTCCTTGAACTTGCGGAGGCGTGTCGCAACGGAAGCGTCGACCAACTGATCGCCGATGCGGAACTTCACGCCGCCGATCATCCCCGCCTCCGTGTACGGGTGAAGGATCACGTCCTTCGCGAGCACCCGGGAGAGACGCTCCTTCATCGACCGGATCTGGTCGCCGTGCATCGGCTCTGCCGTGAAGACATCCACCTCGACCCGCCCGAACTTCGCCTGCATCAGGGTGTCGAGCGCTCCGGCGATGGAGGCCAGCTCCGCGATGCGTCCCTTCGCGTTGAGAACCCGCAGGAACCGGTAGGTCAGCTCGCCGACACGTCCCTTGAATATCCGTTCGAGGGAGGCCGCGCGATCCGACGTGGTCACCGCCGGGGTCGAGAGCAGCTCGCCGAACGCGGGGTTCGCGCGGGCCAAGTCGATGATCTCTTCAAGCTCTCCCACGACCGCTTCGACAGCGGCCTGGCCGCCCTGCTTCTGGGCAAGCTCAAAGAGGCTGCGTGCATAGACCTTGGCGACGGCGTCGGGCTGGTTTTCGATCAGGGGCATGGGTGGTTCCGTCAGCTCTTCATGGTTTCAAGCAGCGCTACAGACTCTTCAACGAGGCGCTGGTTGTCCGCGGCGGTAATCTCTCGCTTCAGGATCTTTCCGGCGATCGACGTCGCGAGGCCGGAGTAGGTCGAGTAGATCTCCGAGACCGCCGCCCGTTTGGCCGACTCGATGTCCCGCATCGCCCGCTCGCGCATCTGGTTGAGCTCGATATCCGCCCGACCCTTGAGTTCCGCCGCCAGGGCCTGCTGCTGCGAGCGGGTGGCCTCCAGCATCTTCTGAGCCTCGGCCCGGGCATCGGCCAGGCTCTTCTGGTACTGCTCCAAGGCGTCCTTGGCCTGCTCGCGGGCCATCTGGGCCGACTCGATTTCCTCGCGGATCTTGTTCTCGCGGTCGTTCAACCCTTTGACGATGGCAGGCCAGACCTTGGCCGAAAGGATCGCCAGCACCAGCGAGAAGACCACGATGGTCACGATCATCGGCACGATGCCCTGCTGGATCGTGGGCAGCACCTCGCCCTTGGCGGGGTGCGCGTCGGCGTGCCCATCCGCGGCCGCGTGGGCCGCGTCCGGCTGGGCGTGCTCGGGCTCCACCGCGAGGGCGGGCCGGGCGACCACAAACGCGAGCGCCGCCAGCAGGCAGAGAAGAAGTCTGGGAGAGGTCCGCATGTCCTGATACTCCGTTTCAACGCCCGGCTCTGCGGGCGACTCACTACGACGCGAAAAGCGTGCCGAGCCCTGCCAGGCCCGGCACGCGATTGATCACTTCACGAAGCCGACCAGCAGGCCGACGACGACGGCGAACAGCGTCGCGCCCTCGACCAGCGCGGCGGTCAGGATCATCTTGGTGTTTATGTCACCGGCCATTTCGGGCTGGCGGGCCGTGGACTCGACGGCGCCCTTGCCGATGAGGCCGATCCCGATGCCGCCGCCGATGATGGCCACGCCCGCGCCCAGGGCCGCGAGGCCCTGGCCCGTGGTGATCGGCAACTTCTCGGTTCCCTGGGCGAAGGCCGGCGTGGCCGCCAGCAGGGTGACGGTGGCGGCTGTGATGAGGTTCGCGATCTTCATGGGTTCTCTGCCTTTCTTCTAAAACACTTGCACGAGCCGTGGTGTGTGCCGGGCCCGTTGGGCGCGGCGATTCGATCCGTTATTCACGCGTGGGCGTGCTCGTGATCGTGTGCCCCGTGGTGCTCGTGCTCACCATGGTGGCTGAGTTGGGCGATGAATACGGCCGTCAGGAACATGAACACAAACGCCTGGAGCACGGCCACAAAGAGCTCAAGGAAGTAGATCGCAACCACGCCGACGATCGAGACGAGGGAAATCGATCCGCCCAGCACGACGCCCTTCAGGGACACGTCCGCCAGCATCCCCAGCCCGGAGACGGCGAACATGAACAACACCGCCACCAGGATGTGCCCGGCGCTCATGTTCGCGAACAGACGAAGGGCCAGGGCCACTGGCTTGATGATGGTCCCGATGATCTCGATGGGGATCATCAACGGCCAGAGCAGCGGGGGTGTGCCCGCCGTCAGGTGCTTGAGGTACCCGCCGACGCCCAGCTCGCGGACCCCAGCGATGTTGATGACCAGGGCGGCGATAAGCGCCAGCGCCACCGTCACCGCCAGGTTCTGCGTTGCCGTCGTCCCCACCAGCCCGCCCAGCGTGTGCGAGCCCATGAGTTTGTCAACCAGGTGCAGCACATCCGCGATGGGCACCAGCCCCAGCAGGTTGTTGATCAGGATGAAGAAGAATATCGTCCACAGGAACGGCATGAAACGATCGGTCCGCGAGCCCAGCATCGGCTTGACGGTGGTCTCGCGTAAGTACACGCAGATCACCTCGATCATGTGCGCGAACGCCCCCTTGGTCAGGTAGCGGTCGTTGCCCATTGATTCCGGACCGGTCTTGATCTTCGAGGCCGCGTACGTAAGGGCGATGAGCGTGAGCAGGCCCGCGAGCACCAGGTTCCCCACGTGGGCCGACCACAGCCACACCCCGTCGATCCCGAAGAGCCGGCCGACCGCAAAGACCTGGTTCAGCACGTGGTCGAGCGGGTTCTCTGCGGCCAGCGTCGCCATGGAAGTCACTTCGCTCATTCAACCGCTCCGCGGCCAACCGGGCTGCCCCGTGGTACGGCCGTCATCCGCTTCAGTGTGGACATGCCCCAGGCCGTCTCGGCCACAAGGCTCAACAGGCTCGCAACCAGGAACGCCGTCCAGAAACTCCGGCCCTCGGGCCCCAGAATCATGAAGAGCGCCAAGCCGACCGAGAGTGACAGGATCATCCGAACCACGCCGGCCGCAAACACCATAGTGGCCAGTTTCGCCGGTCCCGCCCCGGCCGCCGCGGCGACCATTACAAAGCCCAGGATCGACGCAAACACCACCGCCGCCAACGCCAACGCGACGGCCATTCGGGCGTCGCCTTCGCTCGCCCATGCCCAACCCGACGCCGCGACCGCGGCCGCCACACCGCCCAAAACCAAGGACCCGGCCAAGCCTGCCCCAAGTGGCCACAGCGCAGGCCGCAGGGCCGTGAGGTTGATGGGCGAAGAAGTGGCTGGTTGAGGAGTCTTTGACATCGAAGTCGGCATCGCTGGACGGCGTTCGGACCGGACAAACACGGACAGTTCCACCTCGAACTGGGGCCCAAACATAGGCCCAAACTTGGGCTGGAACAGGGGGCTATAGAGTAGCGGCGTGCCACCCAATCGGCGACCCGGCCCGGCAAGGAAACCCCGGGTGGGTCGGATGGGTGCCGCGGCTCTCCCAGCCGAGTGGATCCTGACTCACTTTCGCCCGCTCCCGATCCGCTGCGCGTCATAGATAAACCGCACCATGCCTCCGACAAGCCCCAGCAGCAGCCCCACGAGTATCGGCCACGGCGCGGTCCGCGGCCAGAACCACTGTACCGCCCACCCGATCAGCCCCAGCCCGATCACCCCGTAGACAAAGTTCATTGCAATACCCCAGGCCTGCGCGCCGGAAGCAGCGCTGGCGGGTCTGGGCTTGTCTGGTCCTTGAGGGTCAGTCATCAAGTCACTTTGCAGTCACGTGGCAGGGCGGCGCTTACCTCAGGTGCCACGGGTCGGCTTTGAGACCAGTGCCACGATCCGTGCCCATTCTTCCCAACATTCCACTACACTTACATCACAATTTTCAACGCCGCCCGGCGAGCTCCGGCCACCGCCTCGTGCACCTTCGCCACGTCGGTGCCCCCGCCCTGTGCTGAGTCGGGCTTTCCGCCGCCCTTTCCGCCCACAGCGGCCGCGGCATCGCGCACCCAGTCGCCGGCCTTGAGGCCCTTCTGCACCAGTCCTTCGGGGACCGCCGCGAACATCGCGACCTTGTCACCGGCCTGGTCAACGGTGAACAGCATTACCGCGACGCGCGGGCACTTGTCGCGCACCGTCTTGACCGCCGCCTGCAGGGCCTGGCGGTCATCACCCGCTTCGATGGTCGCGACCACAACCAGTTCGTTCGCGTTGGATGCGTTGTCGGCGATCATTCGCGCCTGTCGGACCGCTTCGTCCCGCACCGCGCCGGACATCGCCTTGCTGGCCGCCTTTACCCGCTCGGTCAGTTTCGCGATCTCCGCCCGCATGCGGAACTTCCGCCACGCCGGGAGCGTGTGCGCTTCCAGCTCGGCCGCCAGCGGGGCAATCGCCTTTGAGAGTTCCAGGTCGGACATTTTCGCCGCGGCGGCGACTTGGCCCTGCATTCCATCGGCGGTCTTGATCGCGTAGGCCGCGAGGTCGCCGGTGATCGCGACGATGCGTCGAACCCCTTTCGCCACCGCCTCTTCGCCGGTGATGGCAAAGGCGTTGATCATGGCGGTTGAGGCCACGTGCGTGCCCCCGCAGAACTCAACCGAGAGTTCGTTCCATGCGGGGTTACTCGGACCATCGATCAGGTCGCTCACGGGCTGTCCAACGGCGACGACTCGCACGGGGTCGGGGTAGGTCTCGCCGAACACCGCGCGGGCCCCCGTGATGGTCCGGGCTACTTCCAGCGGCGCGGCCTGGGCGTATACGGTCAGGTCCTGCCTGATCGCCTTGCCCACGATCGACTCGATTCGTTCCAGTTCTTCGCCCGAGACCGGCTGCCCGTGCGAGAAGTCAAACCTCAGCCGGTCGGGCGCCACCAGCGAGCCCTTCTGGTCCACGTGGGTCCCCAGTACTTGCCGCAGCGCCAGGTTCGAGAGGTGCGTCCCCGTGTGGTTCGCGGCGGTGTGCGCCCGGCGCAGCTTGTCAACCTCCATGCTCACCGAATCGCCCACGCGCACGTCGCCCCCATCCATGTGCCCGATGTGCAGCACAAAGCCGCCGAAGGCTTGGACCGATTCGACAACAAACACGCCGTGGGCCGCCCGGTCCTTCGTGCCGCTGCGCGCTTCGGTCAGCACCACGATCCGACCCGAGTCGGCCTCCTGCCCGCCCGACTGCGCGTAGAAACTGGTCCGGTCGGTCACGATCCCGATGGTGCGGGCCGACTGAGCCAGGTGGACTTTGGCCTCTTCATCAAAGCTGCCGCCGTTCCAGATCGCCCGCACCTTGGCTCGCACATCGCGCAACTCGTACTTGAAGGTGTCGAGCGTGGGCTCGACGCCCATGCGGTGCATGCGGGCGACCTCATCGCCCGAGAGCGAAAGTGACTTGGATTCCTCTTTTCCCCCGCCGCCGCGAGACAGCGCTTCGGCCTTGGCCCGCTCTGCCTCGTACGCCGGCATATCGACGGTGAGCCCTCGTTCCTGAGCCATCAAGACCGTCAGGTCGATCGGGAAGCCAAACGTGTCATACAGCTTGAACGCGTCCAGGCCAGCGATCTGCCTGCCCTTCGCGTGCTCGGCGAGGTTCTCAAAGAGCTTGATGCCCCGGTCCAGAGTCTTCCCAAAGCTCTCCTCTTCCTCCGCGATGATCGCCGCCACCTTGGCCGGGTTGCGCTTCAGTTCCGGGAACGCTTCACCAAACCGCTCCACGACCACGGGCACAAGCTGGCTGAAGAAGCCGCTCTTGGCGTGCAGCATCTGCCGCCCGTACCGCACCGCCCGCCGCAGGATCCGCCGGAGCACGTACCCGCGCCCGATGTTGCTGGGCACGGCCCCATCCGTGATCGCAAAGGTCAGCGTCCGGATGTGGTCGGCGATCACGCGGTAGGCGGTATCGATGCTCCCCGTATCCGCGGCGCCCAGTCGCCCCAGGTATTGCGGCGCCCCCGTCAGGCGCTCAATCGCAAGAAAAACCGGCGCGAATACGTCCGTGTCGTAGTTGCTTCGCACGTTCTGCAGAACCGAGACCAGCCGCTCCAGACCCATCCCGGTGTCAACGTGCTTGGCCGGGAGTGGCTTGAGGCCCCCGCCGTCTTCCCGGTTGAACTGGATGAACACCAGGTTCCAGACTTCAAGGACGTCAGGGTCGCCGGTATTCACGAGGGCGGCCGCGCTCTGCCCCTCGCGGTCTTCGGGGCCGATCCGGTCAAAGTGGATCTCGCTGCACGGCCCGCATGGGCCGGTCTCCCCCATCTCCCAGAAGTTGTCCTTCATGTTCCCCGGCAGCACGTGCCCCGCCGGCAGGTAGCGCAGCCAGAGGTCCCGGGCCTCGCTGTCGGGCGCCAACCCGGACTTGGCATCTCCCTGGAAGTACGTTGCGTACAACCGGTCGGCAGGAATCTTGTAGACCTGGGTTAGTAGTTCCCACGCCCAGTCGATCGCTTCCTTCTTGAAGTAGTCCCCGAAAGACCAGTTGCCCAGCATCTCAAAGAAGGTGTGGTGGTACGTGTCCTTACCCACATCCTCCAGATCGTTGTGCTTGCCCCCCGCCCGGATGCACTTCTGGCTGTTCGCGGCACGCTTGAGCCGGCCCAGGTCAGACCCTGGGTCCGCCTGGCCCAAAAAGATCGGCTTGAACTGGTTCATCCCCGCGTTGGTGAACATCAGCGTGGGGTCGTCGTGCGGCACCACGGGCGAGGATGGGACAAACGAGTGCCCCCCGGCAGCGCCGCCGGGTTTGCCCTTGAAGTACTCAATGAAGGTGCGGCGGATGGAATCGGCGGTGAGGTGGCTTGAAGGCATGCGGGCTGACTATAGAACCGCGGACCAACCAGGCAGGGAAACAACCCTGATGGAGCCCCCCCCGAACGCCAGGGCGACCGTAACTCGTTGGTGGCGAAGCGTCGATGGCAACACCGAATGCCGTGCACCGATCCGTTCCTTGACGATTGCTTTGGCCGTTCAGGTTCATGCAAGGCTATGACTTTGGCGCCAGAGCACAGGAGTGAAATCGCATTGACGCCGGTGAGTCACTCTGTAGACTGGGGCCGATTGTGTTCGCGCCCGGGGGGGTCGCGAGCCAACTCAAAGGGAGGGATTGTCAATGTCACCGAGTTATCTGGCGGGCCTGCTCATTCTCGCGACGGTGCCGGCGGCCGACGCGGCAACGCTCGTGGCCATGGGTTTCAACAACCAGCTTTATTCAGTCAATAAGGCGACCGGTGCGGTCAGCGCGCCCGCCACGGTCGTGCCCAACTTTCTCCCTTCCGCTTCGGCGTTCTCAGTCACCGGCATTGCGCAGGCGTCCGATGGGACAGTTTACCTCTCCCATAACCCCGGCGGAGCAACCGCCGCGCTCTACCGGTTGAACATGACGACCAATGGCGCGACCTTTGTGGGCAACTACGGCCTTGCCAACGTCTTCGAGGGCGACTTGGCGTTCAACCCGGGTACCGGCGTTTTGTTGGGCGCGTACAACTTCGTGCCGGGGTCGGGCATACGGCTGACATCGGTCAACACGACCACTGGGGCCGCGTCGGGTCTGGCTTCGTTCCCTGCGCCGACCAGCGGGGACATGAACGGGCTTGCGTTTTCCTCGACCGGCACGCTCTACTCCGTGGATGCGGGCGGCGTGACCGCCTCCGTGCTCCGCACCCTCAACCCGACAACGGGTGCGCAGGTCTCCAGCCTGACGCTTTCGTTGGACTTGGGCGGCACCGGTGGCATGGCGTTCGACCCTGACACGGGCGTGCTCTACATCGCTTCCTACCTTGACGCCGCGACGGTCAGCAACCTGTATACCGTCAACCTGACAACCGGCTTGTTGACGTTGGTCGGACAGATGCTCCCTCCTGGCCCCAATTCCCGGATTGCGTCGCTTGCTTTTATCAGCACGCCCCCCACCTGCGGTTCATCGGACTTCGATGGAGACGGCGACGCGGGCACCGACCTTGACATCGAGGCGTTTTTCGCGTGCATGGGCGGAGATTGTTGCGGAACCTGCGGCTCGCCCGACTTCGACGGTGACGGCGACTCGGGCACAGATCTGGATATCGAGTCGTTCTTCCGCGTGCTGGGCGGGGGACCGTGTTGAGTTGGAACGGCTCCCTCACGGTCGCGTCGCTGGTTGAATCGAAAACAGGGCCACGTTGCACGGCCGAAAGCGCCCTCACCCCGCCGCCGCTGCGGCCGCCGCGGCTGCCGCGGCCTGCGCCGCCGCCAGGGTTGCCGCCAACGCACCCGGGTCACCGATGTTCCCCAGCGACCCCAGAATGATGGGGTGGTAACCCAACCCCTGCAAACTGTTCTGCCAGAGAATCCGGCCATCCACGAGGTTCAGGGCGTAAACCTGTCCCTGGCTCCCGGCAAACACCAGGTCGGGCGTCACCAGCAGTGAGACGATCGCCCCCGCATTGGGCAGTTTCGTCCGCCACAACTCAATGCCCGTGGCCGGGTCCAGCGCGGCGACGTGCTTGTTGGTGGCGACAAAGAGCGTGGGCAAGTGTTCGGTGGGTTGCACTGGGTCCATGGCTGATTCCACGTTGGCGGTGGGCACTTTCTCACCCTCTCCGGGAGGGGGAATGGCCCTGTAACTTCCTGTCGAAAGCCTCCCGGCATAGTACTTGATACCCTGCTCCCAATGCGTCGATTCGATCTTCTCGTCATCGGTTCGGGCCCCGCCGGTCAAAAGGCCGCCATCCAGGCCGCCAAGCTCGGCAAGTCGGTCTGCGTCGTCGAGGGCTACGGCTCCATCGGCGGCGTCGCCGTCAACACCGGCACCATCCCCAGCAAGGCCCTGCGCGAAGCCATACTGAACCTGGGCACCTGCCGCGTCGCTGCCCCCGGCACTGCCGACTTCAGCGCCGCCGCGAAGGGCGCCACCCTTGCCAACCTCTGGGCCGCGTGCCACCCCATCATCAGGGCCGAGATCGACATGGTCCGCGGGCACTTCTCCAGCAACCGCATCGCCCTGCTCCAGGGCTGGGCCGGCTTCAAGGACCCTCACACGATCGAGGTCGCGGCGGAGCACGCCACAGAACTCGTTCAGGCCGACAACGTCGTCATCGCAACGGGAACTTCCCCATCCAGGCCCGCAAGCGTTCCCTTCGACCAAGAGGACGTCATCACCTCCGACGAGCTCGTGAGCCTCAAGACCCTGCCCCATTCGATGATTATCGTGGGGGGCGGCGTCATCGGTACCGAGTACGCCTCCATGCTCTGCGCCCTGGGCGTCAAGATCATCCTCATCGAAGGTAGGCCCCGCCTCCTGGACTTTGTCGATGCCGAACTCACCGAGGCGTTGCAATACCACCTTCGTCAGGCGGGTATGACCCTGCGCCTGGGCGAGAAGGTCGTGAGCATCAAGAAGGTCGAAGCCCCCAGCGGCGCCCGCGCCGACAACAACGTCATGGCCGAGGCCACCCTGGAGAGCGGCAAAACCCTGCGGGCCGACTGCCTGATGTATGCCATCGGGCGCCAGGGCGCCACCGAACGCCTCAACCTCAAGGGGGCCGGGTTGGACGCCGATAACCGCGGGCGCATCAAGGTCAACGCCAACTATCAGACGGTCGTGCCCCATATCTATGCCGTTGGCGATGTCGTCGGATTCCCCGCGCTTGCCTCTACCAGCATGGAGCAGGGGCGGCTGGCGGCCTGCCATATGTTCGGCTACAAGTACGAGGTGGTCCCCGAGTTGCTCCCCTACGGCATCTACGCCATCCCGGAAATCTCCATGGTTGGATGGACGGAAGAGAAGCTCACCGCCGAGGGCATCCCCTACGAGGCCGGCATCGCGCAGTACAAAGAGATCGCGCGCGGCCAACTCCTGGGCGACGACATCGGCATGCTCAAGCTGTTGATCCACCAGGAGACGCACACGATCCTGGGCGTTCACATCATCGGCACCGGGGCGACCGAACTCATCCACATCGGTCAGTGCGCCATCGCGTTCAAGGCCACCGTCGAGTACTTCGTCAACACCGTCTTCAACTACCCGACCCTGGCGGAGTGTTACAAGGTCGCGGCCCTGAACGGGCTGAACAAGCTGCGAAACGTTTGACGGGGTTCACCCCGCGCAGGCGAGCGGTGCCCGCGGCGCCAATGCCGGTAACGGGTTCTATGCCGGTCTTCATCCGGTCAACCACTGCGAACGCAGCGCTTCCGCGTGCGCCCCTCCCTCACTTCGTCGCATCCCCCTCCGGCTTCACAGGCGGCGTGACCGACTCTGAAGGCGCGGGTTCTTCCTTCGGTGCCTCCGGTTCGGGCTCCTCCCGCGGCAGCATGGTGTCGGCGCACGCCAGGCGATACGCAGTGATCGCCGCGTTCGTCGATGACTGCTTCAGGTACTCCGGCACCGCCAGGTCCAGCCTGTCGTGCTGGGTGTGCCAGCCGTACCCGTAATCCGCTCGTCCGACCTCATCCCAGAAAAACCCGGGGATGAGTTCCTTGTTAAACGTTGCGTGGTCGCTGCCGCCCCCCCGTGGGTTGCGCTTCCCCACACCCTTGACGTTGACGTTGAGGAACTTGCCATCAACCTCGCTGTAGAACTGGTTGTTGATGGGGGCGGTGGCGGCCGCGAGCATCGGCACCATCGCGTCCGCGCAGTTCAGGCCCCCCTCGGAGTTGGTCCCCCCATCGTCCACGAACACGGCCGAAATCTTCCCAAGTTCATCCTTGTGACTTTCGATGTATCCCTTCGAGCCCAGAAGGCCCTGCTCCTCACCCGTCCAGTGGATGAACCGGATCGTCCGCTTGGGTTTGGCGTTGACCGCCATCAGGATCCGCGCCGCCTCCAACGTTACCACCGTTCCCGTGCCGTTGTCCGTTGTGCCCTGAGACCCAGGTCCGTCCCAGGAATCCAGGTGCGCCGACACGATGACCACCTCGTCTGGCCAGGTAGTGCCGCGGATCTCCGCGACCGTGTTGTACACCGGCACCGGGCCGACGTTGAACGTGTGCTCCAGGTTCAGGTCCAGTTCAACTGGCTCCCCATCCGCGACCCGCGAGTTGATCGCGTCGTAGTCGCTGCCGCGCACCACGATGTGAACATCCTTGGGAATATCACCCGCCACGCGCTCTCGCCACCCCGGCGCGGCCCCGGTCCACACCCGCTCATCTCGGCTGGTGGAGATGTACCCCGCCGTGTCAATAAGCGCAATCCGCTCGGGGATCGAGAGGTCAGCCTCCGCGGTCCCTTCTGCCACTTTCTTACGGGCATCCAGTCGCAGCGAGAACCGCGCCGAGAGCACGCTGCGAATTCCCCGCTGCCCGACAGGGGCCGGCGCTGCGATCAGCACGTACGCCCCGGCCAGCTTGTCCTTGACAGCCGCGAACTCATCTTCCGTTTTCGGTTCCTTGACGATCGGCGCCCGGACAGCCCCGGTGGTGCCAGACGTCCACGATTGGGTGCTCAGTGTGAGGTCTCGCAGGTCCTGATACTCGATCTTGACAGGCGCTGGCTCAACCTTGACCTCTGTTCCGTCGCCCTCGGGTTTGGCGTCGGTGGGTGTTGGGGGAGCGGTGGGGGGAGTGGGGGGTTGCGGGCTGGCTGTAGTTGTTCCTGGCAGTGCGGGTTCGGAGCCTCCAGCACCGCCACCACCGGCACCGCCCCGGCCGCGCCGACCGCCGCGCTCAGTCTCCGGTCTGACCTCTCGCCGGAGCACCAGTTTCGCGGTGCTTGGTCCACGGTCAAAGCCCGTGGCGATCTCTCCCCACTGCTCAAGGTGCGGGTTTGCAAGACCCCAGCCGATGTACTGGTCGCGGCACCACTCGTTCGCCTTCAGGGCCCGGCTCGACCCCGTCAGGCGCGGCCCGATGTTCTGGGTCAGGTGCGTCAGGTGCTCCATCACCTGGTTGTTGGTCTTTCCTTCGTGGAGAATCGCGTGCACCGTCTTCTCGTCCCCCATGTACACGGCAGGGATCGGGGTCTCCTCTCCGTCGATCACAGCCACCCATGCCGTCGCGACGGGCCTATGGGCCGAGGGCGAGGCAGGCGGAGTCGAACACCCCGCCGCGAGGAAGAGGGCAAGGCAGGAAACGGAGGTGCAAGCACAGTGATGGATCGGGTTCATAATCGGCCTTCTGTAAAGAGATCCCCGATCAGTCTACCGGACGGCGGGCGGGATGTCTGGGACGGCCGTCCCCACATCCCGCATGCCGGAATTTGTCCTCATTCGCCATCCTTCAGCCTGCCCCATTGAACCCAACCCCGGCGGGCGTAAACTTCCCCCCCGCCGCCCAGGTTTCGAATCGGCCGCGGCCTCGAACTTATCCCCCTTTTAGGCCGCCGCGGCCCAACTTTTACGCGCTGGAGATTGGCGATGGCAGAGACCGTAACCCAAGAGCGTCCCAATGTTGTCAAACTTGCGGACGCAGGCCCGAGCTGCAAGAAACTGTCGATTGAAATCCCGGCCGAAACGGTCGCGGAAAAACTGCGCGAGTCCATGGAGACCCTTTCCGTGGAGGCACAGCTCCCGGGATTCAGGAAGGGGCGCGTCCCCAAGTGGCTCGTTGAGAAGCGGTTCGGCCCCGCCATGAAGAAAGAGGCCAAGAGCGAGCTGGTCGCCGCGGCTTTCAGCAAGGCGGTTGAAGAGCACAAGCTGAAGGTCATCGGCCAGCCCGGCGGCGGCAACCTGGAGAAGGCTGAAGTCAAGGACGGCGAGGCCTTCGCCTTTGAGGTTGAAGTCGAAGTCCTGCCCGAGTTTGACATGCCCGAGGTCGCGGGCATTGAGGTCAAGAAGCCCATCATTGAGGTCACCGACGCGCTGGTGGAGGAAGAACTCAAGAAGATCGCGGTGAACGAGGGGACGCTTGAGTCCCGTGATTCTTCCGAGCATGGCGACTACATCACCGGCCACGCCGTCATGACCTCCAAGGATGGGACCGAGTTCTACAACCTCAAGGGCGCGGTGGTGCAGTCCCCGCCCAAGGACAACGCCGGCAAGGGCATGATCCTGGGGATCATGGTGGAGGACTTCGGCAAGCAACTCGGGTCTCTCAAGCCCGGCGACTCGGTCACCATCAAGGCCAAGGGCCCCGAGAACCACGAGGTTGAGGGCATCCGCAACGCCGACCTCACCGTCACGTTTACCGCCGATCGGATCGATCGAATCCTTCCCGCGACCGACGACCAGCTCGTCTCCGCGTTCGGCGTCGAGAATCCCCAGCGCCTCCGCGACATCCTGCGCCAGCGCATGACCCAGCGGGTCATGCAGCAGCAGCAGGCCGCGATGCACCAGCAGATCGCCAAGCACCTCATCGACCAGACCAAGGTTGAACTGCCCAAGCGAATGACCATCCAGCAGGCCGCGCGCACCCTTGAACGCCGCCGCCTGGAGCTCATGTACCGCGGGGTGGATGCCCACAAGATCGAGGAGCACATGGCCGAGCTGCGCGAGGCCTCTAGCGTGGCCGCCGCCCGCGACCTCAAGCTCTTCTTCATCCTGCACCGCGTCGCCGAGGACCTCAAGGTTCGCGTCGACGACGCCGAGATCAACAACCGCATCGCCCAAATGGCCATCCAGCGCAACGTCCGCCCCGAGCAGCTCCGCCAGGAACTCGCCCGCGGCAACCAGATCGGCGGAATTTACCAGCAGATCCGCGACCACAAGACCCTCGATGCCATCCTCACCAAGGCCAAGGTCAGCGACGTCTCCGCCGAGGACTACAACAAGAAACTCAAGGAAGACGTGGGGCACTAAAGTGCCCGTAGTGCATGCTCGGGCGTGGCATCCTGTGCACGCCCCACCAACCCGTGCATACTCCCGAGGGCAGGCTTCAAGCCTGCCCTTTTTTTCAACCCGCGATTATCGATGGGCCCAGCGCCATGTTGCCATGGTCAGCAATCGCCGGTGCCGCGAGTTCCGCTCCCGGACAGCCTCAGGCCCGGTCCTGCGTTCCCGGCTCAGAGTCCGTCGCTGCCATCCACAGGCTTACGGTCCCGCACGTGGGGCAGATCGCCCCGTGCTCGCCCCGTGGCTGGTTGGTGAGGTCACCGCCGCACCCCAGGCAGATCGGCTGTCGAAGGCGGCTGGTCATCCCGTTCACCACGAGAGCCAGCGTTGCAACCGCGACGCCCACGATCGGCCAGGCCGGGATCGCGGTGAGTGAAATCACTCCCAGCGTCGTGAGGCCAATGCCCACCACGGTCCAGAGCACCCGAAGCCGAACTTTGTGCATCCACAGCACGCTCATGCTCCCATAGGACCGGGGAGGGTATTCACCCACTCCAAGCGCCGCAAGCGGAAAATCTTGAATGGCCGGTACTGACTGCTCAGTCCTGCACTTGCACAACTGATTCGCTCTTCAGGACTTAGGACTATCGATTCTCCGCTTCCTAGAGCGGCCTGTACAAGTCTATCGTGCTCCGCACCCGATCCGGGTTGGGTACATCCTTCATCGAAATCTCGTCCTCGTTCTCTGCCGAACTCGAAATGGCAATGGTCCCAACGCCGAAGATGCGGTCGGTGAAGGTCTGCCGAACCTGGACATTCTTGATATCGGCATGCAGCACCTCGCTCGTGACCTTACTGAAAAAACCCTCGCGATCGATGATCCGCTTGCTCGTGATCCGCAACCCTTCACCCAGCTTGCGGATGCGCCAGACCAGCAGGGCAACTCCCGCCGCCAGGGCGACCGCCCCGCTCAGGGCTGGCAAAACCGGGTTGCCCGTCCCCCACAGCGCGATCACCCCCACAAGTCCGCCGAGCATCAACACGAAGAGCAGCAAGAACAGCAACGGTCGAGCCCGGAACATCGCCGGCCGGATCGACATGACAACGACTTCCGGCCCCAGCGCTGGGGGCAGACCCGCCGCCGCTGCGCGGTCTTGCCGTACCGCCTGGGCACCCCCCGGAATGGGTTGGGCGGCCGCAACCCCTGCGGTCAGGTCATCCGCGCGGATGATGTTGATGTCGCCGCATGCGGGGCACGCTACCTTGCTCCCCAGCACCGGGCCTTCGACTTGGATTAGTTTTTCGCACTTGTCGCAGCGGATCTGCATCTGCTTGGCTCCGTATTGGTGCTCCCGAACGTCCCTCGGGGTGTGGCATGATTCAGGTCGGGGAATCGGGGCCTTCAAGAGGCACCCATATACTGCGGCCGCATGCGCATCGTCCTCGTGAACTGGGCAAGCATATCGGACGGCGCCGCCAACGGTGGCGGTGTCAATATCTACGGGCAACAGCTCGCCCTCGAACTCACCAGCCGCGGCCACGAGGTCGTCTGGCTCTGCGGCGGCGTCCATTACGTTCCTTCGGCAAACCCGGCCGAAGTTGCGGCGGAGTGCAGGGTTCGCCGGCACCAGGACCACGGCGGCGTCCGGGTCTTTGAGGTCATCAACTCCCCGGTGCTGGCTCCTGGTCCCTGCCAGTTCAGGGACCCCCTGGGCGAGGTCTCCGCCCCCAGCCTCGAGCAGGAAGTCACACGGTTCTTTCACCTCATCGAGCCGGACATCGTTCACTTTCAGAACATCGAGGGTTTCTCTGTCGGCTGCGTAGATGCGGCCCGAACGCCCTCCCCGACGTGGCCCGGGGCTAAGGTCGTGTTCTCCCTCCACAACTACCACACCGTCTGTCCCCAGGTGTATCTCATGCGCCATGGCAGAAGGCCCTGCCTGGACTTTGACAGCGGTCACGCCTGCACCGGGTGCGTGGACGCCGCCGACCCCGGGGTCGAGCGCAAGTCCCGTGGCTCTGCCTATTCAGAGAGGTTTACGGCACCAGCGAACGGGAACGGTCATGGCGGCACACAAGTCGGCTTGGCCCAACTCTTCGGCTCCAAGCGGGCCAAGCCCATCCTCGAATACCCATGGCCCGGCAAGCCGGTAGAAAACTACGCCCACACGGTCCCGGAGCGAGCGCAACGGACCGCGGAGCACTACAGCCCGCGACTCCTGGCGCTCGACATGGAAAGCCCGGACTGGCAACCCGTCACCAATCAAATCGCACAGTCACGAGCTGACCCGGGCGAGCCCCGACCGCTCAACGACTATGGTCGCCGCCGCAAGGCCATGACCGACATGCTCTCCCGCTGCGACCGTGTCATCGCCGTTTCCGAGTTCGTGAGGAGCAAGTTTGAATCCCTGGGCGTGAGCCCCGGCGTGCTGACCACACTGCCGATCGGTTCACGCATGTCCGAAATCGCGGGCGCGGCGCCGGAGTTGTTGTTCACCCCGCCGCCCTTCGACACCGCTCGCCCCCGCCCGATCCGCGTCGTCTTCATGGGGTACAACAACTACTACAAAGGCCTGCCGATGCTGGCGGACACCCTGGAGTTGCTGACCCCGGAGTATCTCGCCCGGATCGAGTTGTTTGTGTACGCCAAGGCTGTCGAGGAGATCGAGTGGCGATTGCGCCGCTTGGAAGGGCGACTGGCCGGCCTGACGGTGCGGTCCGCGTACCTCTACGAAGACATCCCGGCGATGCTCAGCGGCAAGGATGTCGGCCTTGTGCCCAGCGTCTGGTGGGATAACGGCCCTCAGACCGTGATGGAGTACATGGCCTGCGGCCTGCCGGTCATCGGTGCCGAACTGGGCGGCATTCCTGACATCGTCAAGCATGGGCACAACGGCCTGCTCTTCCGCGGCAACGACCGGTTTGACTTTGCGCGCACGCTGGTTGGAATTACCAACAACCCGAACATGCTGCTGGACCTTCGTCGCAACGTCTGTCCGCCGCGGAGCATCCCGCAGCACACCTCCCAGATGGAGGCGCTCTACGAACAGTGCCTCGCGGGGAGAGCCTGAGTCATTCAAGAATCAGGTCTTGCGCGTATCATCAGACGATTCATCCGGCGCGACGAGTCGTCGAGATTCCGATATCCCACACGAGGTGACCTTGACCACCATGACCCGTCCCGAACCCAAGCCCCCGGCGACGGCCGCTCCCGCGGCAGACGCTCACAGCGGCGTCATGGACGCCGGCTATGCCCAAGACCGCGTTCGCCGACCGCACCTGCTCTTCCGACTCCAGTCGCGAGCCCTCGTCGCCGCGGGCTGTTATCGCAAGTTTGCACCCCACGCCAATCCTCCGCGGGTGCTCGACATGGGTGCGGCGGAAGGCCGCACCATGGCCGAAGTTCACCGGTTGCTTGGAGCAAGCGAGTCCATCGGGATTGAGTTCGCTCAGGATCTGCTCGATGCCGCGGGGCACCTGCCGCAAGGCTGCTCGCTGCACAGGGGCGACGTGACCGTCCCCCATGCCGCCGTGACCCCTGGGACCTTTGACCTAGTAACAGCCTTGGCCGTTCTGGAGCACTTGGACGACCCCGCTGCCTTCGGGCGGCAGGCCTTTGCCGCGCTCCGCCCCGGGGGCGTGTTTGTGGCGAGTTGCCCCTCGCCGCGCTGGGACAAGGTCTCAGGGAGTGTCGGGCTGCACAAGGATGAACACCATACGTGCGCGTTCGACCGCGAACGCTTCACGCAACTCGCCCGCGGGGCGGGGCTCGAGCCGCTGGCCTATCGGCGGTTCATGTTCGCCCCGGTGGGGTTCCTTCCGTACCTGGGTCTGCGGGTGAACGCAAAGTTCGCCGCGCGCGTGGACGCGGTGATACAACCCATTCCGCTGATGGGCCTGCTGATGGTGAACCAGGTGTTCGCGGCCCGTCGGCCGGTCTGAGCTCTATCGTCCAAGCCCGAAGTCAGCCGTTCCACTTCCGGGTCGGCTCGCCGGTGTACTTGCTCAGCGGTCTGATGAGCCGGTTGTTGGCGTGCTGCTCCATGATGTGCGCGCACCACCCGGAAACCCGCGCGGCCACGAAGATGGGCGTGTACTGCGGGACGGGGATGCCCATCACGAAGTAGGTCATGCCGCACGGGAAGTCGACGTTGGGGTGGATGTTCTTCTGCTCGAGCATGATGTTCTGGACCTGATCGCCCATCTCGAACCACTTGAGCGAGCCGGGGCCCTGCCTGGCCGCGATGGCCCGGCCGAGCTTGTTGAGGATCGGGGCGCGGTGGTCGCCGTTCTTGTAGACGCGATGCCCGAAACCCATGAGCTTCTCTTTCGTGGCAAACGCGTTCTGCATGTAACTCTCAACCGTGCCGCCCTTGGCGGTGTGCGCATCGATCCGCTTGAGCATCTCCATCGCCATCTCATTGGCCCCGCCGTGCAGCGAGCCCTTGAGGGCCGCGATCCCGCCGCAGACCGCCCCGTGCATGTCGGAGAGGGTGCCCGCGATGACGCGGCAGGTGAACGTGCTGGCGTTGAAGTCGTGCTCGGCGTAGAGCGTGAGGGAGATGTCGATGACGCGGGCCATCTCGGCATCGGGCTTCTTGCCGGTCATGAGGTAGAGCAGGTTGGCCGCGTGCGAGAGCGATGGGTCGCCGCCTGTGGCTTGGTCGATCATGGGGCGGCCGTCGATGACATTCTGCATGTGGCCGATGATGGTGGGGACCTTGGCGAGCAACCGCTTGGCCTTGCGGAGGTTGGCCGGCGCGGTGTTGTCCTGGCATTCCTTGTCCAGGTGACCCAGCAGCGAGACGGCGGTCCGCACGACGTCCATCGGGACGGCGGTGCCGGCCTTGAGCGTCGGGCCGGCGCTCTTGAGGAACTCAATGACGAGCGGCGGAAGGGCGCGCTCCGCGACGATCTCGGCCGTGAACCGCTTGAGCTCGTCTTGTGAGGGCTTGTGGCCCTCAAGGAGTAGGAACGCGACCTGCTCAAATGAGGCGTTCTGGGCCAGGTCGTGGATCTCGTACCCGCGGTAATAAAGGCCGCCCTGTTCGATGGAACAGATGGAGGTTTCCCCGGCGATAATCCCCTCGAGTCCCTTAGCAAGGGCATCAGAAGCGGATGCGGGCGAGGCAGGGCGGACGGGTGCGGCGGTGGCCATTGAAGGATCCTCGGGTTGGGGTGAGGCCGGCCTGGCGGCCGGATTCCCGGAGTGTAGGAGTTCAATCCCGTCTGGAAACGGACCACAAGAAAAGTCCCCGGGCGGCGTTGTACGCTATCGGCATGATGAACACACTGGTCCTGCCCCCCCGGGCCCTGATCGGGATGGTCCATGTCGGGGCGCTCCCGGGATCACCAGGGTCAAAGCGTTCCATCCAGGAGTTGGCTGGGGCGGCCGTGGCGGAGGCCGAAGTCTTGGCGGACGCCGGCTTTGCAGGTCTCATCGTCGAGAACATGCACGATCGGCCCTACGTGAATGGGCCCCACGGACCGGAACTGGTCGCCGCTATGACGCGGGTCTGCCTTGCGGTACGGGAGGCGGCCCCGAACTTGGTGATGGGGGTGCAGGTGCTCTCCGCGGGTGAAAGGGAGGCCTTGGCCGTGGCGCACGCCTGCGGAGCGCAGTTCATACGGTGCGAGAACTTCGTGTTCTCCCAGGTGGCGGATGAGGGCCTGATGGCGCGGGGGGTGGCCGGCGACCTGCTGCGGTACCGTCGCCACATCGGAGCGGAGAGCGTCAAGGTCTTCGCGGACATTGACAAGAAGCACGCATCGCACGCCCTGACTGCCGACCTGAGCATGACCGATTGGGCAGAAGCAGCCGAGTTTTTCGGCGTGGACGGTGTGATCGTGACCGGGAAGAGCACCGGGAAGGCGTCCAGCGTCGAGCAGGTGGCGGAAGTCCGGCGGGCCACCCGCCTGCCGGTGCTGGTTGGGTCCGGAGTCACCCCGGCGCAGGTTGGGGAGCTTTTTCAGCACTCCGATGCGCTGATCGTGGGGACTTGGATCAAGAACGAGGGCGTCTGGACGAACCCCGTCGACGCGGCCCGGTGCAAGGCCCTCATCGAGGCCGCGCGGGCGGTGCCGAAGGTCGGTGCAAACCCGTGACGGGGTGCGGCGCGGGCCGCATCATGATGGAGACCGAACCGAACACCGGGCTGTCGGTGCGCGCAGTGCAGGGGGTCGGCCAGTGCCGCCGGGCAGGGACCGTGGACCCTTCGTGAGCGACCAGCAGGATTTGACTACACTCCGTCCCCCAACGCCCCGCCGCTCTCGCGGGATCAAGTGCACACACCGAGGACCTTCGATGACTTGTCTGAACACGCGTCGTACCGCTGCCTCCACCATCGCCGGCCTTGTCGCGCTCTCGGGACTCTCCGTGAGCGCACCGGCCGACGTCGAGCCGCAGGCCACCATGCTCCGGTACCCGGATGTGAGCGGGTCAAACATCTGCTTCGTGTACGCGAACGACATCTGGATGGTGCCGCGGGCCGGTGGTCAGGCGGTGCCCATGGCGAGCCCGCCGGGAGCGGAGTCGTTCCCGCGGTTCAGCCCCGATGGGAAGTCCATCGCATTTGTCGGCAACTACGACGGTGGGCGTGACCTGTACACCCTCCCGCTGACGGGAGGCATTCCCACGCGCGTGACCCACCACCCCGCCGGGGAGACCCTGGCGGATTGGACACCCGACGGGCGCCTGCTCTACATGACCAGCGGGTTCTCGGGGCTGGGCCGCCAGTCGCACCTGTACACGGTCGCCGCGACCAGTGGCCTGCCCGTGAAGATGCCGGTGCCGTACGGCGGATTTGGCGCGGTCAGCCCCGACGGCGAGTGGCTCGCGTACACGCCGCACTCCACCGACACCCGCACCTGGAAGCGGTACCGGGGCGGTATGGCGACCGACCTGTGGCTGTTCAACCTAAAGGACAACACGTCGAAGAAAATCACCGACTGGGAGGGCACCGACACACTGCCGATGTGGGTGCCCGCGCCCGAGAAGGGCGCCAAGGCGGGCAAGCAGGGCGCCCCGGAAGTGCTGTACTACCTGAGTGACAATGGTCCCGAGCACCGGCTCAACATCTGGTCCTACACGCTCAAGAGCGGAAAACGCGAACAGGTCACGGCGTTCAAGGACGATGATGTGCGCTGGCCATCCGTCGGTCCCGGCCCGAGCGGAAGGGGTGAGATCGTCTTCCAGCTTGGCACCGAGCTCCGGCTGCTGGACCTGGCCACGAAGAAAGACTCGTTGGTCAAGGTCTCGATCCCCGGGGCTCGGCCCACGCTGCGGGAAAAGGCAATCGACGCCTCCAGGTACATCAACAACGCGAGCGTATCGCCCTCGGGCAAGCGGGTGGTGATCGAGGCTCGCGGCGATGTCTGGTCAGCGCCCGCCAAGGAGGGTGTGGTCAGGAACCTGACGCGGACCGACGGCGTCTTTGAGCGCACGCCGGCCTGGTCACCCGATGGGAAGATGATCGCCTACTTCTCCGATGAATCGGGCGAGTATGAGCTCTACGTGCGCCCCTCCGACGGCAGGCCCGCGGAAAAAAAGGATGCGAAGGACGGAGCCAAGGACGACGACGCCGCCAAGAAGGACGGTGCCGAGGCGAAGAAGGACGATGGTGAAAAGGACGCACCGGAGAAGGGCGAAGACGCCGCCGATCAGGAGGGTGCCGACAAGGCGAAGCCCGGCGCGGACGCCGCCGATGAGGGTGACGCCAAGGCCGGGGCGGTCAAGGCCCCGCCGCGCAAGCTGACGAGCCTGGGGGCCGGCTTCCGTTACGACCCGGTCTGGTCGCCCGATTCCAAGCACATCGTGTTCACCGATAAGGCGGGCGGGCTGTACCTGATCGAGGCCGCCGGTGGGGAGCCCAAACTCATCGACACGGACCCGTGGGCGAACAGGATCCCCGTGAGCTGGTCGCACGATTCGAGGTGGCTGGCGTATTCGAGGGCCGACGATGGGAACCAGCAGGGCTGCATTTGGATCTACGAGTTGAAGGCCGACCGCAAGACCCGCGTCACCAGCGAGGTCTTCAGCAGCCAGAACCCAGCCTTTGACCGCAAGGGAGATCACCTCTACTTCCGGTCCAACCGCGCGATCAGTTCACCCATGTACAGCGACCTGGACGAGACGTACATCTATGTCGGGACCGAGCGGCTGTATATGGTCCCGCTGCGGGCCGATGTGAAGAACCCACTGGCGCCAAAGAGTGATGAGGAGGAGTTCAAGCCGGACAAGGATCAGAAGAAGGACGAAAAGAAGGACGAGAAAAAGGACGCTGAGAAGGGCAAGGAAAAGGGCGAAGGCCCCGACTCCAAACCCGCCGGCGAGACCGCTGTCGTCGATGATGGTCTTTCGGGAACCTGGGAAGGCACCGCAACGGGTCATGGTGAAAACATGCCCCCGGGCGGGATTCCCATCTCGCTGATCATCAGGCTCGAGGGCGGCAGCGTCACGGGCAGTGTCACCAGCCCGATGGGGAGCGGACCCATCTCAACCGGAAGCTTCGACAAGGCCACCGGTGCGTTGTCTTTGACAATCCAGGTTGGTGAGACGGCGGCTTCGCTGACAGGAACGGTCAAGGGTGACGAGGTGTCCGGTTCGTGGAGCGCGGGCGACGCCTCGGGCTCATGGTCCTGCAAGCGCACCAGCAAGGGCAAGGCAGACGCGGGCGCGGATAAGAGCGGCGACGGTGACAAGGACAAGGCCAAGGAAGTCAAGATCGACCTCGCCGGCTTCGAGCACCGGGCGGTTGCGCTGCCGGTTCCGGCCGGTTCGTTCGGCCCTTTGGCCGTGAGCGATGGGAACAAGCTCATCTATGTGCGGGCCTCGGCCCGCGGCTCGGGGGAAGGGCCCACAATCAAGGTCTTTGATCCCGCCGATGAGGCGAAGGAGGAGAAGACGGTGACGGCCGGGGGCGGCTTTGAGCTCTCCGCGGATGGAAAAAAGCTCATGGTGATGCGCGGGAACGCGATCTCGATCATGGACCCGGCGGCGGGGGGCGGCAAGAGCACCACGGTCCCGACGGCGGGGATGCGCGTAATGGTCAATCCCCGGGAGGAATGGAAGCAGATCTTCCAGGATGCCTGGCGGATCGAGCGCGACTTCTTCTACGAGCCCACCATGCACGGGGTCGATTGGGAGAAGATGCGCGCCCACTACGGGGCCATGATCGACGACTGTGTCAGCCGCGAGGATGTGGCGTTCGTGCTGGGCGAAATGATCAGCGAACTGAACGTCGGGCACGCGTACGTCACCAGCCCGGGCGATATCGAGAATGCGCCCTCGGTGGCGGTGGGCATGCTTGGGTGTGACTTTGAACTGGTGGCGAACGGCGACCGCGCGGCGTACCGCATTTCTGGGATCCACGATGGTCCGGACTGGGACGCCGACGCCCGCGGGCCGCTCAGCCAGCCCGGGGTGGATATCAAGGTCGGCGAGTTCGTGCTCGCGGTGAACGGCGAGCCGGTGGATACATCGAAGGACCCATGGGCGGCGTTCATCGATACGGCCGACCGGCCCACGACGCTGACGATCGGGAAGAACCCGGAGATGGACGATCAGACCCGCGAGGTCCTCGTCAAGCCGGTGGGCAGCGAGGGCACGATCCGGTTCCGCGAGTGGATCGAAAGGAACCGGGCCTACGTCGCTGAGAAGACCGGCGGAGCGGTCGGGTACATTTACGTCCCCAATACCGGGGTGGATGGCCAGAGCGAGTTGTACCGGCAGTTCTTTGGCCAGAAGCACAAGGCCGCCCTCATCATCGATGAGCGCTGGAATGGCGGCGGGCAGATTCCCACACGCTTCATCGAGTTGCTCAACCGGCCGGTGACGAACTACTGGGCCCGGCGCGACGGCAAGGACTGGGTGTGGCCGCCAAGCTCGCACCAGGGTCCCAAGTGCATGCTCATCAACGGGCTCGCGGGCTCCGGCGGCGATGCATTCCCGTCCTACTTCAAGAGTGTGGGGATCGGCAAGTTGATCGGCACACGCACCTGGGGCGGGCTGGTGGGGATTTCCGGCAACCCCGGGCTCATGGACGGCGGGGCCATCACCGCTCCGACTTTCGGCTACTACAAGACAGACGGCAACTGGGGCATCGAGGGGCACGGCGTGGACCCGGACATCGAGGTCATCGACGACCCCGCCAAGATGGTGAACGGCGGCGACCCGCAGCTCGACAGGGCCATCGACCTCATGCTCGAAGAGATCAAGGTCAACCCCTATGTCGCGCCCAGGCGGCCGGCAAGCCCTGACCGCAGCGGCATGGGGAGCAAGCCCGAAGAACGCTGATCGCACGGTGCGCCCGTGTACCTATCGTGGGCTAAAGCAGGGGGCTGAGGAGCATGGAAAGGTTTTGCGCCAGCCTGTGTACGGTCGGGCGTTGGTCCCACGTCTCGAGCCCAACTTCGTCCGAGTCATTGATGTACTGCGTCTGGCAGAAGCGAAGCTGGGCGGTCGCGCCCGGTTCGTAGAACAGGAGGCCCAGCTCGAAGTTGAGAAAGAACGACCGGATGTCAAAGTTCGCCGAGCCGAGCATGGCAAACCCGTCGTCCACCGTCATCGTCTTGGCGTGAAGCAGCCCGGCGCGGTTGAGGTGCAGGTGCACCCCGGCACGCAGAAGCTCCGCGAAGTACGAGCGCCCGGCGAGGTCGCACAGCATCTTGTCGCTCTTGCGGGGCATCACAATGTCCACGCGGGCCCCGCGGGCCGCGACCAGACGCAGGGCCGTCAGCAGCGCCTCATCGGGCACCAGGTACGGAGTCGTGATGATCACCCTGCGGCGCGCCGAGTGCAGCGCCTCGATCACGATGTCACGCACCACCGAGTGCGGCAGGTTGGGGCCGCTGGGAACAACCTGAATCGGCACCTGATCGGGCGTTCCCGGCTCCGGAAACATGTCCTTCTCGGGCAGGCCAACGCCGGTCTCGAAGTGCCAGTCCTCGTAGAAGACGGCCTGCAGTTGGGTGACCGCCGGGCCCCGGATCCTCGCCGTCAGGTCTTGCCACGAGCCCGCGCGACGGTCGCCGTAGTCGCCGCGGATGATGTTGTGTGACCCCGTGTATGCCACCATGCCGTCGATCACCGCAAGCTTGCGGTGGTTGCGAAGGTCAAGCCGGGCAAGCGTGCGTCGCAGCGGGGAGACCGGCAGGTTGGCCTGAACGTGCACGCCCCGGGATCGCAACTCATCCGCGTAGCCCTGGAAGAAACCGAATGACCCCGCTGCGTCCGCCAACAGGCGGCACTGGACGCCCCGCGCAGTCGCAGCCGCCAGCGCCTCACCCACGCGCCGGCCTACGTCGTCGGGCTCGAAGATGAAGAAGAGCAAGTGCACGTGGTTGCGGGCGTTCTCGATGTCGTTGATGATCAGGTCGATGTAGCGAGCCGCGTTGGGCAGCAGCTCGATCTGGTTGCCCCCGAGGATGGGCATCCCCACCAGCGTCTCGGCCACCTGAACGACGGCCTGTTGATGCTCCTGAATGTTTGGGCGGATGACGTACGCGCGGTGGACGCCCGGGCGGTTGGCCGTGACCTTCGGGTGCACATCGCGGGCGTATCGGCGCCGCCGGCGGTTGCCCAGGCGCGCTTCTCCGAAGAGGAAGTACGCGACCAAACCCATCCACGGCATGAAGGTGATGACGGCGATCCACGCCAGCGCGACGGTAGGGCGCTGCGGACGCCAGACAAGCACCGGCACCATGACGAGCCGGATCGACCAGTCGATGATGAGAACCACCGTAGTAAACGACACCGCGCCCGATTCCAAGCAACCCCCGATTTCGTGCCGCTTGCAAGCCCGGATCGGCACAGGCCCGAGTGTACGAGAACGCGGCGGGCTTTGTTCGCAAGGTCGATGTTCGTGTGCGACGGTCCGAGCCGATGCGGGCTACGCGAGTATTCTCCGGATTCATCTTGCACCAGGGCCCTCGCCCGCTTAGGCTGGCGGACAACGCCCGATCCGATTTCTCCAATCTCTTGTCATAGAGAGGAGCTCCGATGCGTTCCATGTGTGCCGCCGTGCTCATCGCTTCGTTCTGTACCCACGCAGTTGGTCAGACCAGCTCGGTCACGTACGATGTGTACCACGACTTCAACTGGCTGCCGCCCGCCGGAGTTACGGTCCTGCCGACCGTGACGGGCTACGCCTTTCAGCACGTGTGGTACAGAGATTCCTGCGGCAACGAGGACTTCAAAGTGGCGCCCCTGTTGCAGCAGCCGGGCTTTGACGGGATGGGGACTGATGTCGCCTCTTTCGTGGGAGCCACGAACATCCCGAAGAACGGACTCCCGCCCGTTCCGTGCAGTTTCGGCACCTTCAATATTCCCTCTGTGGGCTACCTCAATGGCGGCTGCCTGACCATCGTCAGCCCTTGCCCAAGCGCCCACGCCAGCGCCTGCGTGGACTTTACGGTGTTTCCATTCGGTATCGGCACGCCGGTGCAAGGGCGCATCCGCTCATCCGGCGGTGCCTTTGCCGCGGCCGGGGGCAGCCGTTCCCAGGCGTACGCATTCAGCTCCGGTGGGCTGACCATCGTCGATGCCACAAGCGTTGGAACGGTGCAGTGGGCCCCCTTCATGGACTCCGTCGCCGGCTCCGCATTTGCCCAAGCAGTCCGCAACGACCCGATCGTGGTGACCGCCACGGACATCAACGGTCGAACGTCCCGCCGCACCATCCTTGATATCGACTTTGCATCCGATGGCAACGACATGTTCCACTGGGCCAACGACCTGCTGAGCACCGATGCCCAGAACGGCCGCTTCCATGCCAGGATCATCGGGCCCGTCGCGACCAACCCGGGTGAAATGCTGATCGAGATTCAGAACGGCGTTGTCACCAACTCGTTTTCGATCGGGTCGCTCGGTTTCCCCGTGCCGCCGGCGGGCACCCCCACCCCCTTCACGATGCCCTTGCCCAACAACCTCGCCGTTGGCTACGACGCCCAGGCCATGTTCGCCGACCCGGTCATCGATACGCAACTCGACTTCCTGGGCGGCGGCAACGCGCCTGCCGAGGCCTCCGGCGGTGGTGGTTGTGGCTCACCCGACTTTGACTGCGATGGTGATTCCGGCACGGACTTGGACATCGAGTCGTTCTTCCGGTGCGTCGGCGGCGATTGCCCCGAGCCCCCATGCGCCAGCACCGCCGACTTTGACGGCGATGGTGATGTCGGGACCGACCTTGATATTGAAGCCTTCTTCCGTGTTCTGGGTGGCGGCTCCTGCTGATTGAGAGTCAGAACCGCGGTGATCTAACCACCGCACTTGCTCCTTCGGCGGTTACCACGGCTACTGCCGGGTCGCTCGCTGGCCGCGCACACCAAAGCCGTTGAGGCACCGAGTCTCCGCGCCGCGAGCACGCGGCCTTAGCACGGCAGCCCGGCCAGCACCCGGAAGAACGCCTCGATATCCAGGTCGGTGCCGACATCGCCATCGCCATTGAAGTCCGCGTTGGGCGGGCACGCCGGGCAGCAGTTCCCCGCGAGGCACGCGAAAAACGCCTCGATGTCCAGATCGGTGCCGGTATCTCCGTCGTTGTTGTAGTCTGCACTGCCGCACCCTGGGTCGATACTGGCCGCGCCGGCAAGGAAGCCCCCCGTCAGGACAAACACTCCGCCGGACATAATGGGGCCGGCATCGGGCTGGCCGATGGTCGCAGTGATCAGAAAGATCGCGCCCGAAGACTCGCCTCCACCGCCGTCGAAGGAGTGCCACGGCACCGTCAGTTGTCCAAGGGCGGCGCTGCCCAGGCCAAGAACCCCCGCGGTGGAGATCAGGGTTCCCATCCTGCCAACTCGGCGAGTGTCCATGATGGCCTCCGGGTGTCCGAACGGACCCGAGCAAAGTCTCCAATTCAGGATACCCAGTTGCAACACAAACAGCGACCAATCCCCGCAATCCCCGGTCACCGCGGCCGCTTTGAGCCGCGCAGCAATCAGGGTCACACGTGTGAGACCGACGCCCAAAAACGAAAAAGGCCGGGGCTCTTGAAGCCCCGGCCCGGTAACTGCTATCGCAGAGAGAGTGGCTTACCAGCCGCCGCGGCCACCGCCGCCGCCGCCGCTCCGGCCACCACCGCCGCCGCCGCCGCCACGGCTGCCGCCGCCGCCGAAGCCGCCGCGACCACCACCACCGCCGCCGCCTTCGCGGGGCTTGGCCTCGTTGACCGTGAGGTCACGGCCATCGACATTGGTGCCGTTGAGGGCGGCCATGGCCGCCTTCGCCTGCTCATCGTTGTTGAACTCGACGAAGCCGAACCCGCGGGGGCGGCCCGTCTCGCGATCCATGACGAGCGAAGCCGAGGCGACTTCACCGTGAGCCTCGAACATGGCCCGCAACTGACTCTCAGAGGTATTGAACGACAAGTTTCCTACGTACAACTTCATGACGCATCCATCCTGCCCTTGTGAATGAACAAAACCGGTGCTTGAACTCGGGCAGAGAAAAGCGTCGGCGACCCGAAGGACCACTCCAAACGTGGAGTGAACCAGAACAGAGATCTCAGAATGCTAGCCCGCCAAACCGGGTTCGCCCCGTAAAATCTGGTGCCCCGCCCCTTTTTTACCGGTGAACTTCCCATCACGGGCCACAACCTCACCCCGGAGCGTTACGGCGGACGGACGACCCTTGATCTCCCACCCTTCAAATGCGCTGTAATCCGTGGCCATTGAATGACTTGCGGCTGAAATCACGCCCCGGTAATCGGGGTCATACACAACCAGATCCGCGTCCGCGCCCACCGCGATAGTGCCCTTTCCCCGTAACCCAAAGACCCGCGCCGCCTGTGTGCTGGCGGCGTCGACGAACCGGTTCAGGCTGATCTTCCCGGTGCACACGCCGTGGGTAAAGAGCAAGTTTACCCGGTCTTCCACCGAAGGAATCCCATTGGGGATCTTCGTAAAGTCGCCGCGACCCATGACCTTCTGCGTTTCAAAGTCAAACGGGGCGTGATCGGTGCCCACGGTGCTGACCAACCCCGAGGCCAGGTGGTTCCACATGGCCGCCTGCTTGCCCTTCTCGCGAAGAGGGGGCGACATGACGTACTTGGCGCCGACAAACCCGGGCTGCTCCGCGTACGACCTGTCCAGAATGAGGTGGGGGAGGACGACCTCGATCGTGGCACGCACGCCGCGGTCGATCGCGCGACGTGCCTCTTCCACAGCCTCCGGGCACGAAGTATGGACGATGTAGACCGCGGCGCCGGTCAACTCGGCGAACGTCATCAGGTGATGCACCCCCTCGGCCTCGACGCGCACCGGTCGGGATGGCTCGTGGAACTCCGGCCCGGTCTTCCCGGCCGCGATGAGTTCTTTCTGCCGCTCGTCCACCAGCGTCTCGTTCTCGCAGTGAGCGGTCACGACCACGCCGAGCTCTCGGGCGAGCATGAGCGTCCGGTACAACTCCCGATCGTCGATGCCCAGCGCGCCCTTGTACGCGAGAAACACCTTGAACGACCGAACCCCCTGCCGCACCACCTCGCGAAGCTGCGCCTCCGCCCCCACATCAAACCGGCTGACTCCCATGTGAAATGTAAAGTCGCAGGCGCTCACCCCCTCGGCCTTGCCACGCCAGAGTTCGTACGCGGCGAGCGGTTCATCGTTCCGCCCAGGGCAGATCATCTCGATCAGGCTGGTCGTCCCGCCCACCAGCGCCGCCTTGGACACCGTCTCCCAGGTGTCCTTGGCATAAGTGCCCATGAACGGGAGATAGACGTGGACATGCGGGTCGATGAACCCTGGAAAGACGTACTTCCCCGTGCCATCGATCACCTCGGCACCCGCGACAGTGGCCGGATCGATCCGCCGTTCAATCCGAGAAACTGATTCTCCGGTGCAAAAGATGTCGGCTACGTAGTTGTCGGTCGCCGTGACGATGCGACCGTTCCTGATGAGCAGTGCCATGGCAAGGCCTCCGGGTCTCGGCCACATGCTACCAGCGATGCCGACCTGCAAGCCGGCGGCAAACCCAAGCCGTAGAGCCGATTCCCAACTTTTTCGCGGTGAACAGCCTCGGATAACGGATCCCGTGGACGGACATTTGTGACGAAAAGTGCGCCCTGCGCCGATATCCTATTGAAACGTGCGTCCGTTCGGTGCGTGCCGTGGAATGGGAGAGGGTTGCTCGGGTTGTTGGAGAGGTAGTCGTTGAAGAACGGTCATGTCTTGGCGCTGCTTGGGGTGTGCTCGATGAGCGCACCCATCTTCGCGGCGATCATTCCGATCGACTCCGCTGACCGGGGCTTTTACTCCCAGGCCGGCGTGCACGACCCTGCAAACAACAGTTACTTTGCCGGCTTTAACGCGCAGGAGTTCCGCAACTGGTTTGTCTTTGACCTGAGCACAGCGCCGTCCGGCTCCTGGGTCGGCGCGACGCTCGTGCTCGACGGACGATTCTTCTCCACCAACAGCACCAGCGAAACCTACATCGTCACCAGCCTGGACAGACCGCTCAACCCGCTACGGAATGGAAACGGCGGCGTTTCCGCGTTCGCGGCGATGGGCACGGGCACCGCCTACGGGTCTCTGACTCGCTCACTCCCAAACACCGGGCCCGCCACGGTGTCAATCCCGCTTTCGGCGGCTTTCCTTGCCGACCTGGCCTCTAACCCCAACGGCACGTTCGGCTTTGGCGGGAGGATTACGACGCTGGACCCGATCGGCGCAATGTTCGGCAGTTCGTCGAGCGCGGAGGGCGGGTTCACCCCCAGGCTGTTGCTCGATGATGGAGCGGCCACTGTGCCGCTGCCCTCGGCGGCGGGGCTCGCCGGTCTGGGAATGCTGCTGGGGCTGGCTGCTGTCGTCCGGCCTCGACGCTGACCTTTCCCCGTACCCGAGCCCACTTCTCGGACGCTCTTCTGTAAACCTGAACAAGGCGCGGTAATCCCTCGGGCCTGGAGGGACGACGTAATGAGCGGCTTCCGAGCCCCCTTTTCAGGAGTTTGCGATGGGCATCCAGCGCTGTGGTATCGCTGTCCTGACGGTCCTGCTGTTCGCAGTGCTGGCCCCCGCCCAGACGCCGGTGAGCACCGCGTTCACCTACCAGGGCGAGCTCAAGCTCAACGGGGTTGCGGCGACGTGCTACGCCGACTTTCGCTTTGCCTTGTATGACTCGCTTACCGGCGGAACGCAGGTGTGCACACCGGTCCTGCTTACCGCGGCACCTGTCACCGACGGGCGCTTCTCGGCTTCCCTGGACTTTGGAGCGCATCACTTCGTTGGCGATGCCAGGTGGCTCCAGATCGAAGTGCGATCTCCCTCGGGCGGCGGCGACTACACCACGCTCTCGCCGCGCCATGCCATCACCGCGACTCCCTACGCGCTCTATGCGCTGAACAGCCCCGCTGGAGCCCAAGGCCCGGAGGGTCCAGCCGGCCCCCCCGGCCCGCAGGGGCCGGCCGGTGTGGCGGGTGCGCAGGGTGCTCAAGGGTTGACCGGACCACCAGGCGCCAATGGCCCGACGGGTGCAACCGGACCCGTGGGGGTGCAAGGCCCGCAAGGTGCGCAAGGCCCCGTCGGCCCTGCCGGCGCCAGCCCTTGGCAACTCAACGGCTCAATCACGTACTACACCGCCGGCAACGTCGGCATCGGGCTCAACGCCCCGGCGTACCCGTTCCACGTACAGACCAGTGGCGCCCGCGGGGCCTATGTGCAGGCGAATGCGACCAGCGGCCCGGGCTTTGGCCTCTTTGCGCGCAGCCAGAGCACCGGCGGCGTTGGCATCGTGGGCTGGGCCGCCGCCACTACCGGAATCACATACGGCGTCCAGGCCCAATCAGACAGCCCCACCGGGAGCGCCATTCTTGGATGGTCCACACCCACGACCGGTGAAAACTACGGCGTCTGGGGCCTGAACGCCAGTTCGCAGGGGACGGCGGTCGTCGGCCATTGCACCTCGCTCTCAGGGCTTACCACCGGCGTGCTCGGGAGGGCCGACAGCAGTACCGACGAGTGCGCCGGCGTCTACGGCGCAGCTGCCGCGGCTACCGGCGTCACCACCGGCGTCTGGGGCGTCGTCACCAGTACCACCGAGGGCGCTGCGGCGGTGTACGGCACATCCTTCGGCGCCTCGGGTGCCAACTTCGGAGTGTTTGGATCGGCCGAGAGCGCGGATGGGTACGGTGTGTACTCCCTCGGCAACATGACCGCCAGCGGTACCAAGGCCTTCCAGATCGACCACCCGCTGGACCCCGCGAACAAGTACCTCAACCATTATTGCGCGGAAGGGCCCCAGCCGCTCAACGTCTACCGCGGCAACGCGACGCTGGATGGGTCGGGCGAGGCGTGGGTTGAGTTGCCCGAATACTTCGAGAGCATCAACAGGGATGCGACCTACCAGCTCACGGCGGTGGGGGGGGCGGCGCCTGGGCTGCACATCGCGGCGAAGGTCAAGGACAACCGGTTCAGGATCGCGGGCGGGGCGGCGGGGATGGAGGTTTCGTGGAGCGTGTCGGGGGTTCGCAATGACCTGTGGGTGCAGGCGCACGGTGCGCCGGTGGAAGTAGCAAAGTCAGACAAGGCCAAGGGCCGCTACTTGCACCCGGCCCTGTTCGGGCTCCCGAGCGAGGCGGGGGTGTTCTACCGCCAGCCCCGTGCTGAGGACCGCCGCCCGCAGCCGTCACTGTTGACGGATGCGATGGACTGAGTTCTCGGCACTGCCGTTTAGTTCGACACCAACTTCTCCGATTGCTCGACGAACTTATCGCCGCGCCACTGCGTGTCCTTGCTGACCATGCCCTCGGTCTTGGCGGCGTGCGCTGCCTGCTCCTTGGCTTTGGCCTGTCCTTGGCGCTGTACCAGGTCGGCGTGGGTGGTGAAGTACTGGAGAGATTGGCCGCGGAACGAGTCGATGGACTTGAACCCGTGCTGGTCCATGAAGGCCGAAAGCCCCTTGCAGAGTTCGTGCACCAACTTGTACCCGTGGATCATCACTCCGGTGCAGACCTGGACGGTGCTGGCCCCCAGCAGAATGAACTGGGCCGCGTCCTCACCCGTCTCGACCCCGCCGATGCCGCTGATGGAGCGGTCGGGGAACTCCTTGTTCATCATGCGGGCGCACTCCATCACCATGCGCAGCGCAATAGGCCGCACGGCCTTGCAGGAATAGCCCCCCGGCGTGCTGTACCCTTCGACCGTTGGCTCGGGGCGGAGCGTCTTGAGGTCAACCCCCATGACGCACAGGATGGTGTTGATGGCGGCGATGCCCTCGCACCCCGCCCGCAGGGCGGCCCGCGCGGGGTCCACAATGTGCGTAATGTTGGGCGTCATCTTCGCCCACACGGGAACGCTTGACGCAGCGTTCACCCACCCGCAAACCTCTTCCAGAATGTCCGGGTCCTGGCCCATGGCAGCGCCCATCTTGCGCTCAGGCAGGCCGTGCGGGCAGGAGAAGTTCAACTCGAAGGCGTCAACGCCTGCTTGCTGACAGCGCTCCACGATCTCAACCCACGCGACCTTGTTGTACTCCTCCATGATGGAGGCGATGAGGATGCGCTCCGGGTACTTGGCCTTGACCTGCTTGAACTCCTCGATCCACGTGTCGAAGGGGCGGTCGCTGATGAGTTCGATGTTCTGCCAGCCCAGCACCTCCTTGGTGGTGGAGGCACGCATGCGGGCGTAGCGGGGTGTGACGTTGACCACCTTGGAAGCGTCGAGGCTGACGGTCTTGGCGATCACCGCGCCCCACCCTTCATCAAACGCCTTGGCGATGACATTGGCATTGGTCCCGGGAGGGCCCGAGCCGATCACAAAGGGGTTGGGGAGGCGGAGCCCATCAACAGTGACGCCCAAGTCGGCCATGAACACGCTCCTTGGCTGTAAGAGGCGGAGTATAAGCCGAATCGAGCGGTCGCCCTTGAACGCCCTGCGATGGGTCCGTCGGCGCGGACCGCCAGATTCCGGCCGGTGACGAACGGGTACACTGGCGGCATGGGCGATGCAGCACCCCGGTCCCGGCACCTGTTCACAGGTTTTCTCATCGTCGCAACGATGGCCTTGGCCTCCCTTGTGGTGGTCCTGAGCCGGGAGAACCGCGACCTGCGCGCCCAGATCGATGCCATTGCCCGGCGGGTGCCCGCCGATGCCCTCAAGCCGGGCGAGACCGTCACGCCACTGGAGATGATCGGTGCAGACGGAGTGGCACGAAGCCTGTCATTCGGCGACGGCGCGGCACCAACCGTCGTGTTCATGATCGGGGCGCAATGCGGTTATTGCGAAGACACCATCCCGCGGTACGCGAAGGCAGTCTCCGATGCCGGTGCCGCGGGGTTGCGGGTCGTCTGCATCCAGTTTGACGCCGGTTCTATAAGCGACCTGAAGCCCACTCCCCCCGCGCTCCCCGCGTTTGTGGTGCCCGATGGTCGAGGGACTTGGCTCGGCCGGGTTCCGATGGTACCTGCGGCCGTGGTGATCAACCCCAAGGGTGTCGTGCAGTACGTCTGGTTTGGGCAAATGGACGATGCCCAGGCCGACGCCCTCTTGACAGCACTGTTAGAGGTGGCATCGCAGGGCTGAGGTTCCTGCCGCCCCGGTCGTCCATCCCGCGGTGCCTGGCGCGACTTCTCCGCCCAATCGGGCAGGAACGGTCCCATAGCCCGCAGGCGGGCCCGCTCATCGCCGGGCGGTAAACTGTTGCCCCGGCAAGGCCGACGAACACCTCGACCGCGCTCCAAAGTCCGCTATCGGACCAGCGCTTGGGCTACCGTGAAGGTCATGGAGGCTGCAATGGGCGATTCACCGGCAGAGGTCAAGAAGGCGTACCGCGGCACCGTGCCCATGTGGGGCAAGGTGCTCATGGCCCTGTCATTGGTCCTGATGGTCGCGGGCATCGTCATCCCGCTGACGATGACGGGGGCCAAGGTCGAGGTCCGAGACTCCTCGGGTGTCGTCAGCGGCTTTACAGTCGGCGAAGACCAGGCCACACCGGAAGCCAAGCCGTCGCCCTTGGCGGAGTGGTCGCCCCAGATTTTCCGCGCTGGGTTCAGCTTCTTTGTGGCCTTCGCTGTCGCCTTCGCCCTGCGCTCGTTCATGAAAATGGCCGTGATTGCGCTGGGGTTCTTCGCCCTGGCGCTCTTCGGGCTTCAGTACGCCGGCCTCGTCGAGGTCAAGTGGGGGCTGATGGAGGCCCGCTACGACGAGGTTTCCGCGCAAGTGACCGAGCAGGCCAAGTCCGCGGCGGCAATCATGGCCGGATACCTGCCATCCGCGGCATCCGCCATGCTCGGGCTCACCGCCGGGTTCTGGCGTCGCGGCGTGTAGCGGCTCAGTTTGCAGCTCGCCCCTGGCTGGTGCGCCGCTGCAAGCGCCGGTAGGCCGCAGCACCGACCGCTACCGCGACCGGGGCGACGGCCAACAGGATTAAGGCCCGCCAGAAGGCCCGGTCGATCAGGCGCTCGCCGCTGGCCTGGGCTTCGTAGGTAAGGGCCTGCAGGTTGCCGGAGGGTGCTTCCAGGGCCGGCGAGGCGAGGAGTCTGTCAAGGGACTGAACGAGCAATGTCACGCGATCGGCGGCGGCACCGGTTTGTACCGCTGCCGCGCCCACGTCGGCGACGACGTCCTTCGCGGGCTCGCCCGGCGCAGGTTGCACCGCCCGCGCATCAAATCGGGCGACGAGATCGTCCAGCGCGGCGGTCGCGCTCTGCACCGCAAGTGCCAACTGTTCCGAGGCTTCGATGGTCTGGCGGAGCTCACCCAGGGTGGTGCGGAGTTGGTCGCCCTCTTCGAGCCTCGCGAAGAACTGATCGATGGCGACCGTCGTGTGTTCAGAAAGTTGCTGAGGCAGGGTTTCGGCGGTCAGCGCAAACCGCTCGGCGGCCGTGGCGAACCGAGACACCGATTCCAGGGCATCTGCCGACTCGGGCGTAGTGGCAATGGAGGTGAAGGTGGACTGTACCTGCCACCCGAGGAGTTGTGGCAGCCTGCTGCCGTAGTAGAAGATACGCTCGCCCAAGAGGCGTGACTTCTGGACTTCCTTGGCCGCGGGGTCCAGCCCCGAGAGGGGGTCGAGGAACACCAGCGAGAACAGGTTGCCGCTCGACTGACCAACCGTGGTGACATCCTGCCGGGCCGAGGCAAAGTCCTGCAGGCGGATGGAAGAGGTGTACCTCTGATCGGGGTTGTCCCTGCTCCACTCGTCAATCAAGGTCTGCAGTTCCGCCTGCTGTTCGACGGTAAGCACACGAGTGGCGATCGCCCAGACCCGCTGCTCCTGTTCGTACGTCGTACCGATGAGGTCGTAGACCCATTCGTTTCCAAACGTCTCCATCGACCGAGGGGTCTCAAGACCCCTTCGTTGCAGTGTGACCAGCGTCACCATGTCCACCACGTTCACGATCGGGTTTGGGCTTGAGGCGATAATGTAAGCGGCGCGGATGCTGCCGAGTTTGCGGATATGACAGATGCGGCTCACCCGCGCGTCATCTGAAGCCCGTGCCACATCATCCCACTGCTGGGCCATGACCGTTGCAAAGGTATCCGCGAAGGTCATGACCTCCGACTGCACCTGCAGAGGTGCGAGCTTGGCCGACCCGTAACTCGGCTCGGTCGAAGTGCTCGCAAACGGGGATTGTAACTCGAACCCCATCTTGTTGCAGCCGGAGAGCGGCGCCAGCAGGATGATGAGGAACAGGGCCGGCATGGGCCACCGTGACAGCCTGCGCATTGCGGGTACTCCTTCAGCGCGAATCCACGGCCCCCGCCCCGTCTCTCCGGAAGGCTGCTTCGCGCAGGGAATCCTAGAGGCACCGGTCAACCGTGAGTTGCACAGGGCTTCGAACGGCCCGTACGCTGCACCCATGGCCCATATTGGCATGCACGTTCGACCGGCTGTCCCCGGCGACATCCCCCTCATCCGCTCGCTCATCCGCGAACTCGCCGACTACGAAAAGGCCCCCGAACAGGCCGTCGCGACCGAGCAGGCCCTGCATCAACACCTCTTCGGCGACAGTTGGACGGGAATCGCCGGGCGCCGCGGCCCCGTCGCCGAGTGCCTGATCGGAGAGGTAGACGGTGTGCCCGAGGGGTTTGCCGTGTACTTCACAAACTTCTCGACGTGGCTGGGCACCCCGGGCATCTACCTGGAGGACTTGTTCGTGCGTCCAGCAGCGCGCGGCCGGGGCCTGGGCAAGGCGCTGCTGCAAGCCGTCGCGGCTGTCGCGGTCTCGCGCGGGTGCGGGCGGATGGACTGGTCGGTCCTGGACTGGAACCGCCCCGCGATTGAGTTCTATGAGTCACTGGGGGCCACACCGATGAGCGAATGGACCACGTACCGGGTGAGTGGGGAGGCCCTGGCGGGGCTGGCCCGTGGCCAAGGCAAGTGACCCGGCGCACATTGTGCCGAAAATGGGGTTTTAGTTAGTACTGTTTGTACTTGACGAAGACCATGAACTGCCTTGAAACGCGCTCAAACTGATTGCCAATCAACCATGCAGAACGGAGCGTTTTCTGCGATCATGCGCAGAGTCCTCAGTCTCCCCCCGGGGGGCACTGGGCAGTGTCCAAAGGGGGTGGCTAGTGCTGGATATGTTCCTCTCGGGTCAGGCCGCGTGGTTCGGGGTTCCGGCCCTGATCGGCACGGCGATCTTCGCGATCCGCATGGTGCTCATGCTCGTGGGCGGGCACGCCGGGGGCCTTGACCTGGATCATGGCGGGGCCGACCTTCACACCGGTGGTGACGCCGATGCTCACGACGCCGCCGGGGCGTTCAAGGCCTTGTCGATTCAGTCCATCATGGCGTTCGCGATGGGCTTTGGCTGGGCCGGGCTGGGTGCGCTCCACGGAGCCAACCAGAGCCTGATGATCAGCACGCTGATCGGGGTCGGCGGTGGTGTGCTCATGTGCTGGCTCCTGTTCATCCTCCTGCGGGGTGTCTATGCCCTGCAATCCAGCGGCAACATCAACCTCGATGCGGCCATCGGGCGCGAGGGCGATGTGTACGTCACGGTCCCGGCGAAGGGGCAGGGGCGTGGCCAGGTGCGGCTGGTCCTGAGCGAGCGGCAGCGCATCTACAACGCGGAATCAGATGGTGAGGCCCTCCCCAGCCAGGCCCGCTGCCGCGTCGTGAGGATCAACGAAGACAACTCCGTGACCGTGGCCCCGGCATAGGCTGGGGGCTGGGGGGATGGGGCCTGAGTGTGAAAGATTGTGACCGCAGGTTCGTTGTGGAGGGTGGAACGGATGGACCGCGCACTGAACATCTTTGAGTATAGAGCCGCCATGTTCCCCCTGACGCTGGCGCAGCAACAGGGCCAACGCAAGGTAGATCGGGGTTGATTCGGGTCTGCGGGGTCGGGGGCACGATGATTCCTTGTGGCGGGCATGGATGCCCGCGGCAAGGAGGTCAGGATGACCGGCTCGTTGGTGCT